>Ga0335075_10007388_pt1 | contig 16901 bp, 10 predicted proteins | sample Lox_Sample_24_FD_206723 | JGI IMG/M metagenome (GOLD analysis project Ga0335075, IMG submission 206723) | Soil microbial communities from Loxahatchee National Wildlife Refuge, Florida, United States - Lox_Sample_2.4 | ecosystem: Environmental > Terrestrial > Soil > Wetlands | place: USA...
GCAGAGGCGGCGGCGGAGGAGGAATCGGAAGAATATATAGAGGACGACGAAGGGGAATGGGAAGAGGAGGAGGAATTGGGTGAGGAGGAGGAAGTGGGTGAGGAGGAGGAAGGGGGTGAGGAATGAGACGAGAGACTTTCTATGGGCTGGAGCAAAGACCAAACCGTAAGGCTCTGTAATGCTAATTCAATAATGTGCAAGTAATAGTAGTAATCCCGCGTTAATTCAAACCTTACCCTTAGGTCTGGGCGCATGCCTAGAGCACAGTAAAAGTGCGCGATCCTCCCACTTAGCGCAAAACCGAACCTCTTTACCCCCGGCTTTAATTAAAAGGAATTCTTAAAATAACCCCTTATATATTCTAAAGAATTTAATAAGATAATGTATTATCTTGAGGGGAGAGGTCACAGGTACGCAAGTCGTAGTCGGACATCAGGTAAAAGTCAGTTATATTTTGCTATCACGTGATTTCCGCATGCGCCCATGCCGAAACATCCACTTGGTAATGCAGACAATCGAGGGATGTGGAGAGGACTATATTGACTATTAGGTTATTTTGGCATGCGCCCATGCCGAAATATCTGCTTAGTGAATTTAGACAATTAGGATGCAGAGAGAACAGTAGTAATATTAGCCGATTTCGGCATGCGCTCATGCCGAAATATCCACTTAGTAAATGCAGAGACATCCGAGGTAGGAAGAGGACATGCAGAACGAGAGCCTTATGCTTGATACCACGCACTTAATTAAGTCGCTAGATAGGCTCCGCCACTAGTTACCTTAGGAGTGATAAATATAGGAGTGGGCTCATTGGGAGAGAAGGGCCAGAACGGGGATAATGAGAATATGACATACAGTAAATGCTTGACCTCCTAAAACTACTCTAACAGAACAAGAACAATGAAAACATTATGTACACTACACAGGCTCCTCCTACTCTAACACGAATTGCTCGGCAGGCCACTCTAGCCCGTCTTATGCGGAATATTAGGCCCTTGGCTGATAATTGACTTAAGGAGGTCATTCATCTGTCTCTCGGTACTATCGATTTTAGTATGTTTTATTATATAAGATATTGAACTAACCTCTTAGGCGGGTCCTTGGCCTTAGGCTTCTTGTTGCCCGTCGACACCTTTTGCTTGGCTAGATGTCCCGTTGATGTCTTTGTCTTTCCCTGGCTAGTAAGAACCTGGCCTAATGACTTGGCCTCTGGCGCCGAAGGCAACAGCTTCCGGCCTTGAGTAGTAGTGGGCTCGGCTTCTGGCTCTACAGAGGACGTACGGGCCTTCTTGCTTTGCGAAGGAGAGGAACCGGCTGGTGCAGGGCGTTTATTCAACCCTCCAGGTATGGGTTGTGCGGGCTTAGGCGGGGCGATAATCGGTAGGGTCGGCTCCTGCACCTCTGATTTTGCGGGGCCCGTGTTGCTTGGTACTTTGGTCGGCGTGCTGAAAGTGGGAGCCGTAGGGGACAAGGAAGATACTGGCGATGAACTGCCGAAGACCGCTTGGATAATATCGTCTAGGGAAGGTGAGTAACGGCACTTTTCGAAGGCGATCATTCAGGGGGCTTACCTCCATATTCAGGGGCTTGAGACCAGGTCTGAGGAGCTGGATTAACGGCTTTAGTCTCAGGCGTATTGGTCATCGGTTCCGCCTCAGGCGTGTGGGTCGTGCCCGTGGCCGTCTTGGTCTTCTTCGTGACCTTGGGCATGCCGATCTTCTTGACCTTAGGCGTGCTGGTCTTCTGCGTGACCTCAGGCGTGCTGGTCGCGCTCGTGGCCGTATTGATCTTCTTGCCCTCGAGCGTCCCGGTCGTGGTCTTGGCCGTCGGCCGCACGGATTTTACGTTGCCAGTTGATTGCGTGGAGGATTGAGGGACGGTCTCAATACTAGGCTGCGGGGTAATGGCTGGGAGGTTCGCGCCAGCACGACCCGAAACGCCTAGGCAGGTTAGTTATCAGCTAGATATCAATCTGATCGGGTACCCTTACCCTCCAAGGCGATCGTGCTGATGATTTGCAGCCCGTCGACAGGGTTCTCTTGGATGATCTTGGCGGTCAGCCGCCGGAGCTCTTGCTGCTCAAGGTTAGCGAGAAGAAGCATAGGGGTTTTGACGAGAGACGTACAATATCAGCATTATCAGACATGGTGATCGTCGAATTCTCTTCGTAGAGGGAAGATTTAAGAGAAGAGACGCGTGGAGGCGTGGTGAGGGAGGCTTGAGGAGGTTAGAGGCGCGTAGAGAGGTGGCCAGGAAGGTGGTGATGGTTTAAAGAAGAGGCGCGCAGATGAAGCGAGAGGAGAAATGGCGGGGAGTCTTGAGCAACAAAGGAGAGTTGCCCCCACAACGCGCGCGTCTCGCTAGACGAGCATATTTCGGCGTGCGCTCATGCCAAAACGACCCTCTCTACATTCTCCAGCCCCTTCCAAATATCCCCCTTGCATGCCACGCGTATTCCTGATCAGTGCCCCCATCGAGCTAAATACCACGCCTCCTCCGCCCTCCTCACTCGCGGTACATATCGAAGCGTTCAGCAAAAGCCCGCTGCGACTCTAGCACCTGACCAGTCCCCCGAAACCGCCACACCATGGACACCGCAGGCGTGGTGGGAGCCATCGCATGGTTCCTGGCCCACCCCGAAGAGTAAGTGCCCTTAACGGCCGGCCCTGCCTCTGCTAATCCGCTGGTTCAACCCCAAGGACGCTGGGCTACTATCCTGATGGAGCCTTCCCCACGGATACTGCTGGCCCCGCCAAGCTTACAGCGAACGGCGTGGAGGTCGCCGACCTGCGCAAGCTCGGCCTCCACGCGATACAGGAGGGGTATATGGACCGTTCCCCCCGACTCCTCAACCTCCTGGCCGATACGCCGGCCGTCCAGTGCTTCCCCAACCTCCCGGCAAACTGGAACCAGATCGACGGCACCATCCCGTACTCCGACCAAGATCAAGCGCAGAGATTCGAGCAGGGCCTGGAGTGGCACGAGAACTCCTGTGCCCTGGACTGCATCATCGTCGCGGCCCTGCTCCTCGATGCCGGGCGGCGCCGGGTAGACCAGATAGATCAGGAGGCGATGAAGAAACTCGGCCCTCTCCCGCGGGCCCTCCTCTATATTATTCGGAAGCCTTGGGGCGAGCTGCTGCCCAAGACGCTTAACGCCCTTCGCGATGACCTCCGCACGATGCTGGCGGTGCACGATCCAGGCCGCTTCCCGACTAACCAGCCGTGTGGACTGCTGAGTGTTGCTGACGAGCTGTTTGCGGGACTGCCGCAGCTGCATGCCACCTGGACATACGCACTTGCCTGCTGCGAGGCCAAGAACTGCTCGGAATGGCAGTATTCCCGGACGGCCGAAGGGGCACTGAAGACGAGGGTGTTGCGCGGCCTGCCCACGCTGACGAGGCTGCATGTCGGGACGGATCCGCCGCCTCCTCGAACCCTACAGGCAATTCTTGATGCGGGCTTCGCCAAGCAGCCCCTGACGACGAGCGAGGCCGAAGCCCTTCCCAAATGCGACTCTGCGGCCTGCAGCAAGCCATTCAAGATTCCGGTCTTGGTTGACCGGCTGCCGCCGGTCCTCATCCTAACGGAGGACAACCTCGACATCCAGGCTGACAGCCCCACCGACCTCTACTCGGAGGTCTCTGTCAGATGCATGGGGGCAGGCCTTATCTGGACGCGCGCCGTTCGCTATAGGATAGAAGGATATATTGTTTGTCAGAACAAGAATCATTTTACTCTCTGTTGGCAGAGGAGGGTTCCGAAGAGCGAATACTTTCAGGCCCTTGCCTACGATGGGCTGCTTAAAGATGGAAAATTCGTCCAGTACCCGAAGCTCAAGACGGCATATCCAAAGGGGGCAGTTCTGGCGCTAGTCTTCCTGACAAGAGTGGATGGGTAGATGAGAGGAGGTGTTATTGGCGCGGGTGTTCTTTAGGACGTTTGTTATACCCTGTATAGATACTTGAATTCAAAAGCGTGCCATCTCTCATTGGGTGAGAAGCCCACAGTATCACAGAATGATGCCAGAGTTATGGAGGCAAGAGGGCGGCAGGGCTTGAAACCGGAATCGCTCTTTCGGCATGCGCTCATGCCAAAACGCCAGGACGTAGATAAAGAGATCCTTGGTGCCAAAATACTTTGGCGCAATCTTTCTCCTTGTAAATCAACTTAGGAACGGTCGGGAAATGAGAGGCTTGGTCTGCTCGTGCTCCGCTCCCGTGATCTCATGGCCATAGAAGAGCGATTTCGGCATGCGCTCATGCCGAAACCACCTCTCACACTCAGGGGCGAGCGTCACTGACCCTAAGCGACCCCGTGGTTGCCGCCTGGCAACCACGACGGCCTCTCACCTCTTCCCACCGCGTCTTATGGACAAGCCAACATCAATAGAAACTCCCACAGAAACATCCACCCCGCAAATCACCACCACATCGCAACCCATCCCCCAAAGCCAAATCGATAATCTACCGCCGCGATGTCTGGCCATCTCCTAATGACCCCTGCCGGGAAGGCAAAGATGGACGAGGTCTGTGAACAGCAAGCCCCTCCTCTTCCTGTATGGCCTAACCATCCTCTAGATCTGTCAGAGACTGGCTTTCCTGGTGGCCAACCCCGGCCAGGACTCCGCTGCTGTCATCCTCCATAATCACCATGCCTTCGTTCTGAAGCTTGCGGCCCGGATTAACGTCGACCTTGGCCCGGTCCCGCAGCCCAATTTATATTCCCAGCCCAGCAGCAGCCGGCACAATCGTGACGTGGAGATGGAGATCCTCGACGCGAGTAGCTCACACGACGCGGAGGCCGGAACTGGAACCCACGACATGACAAATCACCCTCCCGGCGATCGCGATGTGGAGATGGAGTTCCTCGACGCGGTCAGCTCACAAGACACGGACAGAGCTCACGATATCACAAACCTCCGTCCCAACACAAACAGGACCACTCCTGCCCCAAGACCATCCGTCCCCGCCGCACCTATCATCCCTAGCAAGGCTCTCATCCCCTCCCGCACGGCGACCCGCGCCTCACGCGAACTTAGCCGGGGCACCAGCACGTCCCGCCCTACCGGCCAAATCATGACGATCACGATGACCTTGCGGCCGGGGACGACTGTGGAGGACCTTGCGCGGGCCATGGAGACGTTCGCCAGGGAAATTGAGGAGGCATCCATCACCGTGCGCACAGATAACAAGGAGGTCCACGACGTACACCTCACCAGTGGAGAGATCCAGAAGATCGCCCGGTTCTTCTTTCGGGACGTCTTTGGCCCAACCGCCATGGACAGGCTTCGTGACCTACTCGCCTACATTCAGGATGCTGAGGATAGGGGCGAGGAGCTCGGAAGCAGTGAGCGTGCCGCGGCGCTGGCCCACCAAGACGACATCCCAAAGGCATTCCGCACCTTTTTCGCCTACTTTGTAAGCTTCCACCAAGGCACGCGTAGTAATACGACCATCTATGCCAGGACCCTTACGAACTGGCACCGGTATAAGCTCTACGAGACCTTTGAGCTTCTTCGGAGAACGGCCCTTAATGATCCTTCCAGATACAAGGACTTCCTGAAGAAGCAGGGTATGGTAAGGGGGATTGGTCAAGGCGCCACTACGCCGATCCTGACCTACCTCTCCGGCGCTCTCGACATGGACAGAAACAGATTGACGAATGTGCTTCAGCAGAGCCAGAGCATCTACCTGCTAGCCAGGACGTTTGGGCCCGGCGTTCTGGCCCTGGCCCCGAGCAGTGCCTCAAATACGTAAGAGTGCCGACCCCGGATCCACGATACTTGCTAATGTGGCGGCAGGCTGAATCGCTTCGGCAACCAGAAGTTCGCGGCCGTGATGCCATTCGCTGCTAAAGCGCTTGGCGACGATGCCCGCGCCGTCTGCCAGCTGGCCTACGACAACGTCCTCCAGCACCTGGTGGGCGGCAGAGCCCCGCCACTCCTCCTCGTGGGCGTCTATGGCCGTAAGAGCTCGTTAAGCCTACTCGAGGCCCTTGGCTTGTATGGGGAGGAAGATGGTGGCGAGAGTCGGGAGAGCGAGAGGCAGGAGACGCATCGCGATCGGGACCAGCAAGGCGTCGAGAATGATACCGACGACCAGGGTGAGGAGGAAGACGCCGAGGAATGGGAAGACGATGAGGGATGGGAAGACGATGAGGGATGGGAAGACGATGAGGGATGGGAAGGGGAGGCAAACCCGGAGTCTGAGGAGCCTACATTGGATGATGAGGACGCTGATGGCGATGAAGGTGATGATTCTACAGTCGATAATGACGAACCCATGCCGTGTGCACACTAAGCACACATGTGTTTAATGCATTGGTTTAGTGTACGATAGATGTATAGATAGTAAAACAAAAGCATGGAGTAATTCGTTATGCCTCGCGATGTGCGTTGAGAGACTCGCCAGACCCTTTCGGCATGAGCTCATGCCGAAAGGCGGCCGGAACGCTCCTCCACCTGGTTGAGCGCGCAAGATACGCGACATCGTTCGAGCAGCACAATTCTTTGCCTCTTTGGTCCTCACGACATTCCTTCTCTCTTATCCCAATTCGTTGTGTAGGCATCAGTGTTCGCTGGTAGTATCGCATGGTCAGGATACCGTATTCTGTGATGTGTTAGATACTGAGCGCTCCTAGCAGGGAGCTTACCCTCCACACCCTCACCCCAAATGGGCCACCTTCCTGATTTTGCGTGTGACTTGTGAAGTTTGCATACAGCCTCTAAGGCTAATTCCACCCTCTTCTGATCGACAAACACCACGATCGCGGTGCTCCCACTTCGCCGCAGCTCTCTCCTATACAGGTGGCAGCTCTACGTCCGCTTCAGCGACCTTTTCATTCGCCATCCGCTTGCGTTTTTGCGTCTTAAGCGCTACGTCGATTTCCAGACTCGGGGCCCGGGACGGCTGGTCTCGATGAATATATTCGAATCGTCCCGCGCCTATTAAGCTTGCAAAGACTGCCTTGAAGTGCACCGGGGTAGAATCTTTAGGGACATTGACGACAAACAGGCTTCGCGAGTCGTTCTCAGTGGGTATCTTTGGTTCGTGGGGGCGGAGATAGAGAGCATAGGTCGCAGGCTTCGGGATGTGGAGGATGGAGGGATTGCGAGAGGCAGGATTGTGTAGTCGCCTAATTTCGACATTGAATGTGCAGTTTTAGAAGTCCTGTTGCTGTATCGTCACGAACCCTTGGCATGATGTGCGTGCATTCCTCATTCGAAGTGCTTAATTAGTGCTTTAGGATTTCCCGGGAAGAAATTTGGTCCGAAGAAATCCAATCTAACCTTGTGGAGAGGGTAGAGGTCAGGAAGAAATTCGGGAGATGAAAGGCAGCAGATTGAATACGCTGAAGGGGCGGAGCAGGGGCAAAAGGTGCTACGTGATACAGAGAAAGGGCTAGGTGATTCGCCGCGGGCTAGGAATATTCCTCTAGAGTATTTAAATAGTAACTATAAGATTATTCGGTTATTGCCTTTCGGCATGCGCTCATGCCGAAATAGTTAGCCGAGGATTCTTATATGCTCCAAAGATTAGGGTTTTTAAGGACCACAACTATAGTCTGCAGGTTTTTAAATTAGCTAGAATTGTTCTAAGCTCACTCTCTAAGCCATATACCAAGGCGTACGAAATTTTACCACGGGGTTTACAGTTTAAAATCCATCCTTGGCCGGTATCTGTATTTGCGCGTTAGGCGAGATTCGGTAACATCGCGAGGTGAGGGATGAGCTAAAGGGCTAGCCCGTTACTATAGACAACGACCGCGTAAAACAATAACAACCCGCTCCATCACCAGAAAGAAATAAGACACGCTTCTATTATCCTATCTATTGCCCTCCCTCTCGACTCTTCGCATACTCAAGCACTCTCGACATCGAAAGTCTACGCGGCTTCTCAACTTAACAACCATGCCTAAGCGCCTACCAGAGCGCGTGGCGGGGAAGCGTCTCCCATCCTATCCATCATCAAAGGTGCCGGACACGACCGGCCGGGTTCGGAAGCCATTGCCGCCACTCTCTTATAAGAGTTCGTGCAACGATATCGTCGCCCACTTGAAACACCTGCATGAGAAATACGGCGCACACGGGGATGACTGGCATTTGATCGACCACCCGTTTGGGTTCAAAGACGCCCAGGCGAAGCGGAACTGGGTCATGCCGAATGACACGCTAGATACGCGCGGACTGTATACCTACACCGACTTCCTCCGACAGCCATATGCCGGGGGGGCGAAGATGAAGATCGGCCTCTTCTGTACGTGGACCAAGACATGGGTGGGGAGCAAGGGAGGAGACTGGAAGAAGGATGCCTGGCACGTCTGGGCATGCGTGGTGCGCAAACTGGACAAGGGAATTGAGATCATCATCTGGGATTCGAATTGGGCGGCCAACCAAAAGGGGCAAAAGCTACCACGGGGCATCGGCGCGCAAAGGACACTGATCGACCTGGCGCGGTCGAGATATGCCGTGAAGAATGTTTGGATGGGCGGCGGCGGCAATGATAGCCGGGGTCGGTGTGTCAAGCTCACGTTTGACTGGATCAAGTCGGTCCTCCAAGGCCGCGACACCGCCGCTATTCCCGGGCCGGAGGAGATGGCTGAGAACGGCTTTACTCGACTGCCAATTTCCAAGGCCGTCGTAAAGGCATCTGGCACAACCGAGTCGATCCAGCTCCTCGCTGACTGGCCGCGTCCGAGCAAAGTAGTCGTAGCGGCAAGTCGGCGCCAGAGAGACGCATGGTCTGCAGATACGGATACCGAGGGCGAGGGCGAGGCCGAGGAGGAGGAAGAAGGCGAAGAGGAGCAGTGTGAGGAGCGGTGCGAGGAGCAGTGCGAGGAGGAGTGGGATTGGGAGGGGGAGGAAAGTGAGGGGGAGGAAAGTGAGGGGTAAAGAAGTGGTGCATCGCAATAGAATTGTATTGTATAGTAGATCGGATGTCGGTTTATTAATTGAAGAATCTTCTCACTAGCTGTTATAATTATCACTGCATCTAAGTATTATAAGAGTAAGCCTTTCGGCATGAGCTCATGCCGAAAGGGAGGGTTGAGGAAAGGGGTCAAGGGAAGGGGTCGGTCTTAAAATGGAACGGTGGGTCCGGCTTGGTAATCGCGCGACTAGAAAATTTTCTCGCTCCTAAATGCTCTCCTTCTCCCTTCCACGATCGGGCTTACTTGAATTCCCACCTATCTCGCCATTACTATTATCTCCTATCCTGATCGCCCGCCCGCCTCGCGAGATGCCCTATATGCCCGCGCTCTGCTCCGCGGCCCTTAGGGTGGCTAGGCTCCTTCTATCCACCGGCGAAATCCTCCTCTATACGAGCAGAGCCCTCCTCTACGCTGGCGAAATCTTCCTGCGCGCTAGTGAAGTCCTCCTCCATACTGGCAGGCTCCTCCTGAACGTGAGCGGCGTCTTCCCGGGTGTCGGCAACGCCCTGTTCGCGCTCCAGAGACGGCCGCTAACGACCCGGGGACAGGTTGGCCAGATTAATTGGTGGCTACCCGGCCCGTGGTGTCGACCGGATGGCGACGGGCACGGGAGCACTAGGACGGACTGCTGGGGGAGCTGGGATAAAGATCGATATATAGTATACCGATATCTCGACGATAGAAATATACTATGTGCTTCCTTAGTAGTCGGCCTCTCTATGCATACTATAATAGTGGACTTACGCTCTTGACAATCTCCCTCTAACGCCTTGCATTAGGATGAGGTCGGAGAGGGAAAACTATTTTCCGGTCCGCCTAGCCAATCGCGACGCGCGCCGCCCTAGTTCGAAGCTCGCCCTTGGTCTAATTCCTAAGCCGGCCCCGCCTAGAGAGTCAGCCACTATTTTAGTATAAGCATATACTGAAACATAAAGAGGAGATAGGCTAATTCAAGTACATATTTCGGCATGAGCACATGCCGAAACCTAAAGAAGAGATCTGTAATTAAATTACCGCATATATTATTTTAGTATGAGCGCATGCCCGAGACCTATTATTACGCCGCCTCTATACATAGCGTTATTTGACTATTAACTAACCCTTATATATAATCCTCTGCTACAACCCGAAGCTCCCCTAGGACTGTCCGGCCCCCCAGGACTGTCCGCCCCCTTGGAAGCTGTCCCCTCTCCTCCCTCCCCCCCCCTCCTTGAGACCGCCTTCCTATTAAATTGTTCCCTCTCTTACTAACCCTAAATTCTGGTATTGCCTGGCTAACCTCTTGCCGTCGCCGCTTTTGCGGGCCCCAGGTGAAGAGGCGTTCCTGCCGCTCATGCTGCTCTCGGATCTCTTGCTTGATCCTCTCTAGAGCCCTCCGTTGCAAGGCTGCTATCTCCCTCTGACGCCGGACCCGTAACGCCTCTCTCTCTCTCTCGCGCCGCTCCCGTCCGACCCTCCATTCCTGTACTTGACGCACCCTCTCCCTCTCAAGCTCCACTGCCCTCTCCTCTTTGGAGGCAGATAGTTCTTCTTCCTTCTCTAACACTATATCCTCCTGCTGCTCTACGAGGAGGTCGAGCTCATCCTTGTCTGACTCCGACTCGACCTCCCCCGAGCTCTCCTTATGATAGCTATTAGTGCCCTGACCAAGTCGTGCTGGGCGTGGCCTCCGCCGATATCTCAGTGACTGAGCCCTCTCCCTTGCTTTATCGAGCTCTCGCTGGGCACGCTTGACCTTGTCTATCTGGCCCGGGTCAGTCGGCTCCCGATAGTAGACGTCAACCTCCCCCGCTCCCGTGTCCTCCTCGATGCTGACCAGTGCCTGCGCAAGCTGCATAGCCCGCTCATATACCTCGCCCTCCGACAAGTCAGCCAGGTCCTGCTCGGGCTCGACCTCGTACGGCATATATCCTCCCGGCGTCACAGACAACCCCCAGCCGTCGAGGGGGTAGTGGCTGATATGGCCTGCCGGGAGTGGCCGCGCCACGGCACCCTGCCCCTCCTGGGCCCGGTAATACATGTCGACGCCGGCGTGATAGCTCGACCACCAGTAGAGCCGTGACTTCTCGGACCTCATGAACCGGTCGCCTTGTGGGTAGGGCAGGAGCCAGTGGCTCCTGATAAAGGAGTGCATGAGCTTCCGCTTCCACGCCCGTGCCTGCTCCCGCCCCGCCACGAGCTGGATCAGCTCGAAGCTCCGCCGGTAGAGGAGGCGGTACGGCTTGTCCTCCCAGTGCTTCCGCTTAAAGTAGTCGGCCTTCCACTCCCAGAGCCACGTAAAGAGCACCTCGATACTCTGGACGGCAAGCCGGGCCCCTGATACCAGGTGGAGGGGACGGCATCGCGGCCGTAGGACCCGGTCAATACTTGGCCAGCAGAGGGGGATGTTTCCAGCGAGGGCCTCCTCCACACACTCCTTCCTTATCAGGTGCTTGATGTGTTGAAAGACGTCCTTTCGGAACGCGCAGAGGCAGATCTGCCGGAGGGTGTCCTGGAGGAAGGCCTGGCACCGGGGGCGCTCCTTCAACTCCTGCATCAGCTGGTGGATCTTGCTCACCCGGATAAAGTCGTCGCGGACGTCGCGGACCTGGCCGTACCGCGCCCGATAGGCCCGCTGCATGGAGACGTTGTTGAAGAGCATATATTGGCTGTGGGGGGCGCGGAAGGTCATGGTCTCCCAATCGATCTTCTCGAGGAACCAGGCATAGCCGTGGCGAGGCATCGTCACCTGGAATCCCAGGCCCTCGGTCCGTCGGGAGCCCCCGGGCGAGTCGCTCCTAGGGGCGTATCGGACATCACGCCAACAGCCAGCAGCCTCTTGTGGCCGCCCCCCGCCGTACGAGAACCGGAGGCACCGAAGGAACATAAGCATGATCCGTGTGTGCTCCCAGGTGACCCACTGCCGGCTGCCTAGGCTGTAGACCATCTCAAAGCCCGCACAGAACTTGTTGATATTCCACCGGTAGAACCCTAGGACCGTTGTAGTCGGGTGGGTGACGTACGGCCGCTCCCCCCTAGTCGGGGCCATCTCCTGCTCAACTAGCCCGAGCGCCGCAAACCTATGGCCGATGGCCGCAAGGAGGTCGGCTGATACCCGGAACTCCTGCCGGGTCCCAAAGGATTTCCCCATGGACCCCTCGATCCCATGGTGGCACCGGGCCTTGGCATAGAGGTATGCCTTGATCAGGGCCACCGGGTCATGGCTCAGGCCCGCCCCGACATGTTGCCAGGTCCTCCGCAACTGTGGATCGAGGGCTAGCGTCTCGATGGCCGTGTTGGTGAACGGGTACTGGTTTCCGGCGGCAAAGACCTCCTTGACGCTACTATAGAACTGGGCGTAGAGAAGGCCAGCCGCACGGAGCTGGGACTTTGGGCCTGGCTCAATCCCCATCGAGACAGAGTCCTGGAGTAGGGCCGCAGGGTAGATCATCTGCCGGCACGCGGCCGCCTCGTCGCCGGCCCTGAGCCAGGTGTAGAAGCTCTCGAGGCAGCACCTCTTCCAAAGTAAGGTCTCGGCAGGGGAGTGGGGGTGAGCAGCCGATAGGTCCTGGCCTGGATAGGTCTCTACTCCAAGGTCAAAGTACAGCCGGCTCGATATGTAGGTCTCATTCACTGCCGTGCCCCAATACTCCCTTAGACGAGCCATCATCCTAACCCATGTAGTGTCCCTGATCAGGGTCTTTAGGTTCTTGGCATGGACAAAGATTGTGACGTCTTTAAACTGCTTGAGGCCCGGCTGGTCAATAAGCTCTTGGATCGTCTCCCATACTGCATGTAGCTTATCCGGGGGGAGGAAGTTCATCAGCTGCTGCTCCCGGGCAACCGTGTCGACATTTCGAGATCGGCCCTCCACCCCGCGGGCCGTCGAGTTATACTTCCCGTGGTAGAAGGTCGAAGGGTAGTGCTGGGTCTGCCCGCTATCGTGGTGGCGGTTGATGGCAGGGGTCAGGACGCGATCGGTCCAGGCTTGGAAGTCATCATCAAGGAGCCGACTGCTCTGCTGATTTTCTCGATAGAGCCGGGGGAACAGGAAGTAGACTGATACGTCTTCAAACATAACGAGACGGCCAGCCGTATAATGTGGGGCCTCATTGATCGGCACGAGGATCGAGTGGTGGTGACCGTGGCCGTCAGCATAGGAGACGCGCTGCTTGGCTAGGTGTAGTCCAGATTGGAGGTCCGAAACGGGCATCTGCGTAAAGTTCCACCGGAGACCGCCCTTGGCGACTGCTAGGCTCGAGCAGAACCCCGTAATACTATCAATATCAAGCGCGGCCCTAGGCGCCCGACATGGCGTCTCATCTTCTTGGAGGCAAATATGCTCTGGCCCCTCTTCTGGATGGTCAGGGTTAATTCCACTAAAGGCCCATCGCTTCTGGGCCGTTGTCATCAACGCAGCCAGATCCTCTTCGTGCCGGGCGATATGAACCGACCCAAGGACGTCTGGTAGGGAACCGTCCCGCGAATCCATGACCACATCCTGAAGGCTATAGTGTGTCACGCCGGTGTATCGGACGGTCTCCTCCCTAAACGACTCCTCGTGGCAGCCACGACAGCACCCTTGAAACTGAATGAGGTGGTCGGCTAGTCGGTTGCCAAGCTTCTCGACTAGAGACGGTTCGCCTGCTTCTGAAGCAAAGTCCTCGATATCTCGGAAGCTTGGCTCAGAGTCGGATATGTCCATCGAGGCCGACCCTAGCGAGGGACTAGGGCGCGGGCTTAGGAATTCGGGCTCAGATATGTCCATAGAGGCTGACCCAAGGGACGGGCTAGGACGCGGGCTTTGGGGTGGGCTTGGCTGTGGGAGGAGGTCTTCGAATTCGTCGGCCAGATGAAAGGAGGGCCTATCACGATTAGCCTCATACCTCGGGTAAGAAGCCTCTCTTACAATGTAATGTCGGAACGGGACGCGAAGGGTTGCTGAAAGGCATTCTGAAATTCAACGTCTCGCTGGAGGGCGCGCTCCTCACGACGCTTCTGCTGTCGGCGGGCATTCCTGGCCTCTTTCCGCTCCTGGACCGATCCGTACGTCTTCTTTCGGCCTCTTGTCGATACAGGGCGTGATGCCATCGTGCTCGTAGAATAATAGTCATAAGTATGGAGAGGGTTTAAGGATTTTAAATTATGGGGTTGGAAACTGTAAGAAAAGGGGTAATATCTAGCCAATAGGAAGTCTCCTCCTAACGAGCAAGAACATATGGGCAAGAAGCTGTAGGCTGCTAAGAGGAGACTCTTTTGCTTATTATACATCGTGCTATGCTCTGTATACAAAATATCCAACTCTAAAGGCTACGTCTAAGCTAGTAGGGGAGGAGACCTATGCGCGTCACGTGATTTCCACATGCGCACATGCGGAAATCACGTGACGCGCCGCTCCGTTTCGTCGTGAGGCTAATGATCTAATGCCTGACCTGATACATGATCAATTAGAAGCTGGTGAGCCTTAGAACGAGCTCTAGGAACTGAATAAAGCACCTCTAGAGCTGGTTATAGGATACGGCTAATAAGTTCTCTGATTCTGACGAGTCTTATTAAACCTAAAATATAATCGATTCAGCAGTTGCATCAATTCAGTGCAATTGATAGTTCTGCGAGGATTTGCTTACGCGACCAGTTGCTTCCACCAACTGTGCGAATACGACGTGGAGGCACGAAGGGCCGACTATAGCCTATATGACACTCTCTCTTGTCTTTAGCTCTATAATATATCGTGATTATCGGTTTATAGCAGAATAACAGAGGTTGGCGAGGGTGGTCCTATCGCCTAGGCTAGACTAGGTTTAGTTTTGGCCCGATAATTCTGAAAGAGGCTAAGTTTTGGCCCGATAATTAAATCGGGAAATCTAAGCGAGAACCCTCCTTTTTGGTCCGCGAGATCACGACTTTGTGACCTTATAACTTAAGAACTAAGAGGCTGATTAAAATAAAATTAGATGCCTCGATTCTTTACATCGCGCGCTATCTTTAGCTTAAATTTTGTAGCCGGAGTCCTAGTTCTGAGTCGAGCCCCTAAGTGACATTTTCTTAAAGGTTAGATTTCGGCATGGCGCTCATGCCGAAATACAAGAGCCTAGTTATCACCAAGCACGAAATCCAGCCCACCTGGCTTCCCAGACATCCACTTTCTCCCTTTCCACGGTGCGTCTCTCCAGTCATTAGCCTCCCCTAGTGTCCATGCCATTTCCGTTCCATAGCTAGCTATAGCAGGAAGGTATATACCTGAAAGCCACTTCCGTCTTCGTTTACTAGTCGTTTTCTCATCTTCAGACTTCCCTGCACGTGTATACGTCCACATTCGCGATGAACTATAGCTAGGGATGATCCATATATACCTAGCAGCATATAATCCAAGCGTAGAACGCCAACGAATAGCCTCCTCAGCTCCAAGGTAGGTAGCAATCTGGTAGTAAGCTTGCTTTGCTAAATCCCGATAGGCATACTTTTCCCAGTGGCTCCGAGGACGGCCATCATCCCAATCAAACAGTCCTTGTAAGCGGTCTAAAAACCGTGACTGGGGCAGCCTATCACTATCCTGTCGTGCTTCAACTACCCTACCAGTTTGACTGCGGGTACATGGCCGATCGTATCGGTCGAGCCCTTTCTCATGTACTTGTATTCGAGGCCTGACAACATAGATTGATTCGCCTGATATCTCAGATACAATTTCGGCACTTAAGCCTTTTGCTACATCCGCGAGGCATATTTCCGTATGATCAGCATCTTTGCACACGTCGTACAGAATCTTCATAATGAATTGGCGATAGATCTCCTGCCGTATTTTCTGAAGGGTCTCTAGGATGGCCGTCTGATCGTGTATCTCCTGCTTTAGCCTCTTCCCTTCAACCAGCAAGCGCTGGAGGGCCGCGTTATAGGCATCGATTTCTTTACTGCGAATAAACTTTGAGTTGTACCCGTTCTTTTCAAAGTAGGATGATGTTCGGATCTCAGATCGAAAGCTCAGTAACTCCCAGTCGATCCCGGATGGGGGGAGCCAGACCATCCGCAGTCGTTGTAGACTTGACTGAAACCCCAGCCCCCGCTGCTTCCTCCCGTCCTTGCTCATATAATCCTCCTTCCAGAGCTCGCTAGAACGGGGAAGATGGGCGCATCCAAGGCTGGCTCGAACGCACCGGAAGAGAATATTACTTAGGCTCGTGATATGTGATACTTGGTCTGCGTTTTGTAATGATTGGGCGTGGAGATGTTCGATAGGAGTTAGCCATCTATTACAATCCCACCTCACATAATTCAGAGCCTCGGTAGACCGAATTTTCCAGAACGGAATTGGCAACTCACAGTCAGTCGGTGTGCTCGATACGACGGAGCCTGGAAGGCCGAGGAAGAGACGCCAGGTAATCCGGTATTCTTCTCGGACTCCAAATGAGGCCGTCTGTGCACCGAGGAGGGTCTGGTGGACCCTTTTCTTCGATGCGATAAACGCTTTCCGCAGGTCGCTTCTCGCCTTGCCCCCTTGACTCTGAAAGGGAATCCGAGCAATAGTGAGCCATATCTCGAGCAGGTGATCGGGGACGGCGACTCCTTCCATCCTCGGATTTGCAAAGGGTGTACTCGCTCCTTTTTCCGATGTAATGAACAGGTCTTTGTAGAGATTGTATCGCTGCCCATAGATGATTCCGCCACGACGTAGAGGATGACTCAACCTCAATTCGGTACTAGCAGAGCCAGCTTGATCAGTCAAGTGCCAGCTGAATTTTCGGTGACTACTTAACGGCGCTTCGGGCTTATGTCGTAGGACCTCTATCCACCTATCGAGCTCGTCGCAGTTCCAAAGGCATATAGCCCCCTCTTCCATCGGGGTATCCTCGCGGGCAAGATCGACCCATGTCTGTTGAAGATCAATCTGCTCCCAGTTTAACTTGTCTCTTATAAAGCGGGAGAACTGCCGACAGGAGCCGGACAACGTTGGCGATTTGAACTGCAGCTTGAGGTCCTTGCCACTAAGCACCAAGA
>Ga0335075_10007389_pt1 | contig 16898 bp, 10 predicted proteins | sample Lox_Sample_24_FD_206723 | JGI IMG/M metagenome (GOLD analysis project Ga0335075, IMG submission 206723) | Soil microbial communities from Loxahatchee National Wildlife Refuge, Florida, United States - Lox_Sample_2.4 | ecosystem: Environmental > Terrestrial > Soil > Wetlands | place: USA...
GGGTACTCGCGCTACGGGAAAGCAGCACTTCTGGCAGGGGCGATGGATGACCGCTTCCAGCTGACGGCTCCGGGTGGGTCGGGCAGCGGCGGCGCGACTCCTTACCGGTATGACTCGTTCGGCAATGTGCCCTTCCGTCATGCGCCCTTCGGCAATGTGTATCCGTGGGGCCGCTCGACGGGCGCTGAGACGATGGGCGACCACGTGAGGCACCAGACGCATAACTCGAACGAGATGATCCGCCGCTTCCTGAACGATATCGTTCCGGCGGCGGTCGAGCCGCGCATGTATCTCACCGATACATGGGGATACGGCGAGAGGCTGCCGTACGACCACGACGAGGAGGTAGCGGTCATCGCTCCGCGGGCGGTGCTGATCGACGCGACGAACAATGACTATGCCGACAATGCCGAAGGCGACTCCATCGGCTATGAAGGCGCCAAGCCAATCTATGCGTGCCTGGGGGCATCGCAGAATATCGCACTGGATCTCTCCATCACCAACACGGGCCATGGGCTGACCGCGGGCCAGGCGCAGCACATTGTCGACTATGCAAACTTCATTCTCTTCGGAACGCCGCTGGCTGCGGATGTGAAGACGCAGCTGACGACCGACCCGTATCTGAACGCAGGGACCTACGACACCTACTACGGCGAACTGGATACGATGATGCCGTGGGCGGACCGTGTGGCCGATTGCGGTAAGTCTCATGGTGATGGGCATGGTCATCACGGCTGGTAGAGAGAACACCTGAGCGCGTTCCGCTCGCCGAACGGGGCATGCAGTGCCGGGAAGGCTGGTCTTTCCCGGGCTGCGTGCCCTTCTTTTTTCGGATTGGCCAGACTGTGCGGGAGATGTAGGATTCCTTTGCTGGCGGCGGGTCATGCAGAGGCGCGTATCTGTGCCGAGTCCCGACGGACAGCGGAGGAGGCGAAGCGGTGAAACAACTTCTCTACAGTGTGTTGGGCATGGCGTTGGCGGCTTCTCCGGCAGTGGCGCAGAGTCAAAGTGCGCCGGAAGCCGGGCTTCCTCCGCTGATCGATCGCGAGATCATCTTCGGCAATCCGGAGATTGCGGCGGCGCAGATCTCGCCGAATGGACAGTACATCGCGTTTCTGAAGCCATGGAAGGACACGCGCAACGTTTACGTGAAGGGCGTGAATGAGCCATTCAGCGCGGCGCGGCTGCTGACGACCGAGACCAAGCGGCCGGTTGCCGGCTATTTCTGGACGCGAGACAGCAAGTACATCCTGTATGCCAAGGACAATGCGGGGGACGAAAACTTTAATGTCTATGCCGTGGACCCTTCAGCAAAGCCGCCAGCCGGGGCCGATGCTCCACCGTCACGTGACCTGACCGGCCTTAAGGGCGTTCGGGTCATGATTTACGAGGTTCCCAAGAGCGATCCCGATATCGTCTACATCGGACTGAACGACCGCGACAAGGCCTGGCACGATCTCTACAAGCTGCAGATCTCAACGGGCGAAAAGACGCTCATCCGCAAGAACACGGAGCGCATCTCGGGGTGGAGATTCGATCTGCAGGGCAAGTTGCGGCTGGCGACCCGCAGCGCCGAAAACGGAGACACGGAAATCTTGCGCGTGGATGCGGACAAGTTCACACAGGGGTATTCCTGCACCGTGTTTGAGAGCTGCAACCCGATCCGATTCGAGCGCGACGGCAAGCGGGTCTACATGGAGACGAACAAGGGCGCGGATGTGAATCTCCTCTCGCTGGTACTTTTTGATCCGGAGACCGGAAAGACGGAGATGGTCGAGTCTGATCCGCAGAACCAGGTGGATTTCGGAGGGGCGATCTTCTCTGAAGCGACAGATGAACTGGTTGGCACCTCCTATTACTACGATCGCGAGAAACTGTACTTCAAAGACAAGGGCTTTGAGGCCGACTATCAATGGCTGCAGAGCCAGCTGCCTGGCAAGGAAATCAACATGGGCTCGCGGACCAGGGACGAGCAGGTTTGGCTGGTGACTGCCTACAGCGATACCGAGCCGGGCGAGACGTTGCTGTTCAATCGCAAAACCCGCACGCTCACGCCGCAGTACAGGATTCGAGAAAATCTGCCGCGCGAAAGTCTCGCCCAGATGAAGCCGGTCGAATACAAGTCGTCGGATGGGCTCGAGATACCGGGGTATTTGACTTTGCCCAAGGGGGTTGCGGCGAAAAACCTGCCGGTGCTGGTGATTCCGCACGGCGGCCCCTGGGGGCGTGACGTATGGGGCTACGACTCGCTGGCGCAGTTCTTTTCCAATCGCGGTTATGCGGTGCTGATGCCGAATTTTCGTGGCTCCACAGGTTACGGCAAGAAGTTTCTGGATGCCGGGAATCGCGAGTGGGGCGCGAAGATGCAGGACGACATTACGTGGGGCGTGAAGTATCTGATCGCGGAGGGCATCGCGGATCCGAAGCGTGTGGGAATCCTGGGCGGATCCTACGGTGGCTACGCGACGTTGGCGGGGGTTGCCTTTACTCCCGATGTTTACGCAGCCGCTGTCGATATCGTCGGCCCATCGAATCTGATCACGCTGCTGAATGCGATTCCTCCTTACTGGGAATCGATCCGCACGATGTTTTATCAGCGCATGGGCGATCCGCGGACACCGGAAGGCAAGTCGCTGCTGATGCAGCGTTCGCCGCTGTATTCCGCCGACAAGATCAAGACGCCTCTGCTGGTTGCGCAGGGGGCCAACGATCCGCGAGTGAACCGCAGGGAGGCCGAGCAGATCGTGGTCGCGCTGCGCGACCGCGGCTTCCCGGTGGAGTATCTATTGGCGCCGGACGAGGGCCATGGATTTGCGCGGCCAGTGAACAACATGGCGCTGTTTATGGAGTCGGAGAAGTTTCTGGCGCAACACCTCGGAGGGCGGTATCAGGAGGGCGGTACGCCAGCGACTGTGACGCGATTGAAGGAGATCACCGTCGATCCGAAGACGGTGGAAGTGGAGAAGAAGACGGAGGCAGCTCCAGCGTCGAATTGAGTGCGGATAGGAATCGGTGGTACGTGGTCTGGCCCCGCTTGACATCCGGTCCGAAGGCAACGCCCTCGATCTCGGGTTTCTAGCATTGCAGTAGCATGGGGGATGACAGCAGCAAGAGGTCGCATGCGCTATGAGATTTCTGGTTACGGGCAGTGCCGGACACCTGGGCGAGGCCCTCTGCCGGACACTGCTGGAACTCGGGCACGAAGTCGTGGGACTCGACATCCTCGAATCGCCATATACGACGGTGGTCGGGTCGATTACGGAGCGCCTGGTTGCGGTGGGTTGCATGACCGGGGCTGACGTGGTCTTTCATGCGGCAACGCTGCACAAGCCGCATGTCGCGACCCACAGCCGGCAGGAATTCATCGATACAAATGTCACCGGAACCCTAAGCCTGCTGGAAGTGGCCGCTGCTGTGGGAGTCAGGTCGTTTGTGTACACAAGCACGACGAGCGTGTTTGGAGATGCGCTGATTCCTCCCGAGGGGTCTCCGGCGGCGTGGATCACGGAAGATGTGACACCGGTGCCGCGGAACATCTATGGAGTGACAAAGAGTGCGGCTGAGGACCTGTGCCAGCTGTTCTGGCGAAATCAGAAGCTGGCGTGCGTGGTACTGAGGACGTCACGGTTTTTCCCCGAGGAGGATGACAGCAAGGATGTTCGGGAAGCCTTCTCCGATGGAAATGTAAAGGCGAACGAGTATCTCTACCGGCGCGTGGATATTGAAGATGTAGTGAGCGCGCACCTGCTGGCGGCGGAGCAGGCACCGGCGTTGGGTTTCCGCAAATACATCATCAGCGCGACCACGCCGTTTCGGCGAGAGGATTTACAGCGGCTCAGAGATGATGCGCGGGCGGTGGTGCGGGAGCGGGTTCCGGCGTACGAAGACGTCTATGGCGAGCGGGGCTGGAAGATGTTTGCCGGGATCGATCGCGTGTATGTAAACGAGCGCGCCCGCAAGGAGCTTGACTGGCAACCGCGATACGGCTTCAGCTCAGTGATCGAGCGCCTCAGGATGGGTGAGGATTTTCGAAGTCCGCTGGCGAGGGCGGTCGGGTCGAAGGGCTATCACGACGAAGTGTTTGCGCAGGGGCCGTATCCGGTGGAGTAGGCGGCGCCATCAAAGAGGAAGCAATTACGCACGCAAATAGGCGAGGACCGCGCGGATGACTTCCTCTTTTGCGGCCGCCAGTGAGACCCCCTTGGGACGCCGCATGACCGCTCCGTGCGAGAGCGCGTCAACCATGTGCGTGACGACGAAGGCCACCTTGTCGAGATCGCGTCTCTTACTGAGTTCGCGCGCCCGCGAGGCGATGGCCAGCCGGAAGACGCTATGAAGGCGCACAGAAAACTCGCGCCTGCCGTCCGCCCGATGCGGAACCTGCGTCAGGAGCAGCTCGTAGAGTTCCGGGTCGGTGGTGTGGGCCTGGATCATGGCCTCCACCAGAGCGCGCATCAGGTCCTCGAGCGACGATGATGCGTGTTCGATGAGCGTGCCCTGAATAAGGCGATCGATCTCGTCAACGTGGCGCTGGTGCAGAGCGATGAAGATGGCGCCCTTGTCGGGAAAGTACTGGTAGACGGAGCCGATGCTTACGCCCGCGACCTCGGCAATACGGTTGGTGGTGAGAGAGCCGGAACCTTCGCGCTTGAGAATCCGCACGACCGCATTGAGGATGGCTTCGAAGGTCTGACGGGCGCGTCGCTGCTTTGGCTGGCGACGGTGGGCGAGCACAGGCTTCATTCAGAGCAAGCGTAAATTAAAATATGAGCAAATGTACAATTATTATTTGTTACCTCCATCGATTGTTGGGATTATGCAGCTTCTGCAAAGCGAGTGGACAAGTCGGTTTTCTGAGAAATCCTACATATATGCAAGCCGATGAAGGACTGCGAGGAGAAATGATGACTTATCTGATTACTGGCGCAACAGGAGATGTCGGATCGAAGGTGGTAGATCAATTGATCGAGCGGGGCGAGCGGCCGCGAGTCTTTGTACAGGACGCAGAGAAGGCAAGGGGGCGGTTCGGCTTGAGCGTTGATATCTTCGAGGGCGACCTGGCGGAACCGGGATCTCTGAAACCAGCGATTGAGGGCGTCGACGCGCTTTTTCTTGTCAATTCAGGGCCGGGAATTGCGGCGCGAGATGAAGGCGCGGCAAATGTGGCCAAAGCAGCGGGCGTTAGACATCTCGTCAAGCTGTCGTCAATGGATGTGGAACAGGGGCTCGCGATCGGCGCATGGCACGAACGCGGCGAAGCGGCGATCCGCGCAAGCGGCATCCCGTTCACCTTTGTGCGGCCCACGGGTTTCATGTCGAACCTGCTGGCGTGGGCGCGATCGATCAAAGCAGATGGGGTGGTGCGCACATCGACGGGTGAAGGCAGGAGAGCCTTCATTCACTCTGATGACATTGCGGCGGTTGCGACCGAGGCGCTGACGACGCAGCGATATGACGGGGAATCGCTGCCGATCACGGGGCCCGAAGCGCTGAGTTTTGCGGAGGTGACGGCGAGGATTGGCGCGGCGATCGGGCGAGGGTTGAAGTTCGAGACTATACCGGACGAAGAGGCACGCCGGAGATATTCGGCTGTCAGCGGGTCTGAAGAAGAGACGGAGGCTCATGTTGCGCTGTGGCGCGCGATTCGCGAAGGGAGGCTGGCGAGAGTGACCGACAGTGTGGAACGCATTCTGGGCCGCAAAGCGATTACGCTCGATCAGTGGATCCGTGAAAATGCCGCAGCATTTGCCTGATTGGAGCTATTTACTGACGAAAGCATTGCCCTCGATGACGAAGCGCAGTGGATGTTCGACGGCTTTGCTGATGCCGATACGAGGGGTGGAGCGGATCATCTCGGGCTCGAAGCCGTCGTCGAGGAGCTGCAGGATAGAGGTGCGGCTGGTGACGTCGAGCCCGTTGTGGGCGGCGCGGGTGATGTCGAGAGCCTGGCAGAGGCGTCCAGGACCGGAGGTGAGCAGCCGCGGATTGGCCGATGGGGGAAGATTGCGCAGGCGGGCCATGGTGTCGAGGCCTTCGACAGGCTCAAGGGCGCGGATGAGGACGCCGGCCCCGTGTCCCTCGGGTTGGCAGGAGACATTGAGGCAGTAGTACATCCCATAGATGAAGTAGACGTAGGCGAAGCCGGGAGGTCCGAAGAGGACGGCGTTACGGGCGGTCTTGCCGGCGTAGGCGTGGGCAGCGGGATCGTCGAGGCCGAGGTAGGCTTCGATCTCGACGATGCGGCCGGTGAGGGACTGGCCGTCCAGGCGGCGTGTGACGAGTTTGCCGAGGAGACGGCGGCCTACGACATCGGGCGAGTCGAGGTAGAAGCTGCGCGGCAGGGGTTTTCTTGCGGGCATCAAAGTTTGATTGTTACAGATAACCCACGTCCCAGAATCGGGACGTGGTCACCCGGAATTGTGCCCCTCGAGATTCGGCCTACCCTTTCTTCCACTCCTTGATGGCGGCGAGGACTTCTTCGGCGTGGCCTTCGGGCTTGACCTTGGGGAAGATCTTGACCAGGGTCTGATCGGGGCCGATGAGGAAGGTTGTCCGTTCGATACCTATGACTTTCTTGCCATACATGTTCTTTTCCTTGAGCACGCCAAACTGTTTACAGACTTTTTCGTCTACATCAGCAAGGAGCGGATACGGCAGGTCGTACTTTTCCTTGAATTTCTTTTGAGCTTTGGGCGTATCGCGGGAGATGCCGAGGACGATGGCGCCGGCGCTCTGAAGCTTCTTGAAGGTGTCGCGAAAGCCGCAGGCTTCGATGGTGCAGCCGGGCGTATCGGCCCTGGGGTAGAAGAACAGGACGACCGGCTTTCCGGCAAAGCCGGAGAGTTGGATGGTGTTTTCCTGGTCGTCCTGAAGCGTGAAGTCAGCGACTTTTTCGTGCAATTCCATAAACCTTCCTTTAGATGGGGTGAAACCGCTTCGTATAGATTGTTGCTTAGAGCGGGAAGTATGTCACGGAGTAGAGAGCTCGGATTAAGGCTGCGGTCAGGCGCGCTGCTGGCCGGCTGGATGCTGGCGGTGGGATTGTTTGCCACGGCGCACGCGCAGTATCCGGGGCGAGTGGACACGAGCAAGGGCGCGGGCGCGGTTTTGCGGGCGACAGCCGTGCTGGAGTATACGGGCGACCTGACGAAGCCGACAGCGGCGCGACTGATTCCGGTAGCGGTGTGGGATGGTGAGCGCTACCAGCCGGGAGGGCTGTACATGGCGCAGCCTATGCCGCTGACGGTCGAGTCGGGAACCCTCTATGAGTTGCTGGATGCGGGAACATCGAAGGGGCTCTTCGATGTAAAGGCGGCGGCGAATGTGTCGGGGTCATGGGTGGCGACGGGAACGTATCAGAAGCCGGCTGCGCCGAAGGTTACGAAGCTGAAGGCGTCGAAGACGCTGCCCCAGTTTGTGAAGGATGCGGGCTCGGATGACGGCAAGCCGCACTTTGCGCATCGGCCCCCGGCCGATTCGGGGTCAGGGTCGGGAACAGAAAAGAGCGGGTCGGGCTCGGGATCTGCTTCCGGCTCGGGGAGCGGATCGGGTTCGGGATCCGGGTCAAGCACAAGTGGCAATTCTTCTTCGGACCCGGATCGGCCGACACTGCATCGCAGGACGGATTCGACGACGGGCGAGCAGGGTGGATCGGGCACGAGCTCCGGATCTGGATCGGGCACGTCGAGCTCTGCGCCGGATGCGGATCCGGATCGACCGACACTGCATCGCGGGACGGACGATAGCGGTTCGGGCTCGGCATCGTCGACGCCGGATGTGGATCCTGACCGGCCGACGCTGCACAAGCGCAGCAATGCGACGACGAATCCTAATGACAATGGGGCGCCGGTGACGGCGACGACGAATATCGATCCCGACCGGCCGCGTCTGGGGTACGGGAAGCCGGAGGAGCAGGAAGAGATCGATGTTCCGACATCGGTGCAGATCGCGAAGCTGGCGGGCGGCTTCGAGAACCTGAAGTTGATGGCGGCGGTCTCTGACGCGAAGACCCGCGTGCCGCACTCCTATGTATATTCGTGGACCGATCCCGCAACCGCGAAGGAGATGCAGGCAGCGCTCGAGGATGCGGCGAAGAATCTGCTGGCCGGGAATGCGATGAATACATTTTCGGGGCGATCGTTCGGACCGGGAAGCGGAGCCGGGAACAAATCGGGGAGCGGGGCGGCCGGAACGCAAACAAGCACCAGGACAGTTACAAATAGCCAGAGCGGCAGTCGGGCGACCACGGCGCACAAGACGGGCGCGGCGAAAGCAACCGCGAAGCCGGCGCTCCCGGTGCTTGAGGACGAGCAGTTCAAGGCATACGAGCTGTCGTTTGGCGGCGGGGCGACGCTGGTCTTCTCGGCAAGGAGCGGACAGGGCGATCAGACAAAGTACGTGACGATGATTGCGCAGCCGGATTTCAACGGCGTTCCCCAGATCCTGTTCAAGCAGGTGACGAGCGAGGCGGAGTTGGATGTGGTTCCGCGGATGCAGCTCGTGGATGCTGTGGATACAGATGCGGACAATCGGGCGGAGCTGATCTTTGAGCTGGCGGGGAAGACTGACCAGCAGTTCGCGATCTATAAGGTGCACGACCGCTCAGTTGAGCAGGTCTTCTCGACGGGCGGCTCAGCGCAGTAGCGGCGGCGGTGCTGCCGGTAGCGGTATTTTGCGTCCGTCCTCTACTCCTGCCTCCGGTTTTGTTGACAATTCAAACTAAATCCATTTCTAATGCCGTTGCACCGGAATCGTCCCGGTAGCCGTCAACAAATTCGAATCATTCAAAGCAATCCGGCTCAGAGATTGGCGTGTCGTCGCCGACGGAGGGAAAATGTTTCGCATCACTACAAAATCTGCGGCGTATTGCGGAATAGTGCTCGGTGCAGTTCTCTTTTTTTCGCGAGCGCAAGCGGAAGTGAAGGTGGACGGATCGGTGACGGTCGTAGAGAGCACACGGGCCTCGGGGCCGGTCGAGCTGGCGACAAAGGATCTGCTGAGCGACTTCAACAAGGTCTTCGGTGCGACGCCGCGGGTGGTGACGACGCTTGCGGACGCGGGGACGGTTTCCGTTGTGATTGGCGAGGGGCCCGAAGCACCGTTCGGGCTGAAGTGCTCGATGGCGACGGATACGGAGGCATTTGCGTTCTCGATTGTGAAGCTGCCGGGCAAGAAGCAGGCGGTGTGCCTGACGGGCGCGGATATGCGGGGGACGATTTATGCGATCTACGAGTTTTCGCAAACCTACCTCGGAATAGACCCGATGTACCTGTGGACCGACAAGGAGCCGGAGAAGCGGGAAGCGATCACGCTGCCTGCGGATTTTGCGCGCGTGTATCCGAAGCCGGTCTTTCGCTATCGCGGGTTCTTTACGAACGACGAGGATCTGCTGACGGGATGGGTTCCGCCGGCGAAGGGTGAACGGACGGGGATCTCTCCCAAGACGTGGGACATGGTGTACGAGACGATTCTGCGGCTTAAGGGGAATATGGTGGTACCGGGAACGTGGATCTTTCCCGATGATGCGCAGGTGGAACTGGCATCGGAGCGCGGGCTGATCGTGAACCAGCATCACGCAATTCCCCTTGGTGTGAATGTGGCGCGGTGGCCGAAGGATGTTCCTTACAACTATTCGACGCATCCGGAGATTCTGGAGCAGGCGTGGAAGGATGCGGTCGCCGCATACAAACCCGACGAGGAGATTCTGTGGAGCGTGGGACTGCGGGGACTTTCCGACCAGAGCTACGCGGCACTCGATCCCAGTGTGAGGGACAACGATCCGCTGCTGGGCCAGCGGGTGAGCGCGGCGATCGCCGACCAGATGAAGATTGTGCGGGCGAAGTATCCCAAGGCGCAGTTTGTTACCGACCTGTGGCAGGAAGGCGCTCGGCTAATGGATAAGGGGTACCTGAAGATTCCGCCCGAAGTAACGCTGGTGTGGGCGGACACCGGTTATGGAGACATGCAGGACGGCGGCAAGGTCGCGGCAGGGCAGGGCGCGTACTTTCACGTGGCGATGATGAACGGCGAGGCCAATCAGTTGTCGGAGATGGTGCCAGTCGAACGTATTCAGTCCGAACTCGGAAGGTATATCAAGGCCGGAGCGACGTCGTACCTGCTGGTGAACACGAGCGATATCCGTCCGGTGGCGATGACCACACGCGCACTGATGGAGGTGGCTTGGGGTGGGGTTCCGGCGGGCGGCGACGCGGATTTTTATCGGCACTGGACGACGGAGGAGTTCGGAGCGAAGTCGGTGGATGCGCTGACGGCGCTGTACAGGGAATACTTTGCGGCTCCCGCCCTGCGTCCGCAGCGCAACTCGGTGGGTGTGTCGGTGACACCGGAGGAAGTGAAGCGCGAGTATGGTGACCAGCATTATCACTCGGAGATGCGGCGGATCATTCTGGAGACGCTGAGCGAGCACCAGGTGGCGGCGATGCCGAGCCAGTCTCCTAAGTGGACGCCGCCACGCTTGTTTCCGAGCCTTGATGCGCAAAGGCGAAAGGAGATTCTCGACCGCGACATTGAGGAATGCGAATCGGCGCAGCCACGGTGGGATGCGGTGTGGGAGCACGCGGTTGCGGCGGAGAACACCGTCGATCCAGAGCGGCGCGACTACTACCAGGCGAGCGTGCTGACGATGATCACCATCAACCGCGAGAGCAACCGGGCGCTGATGCTGGTAGCGAAAGCGGTGGAAGATGACGAGGCGGGCAAGACGCAGCAGGCGCAGTCAGAGGCAACGGATGCGCTGCATGCCCTCGATGCGGTCGAGGAGTCGATGGCCAAGGCCGAGTACGGGCAGTGGAAGAACTGGTATCGCGGCGACTGGCTGACGGGCGTGTATCGCACGCGGGAGCTGGTGCAAGACTATGCGAACCACCTGCAGGATCCGATGGCCAAGCTGCCCGCGCCGATGCTGTGGAGCGGATGGGAGGCGTACTTCCACATTATGGAGTACGAGGGCGACCGCACCGTGGACGTGAAGTGAATGGCGCGATGATTGTTGATCAGCTGCCCTGGGATCGCTACGCTGCGTACCGCCACATGGCGTTCATTGCCCGGCTACCTGCTCCCGAGTCATCTTAGCCGCCACCTCTCCTTTGCGGCCCTGAAGCAAGTCTTCCTCCTTGATGCGCGCGAACAGATCAAGGGCGCGGGCCACCAGTCCAGTCCAGCCTGTTTGATGACTGGCTCCCAGTCCGGCTCCGTTGTCGCCGTGGAAGTACTCGTAGAAGAGGATGTAATCCCGCCAGTAAGGATCGTCCTGGAATTTCTTCGTTCCTCCGTAGACTGGGCGTTGGCCATTGGCATCACGCAGAAACATGCTTACATTGCGTCGGCTGATTTCCTTAGCCACCTCAAACAAATTCATGTAAATGCCCGAGCCGGTTGGGCACTCGACCTTAAAGTCTGGTCCATAGAACGGATACATCTGCAGCAATGATCGTACGATCAATCCGTTCACCGGCATCCAAATCGGTCCTCGCCAATTGGAGTTGCCGCCAAACATGCCGGTATTCGACTCGGCAGGAAGGTACTGCACTTTATATTCCTGTCCGCTCAGATAAAACACGAAGGGATGCTCCAGGTGATATTTTGAAAGCGAGCGTATGCCATAGGGACTGAGGAATTCGTTCTCGTCGAGCAGGTACTTCAGAACGCGCAGTAGTTTTGGCCGGTTGCAAGCCGTCAGTAGCCTGCGCCCCATGTAACCGCCCACCGATATATCCTCGGCTGAAGCAATCTTTTGGATCACCTCTGGATGGCGCTTACGGAACAAGTCAACCAGTTCGGCGACCCGCGGATGCCTCTGGAGAGCATCGCTGTCAAGTGCGGTGGTCGCACATAGCGGTAACAGTCCTACCATCGACCGGATTCTCAGGCGCATGGTGTCGCCGTTCGGGAAGTGGAGCAGATCGTAGAAGAATCCGTCCTCCTCATCCCACATCTCGTCGTGGCGGTCGCCAATGCGGTCCATGGCGTAGGCGATCCAGGCGAAATGTTCGATGAAACGGTAGGCAATTTCCTCGTACATGGAGTCGTACTCGCTCAAAATCAGCGCAATCTCCAGCATGCACTGGCAGTAGAAAGCCATCCACGCCGTGCCGTCGGCCTGATCGAGGTGGCCGCCGGTCGGCAGCGGGGCGCTCCGATCAAAGACGCCGATGTTGTCCAGTCCCAGGAACCCGCCTGCAAATACGTTGCGCCCTTGCGGGTCCTTGCGGTTCACCCACCAGTTGAAATTCAACATGAGGCCCTGGAAGGAGCGTTCGAGAAAGCGTACGTCGGCGCGTCCGAGCTCCGTCTCGATTCTGTAGAGAAACAGCGTCGCCCAAGCGTGCACCGGGGGATTCACGTCGCCGAAGTTCCACTCGTATGCCGGAATCTGCCCGTTGGGATGGGCGTAGAGGTTTCTGAGCATCAGCAGCAGCTGATCCTTCGCAAAGTCAAAATCCACCAGCGACAGCGCGATCGTGTGGAACGCCAGATCCCATGCCGCGTACCAGGGATACTCCCACTTGTCCGGCATCGAGATGACGTCGCTGTTCAGCATGTGAAACCAGTCGGTGTTGCGGCTGGTTCCAAGGTTGGCACTCGTCATGGGATGGGCGTTGTGCTCGGTCAGCCATCTGTCGAGATCGAAATAGTAGTACTGCTTGGACCAGAGCATTCCCGCCAGCGCCTGGCGATGAACGCGTCGCTCGTCCTCAGACAGATTTTTTGGAGCAATCCGGTTGTAGAATTCGTTGGCGTCCGATACACGCGCCTCAAAAACCTTGTCGAAGTCGGTGAACCCTGCAGGCTTTGCGCTCAGCTGCAGACGCACCACCTTACTTCCTCCGGCCGGAACATCCAGGACGTAGTGGGCTGCGGCCTTGGTTCCTGTCTTCGACGGATTCACCGCATCGGTCTCGCCGGAAATCACGTAGCGATGGAACGCATCCTTCACGTAGGGCGTTGGATTGGGCTGTCGCCAGAGCCTCGCGGCATTCGACTCATTCTCCGTGAACAGCAGCTCTGTCGCGCCCTCGCATTGTAGGTTGTATTCGCCGAGCGAATGATGTGAAGCACTGATTTTGTTCCCATCAACCTGCCGTATTACCGGCTTGGGCTCGCCCTCCTCCCAGGTCCAGTTGTTCCGAAACCACAGTGTCGGAAGCAGGTGGATCTGCGCTGCTTCCGGACCTCGATTGAAGACCGAGATGCGGATCAAGGTGTCTTCCGGATCTGCCTTCGCATATTCAACAAAGACATCGAAATACCGGTCTTCGTTGAAAATGCCGGTGTCGAGCAGCTCGTACTCCATCTCCTCGCGCGAGCGCCGCTTGTTGGTTTCGACCAGGTCGCGATAGGGATATTCCTGCTGCGGGTATTTGTACAGGTATTTCATGTAGGAGTGGGTCGGAGTGCTGTCGACGTAAAAGTAGTATTCCTTCACGTCTTCGCCGTGATTGGACTCGCTGTTGGTCAGACCGAACATGCGCTCTTTTAAAATCGGATCCTTGCCGTTCCATAACGCCACGCAGAAGCAAAGCAGTTGCTTATCGTCGGAGTAGCCGGCCAGGCCATCCTCGCCCCAGCGGTAAGCGCGGGATCGCGACTGGTCGTGGCTGAAGTAATCCCAGGCGTTGCCGTCAGCGCTATAGTCCTCGCGGACTGTTCCCCACTGCCGCTCGCTGAGGTAAGGCCCCCATTTCTTCCAGGGAATGTGCTTTTCACGAGCCTCGTTGAGCCGTTTCTGTTCCGTGACTTCTACATACGGATGGGTGGAATGCTCCTGCGCAGTTGAAACCATTGCCTTCTCCTCCGTTTGCCAGTCGTGAGGACGGCTGCGGCTAGCGCCACAAGTTTAGGCATCGCCCGCTGTTGCGTCAATTTACTGTGGTTAAGGCCGATTTCCGCCGATGGCAAACACAACGGCTCAGGTTAGATGAGCTGCGTTTACGGTCACACTGGCAAAAATGACAGGTGTGCGTAAATTCGTCTGCGCCGGAGGGCGTTCGTCTTGAACGCGAGAAGGCCGATAAGTACACACGGAAATGCGAAAGGGCAACTTCTCTTGCGAGTCGTCGCCCTCTCTTCCGGTTTTTCGAAGGTCTGGTTCGGCTTCCAGACCACAACTTCGTTAATCCCGGCTTTCTGCGGGACCTGCGGACTTGCGCCCGTGTTTCCCTCATTCCACCGCGATCACATCCGCTGCGCGAGTTCCTCGGAGCCATCCTCGAAGGTCCCGGTTTCCCGGTTCCCTCGTCCAGAGCCTCCAGTTTCCCGGATGCTCCGTTCGAAGCTTTTCGGTTTCCCGATTGCTTCGCGAGTCCTGTTGCCAAGCCTCGCGACGGCCCTTGTCTCTCTCTCCTTCTGGAAGATCTCTCTTCCGTTGTTTGAATCCTACTCGGGTATCCGAATAAATCAAGTAGCTGTTTCAAATTTTCCGATGTGGAAATATCGGACTTATTGTGGGAAATTCGTCCCTTGAATCGATGGCCGGAAGCCCTAAGTTACGAGTCTCCAGCATGAAATTTCTTTCTATTCCTTGCTCACGTTGACGTAGAAGTGGTCGGTGTCGACGGCGAAGGTCGCCGCAGTGAGTGGCGTCCTCATGGTTTGCCATTGCGTGGTGGGATGGATGGTCTGCCAGTGAGCGGGATCTCCGACGCGGATGGGCATGGCGAAGTCTGCCTCGTCAGCCTTCCAGCGATAGGCGACGCTTCCGGAATCGAACTTCAGCTCAAGGAGCGGGATGGCGGTGTGGCGCAAATACTGGTCGAAGATGGGCGTCAGGTTCATGCCGGTTTGCGCGTTGAACCAGGCGACAACGTCCTCAGTCATGATGTTCTGATATTTGAAATGCTGGTAGTAGTCGTGGATGAGTCGGAACCAGCGCGGATCGTTATCGATGACGCTGCGCAGGGTGTTGAGCATGAGCGCGCCCTTGAAATACTGGTCTTCAGGCGGAGTGGCGTTAATGCCGCGCTCGGTGATGATGGGGCGTTTGTTCTGAACCTTGGAATTGTAACCGCTTAAGTAACGAATTGCCGCGTCCTTGCCATACCAGTACTCGACGTAGAGCGATTCAAGGTAAGTGGCCCAGGCCTCATGGATCCACATATCGGAACGGTCCTGCGCCGTGACGCTGTTGCCGAACCACTCGTGTGCGCTCTCGTGGATGATGATGAAGTCGAATTTGGGGCTGATGCCCACGCCAGTCCAGTCACGTCCGAGGTATCCATTCTTGAAAAGGTTGCCGTAGGCGACGGCGGTCTGATGCTCCATGCCAGAGTAGGGAACCTGGACGAGCTTGTATCCGTCGCGCTCGAAAGGATAGGGGCCGAAGTAGTGCGAGAAGGCCTCAAGCATGCCTTTGACCTGCGTGAATTGCGCCTTTGCCTTGTCGAGGTCGGCAGGCAGGACATAGTAGTCGAGGGGCAGCGTGCCGTAATGGTCAGAGAAGTGGACGTAGTCGCCGATGTTGAGCGCGACATCGTAGGCGTTGATCGGGTAGCTGACGTGCCAGTCCCAGCGCGTGTATCCGTCGCCCAGGTTTGTTGAGCCTTTGAATTTGCCGTTGGAGACATCGGTGAGTCCATTGGGGACAGCAACACTGATGTCCATGGATTCCACCTCGTCGCGCCACTGATCTTTGTTGGGCCACCAGATGCTGGCGCCGTCGTCTTCGCAGGAGGTGTAGATCCAGGCGTGACCGGCGGGGTCCTTGGTGAAGACCATGCCGCCGAAGCGTCCGATGGTGAGGGGATGGCCGGAGTAATAGAAGTCGATGGAGTAGGTCTGCCCGGCATGGAGGGTCTCGGGAAAGTCGATGAAGACGGCGCCAGAGTCGCGCTGGTACTTGAGGGCGGTTGTCCCGTAGAGGATCTTATCGACGCGGAGCGCATCGCTGAGGTCGATCTGAATGCGGTTGCCATCCTGAAGCATCTTGAAACGGATGGTGTTCTTGCCGGTGATGGTCTGTGTGGCGGGATCGACGCGGATATCGAGGTGATAGTAGAGCAGATCGTTGTTGGCGCGGTAGGGGCCGTAAGCTCCGCGGAGCAGATCGGCATGGGTGGGCGCGGTTTGGGGGGCAGCGGGCGCAGCTTTGGTCTGGGCCGTGACAGCGGCGGCGAACGACAGGAGGAGTGCGGCGACAAGGCGCGAGCAGCGGATGCACTGGGACATGCATCCAGAGTATCGCGGCTATCTGTGACGGCTATGGCTGCTTACGATGTGCTGCGGCCTGCGCGGAGCAGTCCATAGGCGGCGACGAAGAGCACCGAGAGAGCCGAAAGGGCCCCGACTGCGGCGGGGAGATAGCGGAAGAGGAATCCGGTGAGGACGGCAGACAGGAAATAGACGGCCAGGATCGCGGCCTGCATCAGGAGGCGATTCTCGAATTCGTGTTCCTGCGCGGGAGCGTGGATTCTGATTTTTACCAGGCCGCTCATGAGACTGGTCCATGTGCCGGAGATGTAGGTGGTGACGATTCCGGGGATTTTCAATTGCAGCATGGCGGCGCTTTGCAGGCCGATGGCGAAGGCGACGGTCGCGAGCAGCAGCAGGAGGGGGATGGTCGGCGCGAGATGCGTGTGAGCGGCGATCCATCCCAGCTCGGCGAAGAGCAACAGAAGCGCTTCGATGAAAAGCGTGCGCGAGATGACCCTGGGCCAGAGGTTTGTTTTATCGGCCTGGACATTGCGAGTGAGAAGGGAGCCGGCGATGACTCCGGCCGCATAACAGCCGAGAGCCAGGAGGGAATGGAGCGGCTCCCCGTGCTTCTGAAAGAGCGCCATGCCAAGGAAGACGGTGTTTCCGGTCATGTTGGCGACGAAGGCATGACCGAGGCCGAAGTAGCTCCAGCCGTCGGCCGATCCGGCGGTGACGGCGAGCAGACCCAA
>Ga0335075_10007390_pt1 | contig 16898 bp, 14 predicted proteins | sample Lox_Sample_24_FD_206723 | JGI IMG/M metagenome (GOLD analysis project Ga0335075, IMG submission 206723) | Soil microbial communities from Loxahatchee National Wildlife Refuge, Florida, United States - Lox_Sample_2.4 | ecosystem: Environmental > Terrestrial > Soil > Wetlands | place: USA...
CGGCTCGGCGGACGTCGCCGCGTTCATCTGGGGCATCGGCATCCGGCGTCTTATCGACGCGATGCGGCGCGACAGCGGTTCCCGGCGCCTGCCGTGGCGCGCAGCCGACCCCGAGGTGGTTGTCTCGGCGGAAGACCAGGTGCTGGTGGGGATCGAATACGGTCTCCTGGGTCAAGCCCTGGCCCGGTTGTCGCCAGAGTTGCGCAGCGCTATCGAGGCGACCGTGCTGGACGGCCTGAGCTGCGCAGAGGCGGCCGTCCTGCTAGGCGTCGCAGAGGGAACAGTCAAGTCCCGCTGTTACCGGGCCCGGCAGGCGTTGCGGGCCGCGCTGGCCGCCCAACAACCAGCGACCGATACGTCGGCGCATCGCCAAGAAGCCTGGGGGACATTGTGATGAGCGCACTTCCTGGCGCCGGTGGACGTGGGCCCGAAGCGGCCGAGCACACAGCCGACGATCTGCTAATCAGCTATGCCGCCGGTACGGTCGAACCGGTCATCGCCTGGTCGGTGGAAGCACACCTGACCGGATGCGCGCAATGCCGCTCGGTCCTGTCGGCTCATGTCGACGCCGATCGGCTGGCGCGTAACCGCTCCATAATCCTGGTTCGTGTGGCGCTTCCGGAGACGGGCTGGGCTCGGCGCCTGCTCTGCCGCTTTGGCGTCCCCGACTATCTGCTTCGCCTGCTGGCGGCTACACCGTCGTTGCGCAGGTCCTGGCTGCTGTCCGTGGTGTGCGTTCTGGCAGTGGCGGCCGGCGAAGCAGCAGTCGTGGGCCACGGCTGGAACACTGGCCCTCCGGTGGGTCTGGCCAGGCAAGCGGACCCGGCGGCGCTGGTGCCGTTCCTGCTGGTAGCTCCCCTGCTCGTGCTGGCCGGGGTCGCTGCTGCGTTCCTGCCGATGTTCGACCCCGCCTACCGGCTGGCTGTCGCCGCCCCGTTCTCCGCCTTTACCCTGCTGCTGGTCCGCACGGTTTCGGCGCTGGTCGTCGCCTTGGTCCCGGTGGTCGCAGCCGCCTTCGTCCTGCCAGGACCGGGCTGGCTGCCTGCCGCCCTGCTGTTGCCGTCGCTTGCGCTGAGTGCACTGGCGCTTGCAGCTGCGACCGTCCTGAACCCCCAGGCCGCAGCCGTGACGGCGGGCGTGCTCTGGGTGTTTGCGGCTCTGCTGCTGGCCGCAACTCACGTTCCATTGCTGATAGTGCGGCCGACCGCTCAGGTCGCGTGCGCCGTTGTGCTTTGTGCATCCGCCGCGATGCTGTTGGTGCGGCAGAACCGCTTCGAGGTGGGATGGATCAGATGACCATTGACGTGCGCACCGCAGCGGTCAGCGTTGAGGGTCTGTCCCGGCGATACGGGGCCATCCGCGCGCTGGACGAGGTCGACCTCACGCTCGAACACGGGATCACCGGATTGCTGGGCCCGAACGGAGCGGGGAAGACGACGCTGCTATCGATCCTGGCCACCGTCAACGAACCCGATGCAGGTCGGGTGTCAGTATTCGGGCTCAACCCACGCGACCCGGCAGAGCGGGTGGAGATTCGCCGGCGGCTCGGTTACCTTCCGCAGGAGCTGGGCTATCACCGGCACTTCACGGTCGCCGCCTTCCTGGACTACGTGGCGATCCTGAAAGAGGTCACCGACCGTGGCCGCCGGGCTGAAGAGGTGGCCCGGGTGCTCGCCGTAACTGGGCTGGAAGCCCGTGCCCGCACCCGGATCCGCGCCTTGTCCGGTGGTATGCGGCAGCGCCTGGGGATCGCCCAGGCACTGCTCGGCAATCCTGACCTGGTAATCCTGGACGAGCCGACGGCCGGCCTGGACCCTGAACAGCGACTGCGGTTCCGCGAACTGCTGTCTGATCTGCCTGGCGCCCCGGTGATCCTGCTGTCCACTCACCAGGCCGACGACATCGCCGCCGTCTGCCCGAAGGTGATCGTGCTTCTGCAGGGGCGGGTCCGGTTCGCCGGAACTCCGGCGGAGCTGGCCACCGCCGCGGTCGGCCGGGTATGGGCGGCGGACGAGCGCAACAGTCGCGCCCACCTGTCCTGGCGTGGCGGCGACAACCGGTGGCGGCACATCGGAGACCATCCGCCGGCTGGTGCCGAGCTCGTTACGCCGACGGTCGAAGACGGGTATCTCCTGGTGTCCCACGCTGCAGGCGCGCGATGACCGCCACCGAAGGCGGGCCCGCGCTCTCCCGCGCGAAGGCCGCCGCTGCCGCCGGTGCGGGTGAGAGGTCACGTGTCTCTACGCGGTCCTCGGCTCCCTGGCTGCAGACGGTGCTGGCCCTGGCCAGAGTGGAGGCAGCACTGCTGAGTCGCAGCCTGCTGGTGCTGGTCGGGCTGCTGGCCGGGGGCGCCGTGGTCTGGCTGACCATCCGGTCGTCGGAACCATTGTGGTGGAACATCGGCTGGCGGATCGGGTTGGGGCAGCTCGTCCTCGGCATGGCCGTCCTTGTCGCCGCGCAGCTAGCCGTCGGGCGGGCCCGGCGCAACGCCATGGCGGACCTTTACGCCAGCTTTCCTGCCACGGCCGGCATCCGCACCGTCGCCCACCTGGTCGGCCTGCTGGGAGCCATGCCCGCCAGTCTGCTGCTGATTGGCGCCACCGCCGTGGTAGTACAAATCGAAGGTGCCATCGGCGCGCCGAGCATCGCAGTGCTAGCAGGCGGGCTGCTGCTAGTGATTGCAGCTGGAGCGGCCGGCGTCGCGATCGGCGCGCGATTCGCCCATCCGATGGCCGGGGTGCTCGGTGCCCTGGCGTTGTTCCTTAGTTCCGCCAATTCCGGCCTGCCCTGGGCAGCGGGGTTGTGGCTGTACCCGTGGGCGAGTTTCAGCGATCAGCTGAGCGGGTTGCCTGGCGCGCTAGCGGGGTATCCGCCCGCTGGCGCGCACGCGCTGGAGCTTTCCGGCCTTGCCGTCCTAGCCGGGGTCGTGGCGATCGCAGTGACTGTCAGCCGCTCCGGGGCCCGTGTTGGGCTGGCGGCAGCCGGCATCGTCGCCACGGCGGTGATCTGCCTCGCCGGGGCCCTGCAGCTGCGGCCCATTCCCACCGCGGACCTGAACCGCCTGGTGAGCGCAGTCGCTAACCCGGCCTCGGCAGAGCGCTGCACGACTGCCAATCAGGTCAGGTACTGCCTCTATCCGGGCTTCGGCTCTCTGCTGCCATCCCTGGAGGCACCGGTCAACGCAGTGCTCGCGCACTTGCCTGCCCGGCCTAGCCACGCACTTACGGTCGCCCAGGCTGCGTGGCTCTCTCTTCCCGACTCGACGATCACGCGTGGTCATTCGAAGCAGCAGGTCTCCCAGTGGGAAACTCAGCTGAAGCGCGCGCCGGGCAACACCAACTCGTCCCCGCTTTCGCCGATATACCTGTCGGTCCCGAACTGGCCCGCCGCTGGCGCGCGGCTCGCTGATGCGCATTTCGACCTGGCCCTAGCTACAGCCGAATGGGCGGTCCGCCTCTCGGGAACCGGCCGCCCTCCCGTCAACCAGGCACGGGAGGCGATCGCCATCTGGCTGGCCATTCTCGCCACGCACCCGGCAGCCGCCGAACTCCAGACCTATCCCGGCAGCTACCTGTCCTCGCTCGGACCGCAGACCAACGGCGCCGGTTACCTGCTGGCCAACGCTATGTCGCGGCTTCCCGAGCAGAAGGTCAGCCATGTCCTGACGGACGCGTGGGCCCGATGGACGAACTCGCATACCACCGATGCCCAGCTCGCCGCCGCACTTGGCATACCGATGCCAGCATCCCCACGCTCCGGAAACCGCGGCCCGCAGTGAACGTCACGCTGCCAGCAAGCAGCGATCAGCGGGGGCGCGCACGGCGGCATCGCAGGTACTGGCTCGGCGCCCTGCCCCTGCTCGCCGGGAACATCGCACGGACGATGCCATGGGCAACTCTTATCACTAGCTGCCTGGCCGGCACCGCCTTCCTGGCCGTCATGGCCCGCGTCGCTGACAGTTCCCACTCGCCTCTCACCCAGGGCACCGTCCGCCTCACCTTCCTGCCCGCCGTCGCGGCGCTGGCGTTCGTTCCCCGCGTCCTGTTCCGGCCACTGACCCAGGCAACCCCCGTTCCCGCCTGGGTGGTTCCGGTCGGCCACCTCGTGCTGGCCGCACCTGTCCTTGCAGCCACCTGCTGGGCGCAACTGCGCATCATGGCCGGCACAGACCCGCCTCGCGCCGCCTTGCACGCGGCCGCGGTGTACCCGCTGATAGCGCAGCTCACCGGGTGGTGCGCGGTCACCGCGGCGGCCGCCGCCTGCATCGACCGGTCCCGCTACGCCGACCTCGGCGGGGGCGCTGCCGTACCCATCAGCGCCGCCGCAATCGCGCTGGCCTGGTTCGTACCGATCAGCCACCGGCTGCTGGCCGAACCGCCCGCCACCGCACACGGCGCTACCTTCGCGTGGTACGTCATTGCGTCCGTGGCGCTGATCGTCGCATGCGCAGCGATGCGCGACCGCTGGCACCGCTACTCACGCGTCATAGGCGGAATCAAGCCGTGACGTCATTCCAGTGCCCGGCGAGCGCGGGCATCAACGAGTCAGCGTAGGCATCGAAGGCTTCTGCTAGTGCCTCGGGACTCAGGGCGTCCGGGCCCGGCGAGTCCCGGTTGGCGAGGAACACCAGGGTGCCGATTACCGCAGCGAGCACACGCGGCCGCCGGTCAATAGCCGGATCCACTCCCTCGCGCCTGGCGAGCAGCTGGATGATCTCGTCGTCCTGTTCGTGCACGCAGCTCAGATAGGCGGCTAGCAGCGACGGCGTGGAGTCGATCAGGCGCATCACCGACAGGTAAGAGTGCAGGTCTCCGATGGCACCTGACACCTCGCGCAGCGATGCATGGAACGCGTGCCGGGCGGCGGTGAGCGGGTCTTCCTGCGGCGGCCGCGCGGCGAGCGCGGCCGCGAAGGATGCGGTGCCGTTCCGGACGAAGGACAGCACGAGGTCTTCCTTGCTGGCGAAGTACCGGAAGAAGGTCCGCTCGGAGACCTCGACGGCGTCGGTTATCTCCCGCACCGAGGTGTGGTCGTAGCCTCGGTGCTTGAAGAGGTCCATTGCGGCCTCGATCAGAGCGTCCTGGGTCCGCTGCTTCTTGCGCTGCCGCAGGCCAGGGTCCTGCTCGCGATGCGCGGACGCTGCCCCCGGACCAGGGAGGCTCTCGGCCTCGGGTGATGTGATCTGCGCCACAGGCACCTCCTAACTGGCCTCATCGTAGCGGCGCTGCTTAGTTCTGTCAGCATATGACATTTGACAGTCACTGACGCATATCGTAAAGTCCTGTCACCCACTGACAATAGTCATTAGCAGACAAGATTGACCTTGCGCTGCTGAGCCTGCGGACGCACGCCGGGAGGAGCCAGCACATGGACACGACCACTGGGGTCGCGACCCGGCCCGGATCGGGCGCCACAACAGCTGCGGAAGCTAGCAGTCGGTTTCGCGGCTTGCGCGGCCAGCCGCGATTGATTCTGGTCGCGGTTGCGCTCGGCGTGATGATGGTTGCCCTCGACGGCACCATCGTCGCGGTAGCGAACCCGGCGATCCAGTCGAGCCTGCACGCCTCGCTGGCTGGCATCCAGTGGGTCACCAATGCCTACCTGCTGGCGCTCGCGGTAAGCCTGATCACCATCGGCAAGCTCGGTGACCGGCTCGGGCATAAGCGGGTCTTCCTGACTGGCATTGCGGGATTCGGGCTGAGCTCGGCCGCGATCGGGCTCTCCGGCACGATCGCCGGCAGCATCGGCCTCGTCATCACCTTCCGGGTACTGCAGGGAGTATTCGGGGCGATGCTGCAGCCGTGCGCGCTCGCGTTGCTGCGGGAGAACTTCCCCGAGGAAAAGCTGAATGCAGCGATCGGCATCTGGGGCGCCGTCATCGGAGCGTCGACGGCCGCCGGGCCGATCGTGGGCGGCCTGCTGGTACAGCACGTCAGCTGGGAGTCCTGCTTCTACGTCAACGTCCCGGTCGGCGTTGTCGCGTTCGCAATGAGCCTGCTCGTGCTGCGCGAGACCCCGCGCTCGCCCGCTGCTAGCTCCATCGACATCGTCGGCGTCGTGACACTGTCCGGCGCGTTGTTCCTGCTTATCTGGGGGCTCATCAAGGGCTCGGCCTACGGCTGGGGCTCGGCCAGGACCCTCGCTTTCCTTTGCGGCGCCGTCGTCGTCGCGTTCTTGTTCGTGCTGCGGCAGTCCCGCGCCAGCCAGCCGCTGCTGCCACTGCGGCTGTTCCGCTCGCGTTCGCTGTCGGCCGGTACCGCACTGGTCATCCTGCTGATGTTCGCCCTGTTCGGTGCCATGTTCTTCATGACTTTCTATCTGGAGAACGTGCACGGCCTTGACCCGGTTGGCGCGGGCGTGCGGCTGCTGCCCATGACCGCGATGCTCATCGTCGGAGCACCGCTATCTGGCGCGGTGATCACAAGGCTCGGTCCGCGGCTCCCGCTCGTAACGGGGATGCTGCTGGCCGCCGTGGCCCTGGTCGGCCTGTCCCGGCTCGGCGCTGCATCCAGCCCGAACGACACAATCATCTGGTTTGTGTTGCTCGGACTAGGCCTGAGCCCGGTGATGGTGGGCGCCACGGATGTCATCGTCGGCAATGCACCGGTCGAGCTTGCGGGCGTGGCGGGCGGCCTGCAGTCCACGGCCATGCAGGTAGGCGGCACGCTGGGAACCGCGGTGCTGGGCGCCGTGATGTCGGCGCGAGTCAGCAGCCTGCTGCCAGCGAGCTGGCACGCCGCGGGCTTGCCAGCCATCACCGCCAGTCAGATGAGCGAGGTGAGGAGCGCGGCCTCTGTTGGCCAGGCCCCGCTGACAGCGGACACGCCCCGTCAGCTTGCGGTTGCCATCACCCAGGTGAGCCACTCTGCGTTCGCTAGCGGGATGCACGCTGCCTTCGAAGTAGGCGCCGCGGTCGCGCTGGCCGGAGCGCTCATCGCGCTGCTCACCCGCCGGGGGAGCGCGGCGCGCGGGCGCGCCGCTAGCTGAAAGCAGACGTCCAATCTCCACTCAGGAGATTGCGGTCAGGTACGAAGTCACCCGCGGGCGACATGGAAGGCAGTATTAGCTGCCACGGAAGGAAGGCGGTGCCGCGATGAGTGGTCGTGTTGCAGGCAAGGTGGCCCTGGTGACCGGCGCAGCGCGAGGTCAGGGCAGGGCGGACGCGCTGCGGCTGGCGCAAGAGGGCGCCGACGTGATCGTGGTCGATGTCTGTGCGCCGCTGCCGAGCGTGCCGTACGACTCGGCCACGCCACAGGACCTCAGGGAGACCGTCCGCCAGGTCGAGCAGACGGGACAGCGGGTGGTGCCGGCGATCACTGATGTCCGGGACCTGGAGAAACTGCGCAGCGTCGTCGACGACGCGGTCGGCCAGCTCGGGCGCCTCGACATCGTGGTGGCCAACGCCGGCATCTGCGTCCCCAAGTCGTGGGACCAGGTCACGCCCACCATCTTCGAGGACACGATCAGTACTAACATCACTGGCGTCTGGAACACAGTGATGGTGGGCGCGCCGCACCTGGTGAGGGCAGGCGGCGGTTCGATCATCCTGATCAGCTCCGCCGCGGGCATCAAGGTGCAGCCGTTCATGGTGCCCTACACCACAAGCAAGTTCGCTGTGCGCGGCATGGCGAAGGCGTTCGCGGCCGAGCTTGGCCAGCACAACATCCGGGTTAACAGCGTCCACCCGACCGGAGTGAACACGCCGATGGGCACCGGGAACATGGCGGCCGAGCTCGGGGCGGCGATCGCTGGCTACGAGCGGCTGGGCGCAATGTTCATGAACATGCTGCCGGTCGATATCACCGAGCCCGAGGACGTCGCCGACACCGTACTGTTCCTCGCCTCCGACGAGTCGCGCTTCATCACCGCACACGAGATCGCGCCGGACGCAGGCGTCACAGAGTTCTGATGATGATGCGGGCGACCATGTCAGCGACGGTGTCGCGGATCGTGTCCGACGACAGGTCTCGTAGCCCAGGCCGCGTCGGTTGCTGCGGCGGTCAAGGCCATCGAGACCGAGGGCGGACTGGACGTCCTTGTCAGCAACGCGGGTATCGACGGCCGCGCGCCGGACAACGCGGTCATCGGAGCCGCTGACGAGACCGCCGAGCACATGGCGATGCCGTTCGGTACGAACGTGTTCGGCATCGTCCGGATGGTGCACGGGTTTCTGCCGCTGCTGCAGCGTTCGGCGGCTCCGGTCGTGGTCAACGTTGAGCAGCGGCCTGTCCAAGACGGCCGACCTGGCTAACCCCGACGGGCCGGTGCACTTCTACCCGGGCATCGCGTACCCGGCGTCCAAGACCGCTGTCAATACGGTGACCGTGCAGTACGCCAAGGCGTTTCCGGGCATCAGGATCAACGCCGTCGACCCCGGTTACACCGCAACGGACCTCAGCGGCCGAACCGGCACCCAGACCGTGGAGGAAGGCGCCGAGATCATCGTCCGGATGGCCCGGATCAGCCAGGACGGTCCCACCAGCCGGTATTTCGACGCCAGCGGCCCGCGTGCCTGGTAGCGGGCCGCGGATCACGCTGCGGTCCGATGCCGGAACAGGAAGGACGCTCCGGCGGCAGACACGACCAGGATGATCAGGCAGTATGCAATCGCGAGCAGGGCATCGTGACTGACCGGCGTGCCAGTAGAGGTGCGGCCCATCCAGAGTCCGCGCATGGTCTCGATGATCGGCGTGAAGGGCTGGTGCGCAGCGAAGGCACGTAGCCAGGCCGGCATCGTGCTGGTCGGCACGAAGGCTGTGCTGGCATAGGGAAGGAACATCAGCACGAAGGCCACCGAGTTGGCTGCCTCGACGTTGCCCGCCAGCAGCCCTACAGCGGCCGCAAGCCAGGAGAGCGCCAGGATGAACAACACGATCATCGCGACCGCCATGAGCCAGCGGCCAGGTGATCCGGTCGGCCGCCAGCCGACGCCAATCCCCACTCCGATGACAAGCGCAGTCGCGATCAGGTTGCGCGCCAGGCTAGCCGTGATGTGACCGATCAGGATCGACGCGCTGCTGATCGGCATCGACCGGAACCGCTCAACGATCCCATTGGTCATGTCTGTTGCGACTGCGACAGCGGTTGTCCCGGCGCCGAACCCGGCACAGAGAACGATCAGGCCGGGCACTACGTAGTCCACGTACTGGACACCAGTTCGGAGCGCGCCCCCGAAGATGTAGACGAATAGCAACATCAGGATGATTGGCAGCATCAGCGCGGTGAAGAAGGCCTCAGGGTTGCGAAGCGAGCGCCGGACGCAGCGAGTGATCATCACACGCGAGTCCGCTAGGGCATAGCTCACGGTCATCGCGAGACCTCCGGGATGTCGTGTTGCGCGTTGGCGCCAGTTAGGGAGAAGAAGACGTCGTCCAGGCTGGGGCGATGGATTGACACCCTGAGCGCTGGCGCGCCAGCGGCCTCGAGCCGGCCGAGCGCAGAGTACAGCTGGGCAGCGGATCCGTCGGTCGCGAACTCGATGGTGCGAAGCCGGAAGTCGGCCGCCGTCTGATCGAGCAGGGCAAGCGCCACGTCGTACGCAGCTGGGTCGGCGAACTGGAGCTGGACCACCTCGGAACCGATGCTGGACTTCAGCTCGTCTGCGGTGCCCTCCGCGACGATCCGGCCGTGATCCAGCAGCGCGATCTGGTCGGCCAGCGCGTCCGCCTCCTCCAGGTACTGCGTGGTGAGCAGGATTGTCACCCCGTCGTCGGTTAGGGCACGGACGGTGGCCCACACTTGCTCACGGCTACGCGGGTCGAGGCCCGTTGTCGGCTCGTCCAGGAACAGCAGCGCGGGCCGCTCAATCATGCTGATCGCGAGGTCGAGGCGGCGCATCATGCCGCCGGAATAGGTTCCGGCCCGTTGGTCGGCGGCGTCCACTAGATCGAACGTCGCCAGCAATTCGGCGGCGCGGGCGGCTGCCGCCCGCCGCGACAGGCGCCGGAGGCGCCCCATCATGATCAGGTTCTCCTCGCCGGTAAGCAGGTCGTCGACGGCGGTCTGCTGGCCGGTGAGGCTGATCGCGCGCTTGACGCCGACTGGATCGGCGAGCAAGTCATGGTCAGCGATGGTCGCAGCGCCCGCGTCCGGCCGGACGAGCGTGCCCAGGATGCGGACCATCGTCGTCTTGCCCGCGCCGTTGGGGCCGAGGAGCGCGAAGACGGCGCCGGTCTGGACAGCCAGGTCCACGCCGTCAAGGACCACCTGTTTCCCGAACGACTTGCTGATGCCCGTGGCATTAACTGTGTATGGCATACACAAACTGTATACTTGGCACACAGTTACCGTCAAGCTAAGCGCCGCGGGAGAGTCCCAGCGCGCGGCGGCGAGAGGTCGGGTCAGGTGCCGATGGGTGATAATCCGAGCCTGCGGGCGGGGTCGCAAACAGCGGGGTCGCAGGTGGCGCAGTTGCCGCCGGGCCTGGACGTGCTGTGGGGACGGCGCGGTAGCGGCAGCCGCGGGCCGAAACGGGGCCTGTCGATCGACGCCGTGGTTGCGGCTGCGATCCGGCTGGCGGACTCCGATGGCCTCGAGAGCGTATCCATGGCCCGGGTGGCTGAGGAACTCGGGTTCACAACGATGTCTCTGTACCGGTATGTCGCCAGTAAGGACGAGCTGCTCCAGCTCATGTGGAACGCCTCGGCTCAAGACGCGGAGAACCTGAACCTGCAGGGCGACAACTGGCGTTCCCGGCTTCGGTACTGGGCAATTGCGCAGCGCGAGATGATGGACAGGCATCCGTGGATTACCCAGATGCCGATGGCTGCGCCGCCGCTTGCGCCGAACTCCCTGCGCTTCGTGGAACTCGGGCTCGCGGCGATGGATGACACGGGCCTGGGGGAAGACGACAAGATCCGTATCATCGGCCTGCTTAGCTCCTACACGCTGAGTGAGGCGCGCATGGCGTATGACGCCGCGCGGGCGGTCGACCAGGCCAAAGCGGCTGCCGCTGAGACGGGGCCGGCCGACGCTGACCGGACAGAAGTGCAAGTACCTCCCTGGAGCTTCGAGGCGCTGCTGCGCGAACTGGTCGACGAGAACACGTATCCGCGGCTGTACCGCATGGCCTGGTCCGCGCCGACTGACGACCAGCCCGATGGCGACGAGCGGGCGGAGTTCCTGTTCGGAGTCGAGCGGATCCTGGACGGCACCCAGGCACTCATTGACCAGACCGCAGGCCGCTGCTAGCTGCCTGACGGGGCGCGATCTGCCGGCCGGACCGTGTTAGGCGCCCCCGTTAGGCTGGAAGTCCGGGCGCCGCCTGCCGCGGCGGCGCGATTCAGCGGCAATCAGCGAGACGATGGGCATGCGCATCGGCATACTCGGCCCGCTCGAGGTGCGGGATGAAAGCGGGCGGCAGCTCGCGGTTGGTGGCTCGCGGCTGCGCAGCCTGCTGATCAGGCTAGCCATCAACCCCGGTCGCGCCGTACGGGCAGACACCCTGGCTGCCGACTTGTGGGCCGAGGACGGCCCTGCCGCCTCCGGTAACGCGGTCCAGGCTCTCGTCTCCCGGCTGCGTAACGCGGTTGGCAGAAACGTCGTGGAGCATAGCCCGACCGGTTACCGCCTGGCTGTCCCGCCGGAAGACATCGATGCGTGGGCATTCGAACTGGCTGTCGCCGTCGGCCGAGACGCGCTAGCCGAGCGCGACCATGCTGCAGCAGCCGCGCGCATGCGCGCGGCCCTGAGCATGTGGCGCGGGCCCGCGCTCGCCGATGTCGCCGACGCTCCGTTCGCCGCGCCGACCATCACCCGCCTGTCCGAGCTGCGGCTCGCAGCCATCGAGGACCGGATCGAAGCCGACTTGCTGCTTGGCCGCGGCGCCGAGCTAGTGCCCGAGATCGACGAACTTGCCGCGGCGCACCCGCTGCGCGAACGGATAGCCGCCCAGCGCATGCGCGCGCTGTACGCGGCCGGACGGCAGGCCGATGCGCTCGGCGTGTTCGAGGACACTCGGCAGCAGCTAGCGACGACCCTCGGCGTCGACCCCTCCCCGGCACTTGCCGCCGTTCACCTGGCCGTCCTGCGTGGCGAGCTGACCGGCGGGGCCGCGCCGCCGCGTGCGGCGCCGGCAATGCGGCCGCGTCATCGCGGCAGCAACCTCCCCGCTCAGCTCACCAGCTTCGTAGGCCGGGACGAGGAGATCCGCCGGGTGACCAAGCTCCTCGGCGAGTCGCGGCTGATCACCCTCACCGGCCCGGGCGGCTCCGGGAAGACCCGGCTGTCGATCGAGGTCGGCGCCCGGCTCGCCGACCAGGCACCAGATGGGGTGTGGTTTGTTGCGCTGGCACCGGTCAGGGACGCGATCGATGTGCCGCAGGCGGTGCTGACCGCGATCGACGGGCGGGAAACGGCCTGGCCGCCCGATGCCGTCGAAGCCGCCCGGCTCGCCGCCATGGAGCCGCTGGACCGGCTAAGCGAGGTGCTCGCGGCACGCACTGCAGTCCTGGTGCTCGACAACTGCGAGCACGTGCTCGACTCCGTGGCAGCGCTTTCCAGTCGGCTTCTCGCTGACGCGCCGGGCATGCGCATTATGGCCACTAGCCGGGAACCGCTGGGCCTGACCGGCGAAACACTGTGCCCGGTCCCGTCGCTGCCGCTGCCGCCGGCTGACGCTGATGCGGACGAGGCGGCCGCCAGCCCGGCCGTGCGGCTGTTCGCCGACCGCGCCACCGCTGTGCGCCCGGGCTTCAGCCTCAATGCTGACTCAGTCGGTCCGGTGGTGCGAATCTGCCGTGCGCTCGACGGCATCCCGCTGGCGATTGAGCTGGCTGCCGCCAGGGTGCGCGCTCTGACTGCGGCACAGGTCGCGGATCGGCTCGACGACAGGTTCGCGCTGCTGTCCGTCGGCCCCAGGGGTGTGCTGCCGCGGCACCAGACACTCCGCGCGATCATCGACTGGAGCTGGGACCTGCTCGACGATGCCGAGCGGACGATATTGCGCCGGCTATCGGTGTTCAGCGGCGGCGCGACCCCGGACAGCGCAGAGCGGGTCTGCTCGCTCGGCGGGGACAGCGCCGGGATTGTGAACGTCATTGCGTCGCTAGTGGACAAGTCGCTGGTGGTGGCGACCGGCGAGCACGAGGTGCGCTACCGGCTGCTGGAGACAGTGCGTGTCTACGCGGCTGACCGGCTGACCGAGTCAGGCGAGTCCGAAGAAGTGGCCGCCGCGCACGCCGAGTACTTCCTGGAGCTGGCCGAGCGAGCCGAGCCGGAGCTCCGCGGCCGTGACCAGATCGCGTGGCTGGACCGGCTGACTGCCGAGCACGATAACTGCGCCGCGGCGATCAGGCACGCCGTCGGTACCGGGGATGCTGCGCACGCGCTGCGCTTCGTTCGGTCGCTTGCCTGGTTCTGGATCATGCGCGATTACGACACCGAAGCCGGGGAGTGGGCCGCCGAGGTACTGCGGCTAAGCGGCGAAACAGCGCCCGCCGGCCTGGCCGAGGCGTACGCGATCTGCCAGATGTTCATGGCCATCGGACGGATCGCCACGTCCCCGCCTGACGACATCCGCGATTTTCAGCAGGAACTCGCCGGGCTGCAACTGCCGCCAGCCCCCAGCGACCCTCTGCTCGTCATGGTGGCACCACTGCTTGCCGTATTCGGCGGCGACCATGAACGGGCCAGGCGCGAGCTGAAAGCGATCTCGCAGCACCCCGACCCGTGGGTGCGCGCGGCGGGTCATGCGCTCTCCGGGCACCTGACGGTCAACGACGGAGACATCGAACAAGCGGCCCTGGAGCTGACAACGGGCTACGAGCAGTTCCGCGACCTAGGCGATCGATTCGGCCGGATGGCGTGCCTGACTGGCCTCGCCGAGGTGGCAATAGCTCGCGGCCGCCCGCAGGACGCGGTGCGGGCACTTGAGGAAGTCCTCAGATATGGCACCGAGGGGCTGGCAGGCAACATACCCAAGAGCATGCTCGTACCGTTGGGCCGTGCCCGTGCCCTGGCAGGGGACATCGCCGGTGCGGTCGCCGACCTGGAAGAGGGCCTTCGGCTGGCCGAGAAGAACGGCGGACTGGACCACGCGGCGACCGCTTACGTCGAACTCAGCGAGATCTCGCGGCGCGGGGGTGACCTGGCCCGCTCGCAGGAGCTTCTTGATCACGCGCTCAAGATTGTCGAGTTGCCGAGCCTGCGGCCAGACATGGCTGGGGCAGCAGCGATCACTTTCAGCAGACTCGGGTGTCTCGCCGAACAGTCGGGCAACCTCGCCGCAGCCGCGCAGTGGCAGCGGCGGGCGATGGGCGTGCTTACTGACAGCCGCCTATCGATGCTGCCGAGCAATCCGGCGCTGGCAACCGTCGTGGAGGGCATTGCGGCGCTGGCGGCTGCCCGCGGCGAGCACGCCAGGGCAGCGGAACTACTCGGCCTCGCGCACACGCTTCAAGGCTTCTGTAACTCGGGAAGTCTGGACGTCATCAGGGCGAAGGCTGCCATCGACGCCGCCCTGAGCAGGGCGGATGCCGAGGCAGCCTACGGACGAGGCCGCGGCATGAGCCGCAGTGAGGCGCTGGCGCTGGCTCCGTGAACCTAGAGCCTCCGCCGGTACATCGACATCGCTAGCGGGAACGCGACGATCACGATGCCGGCCGCCCATGCCAGCGCGTAGACGGCGTGCATACCCAGCGGCCCGCCGATGGTCAGCGCACGCACCGAGTCGGCGAGGTGCGTCACCGGGTTGATCTTCACCCAGGCCTGTAGCCAGCCTGGCATGGTGCTCGTGTTGGACAGCAGCACGCTGCTGCCGAAGACCAGCGGCATTGTCCAGATGAACGAGATGCCCTGGACCGTCTCGGGTGACGGGGCAAGGAGGCCGACTACCACCGAGACCCAGCACATGGCCAGGTAGAACACATAGGCCAGTGCATAGGCCGCGATGATCGCCAGCGCCGATGTGTGGAACCGGAAGCCGAGCGCAGAGCCGAATGCAGTCAGCACGGCCATGACCACACAGAACCGGACGGTGTCGCCGATCACGGCTCCGAGCAGTGGCGCCGAGCGCGCCACCGGCAGGCTGCGGAACCGGTCGAACACCCCCTTGTGGATGTCCTCGCACAATGCGGTGCCAAGGCCCATTGAGGCGAACATGGCCATCTGCCCGACCAGTCCCGGCAGCAGCAGTTCGAGATAGGCGTGCGTGTTGCCCGCCACCACGCCGCCGAAGACGTAGAGGAACAGCACCAGGAAGATGATGGGCATCAGCGTGACGTCCATCAGCTTCTCCGGGGAGTGCTTGAGCTGAGTCACATTGCGCCAGGCGAGGGTCAGCCCGTTCGCCAGCGCCTGCCTGACGCCGATTCGGCGCGGCAGTACCCGGGCTGGCTGATCGGGCCGGCCTGCCCCGGCCGTCCTGCCGCCTGCAATAGCGTCTGTTGCCTGCGAGGTCATGCCGCCCTCCCATGGCCTGTCGTGGGTACTGCGTCCTCGTCTTCGGCCCGGTGCCCGGTCAGGGTGAAGAACACCTCGTCCAGGCTGGGCAGCCGGAGCGCCAGTTCCGCGGCCACGATGCCGAGGTCGTCGAGCCGCCTGACGATGGCCGGCACCATGGCCGGATCGCTTATCGGCACCGTCACCAGTCCGCTGTCGCTGCTGATGTCGGGCCGGGCGCCGACGACCACAGCGACGGTGTCCGCGACTTGCGGGGTGCAGGTACGGTCGGCCGCCCTTACCTGGAGGGTCTGGCTGCCCGTGCGCGCCTTGAGGTCCATGGGGGTGCCGGAGGCCACCACGACCCCGTGATCAATCACGGCGATGGTGTCGGCGAGCTCGTCCGCCTCCTCGAGGTACTGGGTGGTCAGCAGCACCGTCGCGCCGCCCGCCAGCACCTCCCGGATGGTGTCCCACATCTGGCTGCGTCCGCGCGGATCGAGCCCGGTCGTAGGCTCGTCCAGGAACAGGACCTCTGGCTCGCCGAGCAGGCTTGCCGCGAGGTCGAGCCTGCGGCGCATGCCGCCCGAATAGGTCTTGACGGCTCGCCCGGCAGCGTCGGTGAGGCTGAAGCGCTCAAGCATCTCCTGGGACCGACTCCGCGCAGCCTGGCGGGAACGGCCGAGCAGCCGGCAGATCATGATCAGGTTTTCAAAGCCGGTTAGCTCGTCGTCCACCGAGGCGTACTGGCCGGTGAGCGCGATGAGCTGACGGACCTGCACGGCGTCGGACACGACGTTGTAGCCGCTGATGGTTGCCCGCCCGCCATCAGGCGCGAGCAGGGTGGACAGGATTCGCACGATCGTGGTCTTGCCGGCCCCGTTCGGGCCGAGAAGCGCGAGCACCCGGCCGCTGTCGGCCGCGATGTCGACTCCGGCGAGTGCCTTCGTGCCACCGAACCGCTTAGTCAGGCCTTCGGCCTCGATGATCTTGGCCACGGCTCCCTCCAATCTCCTGTGGTAGCTGCGCAGCCATCGTCAGCGGTCACGCTGACGTGCCGCTGTCAGCGCGCTGACAGCGATAACACGGCGCTGATACCGGGCGTCAGGCATGCGAGCGCGGCGGGCTACCGCTGGGGGGCCGTGTGGGCGCCGCTGTCCATGTTCGTGTTGTTATCGGGCTCGGCGTAACTGGAAGTTAACAGCGCGCGGGTGAACCGAGCCTGTCGGCCCGGCGTCACATCTACGGGTCAAGGGCCGGGCAGCAACTCAATCCTGCTCGGTGCGCTGTCGTATTCCGGCCGACGGTTCGAAGCTTGACCTGGGCGGATCCGCAGTGGATCCGGGGGGAGGCCAGGTGCTGCTGAAGTTACTTTACGATCTGCTGTATCTGTCGTTCGTGCAGCTGATCTTGTCGACGGTGCTGGTGCTGAGTCCGGTGCGGGGGATCGGGTCGCGGTTCGGGTGGACGGGCTCGCGGATCACCGAGGTCATCGTCGGCGGGGTGGGGGCGGTGGCGAT
>Ga0335075_10007391_pt1 | contig 16896 bp, 14 predicted proteins | sample Lox_Sample_24_FD_206723 | JGI IMG/M metagenome (GOLD analysis project Ga0335075, IMG submission 206723) | Soil microbial communities from Loxahatchee National Wildlife Refuge, Florida, United States - Lox_Sample_2.4 | ecosystem: Environmental > Terrestrial > Soil > Wetlands | place: USA...
CGTGTCGTAGACCGGAAATTTGAAATCGATCTCTCTGAAGCCCTGCCGCGCGAAGGAAATCGCGCGCTCGATGTAATTGTCGGGGATCATGGCCTTGCGGGCGGCCTTCACCTCGCGGCGCAGGGCAGGGTTCTTCCGCGGATCGAAACAATCATCGCCCGAGCCCTCGCAATTGATGCAGGCGCGCATCACCGCCTTGAGATGTTTCTCCGCGAGTTTCGATCCGGCAACAAGGGCTGCGACCTTCTGCTCCTCGATCACCTTCCAGTCGATGAAATTCTCGATATCGGGGTGATCGACATCGACGATCACCATTTTCGCGGCGCGGCGGGTGGTGCCGCCGGATTTGATCGCGCCGGCGGCGCGGTCGCCGATCTTGAGGAAGCTCATCAGGCCGGAGGATTTGCCCCCGCCCGAAAGCGGCTCGTTCTCACCGCGCAGGCTGGAGAAATTCGATCCCGTGCCGGACCCGTATTTGAAAAGCCGTGCCTCACGCGTCCACAGATCCATGATCCCGCCGTCATTGACGAGATCGTCCGAAACACTCTGGATGAAGCAGGCATGCGGCTGCGGGTGTTCGTAGGCGGATGTGGATTTGACCACGCGCCGCGAAATCGGGTCGACATAATAATGGCCCTGGCTCGGACCGTCGATTCCATAGGCCCAGTGAAGGCCGGTGTTGAACCATTGCGGGCTGTTCGGCGCGGCCTTCTGGGTCGCGAGCATGAAACAGAGCTCGTCATAGAAAGCGCGCGCGTCATCTTCCGAATCGAAATAACCGCCCTTCCAGCCCCAATAGGTCCAGGTCCCGGCCATGCGGTGAAACACCTGGCGCGCCGAGGTTTCGCCCGTGCATTCCTCGCCATCGGCAACGTGACGCCACAGGAATTCGGGAACGCCTTCCTCCGGCACCGGCTTGAGACGCACGGGGACACCGGCCTTGCGAAAGTATTTTTGCGCCAGCACATCGCTCGCTACCTGGCTCCAGTCGCCCGGCACTTCGATATTGGTCTGGCGAAAGACCACCGACCCGTCCGGATTGCGAATCTCGCTTGCCGTCGCGTGAAAGCGGACGCCCTCAAACGGCGACTGGCCCTCGACGGTGAATTGACGATGAATGCGCATGTTATCCCCAGCTCCCTGGCAAAACGATTCCGTTGCGAACACCGGTTCTCCCGGTGGCCGCCAACCCGATATGGCGTAACCTCTAGATGTTGTGCCGCGGCGCGCGACAGGGGCGAAGTATGGGCATACTCGGAACGGACGCGCAAGCGATAAATGGTAAACATCACAGGCGGAAATCGTGCACGGCGCGCGGTCGACAGCTCCGGCAACGGTTGGCGCGGAGCGAGCCCACTCTCTATATTCGTGGACGAGTCCCGGAGCGGAACCCCTTATGGCGTGGCTGGAGAAGATTTTTGTGTGGTGGCAGGGGGCTACGCTGGCAACCTCGATCAACACCCTGCGATTCGGCAGGCTGGTTGGAAACGACGGGTTCGGAAATCGCTATTATCAGGACCGCACGGGCAAACGCCGATGGGTCATTTACAATGGCACGGTGGAAGCTTCGCGCGTGCCACCGGAATGGCATGGCTGGCTGCACCACACCTTTCGCGAGCCGCCGACCATCGATCCGCCGCGAATCAAGCCGTGGGAAAAGGAGCATCGGCCGAACATGACGGGAACGCCTGAGGCCTATCATCCGCCCGGCAGCCTCGCCGCATCCGGCATGCACGCGCCGGCTACGGGCGATTACGAGCCATGGAAACCGGATTAATTCGCTAGCGGACGGTCAGGATGCAGAACAACACTTTCGAGACGCTGATGGGGGCGCTGGTCATCCTTGTGGCCGCGGGGTTTCTGTACTTCGCCTACACGTCTACGAGCGTAGGCTCGCTGGGCGGCTATGACCTCAACGCGCGGTTCGCGAGCGCCGACGGAATTTCGACCGGAACCGATGTGCGCCTGCACGGTGTCAAGGTCGGCCGGGTCATGTCATTGCAGCTCGATCCAAAGACCTATGCGGTGAACGCCGAATTTTCGGTGCGCAGCGACATCAAGATCCCCGACGATTCCTCCATCAAGGTAACGTCGGCGGGGATCATGGGCAGTTCGTATCTGGCCATTCAGCCCGGCGGCAGCGACAAGATGCTGCCACCCGGCGGCGAGATCACCAACACGCAGGGTTCCATCGATCTGATGGGGCTTATCGGGCGGGCGATGTACGGAAACGCCGGAGGCAAATGACCATGCGACGCGCGCTGCAAATCACGCTCTGTGCCATGCTGGTCGGGGCTCCGGCGCTGGCGCAGACGGACGCTCCGGGCCAGCCGCGAAAGCCGCTCACCGTGGCCGATGCCATACCGGGCAAGGATGGAATCAAGCGGGCCGTCGCGCTTAGAGGGCTCGACAAGATTACCGGTCGGCCAACCAACATCTTCGCGCCGGTCGGCGTGCCCGTCAATTTTGCGACGCTGACGATCACCGCGCGCTATTGTTATTCGACGCCCCCCAGCGAGCCGCCAGAGACGACGGCCTTCATCGAAATCGTCGATCATCCGGCCGACCAGCCGCCCCGCCGTGTGTTTTCGGGCTGGATGCACGCTTCGAGCCCGTCGCTGAACGGGCTGCAGCACCCGCTCTATGATGTCTGGGTTATCAGCTGCAAAACGAACCAGCCGGGCCAGATCGCTCCGGTAGTTGCTTCAACGGCACCGGTGAAGGCCACCTCGCCCGATGCGGGAGCCAAGGAAGCCGTTCCGGAACTGCCGGAAGGATCGGGACAGTAAAGTCCGGAACAATCAAAATCCGCCGGCTGCGCGAGCGCGCCTGCAAGGAGCGCGAGATAGCGTTTCCGGGGAATGGCGACGGCGCCGAATTGCGCCAGATGACTGGTCAGAAATTGCGCGTCGAGCAGCGTGTAGCCGCCGATTTTCAGCCGCGCGACGAGATGCACAAGAGCAACCTTGCTGGCATCGCGTTCGCGCGAAAACATGCTTTCGCCGAAAAACGCCGCGCCCATGCTGACGCCGTATAATCCGCCGACAAGCCGGCCGTCGCGCCAGCATTCCACGCTGTGCGCGCGTCCCATGCGGTGCAGCCCGCAATAGAGTGAAATGATCCGGGCATTGATCCAGCTTTCCTCGCGTCCCGGCGCAGATTCTGCGCAGGCGGCGATCACGTCCTCGAAGGCGCTGTCGATCCTGACGATGAAACGATCGGCGCGCACCGAACGCGCGAGACGCCGCGGCACATGAAACGTCTCCAGGGGAATGATTCCCCGTTCTTCCGGAGAAACGAAATAGATCTCGTCGTCGTCGCGCCGCCGCGCCATCGGGAAGACCCCGTGGGCATAGGCCTTCAGCAACAGGTCGATATCGATGTCCCGAATATCCTGCGTCACCTGGATTCAGGCGCCGCGCGCGGCAAGAAAATGTTCGAGCCAGTGGATATGGTAGTCGCCATTCAGGATGTCCGGCTGGCGAACGAGCTGCTGGAACAGCGGTATGGTTGTTTCGATGCCGTCCACGACCACTTCGTCCAAAGCACGCCGCAGGCGCATCAGGCATTCGTTGCGGTTTTTCCCGTGAACGATGAGCTTGCCGGCGAGACTGTCGTAGTAGGGCGGGATTCGATAACCCGCATAGATGGCGGAGTCGAAACGAACGCCGAGTCCGCCCGGCGCATGAAACTGGGTAATCGTTCCGGGCGAGGGTTGAAATGAGAACGGATTTTCCGCGTTGATCCTGCATTCGATTGCGTTGCCGGAAATCACAATGTCACGCTGCGAAAGTTCGATGGGACTGCCGGCCGCAATCCGGATTTGCTCCCGGACAATGTCGATCCCGGTAATGGCTTCGGTCACCGGATGCTCGACCTGCAGGCGCGTATTCATTTCTATGAAATAGAAAGCGCCGTCCTCGTAAAGGAATTCGACCGTTCCGGCACCCAGATAGCCGAGCTTGGTGAGCGCGGACGTGACCGTCTGGCCGATTTCCTCGCGCTGCGCGGAGTTGAGAGCGGGCGAAGGTGCTTCTTCCCAGACTTTCTGGTGACGGCGCTGAAGCGAACAATCACGTTCGCCCAGATGCAGAACCTTTCCGAATGAATCCGCAAGGACCTGCACCTCGATGTGGCGGGGACGTTCCAGATATTTTTCCATATAGACGGAATCGTCACCGAAAGCGGCCTTCGCCTCGGTCCGCGCCGTCATAAGCGCAAACGCCAATTCGTCGGGTTTCTGCGCCACCTTCATGCCCCGGCCGCCGCCGCCGGCAGACGCCTTGACGAGCACGGGATATCCAAGCCGGCTTGCGGTCTCCAACGCCTCGGTGTCGCTGCCGATCTGTCCGTCGGACCCCGGCACTGTTGGAATGCCAACGCGCGCGACAGCCTGTTTTGCAGCGATCTTGTCGCCCATGAGCCGGATGTGGTCGGGATGGGGACCAATAAACGTCAGGCCATGCTCGGCCACGATTTCGGCAAAACGTGCGTTTTCGGAAAGAAACCCGTAACCGGGATGGATCGCCTCCGCGCCGGTGATTTCGCAGGCGGCAATGATCTGCGGAATATTGAGATAGCTCTGTGCGGCGGGAGGGGGGCCGATGCAGACGCTTTCGTCGGCGAGCCGCACATGCATGGCGTCCGCGTCCGCCGTCGAATGCACGGCCACCGTCGCGATGCCCATTTCCTTGCAGGCGCGGTTTATCCGGAGCGCGATTTCGCCGCGGTTTGCGATAAGAATTTTTTCGAACATGTCGCCAGTCACAAGATTCGCTGCGGGCCGTTCAACCTCATCCGGAGGAAAGCACCATAAGCGTCTGTCCGAATTCGACAGGCTGCGCATCGCTGACACAAATTTCTTTCACGGTTCCAGCCTGCGGTGCCACGATCGGGTTCATCGTTTTCATCGCCTCGACGATCAGGAGCGTGTCGCCCGCACGAACGGAATCGCCAATCTTGACAAAGGAGGGCTTGCCGGGCTCGGGCGCGATATACACTGTGCCGACCAGCGGCGAGAGAACTGCGCCATCGGTGTCAGGTTTGCGGACGGGCTGTTCTGCAGGCCCGTCGGGAACGCCGACCCGCTCCGACATCACCGGGACCGGAGTCGAGGGGGGCAGAGCTTCGGTGTGGCTTGCACGGCTCACCCGGATTCGCCTGCCGCCCTGTTCGATTTCGATCTCGCCAAGTCCGGTTTCTTCCAGGAGCTCCGCAAGCTCCCGGATTGCGGGCGCATCTACCTGAAGCTGAATTTTTTCTTTCGCATTGCCCGCGAAACGGGCGCCGAGCTGCTTGACGTCTTTCATGTTCATGCCGCTTGGGCCTTCAGCAATTGCGATAACGCGTCGAGCGCCAGGAGGTAGCCCGTCCCGCCAAAGCCGCAAATCACGCCGTTTGCGGCCTCGCTGACGTAGGAATGCCGGCGAAAATGCTCGCGCGCGTAGGGATTGGAGAGATGAACTTCCACCAGCGGTTTTCCGAGTGCGCGGCAGGCATCGAGCAGCGCAATCGAGGTGTGACTGTAGGCGCCGGCATTGAGAACGACGCCGAGCGCCTCGACACGGGCTTCCTGAAGCCAGTCGACGAGTTCGCCCTCCCGATTGCTCTGCCTGAAAACCACCGGCCAGCCAAGGGATTGCGCCCGGCCTTTCACCGCATTTTCGATATCGGCCAGCGTCAGCGTTCCGTAGATTTCCGGTTCGCGGCTGCCAAGAAGATTGAGATTGGGGCCGTTGAGAACATATATCGGCAGCGTCTCCTCGCGGCGGCGAGACTGGGCCATTGAAACTCCGGTCGGTCGCGATTCAATGGCTTTATACTGGGCCGCCCCGGCGACGGAAACCTTCAAGGCGGATGGGAATGGTCCTGACCCTCAGAATCAACGGCGAACCGCACCAACTGGAAGGCCCCTTGAATCTGGACCAGCTCCTCATCCGGCTTGGTCTGGATCCCTTCAAGATCGCAGTGGAACGGAATGCCGAGATCGTGCCGCGTTCGATTTACGGAACGGTTGCGCTGGACGAAGGCGACCAGCTCGAGATCGTCCATTTCATCGGCGGCGGCAACGCGCCGGTTGCCAGCCTGCCTGCCGACAAGCCGTTCGTCATTGCCGGCAAGACCTATTCGTCGCGCCTCATCGTCGGCACGGGAAAGTACAAGACCTATGCGGAGAACGCCGCGGCCGTGGAAGCGGCGGGAGCCGAGATCGTAACGGTGGCGCTCAGGCGCGTGAATCTGAGCGATCCCGGCGCACCGCGCCTGGTCGATTTTATCGATCCGCGCAGGATCACCTATCTGCCCAACACCGCCGGATGTTTCACCGGCGAAGAGGCCGTCCGCACCCTCAGGCTCGCCCGCGAGGCCGGCGGCTGGACGCTCGTCAAGCTGGAAGTGCTGGGCGACCGCAAGACACTCTATCCCGACATGATCGAAACCCTGCACGCCACCGATTTGCTTGTGCGCGAAGGCTTTCAGGTAATGGTCTATTGCAGCGACGATCCGCTCATGGCGAAGCGCCTCGAGAATGCGGGTGCGGCCGCCATAATGCCGCTGGCGGCGCCGATCGGCTCGGGTCTCGGCGTGCAGAATGCCGTCAATATCCGCATCATCGTCGAAGAAGCCGGAGTTCCTGTCATCGTCGACGCGGGCGTTGGCACGGCATCGGATGCGGCTGTGGCGATGGAGCTAGGCTGCGATGCCGTATTGATGAACACGGCCATCGCCGAAGCCAGGCATCCGGTGCTGATGGCGCACGCCATGCGGCATGCCGTGGAGGCGGGGCGACTTGCCTATCTTGCCGGACGAATGCCGAAAAAGCGCTATGCGGATCCATCCAGTCCCCTGGCAGGTCTGATATGACCTCTAACATTACAGTTGCGTTTTTAATTTGAGCTTTGTTCGCCTGATGTGTGCAAACGTGGCGGTGTTCGGGTGATTTATTTCTATCATGACATCGATCGGCCGCTTTATTTGCTGATGGTGTACCAGAAGGGCCGCCAGGACGACTTGGACGCGGACGACAAGAAAGCGGTGCGAGAGCTGGCCTCTGTGATCAAAGGCAAGCGGCGCAAGGCGTGAAAGGGAGTGTTGCGATGAGTAAGTTTGGCAAGGAATTGATCGAGAGCATGAAGCAGGCCGCCCAGCATGCCCAGGGCGCCAAGGTCCGTAGTATGCGATTGACGAGGATCGAACTGCCCGATGTCAAGGCGATCCGCGAGAAGCTGCACATGTCGCAACAAGAATTCGCGGTGTCGTATCGGATACCGCTCGCGACCGTGAAGAATTGGGAGCAGGGCAGGCGTGCCCCCGACGCGCCGGCCGCGGCTTACCTTCTGGCCATTCTTCGTCGGCCGAAGGAAATTATGGAAGCCGTCGCAGGCTAGCTAGGCTTTCGCCATCTGCGCAAAATCGTCGTCCGTCATTGCGCCTTCGCGGATCTTGCCGTTCACAATAAATGCGGGTGTGCCGTCGATGCCCGCTGCCTGCGCCAGCGTATGTGCAGCGGCAAGAGCGAGGTCGACACCGGGCGCCGCCATGTCGGCTTTCAGCTTTGCCACATCGAGGCCCGTCTTTTGAGCGATGGAAAAGACCGTGTTCTGATCGACCAGGCCCTCCTGGCCCATCAGTGCAAAGTGGAACGCGACATATTTGCCGGGCTGCTGCCGCGCCGCCATCGCGGCGCGCGCCGCAACGGTTGATTGCGGCCCCTTGATGGGAAATTCGATGAAGGCGAATCGCGCGTTCCTGTGCGTTTCATAGAATTTCTTCATGGCGGGCATCGAGGCGCGGCAATAGGGACAGTTGTAGTCGTAGAACTCCACGATCGTGGTTTTCGCGTTCGCGGGACCGGTTATGAACGCGACGCGCGGGTCGAAGAATGCCTTCAGGCCCAGCTTGTTGACCGCCGCCTGGCGCGCATTGTCCTGCTGTGCGTCCTGCTGCGCCTGTAGTTTGTTTGTCATTTCGACAATGACGTCGGGATGAGCGAGCAGATAGGCGTGCATCGCATTTCCGTCGGCTGCGAACGGAGCCATCCCGAGGGCGGCCGCACCGAACGTAACGATCAGCGCGACGGCCGCGCCGGCACAGCCGCCAAGCGCTGCGATTTTCCATGACTCCTTCATGCGATCTCCGGGTTAATGTTGTTTCCTGGCCTCGGGACCGGCAACCGCCATGATATCGCTCGCGCGCTGCCAGTCCGTCGATCCCTGAGGAAGATCTTCTTGCGCGAGCGTCGCAAAACGTGCCGCCGATGCCATTGCGCCTGCATGGTAGTAACGCTCGGCCGTTGAAAGATTGGCCATCGGCTCATTGCCGAGTTCGCTATAGGCCTGAGCCGTTTCGAACCACGCGAAACTGTTGTCGGTCTCCTGCCGCAGCGCAATCTTGAGATTGTCGAGCGCGGGCTTGGCAAGCGCCGTCTTTTCCGTGGCCAGCTGCGCCGCGGCCAGGCTCACGCGCAGCAGCGCCGCGTCGGGCAGGATGTCCACCGATTTCTGATAGGCGGGTACGCCGTTTTCCGGACGGCTCATATCGACGTAGATCTGCCCGAGCAACTCCCAGAAATACGGGTTCTTCGGTTCCAGCTTGATCAGGGTGTTGCACTCGGCGAGCGCCTTCTGCAGATCCGGCTGTCGAAAATAGGCCACCGCGCGCGCGTAATGGGCCTCTTCGCTGTTGTCGGACTCGGGATAGTGCATCAGCACCATATCGACCGGATCGAGAAATCCGTCGAGCTTGGCCTGTACCATGCGGAACGCATGCACGGCTTCGGGACTGTCCTTGATGTCTTTATATGGCGACGCATCCACCAGGCGCTGGAGCAGATCGATGCGTTCGCGCGATGCCGGGTGGTTCATCACCATGGGATCAATCTTGTAGGCCGACCTCGCTTCCTCATCCGCCAGACGTTCGAACACGTCCAGCATGCCCTGTCCTGACTGGTGGGTTTCGCGGAGGAACTTTTGTCCCATCTGGTCTGCCGTCGCTTCCTGGACGCGGCTGAACTGCATGAATTGTGCCTGCGCCGTCGTCATTCCGAGACCCATGAGCGCCATGCCGGCTTCGCCGCTGGCGCCGGCGATCATGGCGGCGACGCCCGCCGCCACGCCAACCAGCATGGGAATCATCGCTTTGGAAATCGCACTCGTGTCGCGGATCAGATGGCCGCCGGCGATATGGCCGGTCTCGTGCGCCAGCACGCCAATCACCTCGTTCGGCGTGCGGAGCTGCTGAAGCAATCCGGTATTGACGAAAATATTCTGGCCTTCCGCGACGAACGCATTGATGGAAGGATCCTGGACGATGTACATTTTGACAGCCGCCGGATCCAGTCCCGCCGCAACGAGAATGGGATCTTCATAGGATTTGAGCAGCCGCTCGGTCTCCGTATCGCGCACAAGCTCCAACTCCTGGGCCGCGACGGACTGCATCGCTATGCCCAGAATGCAAGCCGTCGAAACCAGCAGCCTGAGCGCATATCCCAGGTGCCGATGCGGTGGATTTCTCATCGAAAGCTTGCAAAACGCCAAGGCTTCAATTCTCCTGAACTTCCGTGTCAGCGCGCTGCGAGGACGGTAGGTTTGGGCGTTCCTGCCGTCAAATCAATGGCCCGCAATACTCCCGGGGCATAGGGTGACTTGATGAACAGTTCACGTTGCGCGGCTGCCGCGGCTTTGCTTTTTCTGCTGGCGGGATGCTCCATCTTCGGTGGTTCCAGCAATCCTCTGCCCCCCGCGGGCCTCATTGTCGGCGACGAGCCCGAAGCCGTTCGCGCCGGTGCTGCCATTTTGGCACATGGCGGCAATGCCGTCGACGCGGCAACGGCCACCTATTTTGCACTTTCGGTGACGTACCCCGTCGCCGCCGGGCTGGGCGGCGGCGGCTTGTGCATCGTTCACGACCCCGCCCATTCCCGGACGGAAGCGTTCGATTTCCTTGCGCGCGAGCCGAATCGCGGCGGAGCCTATGCGGTGCCGGGGAATGTGAGCGGATTTTCTTTGCTCCAGTCGATATATGGCCGGCTGCCGTGGCAGAGAGTCATATCGCCGGCCGAAAGTGCGGCGGACGCCGGCTTTCCGATCACACAAGCGCTGGTCGCGCGACTTGCAAGCAGCCAGAATGTTGTTCGGCTCGATGCCGGGCTCTCGGCCGAGTTCCTGGACGAGTCGGGGAAGGTCAAGTCTGCCGGCACGATTGTTACAGCACCGGCGCTTGCGCAAACGCTTGCCACGATTCGCCGCCTGGGCCCTCTGGCTTTCTACCGCGGCGATATAGCGTCCCAATTGGTTGCGTATTCGGGCAGCGAGGGCGGAGGGATCGCTGCCGACGATCTTGCCGCTTACGCGACGCGTCGCGCCACGCCCGATACAATCCGCATCGGGAACCAAACCGTCTTTCTTCCGCCGTCAGCAACAGGGGCCGGCAAGTTTGCCGCCGCGCTTCTTTCCCGTGTCGTGGATAACGCGGGACAACCCGTCCACACCGACAATCTGGCGGCGTCTGTTGCAGCCGCTACCAAGGCAACAATGGACTCTTTCGGGCTGGCAACTCTGCCGGAGGACCTCGGTGCGACGGGCTTTGCGGCCGAGGATTCCAACGGGCTGGCAGTGGCGTGCGCCGTCACAATGAACGGCCCGTTCGGCTCGGCGCATACAGCCCAGGGAACCGGAATAACGCTCGCGACAGCTCCGAACGCGGCGCAAACGGGACTGGCCCCAGCTTTTCTCACGCCCGTGATTGCCATGGATTCCGGTGGCGGCACCGTTCTGGCCGGTGCGGGCGCAGGCGGGCCGAACGGGACGGCCGCGATAGCGCTGGCGCTGCTCAAGCTCGCCGCCGGCCAGGACATCATCAAGCCGGGCGTACTACGTTCGACCGGCATCGCTCCCTATGACACGGTGAATGTTATCGGGTGCCAGAGCGGCATCTGCGCGGCACTTCCGGACCCCGGAGCCCACGGGCTGGCCGCAGCGGGCGGCCAATAAGCCGTTTACCGACCGCGAAAAGGCCTCTGCCACCATCCCTTTCGCGCGGGCTCGGAAGGCTCGCCTGGTTTTTGAGGTTCGGAAGGCAGGACAGCGACTGCCGGCGCTTCGCTCTCCCGCGTCATCGTTGCGGCCTCGTTCAACGTTTCTGTCGTCGGCTCCCGTGCCGGAGGGCGCTCCGTCAAACCGGCGCGGTGATGGTCTTCCGGCGCAAGCGACCACACAGGTTCTGAAGGCGCGTTGGGGATTATGCCCGACACCGAAAGATGCGGCGAATGCGAAACTGCATCCCGCTCCCGTTCCTCGGTGGCAGCAACATCCGGCCTGAATTTCTCTGCTCCCGCATGCTCCTCCGATTCCGCGGACGGAAGCGAGCCGTTTTCCCGCGCTCCGCGCCTGCCCCGGCGGCGTCTGCGGCGCTTCCGGGGTGCGGCAGCCTCGCCACCTGCCTGGATTTCGCTCGCGGTTGCAGATTCAGCCGACGGGGTTGTGCCAATTCCCGGAACGTTTTGTTCCTGCGGTTTCCGCTCATGGGCAGAAGCTGCTTCTGCGACCGACTGGGGAGATGTGGAACTCTCCATGGCAGGTGTCCGCTCCCGGTCGCGCCCACGCCGGCGCCGCCTGCGGCGTTTGCTTCCATTCTGGGAACCGGACGCAGCTTGCGGCTCGGATGCCGGCGCGGATTCTTCGGAAATCGCCTCCGCGGCCTCATCGGCCTCCTCCGGGGCCCGTGCATGAACCGGCCCGGAAATTTCCGCTGCGGCGGGTTTCCGGCGATCTTCCAACGGGCGAGAACCAATGCGATCGATTTCGAACGTTCCCGCCATTATCGCGTCATTGGGCTCGAACTGTATGGTCATGCCGTATTCGTTCTCGACATGTGCAATCTCCCGCCGCTTCTGATTGAGGGCGTAGATTGCAACCTGGGTCGGCGTGCGCACTTTAAGCGTCGCGGCCCGCTGTCGTTGAGCCTCCTCTTCGAGGCCGCGCAACAGCCGCAGGGCCGTGGATTCGACCGAGCGCACGATGCCCTGGCCGCCGCAATGCGGGCAGGCAACCGTCGACCCCGCAACAACTCCCGCGCGCAGGCGCTGCCGCGACATTTCGAGCAGTCCGAACTGGCTGATCTTTCCGATCTGGACGCGGGCGCGGTCGCTCTTCACGCAGTCGCGCAACCGCTTTTCGACGTTCCGGTCGTTGCGCGTATCTTCCATGTCGATGAAATCGATGACGATCAGGCCCGCGAGGTCGCGCAGGCGGAGTTGCCGCGCGATCTCTTCAGCGGCTTCGAGATTGGTTTTGTATGCCGTGTCCTCGATGGAATGCTCGCGGGTTGCCTTGCCCGAATTCACGTCGATGGAGACGAGCGCCTCGGTTTGATTGATGACGATGTATCCGCCCGACTTCAGCGTGACGGTCGGCATGAACATGGCGTCGAGCTGCGCTTCGATCTGGTAGCGCTGGAAGAGGGGGATCGATTCCCGGAACTGTTTCACGTTCTTGGCATGACTGGGCATCAGCATGCGCATGAATTCTTTCGCGTTGCGGTACCCTTCTTCGCCTTCGACGAGAATTTCGGAAACATCCTTGTTATACAAATCGCGTATCGCGCGTTTGATCAGGTCTCCCTCTTCATAGACGCAGGCCGGCGCGTTCGATTTGAGCGTCAGTTCGCGGATCGTGTCCCACATGCGCAGGAGATATTCATAATCCCGCTTGATCTCCGCCTTCGTCCTGTTTTCTCCCGCCGTTCGGATGATCAGCCCCATCCCTTCGGGGAGTTCGAGCGACTGCGCGGCGGATTTCAGGCGGTTTCTGTCTGCGGCGCTGGTAATCTTGCGGGAAATGCCGCCGCCCCGGGGCGTATTGGGCATGAGAACGCAATAGCGTCCGGCGAGCGAAAGATAGGTCGTCAGCGCCGCACCCTTGTTGCCGCGCTCCTCTTTGACCACCTGCACGAGCAGGACCTGCCGCCGCTTTATGACTTCCTGAATCTTGTAGTGGCGCTTGCGCGTCCAGCGCTGCTGGGGCCGGGCGCCCCGCTGTTTCATCTGTCTGTCGGATTCGGTTTCGCCCGTGTGGGATTCCGGAGCGCCTTCATCCTCCATTGTCGAGAAAGCGTCCGCATGGTTCGGCGCAATCGATTCCTCGTCGGACGAATACGATTCGTGCTCCAGATCCTGACCGGGCTCGGAGCCCCCGATATCGCCGGCTGCCGCGACGGTCTCCTCCTGGAACGCATCCAGCGGCGCCTCGCTCTCGTCGGATTCCAGGGATAAGGCCGCCGCCTCCGCCGCCGACTCCTGGGCCGGCGCGCTCGTGATTTCCACCGACTCGACATCTTCATCCGCGCGTCTTCGCGCCTCGGCTTCCTGCTCGGCGAGCAGCGCGATGCGGTCGGCAATTGGTATCTGATAATAATCGGGATGAATTTCCGCAAACGCCAGGAAGCCCTGCCGGTTGCCGCCGTATTCCACGAATGCAGCCTGCAACGAAGGTTCGACGCGGGTTACCTTGGCGAGATAGATGTTTCCTTTCAGCGGACGCTTGGCAGCCGATTCGAAATCAAATTCTTCGACCTTCTGACCGTCCAGAACGACGACCCGGGTCTCCTCTCGGTGGCTGGCATCTATGATCATTCTCTTGGTCATTCGAATCTCCGGGCGACGCTGCCACGTGCGAACTCGGTCGCGGCACATTCGACTGGCCGGAACAAATCAGATGGGTCGCAGGTCGCGTTGTTGGATATGAACCTGCAACAATCGCTCCCCGCGACGGTCGCGCGGGAAATCTTGATCGGGGCAGGGCTGTGCAAATCATCGCAATTCACATAACGGTCGCAAAGCGCCGGGGCCTTCGGGCTGACCGATTGCCGCTTGTTCCTGGCCGCCCGGTTTCGGGACCAGCATAGATGCCGGTTCTCGACTCGGTCCGGGAGGCGGACACCAAATCCGTGCAGCGGTTCAGGCCGGTCTCCTTTTTATGTGCCAAGCCACGCCACGGCAAGCGGTTAATCTTTGATTCACGCGAGGCTGAAAAACTGCTAACGCAATGTAAACCGATTCCGTCGGGAAGGGCTGGGTCTGGCCTTGTGAAACGGATATTTCTCACAGGCGTGACAGCGTTGCTGCTGGTGGTCGGCGGTGCCGCGGCGCACGCCCAAAATTCCCGGTCTCTGGCGTCTGCCCCCGATGCATTGTCGGGAACGCTTGCCCGCTCCGGAAGCGCGGGACAGGGAGCGGAGCCTGTCATTATCGATGCGCGAATCGGCGAACATCCCGACCGGACACGCTTCGTGGTGGAGACATCGGATCCGGTCAAGACCCGCGTGTTCACGCTCGCAAATCCCGATCGGGTTGTCATTGACATACCCGAGGCGCTTTGGCGGGTCAGGGCTGCAGCCCGACCAAGCGGCAGGGGCGCAATCGAGGACTACCGCTTCGGCCTGTTTCGCCCTGGCGATTCGCGGTTTGTCATTGATCTCCGCAAGCCGGTTTCCGTGAATCAGCCGCTGATCCTGCCGCCACAGGACGGTCATGGTTATCGCGTCGTCATCGATATGCTGCCGAGTTCGCAGGACGTGTTTGAACGAACCTCCGGCTGGCCGCCCGATTTGCGTTCAAATGATTGGTCCGCCGCTCTCGGTCTTTCTGCCGCAAAATCATTTCAAGCAGGCCAGGGCGGGCGCGCTGCCGCGGCGCGAAATGAAAGGCGCGTAATCGTCGTCGATCCCGGGCATGGCGGCATCGATTCCGGAACCCGTGGTTTCGATGGAGCGATGGAAAAAGATCTTGTGCTGGATGAAGCGCTTCGTCTGAGCAGGGTGCTTGAGCAACGCGGATATGTTGTGCATCTCACCCGGAGCAGCGACGTGTACATACCCCTGCGCGAGCGGGTCGACGCGGCGCGCGCCTATCAGGCCGACCTGTTCATCTCGCTGCATGCCGACTCCAATCCCGATCCCAGGGTGTCCGGTGCCTCGGTATACACGCTCTCCGAAGCATCATCGGATGCAGAAGCGGCGGCATTGGCGCGGAAGGAAAACCAATCGGATGTCATCGCCGGCGTCGATCTGGGCGGCGAAAGCAGCCCCGTGGCATCGATCCTGATTGGACTTGCCCAGCGCGACACAATCAATCGTTCGGTGCGCTTCGCCGATACGCTTGTGTCCCGACTGGCGGAAACCACGGACATTTTGCCGCGCGGCCCCCATCGCTCCGCCGGTTTTGTCGTGCTGAAAGCACCCGATGTTCCCGCGGTGCTGATAGAACTCGGATACCTTTCGAACCCGGGAGATTGCGCACGCATGGCGAACGACGCCTGGCGCGACAGGGTGGCGTCTGCCATCGCCGATGCCGTGGATCGGCAGTTCCGCGCCACCGCCAGCCGGAAATTGTCCGTCCAGGCGGCGAAGTAGATCCGCGTCTTGCCAGCGCCACAATTTGGCGCCATCAAGGGCCGGGAAGAAGGACAGAATGTTACGCCGGATATTCCTTTTTATCGGCCTCACAACGGCCGGGCTTCTGATCGCAGCCATAGCGGTATTTGCATTTTATATTTATTCCGTCACCCGCGATCTGCCCAGCGTTGAGGCGCTCCAGCACTACGAACCGCCGGTAACCACCCGCGTATACGCCGGAAACGGCACGCTTCTTGGCGAATACGCGCGGCAGCGCCGGATTTTCGTGCCGATCGATTTCGTGCCCAAACTTGTGATCGACGCCTTTACCTCGGCGGAAGACAAGAATTTTTTCAGCCATCCCGGCATCGACCCGAGCGGAATAATGCGGGCGGCGATCAAGGATGTGTTCAACGTGCTGCAGCACAAGCGCCTGGAAGGCGCCTCGACCATCACACAGCAGGTGGCGAAGAATTTTCTTCTGAACGGCGAAGTGAAATTCTCGCGCAAGATCAGAGAAGCGGTGCTGGCCGTCCGCATCGATTCAACATACTCGAAAAAGAAGATTCTGGAGCTTTATCTGAACGAGATTTTCCTCGGCGAGAATTCGTATGGCGTAGCGGCGGCCGCGCTCAATTACTTCGGCAAATCGCTCGACCAGCTGGACATCGCCGAGGCGGCTTTTCTGGCGGCGCTTCCCAAGGCGCCCAGCAACTACGATCCCCGCTACAACAAATCCGCGGCCGTCGAGCGCCGGAATTGGGTCATCGGCCAGATGGCCCAGAACGGTTACATCACGGCGGAGCAGGCGAGGGCAGCCATCGCCGAGCCGCTGGTGACGCAGATGCGCCCTCTGGGCATCCAGACCGAAGACGCCGAATATTTCGTCGAGGAAGTCCGCCGGCTTCTCTACGAGAAATACGGTGCGCGCGGGCTTTACGACAGCGGGCTTCAGGTCCGTTCGACGCTGGACGCACGCCTGCAGAACTTTGCGGTCAATGCGCTTCGTGCAGGACTTGTGAGATATGACCGGCGCCACGGCTGGCGCGGTACGAAACATCACATTTCGATTGCGGGCGACTGGGCGACAGAACTGAAAACGCTCGGAAACGATTCCGGAATCGAGACATGGCGAAGAGCAGTCGTGCTTGGCTTCGAATCGGACGATGCCGTCGAGATCGGCTTCGATGACGGAACGCGGGCGCGAATGCCGTTCGATGAAATGACATGGGCGCGACGCGAATTGCATGACGCGCTGGTCGGGGCGGAACCGACAAGACCTCAGCAGGTCGTGAAGACCGGTGATGTCATTTACGTAGAACCCGTGGGACATGGCGAATACGGGCTGCGGCAGGTTCCCGAGATCAATGGCGCCATCGTGGCGATGGATCCTCATACCGGCCGCGTGCTCGCCCTTTCGGGAGGCTTCAGCTACGCGTCGAGCCAGTTTGACCGGGCGATGCAGGCGCAGCGCCAACCCGGCTCCGCCTTCAAGCCTTTCGTTTATGC
>Ga0335075_10007392_pt1 | contig 16895 bp, 13 predicted proteins | sample Lox_Sample_24_FD_206723 | JGI IMG/M metagenome (GOLD analysis project Ga0335075, IMG submission 206723) | Soil microbial communities from Loxahatchee National Wildlife Refuge, Florida, United States - Lox_Sample_2.4 | ecosystem: Environmental > Terrestrial > Soil > Wetlands | place: USA...
GACGGCGCGCCGGCCGCGCGGGGCGAGCGGGCGCTCGTGATCGTCAAGCCCCGGGTTGTCCCAGCTTGACTTGGCGTGACGCATGACGAACAGGCGCTTGGCTGAACTCATCCCAGTCTCGATTCCGCTGCTTGGAAGCGACGTTTTCTCGCCGCCAGAGCAGCTACCCAATTTTGGAGGATTAGCCTCGTCTGTGCGAGGAAACCAACGTTGCCACAGCGCCCGGACGTGTGCGCCCTCGCGTTCGCCGGGGCACGCGGAATCGCTAGCATCGCTCGCCCACGGCGAGATAGCTCAGTTGGTAGAGCACACGACTGAAAATCGTGGTGTCCCCGGTTCAAGTCCGGGTCTCGCCATCTGGGTCGTTCGCGGAAGTCGCGGCCGATCCATTTGCGAAACTCTTACCTGCAAATGACGCGGTTTTTCGTGGGCCGCTTTCCATTTGCGAAAGTCGGACGCCAGTTTCGCCGTTGGGGAGGCACGTATTTGCGAAAGTCGTGGCCGGCTGAGGTCACGAACGCGCCAGTCGATGGAGTCCGCGGCCTGTTGGCCGGAACCCATGCCACCAAGAGTGAAGCCGCCGGTTGTCCCGGTGGTGGCAACCGTTGGGGCCTTAAATGCGAACGGCCCGGCCTCCGAAGAGGCCGGGCCCGCGGTTGGGGTCCGGGAGACTGCCGCCCGGTCGGGCAACTGGGCGCGCCGGCTACGCGGCGAGTCCGCCGGTCGAGCTCGTGCCCGCCAGCGTGGCGACCGGCGTGGGGCTGGGCTGGCAGGGGCGGAGCAGCTCGCGCAGGTCTGCTTCCTGGCAGGCGTGGTCGTATGCGCCGATCTGGTGGGCGAGCCGCTGAAGTGTGAAGGCCAGGGAGGTGCCGTAGCAGAGCCAGCGCATCTCCTGGTCGGTGGAGACCCAGCGGGGCACGTTCATGCCGCCGTTGCCGATGCCGCGGCCCTTGAGACGCGCGTTCAGCGACTCGGCCATGTTGCGGCGCAGCATCAGCGCCTTGCGCATGGCGATCCGGTTGATGTGCTCGCCCTTGAACGGCAGGTAGGTGTAGGCGCGCGGGTTGTGGTGCCACCTGGTCTCGGCCTTGATACCGCAGGTCGGGCAGGACCAGCGCAGCCGCGCGTCGGAGAGGTCGGCCGGCTCACCAGGGACAAGGCCGATCGCGCGGCGCTTGGCGTGGCCGACGAAGTCGTCGGCCTGCTTGAGCTTCATGTCGCCGTGCTTGGCGCAATACGGCGTGCCCTCGTTGTCGTGCCACTTCCAGTCGCTGCCCAGCGGGGTGCCGCGCGGGAAGACCGGGTGGATGGCGAAGCGCTCTTCGAGCATGCGGTGGACGCGATCGTTGTCGAAGTGGGCGTCTCCGACGAGATATTCGGGCTCCCACGGCTCGCCGACGTAGCGCTCCCAGTGCTCGTGGATCTTGAGCAGCATTTCCTCCAGGCCTTCCCATTCCGGGCGCGTGCCGGACAGCAGGACGAAGGCGAGGGGCAGGCCGGTCTTGATGTCGACGAGGTAGATGAGCTTGTAGCCACGCCAGGTCTTGCGCCCGCCGTGGGTGGTGAACTCGGCGCCGCTCAGGCCGCGACGCAGGTACTGCTCCTCCACGGGATATGCCGGATCGCTGGCCCGCTGCTCGCGTGGGGCGACGATCGGCGTGCCGTCGATGAGCAGCGCCCGGCCGATGTCAGGGTCGCCGAGCTCGGCGCGAAGCCTGGCGAATGCCTGAAGGTTGAGCTGCAGGCAGATGTCCGGGCTCACGCGCAGCAGGGTGGAGTGCAGCGTCCGGTAGACGTTGGACGCGTCGCGCTGTGATCCGTCCCGGGCGGGCCAGTCGTAGGCCCAGGCGATCGGTTCGTTGGCGGAGCCGAAGTCCTTGCAGTGGGCGAAGATCTCCGGACGGCCCTTCTCCAGGATGTTGCGCTCGAAGGTGGCAACCGGGAGACGCCGATCGGTCGGGCGGCCGTAGCTGGAGACCCGCAGCCGCTGCTCAAGGTCGACCATCTCCGGCAGGGCACGGATTGCCTTGGCTTCTACGAAGTCGAACAGCTTGCGCCGATCCGGACAGGCCGAGACTGGGGTGGTCTCCTCGTAGCACTTGGTCACCTTGGGATCGGTGGGCAGCAGCCGCTCGTAGTCGGCGTCGACCGCAGCCTCAAGCGCCTCACCGTCGAGTTCGGGGCGAGAGTCAAGCAGCCGGGCGCGGATAACCGCCTTCTCCATGTCGCGGCGGTGCCGGCGGTTGGTGAACCCGGGGCTGCGCCGCCGGTAGGTCTTCGCTGCCGTGCGCTCGCCCTTCTTGACCCGGCGCTTCTTCTCGGTGGTTCCGGCGGCGGTGGCGGTCGGCTCGGTGCCTTCCAGCTCAGGGGTTGCCTTAACTTCCGTGCGTGAACTGCTCTTGGACGTCGACATGCGATGGCTCCTTCCTGGAGTCGTCGTGGGCTCGGGTGGTTGAGCCCGGCGCGGCGCCGCTACCGGGTGGTGGGCCGAGCTCGGTGCTCGGCGGTGACCTCAAGATGCGGCGTCATGAGCGCCGCCCGGCACGGCTGGACACATGGACGAGAGGGATGGCTGCGCGCTACCGGCAGAGATCGGCGAACGCCGCGCGGTCACCGTTGAACTCGCGGCGGATGAAGAGGTAGAGCTTGTTTAGGCCTTCGCCGCGAAGCCGGTCGCTTCCGGGGATGTCGCCGTACTTGGCGATCATCTTGCGACCATCGGCAAGCGCGCGGTCCAGGTCGTAGACTCGGCGGTCCTGAGCTGGGCGCAGTGGCAGGCCAAGCCGGGCTGACCATTCGCGGACACCGCCGTTGCGGTGGACGAAGTTCTGAAGGTCCTGGCGCCCAGCCGCGATCCAGTCGTTGTGCGCGGGGAAGTACTCGCGCCCGGCGCAGAACTCCTCCAGCTCTCGGATCTGACGCTCGCGCGCGCTCCGACGCGCTTGGGCTGCCTCCGCCTGAACAGCACGGAGATCCCGGGCGCGTTGGCGGCCGATGTCGCTGACGCGCGGGAGCTTGAACTCGGCGGCCCATCGCTCGGAGCCGCCGAAGCGCCGGATGGCCCGGTAGAGGCCGCTCTCGCCCGCCTCGATGAACTCGGATTCCGACGGGAAGTGGTCGGCGCCGGCAAGGAAAGCGGCCAACTCGGCTCGGACAAGCTCGGCGGTCCAGCGGCGTGGCTCACGGTGTCCGCTGCGGTTCTGCGTGAGGGCTTGGTCTCGCCGGTGCTGGACTTGGTCTGCCCGGAGCTGTCGCAGCGTCGGGAGCCCGAACTCCGCCGCCCATTGCTGGGTGCCGCCGTGCTCAAGGACCTTCCTGTGCAGCGTCGTCCGCTTGGCGGCGCGGAACTCGGCGAAGCTGGGCCAGTGGTCCAAGCCGTCCAAGAACTCGGCGAGCTGCGCCCGCAGGGCCTCCTCGGCGGGATCTCGCAGTTTCGCCGAGCAGGTGAGCCCGAACTCCGGCGCCCAGCGCTCGGCGCCGCCTGTTCGCTGTGCCTGCTGGTAGAGGGGGGCTTGACCGGCGTCGATGAACTCCTGTCGCGTCGGCCACCGGTCACGACCGCTGAGGAAAGCGGCGAGCTCCAGCAGCAACAGGTCCTCGTTGACCGCAGCGGCCCGGCGGGGCGGATGCTCGGCCGGTGCCTCCTGACGTGGCCGGATCGTCGATGCGGCGTGTGCGGCTTGTCGCTGACCTCGTCCCACGGCCAGAACATCGCGCCGATCGTCCGCCGCCGCCCGTTTCTCGCAAACGATCCGATGCGCCGCGCACCGACTCGTCGCTCTGCGGCCAGGCCGTCCCAACCGTCCTCCCGGCGCAGCGTTTGGGATCGAGGTAGGTCCAGCGAACGCAATTGGCGCACAGCCACACCCAGTCGGGCCCTTCACGTTGGTCCGGGGGTGGGCGCCAGCCATGCGCGATGAGTTCGCCGTCGATCTCTGCGCTCGATGTGCCGAACCCGGCTTTGAGCCGCAACGATGAGCGGCAGATGGCGCAGTAGAACGTGTACGGACCGAGTCGCGGCGCAGTCGCTCCGGATGGATCGGTTCGGCCGGGTCCTGCCTGCGGGGTAGGGTTGCTCGTGGGCACGAAGGCCTCCTAGCCTTGGCTTCGTGTTCATGCGGCGCGAGGCAGCCACCTCGCGCCGCAACTGTTCGGCGGGCGCTGCTAGCCGACGGGGTTCTCGGGCGGCGACCAGTCCGAACGATCGCCATCCTCAACGCTCGTCAGCACCACCTCCGAGCCGACCTCGCCGGGCACGTGCGCGGCGACGTAAACCAGGTGTGCGGGGACGGACTCGCGTATGCGCGCGATGATGCTCCACGCCGCTTGGTCCGCGGTGTCGGCGGCCAGGCCGAACCGGCAGTGCAGCTCATCGTTCTGCCAGAGGACCGTCAGCGGACCAAGCTGCTGCAGAGCCTCCGCGATCAATCGCCGCTTGACCTGACCGATTCCCGCGTCCAAGCGGCAGATCGCCAGTACCTGGTAGAAGCGCGTGAGCTCGTCCAGGGCGCCGATCCACCAGCCGGGGCCGGCGTCCTGCGCTGGATCGGGACTCCCGGTGACTGGCGACCGGTGCCCGTGGCAGCGACGGCGTCGCTCAGAACGGGAGGTCATCGGCGGCCTTCAGGTCGGCGAGCTCGACGCGACCGGCGTCGGGGCACACGTGCGCGAATGGGCAGCGGGCGCAGTGCGCGCCGGGCCGCGGTTCGAACTCGCTGTCGGTGTACATCGTGGAGGTGACGCTCAGAAGGCGCTCGCGTACGGCGTCGACGTCCTCTCGCTCGGGCTCCCATCGTGACTCGATCCCCTCGGCGAGATGGATCAGGCGGATGCGCTGGACCTCGCAGCCGTACTCGTCCTCGGCGGCGAGCAGGTAGGCCTGGACCGCGGGCTCGTCGTGGAGGTCCGCGCTGTCGATCACGAACCTCCCCGTCTTGTAGTCGATGACGTCGATCCCCGGGGTGCCGTCCATGGCCGCCGTGGCGTCGACGCGGTCGATCTTGCCGAACAGCTCGACGCCGTTGCTCAGACGCGTCGAGACCCACCGCTCCCGCGCGAGCGGAATGGCCGCCGTGTCGAAGCTCTCGGCGAACTGGCTGAGCTGACGCAGGCCCTGCTCCCCGTAGTGGCGCTCCTCCTCCACGGTGGTGAACGTGTCGGCCTGGCGGTGCTGCTTCCAGACCGCGCGCAGGCAGCGGTGAAGCATCTCGCCCGCCGGTTCGCGGTGCTCGGGCCGCAGGCCGAAGAACTTGTCCAACGCCGCGTGGACGGCGTTGCCGAGCATCAACTGCGGGCTGGGGCGCTCGCGCCGGGGAACGCGCGCGACATACTGGAAGTACACAGCGCGCGGGCACTGCCGGTAGCGCGAGATCGCGCTGGGTGAGATCCGTCGCGGCAGGCAAGGCCGCGACGGGACTACGGGCTGCGGGGCCAAGCGAAACCTCCTCGCCGTCGAGATGGTGATAGGGCGGCCGGTGGCGGTGAAGCGCGTCGGTGCGTGGTCGCCTACCGCGACCAGCCGCCTATCTCAACTATGCGCTCGCCGGTGATGAGCGTCCAGGAACCTTCACCGGCGGGGGTTGACGCCGGGCCTATGCGGCCTCGGGCAGGCCGTAGAGACCGCGCAGGCGGGCCAGGGCCCGCTGCTCGATGTCGGACACGCCGCTGCGGCTGATGCCCAGGCGTGCGGCGACCTGGCGGCAGCTCAGCTCCGGCTCGCCCGCCAGCCCGTAGCGCAGCGCGATCACCTTGCGCTCGTGTGCCGGGAGCGACCGGACGAACCGCCGGACGCGTGCCCGCTCGATGCTGACCACCGCCGCCTCGTGAACGTCGACGTCGGGGTCTGGGAGTTGCGCGAGAAGCTCGCCGAGCGTGATGTCCTCCTCGTGCGCGTCGAGCTTGCCGCCTGCGGGTCGCGTCAGGGCGACCAGGGTGTGGTGACGATGCAACGAAGCCTCCTTTTAGCCTTGGCCGTTGCTTGGTTCGCACGGACAGCCATCCGTGCCTTACGCGTCAATCCCTACAGCGTGAGCGGGACCGCGCTCAACGTTTGTTCGAGCCCGAAGATCTCTCTCTCGCCGAACCTGGTGGGAGCGAGGGGTGCGCAGTGCGGCGCCGGTCAGGCTCGCTGCTCAGTCGCTCGCTCGGCTAGGCCGGCAGGCGCATTGACTTCGATCCCGCCGACGTTGGCGTGGATGGCCGCGCGCTGGAACACGTCGCAGACGACTTCGCGGGCGGTGTAGTCGTCGACGCGCGGAGCGGCAACGTTTCGGGCTACCGAGATGTTCACGTTCAGTGGACGAGCGTCGAGATCCCCGCGCCTCCGGGTGTAGACGACGATCAGCCCTGCTCTCCGGATCGCCAACCATGCGGCTTCGAGGTCTTCGTCGGCAACGTTCACCGAAACCTGCGCGACCCGAGGGTCGTAGACAGTGTGTCGCGCGAGCGAGGCGAGTACGGGTCGTTCCCACAGGCGACGTCGATAGGCCCAGCCCGGCAGGGATGTAGTGGCGAGGGATAGGAGGCCAATGGCATAGGCGGCGAGTCCGCTGTGCGCGACCCACACGCTGAGGGCCAACAGCCCAGGAGGAGCCGCGGCCAACGGCAAGCAGAGCAGCCAGCCGCCGATCGTGCGGGCCCTCGCCCGCCACCCCTCGTACTGGTGCAGGATCGCGCGCGCTGTGGCGAAGTCGAGAGCGACCTCGGGCGGGTAGACGCCCTCTCCCGGATTCATACCCGCAAGGACCATCAGGGAGGGGTGTACCACCGCTTGATGACATCACCGGAGAGAAGGGAGAAGCCGGCGGTCCGGGACCTGCGAGCGCTTTAGCTGATCTCCGCGAACAGGCGGTCGCCCACTTCAGGCCAATAGCGGTACAGCGACTTGGCCTGGTCGAGCACAAGCTGGGTGAAGTAGTTGATCGGGTCGAGCCCGACGCCGTCGCCGCCACCGGCGCTGCTGCCTCCTCCGTCGTTCCGGGATGCGGCCGCCGCCGGCACGGGCAGGTCGCCCTTGTGCTTGCGCAGCAGGCGCTTGATCTTGGTGCGCACCCGGGCCTCGCTAGCCGCCCGGTCGGTCCAGTCGACCGAGAGGTCCTTGCGGATGCTCTCCACCAGCTCGTGGGCGATGGCTGCGAGCTTGGGGTCGGCGTTGACGTGCTCGATGCCGCCGGCGAGGGCGTCGTAGAAGGCGGCCTCCTCCTCGGTGAGGCCGAGCTCCTCGTGACGATGGCCGGCGTCACGCAGGCGTTTGGCGATGTCGATGAGGCGCTCAACCACCTCCTGGCTTGAGAGCTGACGCAGCTCGTAGCGGCGAAGGACCGCCTCGATCTCCTCGCTGAAGCGTTTGGCCTGCAGGTTGTTCGTGCGCCGCCGTGCCTTGAGCTGATCGTCGAGCAGCTTCTGCAGCAGCTTGCGCTGCACGTTGACGTGCTCGGTCTTCTGGGCGATCGAGTCAAGGAAGTCGTCAGACAGAACGGAGATCTCGGGCCGGTCCTTATCGGCGAGGCCGAACATGTCGACGATCTCGCCGGCGCCCAGCCCGTCGGACATGAACTGGCGGACGGCCTGCTCGGCCTCCTTGCTGGCCTGCACCTCCGGCGTGGTGATCTTCTGCACCTCAGCGCCGAGCCGGTTGAAGAACCCCACCTCGTCGCGCAACTCCAACGCGGCCGGCTGCGTGCGCGCCAGCGCGTACCACTTCGAGAGCGCCACTTGGGCGTCCAGGAACGCGGTCGCACGCTCGTCGCTGCCGAGCAGGAAGTCGTAGGCCTCCAGAAACAGCACGGCCTTGTCGGTGACGAGGTGCAGCTCGCCCTGGCGGTAGCCGACCGGGTGAAGCATCGCGCAGAGCACCTCGTACTTCTCCCACAGTCGCGCGACCGCCTGGGCGGTCGGAATGACCGGCTCGTCGATCTCGTGCTCGTCGTAGGCCTGCAGCGAGGAGCGCAGATCCTCGCCGATCCCGATGTAGTCGACGACAAGGCCGCCTGGCTTGTCCTTGAACACCCGGTTAACGCGGGCGATCGCCTGCAGCAGCCCGTGGTCGCGCATCGGCTTGTCGATGTAGAGCGTGTGCAGCACCGGGGCGTCAAACCCGGTCAGCCACATGTCCTTGACCACCACAACCCGCAGCTTGTCGTCGGGATCGCGGAAGCGCTTGGCCAACTCGCGGAGCTGCGGCTTTGAGCGCCGGAAGCGCGAGATGACCGGCTCATCGGTCGCCTGCGCTGAGATCACGCAGTCCACAGCCTCCTCGCCCATCCGTTCACGCAGCAGGTCGGTGAGCTCGGCGGCGATGCGCCGGGAGTATGCGACGACCATCGCCTTGCCGGCCAGCGTCTCGCAGCGCGCGTTGAAATGCTCGACCAGGTCATCAGCCAACTTCGCCAGACGGTCCGGCGCGCCGACCACCTTCTCCAGCTTCGCCCAGGAGGTGACCAGCTTGTGCGCGGCCTCCTGCTCCTCCTCTTCGAGGATCTCCTCGACGTGCTGGAGCTCCTCGGGGTCGGCGATGTCGAGCGGGATCTGCCGCGACTCGTAGTAGATCGGGACCGTCGCCTGGTCCTCCTGGGCCTGACGCATCCGGTACACGGAGACGTAGTCACCGAAAACCAGCCGGCTGGAGCGGTCACTCTTCTCGATCGGCGTGCCCGTGAACCCGATCCGCGTCGCGTTGGGCAGCGCCAAGGTGATGTTCTCCGCGAACGTGTCGTACTGCGAGCGGTGCGCCTCGTCGGCCATCACCACGATGTTCGAGCGCTCCGACAGTACTGGCATCTCACTCTCGCCCTTTGGCGGTGCGAACTTCTGGATCGTCGTGAACACGATCCCGCCGGCGGGCACCTGCAACAGCTCGTAGAGGTTCTTCGAGTCCGCCGGGCTGTTCGGGGTGCGGCGGATCTCATCCGCCTGTTCGCACTGCGGCGCCAGATGCGTCCCCGTGAACGTGTCTGCAAGCTGGTTGTCCAGATCGGTCCGATCCGTGACCGCCACCACCGTCGGGTTGGCGAACCGCTCATCACGCCGCAGCTTGTTGACGAAGAACACCATCGTGTAGCTCTTCCCGGCGCCCTGCGTGTGCCAGACCAAGCCACCCCGATGATCCGAGATCATCGCCTGCGCCGCCGACTCGACCGCCGCGTTGACCGCATGCACCTGGTGGTACTTGGCCATCACCTTCCACGTCTTCGCGCCGTCGGTCTCAAACAGCATGAAGTCGCGGATCAGCTCCAAGAACCGCGCGGGCGCGAACACCCCCTCGATCATCAGGTCGAGCTGCGGCCGCGCTCGCTCCGCGGCATCCTCGCTCATCGTCTTCCACTCGGCGAAGTGTTCGGCCGGCGTCGTGATTGTCCCTACGACCGCCTTCATCAGGTCGGTGACGCCGACGATCTCGACGAACCGGTACAGGTTCGGGATCGTGTGGGTGTAGTGCGCGACCTGATTGACCGCCTCCTCAGACGGCTTCTCAAGGCCCGGCGCCTTGGCCTCGATCTCCCCAAGCGGGAGGCCGTTGACGTAGAGCAGGATGTCGGGCCGCCGGTTGTGGCCACCCGCGATGATCGTGAGCTGGTTGACCGCCACAAACTCGTTCTTCGAGATGTCGTCGAAGTCGACCAGCTTGGCGTGAGCGTGCCGTTCGACCCGGTCGACGTCGTGATACGCGACGGGGACGCCGGAGAGCAGCAGGCGGTGAAAGTCGCGGTGATCCTCGACGACCGACGGGGAGGTCGAGGTGAGTGCGATCTCCAACGCCCGGCGGACGGCATCGACGGGAAGCTGTGGATTGAGACGCTGAATCCCACGGCGCAGATGCCCGAGCAAGACGACATCCGACCACCGCGTCCGCTCGCCGGCCTGTGCGTTGGGTGCGAGGCTCGGTCCGTGGATATAGGACCACGCCGCCATCGGGGCGCAGAGCCGCTGCAAGGCTGGCAGCTCAACGAGCTGCCCCTCAGGACCGTCGTCGACGTGGAGGTCTTCAGCGACTGCCATTAGGCCGCGAGGTCGCGGACGGCGGCGGACGCGCTCAGCTTCGGCACCCTGAGGCCCCCGGTCATCAGCTTGGGGAGTAGCGTGTCGCGGAGCTGTTCAAGCGTGGCAATCTCGGCGGCAAGTGTTCCGATTTTGGCGTCGACAGGACCGAGCGCCGCGTCGAGGTCATTGAGAAGGTTGGGAGGTGGGATGACTACACGCGCCTGCTTTAAGTGCTCGCGCTTGATGTGTCCCATGGTTGTCGCCTTGTCCGCTGCAATACGTTGAAACTCGGGCATGTGCTGACGAACCCAGCCAGCCACAAACCACGCCGGGTACGGCTGCACGGGCACCACCTTGAAGATGTGTTGGTTAATGAGGCTCTCGGGCCCGTACCAGCGGTGGAAATCGAGCGAGCCTGACCACGCAAACAGCATGTCGTGGTGGCGGGCGAGGTTATCGGTGTCAGCAGGCGTATCCGAGTACAGGGTGTTGTCCGAGAGCCCGCCGTTGAGTTCCTTGATCCTTAGTATGGGGCGGCCCTGGCCATTGGCGTCCTTGGTGAACGCACGACCGTTGATGAAGCGGGCGATCGTGGTGAGGTCTCCGACCGTCCATTCCCCTTCACCGCCCGACCTGGTTATGAGCCGCTCGGCGAACAGTGCATCGGAGATTTCGGCCAGGGTCCGCGCAACCCGATCGTTGCTGTCGATCTTGTCGTCGATCGCGCCGAGAACCGACACGATCCGCCGCTGCTCCTCCAGGTTCGGCAGCCGGATGATCAAGGCCTTCGCCGAGCTGACGTTGAAATGCTGCTGGACAGCACCCACGAGATGTGCAGAGACGTAGCCCTGCGCAACTGTATTGATGTAGTAAGCCAAGAATCGAGGGTCAAGCTCAGGTCTTGGGCGCACGATTACTAGATCCGCACAGTTCGCCACAGGGAGCTCGGCGGGAATCACGGCGGCGGTACCGGGGCGCCCGGTACGCACGATCACCACGTCCCCGGGCTTGAGCGCCGACTTTCGGAGGACCTGATGAAAGGCTTCTGAGATGTGCTTGTTGTCCGTGCGTCGGATGCGCAGAGGGGCGATGTCCTGCGACCGGAGGAATGGCACACCGTTGGCAACGTACTCGTGAGCCATGGTGCCGACATGACCAACCGTGACCTTCTCGGCAAGGTCGACCAACCGACAGGATGACCAGCCGTCCGCATCGACTTCTCGCGCAGCCCCCCGCTCGGCGGGGGGACTAGAGCTCATAGCCCAGCCTCGCTAGCCCCTCGCTGACGCGTTGGGTCAGCTCGTCGCCTTCCGCGATTTCGTCGGCCAGTCGGTCGATCAGGGAGGCCATCCGTTCCTCGAACGCGATCTCGTCCTCTTCACTCTCGGGCGCGCCCACGAACCGACCCGGCGAGAGGCTCATGCCTGCGGCGACGAGCTCGTCCAGCGTCGCGCTGCGACAGAAGCCCGGGGTGTCTGCATACTCCTGGCCGCTGTTCTCGCTGCGCCACGCGTGATACGTGCCGGCAATGTGGAGGATCTCCTCGTCCGTCAGCTCGATCTGCGTACGGCTGATCTTCCGTCCCATTTGGCGCGCGTCGATAAACAGTGTCTCTCCGCGGCGATCGCGCTCGCCGCTTGACGCTTTATCGCGGTCGAGGAACCACAAGGACACTGGGATGCCCGTTGTGTAGAAGAGCTGAGGTGGTAGCGCCACCACGCAGTCGACCAGGTCGGCACGGACGAGGTTCTCGCGTATGGCCCGTTCAGCCACCGTCATCGTGGTCAGCGATCCGTTGGCCATGACAAAGCCGGCGCGGCCGTCTGGCGCAAGGTGGTGTAGGAAGTGCTGAATCCAGGCGTAGTTGGCGTTGTTCTCGGGTGGTGTGCCATGGCTCCAGCGAACGTCTTCGAGGATGGCCGGGGTCGCCCACTCGCGTTGGTTGAAGGGCGGGTTAGCCATCACGAAGTCCGCTTTGAGGGAGGGGAAGGCGTCGTCGAGTAGCGAACCGCCCTGCGTGTAGCGGATCTCGCCGGCGAGACCGTGGATGGCGAGATTCATGAGGCCGATGCGCCAGGTGGCCTGGTTGCGCTCCTGACCGTAGATCGAGATCTGATTAGGGTTGCCGCCGTGGGCCTCGATGAACCGGCCTGACTGGACGAACAGCCCGCATGACCCGCACGCCGGGTCAAGGATCCGGCCCTCGTACGGCTCAAGCATCTCCACTAGCAGCCTGGCTACAGGCCCGGGGGTGAAGAACTCGCCGCCGCGGTGGCCCTCGGATCGCGCGAACTCCTTGATGAAGTACTCGTAGGTGCGCCCCAGGATGTCCCGGGCCTCCTGAGACCCCTTGCCGAACCCGATCTTGGCGATCGTCTGCACCAGGGAGCCCATGAGCTCGGCTGAGAGCGGCGCGCGGGAGTAGATCCGCGGCAGGACGTTGCGCAGAGCCGGGTTCTCGCTCTCGATCGCCTCCAGGGCGTCGTCGATGCGCTTGGCGATGTCCGGCTGCTGGGCGGCGGCCAGGAGCTGTTCCCAGCGGGCGGTCTCCGGGACCCAGAAGACGTTCTCGGCGACATACTCGTCGCGGTCCTCCAGGACGTCCTGGCGCTCGTCGGGATCATCGGTGTAGAGGTCGCTGTCCGGGTCACCTAGCTCGGCTTCGAGCTGCTCGCGGCGGAGGGTGAACGAGTCGGAGATGTACTTGAGGAAGATCAGGCCGAGGACGAGGTGCTTGTACTCGGCCGACTCGACGCTACCGCGCAGCTTGTTGGCGGCCTCGAAGAGCGCCGCGCTGTTCGGATTCTCGCCGTTGCTGGTATCTGCCATGGGGGTGCCGATCAGGTTCCTCCACGGAGCACGGGGACCCGCATGTCTTATCGCCCGCCGCCCCGTTCGTCCCTGGGGTAGAAATCCTACGGGGCAGCCCGGTTGCACACCAGAGCTCAGGTGGTCCGCAGGCCGTCTACCCCAAGTTCGGCGACGCCCATGTTCGACCTTCGGGGCCGCGGCTGATGGGGGGCCGTGGGTGGCGCTGGCTCAGCCGTAGTGGGGGAACTCGTCGCCGAAGATGATCGTCCACAGCCGGATCGCCTCCGCGTGATCGCCGCGGCGCTCAGCGTCGAGCGCCCGGACGGCGCGCTGGCTGGCGGAGGTGAAGCTCTGGAGGATCGCCTGCTGCTGGGCGGAGGTCAGCTTGCTGGCCAGATCCCCGCTGTGACCGGCAGGGTCGCGGCTGTGCAGGCGGCTGGCGCCGGTGTCGAAGAACATCGCGGCGGCCTGGCGGTGGTTGTTGCCGATGCTGTCGAAGGTGTGGGCGACCATGACCTCGATGTGAAACGAGCTCAGCCGTTCGCTGTGGACCCGGTTCCAGCGCTTCATCAGTCGCGCCAGCGGCTTGAGCTGGTGTCCCAGCCGGGCGTTCTGCTCGTCGATCCATCGCTTATGAAAGTCCGGGTCGGTGGCCAGCCAGCCGTTGTGACCGTCCGGCAGGGTGTAGCCGCCCGCGCCCCGGGGGAACACCGGCGCGACATCGACCCAGGGCGGGGTGTTGTAGAAGATCCGGACGGCTTGTCCGCGGGTGCCGACAATCGCCGCGCTGCTGTCGTTCAGCGCGTTGCGGATCGAGGTGATGAACGTTCCGGAGCCGAAGAAGCGAGCGGCGAATGTGCTCAGACCACCCTTGAACACCGCCAGTAAGTCGACGTCATGCAACGGCCGGATGATCGTCTGGCGGTCAACGGAACCGATCGTGCGCACTTCCAGGAGCGGAAGGTCGCTGTTCGGCGGGAACGCGGCGAGCAGCCGCGCCTGCACGGTGCTGCGGCGCGAGGCGATCGTCAGGTTCTGGGCGGCCGTGGGCGTCAGCTTCCCGGCGAACTCCGTAAACGCCTGAGCGGTGGTGAACGCCATCAGCGGCCGGCGTCGGCCTGGTAGGTCTGCCCGCCCTCGCGCTCGATGTTGCGCCGCGCCCGGCGGTAGGCCAACCGTGGAATCGCGGTCGCGGCCGCATTGACCTCCTGCCGGCGGGCCGCGAGCTCATGCAACGCCTGGCGCGCCTCGTCAACCCCCTGGCGGGGCAGATCGACATCGCGGGCGATGGTCGCGTCCTGCTGGATCGCCAGGTACTTGTTCCCCGCCGACTCGGCGAGCTCGGCCCGCTTGGGCGCGTTCAGGGTCGCGGCAACCGCGCCCAGACCGGCGGCCGCGACCGCGATGATGCCCGCCGCAATCCGCCCAGTGGTCGACGCCAACGCGGTCACGCCCGCGACCGCGGCCAATAACGCCGCCGGCACACCCACCCACAGGTTCACGGTCCGCCACAGCTTCGCCGCTTCCATTTGGCCTTGCGCCGACCAGGTCACGCCCTCGACGATGTTCGAGAGCTGCCGGGCGATCGCGTCCCTGATGTCCTGTTCCTCGTCTGCCACACGCGCACGGTACGAGCGCCGCCAGACGGCAACGCCTCGCTCCCGGCGGTTGTGTTCTGGCGCGCCGACGTCCGGCTCATCCGAACACCGCGGTACGGTCTTGATCATGGACGATGAGGTCCGCATCGCGGTGTCGGTTCCGGTGGATAGCGATGGGTTTCTGCGCCGGGAATGCCCGACCTGCGAGCGCGAGTTTAAGTGGCTGCCCTCCGACGATGAGGACTCCTCCGAGCAGCCGGATCCGGGCGGCTACTTCTGCCCCTACTGCGGAGTTCAGGCACCGACCGGCGACTGGCTGACCCAGGCGCAAGCGGAGTATCTGAGAGCGATCGCTATTCGGCGCGTCGTTGACCCCAAGCTCGATGAGTTGGAGCGCTCCGGCCTCAAGATTCACCGCAACCGCTCGGATGAGCCTGCTGAGCTCACCGAGGATGACGACATGCGTCGCGTCGACTTTGCCTGCCATCCGGCGGAGCCCCTGAAGGTCCTTGAGGAGTGGGAGCGGCCCGTCCTGTGCCTGATCTGCGGCACCCCCGCAGTCGGCTAGCTCCCGTCGCCTGACTTGTCGACCAGCACCGCGAGCGCTTCCGTGAGCTCCGAGCCGAGCTCGGCGACGAAGCGGTCGAGCATCTCCTCCTGCTGCACCGTGCCGACCGGCGCCTCGAAGTTCCTGCCGTCCTTGTGGAAGTCTGATCCGGCCGCACGCATCGGGCCGACGTTGAGCAGCCACATGGCGACCAGCGTCCCGTCGTCGAGCAGCTCCACGCATCGCCCCATCCGCAGCCCGTAGGTCCAGTGCTCCTCTCCGATGGTCAGCAGACTGCAGCGCACCCAGCGGAACACGCTCTGGCGACCCCAGTGCGAATGGCGGGCGCTGAGCACGTTGTTGGTCAGCTCATCGTCGATCGCGTCGATTCGGGCCTCCGGATCGAGCTCCCGCAGCGCGTTGTTCAGCGGACGGCAGCGTTCCTGCAGCGACCGCACCGCGACGTGCGCCTGCTCGCGCCACTCCCGCTGCCGGTCACGCGCTGCGAACGCGCCGGCGTGCTTGGCGCGAAACCGCGAGCGCAGATCGGCCACCTCGATGTCCATCGGCTCGGGATCCCGTCTGATCCAAGCCGCCAGATCCGCCGCGACCTCGTCCATGGTCGGCCGTGCGTCGGGCTCCAGGCGCGTCATGCGGTCCACGAGCTGATCGAGATCACGCGCTTTCGGGTGAGCCCGGAAGTCGGAGATCCGGTAGCCCTCGCTGGTGGCCGACTGATGGCCGATCGGCGGCCAGTTCCCACCCGTGGATAGCGCCCACAGCGTCTTGGCGAGCGAGTAGACATCCGCCGGGCCCGACGGAGCGTTCTTCGGATCCTGGATGACCTCGTAGGCGGTGAAGTGCGCCGGCCCCAGCGGCCGGTCGCTGCGGGTCAACTCGTCCAGATCGGGGATGTCGATCAGACCGAAGTCGCCAATCAGCCACGCCCCGTCCAGCGCGTACAGATTCCCCGGCTTGATGTCCCGATGCCCCATGCGGTGCTCGGCGGCGAGTCGCGCCAGCGTGGCCGCGATCACCTGCACCGCCTCCACGACCGTGTCAAGGGGCGCGTCGGCGAGCGCATCAGAGATCGGGGTAGCGATCGGCATCACCAGCCACGGCCGATCGCCGACCGGAGACTCGGGAAGATGCGCGTCGATGACCGGCAGCACCCCTTCGTAGTCACCAAGGCCCAGCAGGAACTTGATCTCGTGCACGAACCGCCGGTATGGCTCGGCATCCGGCTTCTTGGACTTCACGACCTTCAACGCGACCTCGCTGGAACCATCCTCGGACACGGCCCGCCAGACAACACCGTTGCCGCCGGACCCGATCACCTCAACCGTCCGCCAAGGACCAAAGCGTGTCGTTGCGTCAGCCACGTCACAACCGTAGAACGCGCCGAGGCCGGATCATCGTTCCGTGCGGTCTTTTCCAGGGCGAGCCCCTGTCGACCGAGCGCCGTAGACCTCACTCTCGCGCACCGGGGCAGCCGGACGTGATCATCGGCATTACGCAGCCTGCAACTCTTTCCAGCCTGGGCACCTCAACGATGGCGCCGGCGGCCGCTCGGCACGGCGATAGGGAATCCTTTCGGAATGCTGGTCGCCTTTATTGCGTCCGCCGCGTCATTCTTCCCAGCGCTCTGGATCGTGGTCCTCATCCACGAAGTCGGCCATGCCCGAAGCGCCGAACGCCTCACGGGCGAGAGCGAGGTGGCCGTGCGGATCGGCGCGCCAGTCCTTGGTCGGCTCGCTCCGACGGTCACCGCTCGGCTCGGTCTGCGCCGCACGGAGATCTATTGCGGCCCCTTTCCAGCCAGCGGCTATTGCGCCCATGCGGCGGTGCCGGGACGATGTGAACTGGCCCACGTGTACGCAGCCGGGACGAGGTCGACGCTGGGCGCGGGCATCCGGTCCCTTCCCGCCACGGCAGTGATCGCCGGCGTCGCCGCGATCCGA
>Ga0335075_10007393_pt1 | contig 16895 bp, 15 predicted proteins | sample Lox_Sample_24_FD_206723 | JGI IMG/M metagenome (GOLD analysis project Ga0335075, IMG submission 206723) | Soil microbial communities from Loxahatchee National Wildlife Refuge, Florida, United States - Lox_Sample_2.4 | ecosystem: Environmental > Terrestrial > Soil > Wetlands | place: USA...
AGCGGGAGGGCACTGTCGAGCACCACGAGCTCGGCAAGGAACTGCTGGCCGGTTTCGCCGCCGCGGAAGTCGACAAGCACTTCCAGGAGGGACGCTACGGTCACCTCGACCGTGAGCGGGCCAGGCGCCTCGCCAGGGACCAGGCGGACCACCTGTGGCGGCAGCAGTACGGCCGGTACTGAGTCCCCCATGGCGATAGCGCGATTCAAGGACCTGTGCCTGGACGCGAACGATCCGGCGCGGCTCGGCGAGTTCTGGGCGGCGGCGCTCGGGCTTGACTGGGACGCCAGGGACGAGGCGCTCACCGGGCGGACCCCGCAGCACCGGATCTGGGTCAACGAGGTCCCCGAGCCCAAGACCGTCAAGCACCGGGTGCACTTCGACATCTACGCCCGTGACCTGGCCGGCCTCGAGGCGCTGGGCGCGACGGTCGTGGAGCCGGCCCACGGCGACCGCGGCTGGACCGTCATGGCCGACCCGGAAGGCGGCGAGTTCGACGCGTTCCCGCGCGCCGAGCTCCCCGCCGACCGGCTGCACGGCCTGGCGGTGGACTGCGCGGACGCGGAAGCGGCGGCCCGCTGGTGGGGCGGCGTCTACGGGGTGGGCGTCATCGCGAACGACGGCTGGTTCACCCTGGAAGGGGTGCCGGGCATGCCGATCCTGACGATGGACTTCGCGGCCGTGCCCGAGCCGAAGACCGTCAAGAACCGTATCCACTGGGATGTCAGCGTGCCCGCCGTGACGCCGCTGGTCGAGGCCGGCGCGGCGCTGCTGCGCGAGCCGGACGACGAGATCTACTGGTACGTGCTCGCCGACCCGGAAGGCAACGAGTTCTGCGCGTTCACCGAGTCAGCGCGGCCGGGAACCTAGCTCACCCGGTCGAGCAGCTCACGTGACCGCTGGATGACGAGCGCCGCCGCGTCCGGGTCGTACGACGGGAGCGAGCTGTCCGCGAACAGGTGCTGGTCGCCGGGGTAGGTGAAGAGCTCGGCGAGTCCGGGGCCGACGGTCTCGACCAGTTCGCGGGCGGCGTCTAGGTCGCCCTCGAGCGCGAAGAACGGGTCCTTGTCCATGCCGTGGATCTGCACGGGGACGCCGCCGGGCCACGGTCCGAAGGCCCAGTCACCGGTGAGCGGGATGCAGCCCTCGTACAGCAGCGCGCCGCGCGCGCCGGGCCGGGTCTGGGCCAGCCGCTGCGCCGTGGCGGCGCCCATGGAGAAGCCGCCGTACACCAGGCCAGCGGGCAGGCCGGCCACGAACCGGTTCGCGCGCTCGCCGAGCTCGTCGCCCAGGCTGTCGGCGAGCGCGATGCCGTCGTCGATCGTCGCCGGGCGTTCCCCGCCGAACAGGTCCGGCGTGTGCACGGTGTGCCCGCCGGCGCGCAGTTCCGCCGCGAACGCCTGGATTCCGTCGGTGAGTCCCCGCACATGATGGAATAGCACGACCTCGGTCATCTCTACACTCCTGTCATCGGACGGTAGCCATGGAATGAACCATAACTCTAGAATGGTCGAGATATGTCGGTCAATGAGCAGATCCCGGACTACGACCTCGAGGAGATGATCGTAGTCACCGCGCCCGCGCAGCTGCGCGCGCTGGCCGACCCGCTGCGCACTGCCCTGCTTGACCTGCTGCACGAGCGGGCCGCCACGGTCACCGAGCTGGCGCAGGCGGTCGGCCGCCCCAAGAGCACCATCGCCTACCACGTGAACCTGCTCGTCGACGCCGGCCTGCTGCGCGTGGTGCGCACCCGCCGGGTGCGCGCGATCGAGGAGCGCTACTACGGCCGGGTCGCCAGGACCGTCTATATCGGCGCCCTCACCCGCGCCGAGGACAAGCAGGTGGTGGCGGCCATCGACGGGCTGGCGCAGGCCGCGGCCGAGTCCCGCCCGGCGCACGCCGCCGACGACCTGCGGTGCACGCTCGCGCACGCGCGCATCCCGATCGGGGACGTGCGGACCTTCTGGGCGCAGGTCCAGGAGCTCGCCCGCCAGTTCGCCCAGATCCCGCGGGCGGGTGACCAGGTCTACGGGTTCGTGGCCGGCCTGTACCCCACCGACGCCCCCACCCTGCCCGATCCCGATTCCGGTCCCGATCCCGGCCCGGGGTGAAAATCCGGTTGGCGGCGCGGGGGCGGCGGGGAGAGGCTGCTGTCCATGAGCTCGATCACGTGGGACGCGCAGATCGCCGAGGTCTATGACGAGACGTACGCCGCCGGGTTCGCCGACGCTGTGCTCGGCCCGCTGACCGGGCTGCTCGCCGAGCTGGCCGGCAGGGGGCCGGCCCTGGAGTTCGCGATCGGCACCGGGCGGGTGGCCCTGCCGCTGCGCGCGCGCGGGATCGCCGTGCGGGGCATCGAGCTGTCACCGGCGATGGCCGAGCGGCTGGCGGCCAAGCCCGGCGCGGACGCGATCCCGGTGACCGTCGGCGATATGACGGCGACGCGGGTGCCAGGGACGTTCAGCCTCGTCTACCTGGTGGCCAACACGATCATGAACGTCACCACCCAGGACGAACAGCTCGCCGTCTTCGCCAACGCGGCCGCGCACCTGGAGCCGGGCGGCCGCTTCGTGGTCGAGGTCATCGTCCCGCAGCTGCGCCGGGTCCCGCCGGGCGATACCGCCCGGGTCTTCACCCTCGATCCCGGTCACGTCGGTATCGAGACCTTCGACGACCTGGTGGGGCAGATCGCGTGGTCCCATCACTGGATCGCCGCGCACGGGCGCCTGGTGCGCCACTCGGCGCCCTACCGCTACGTGTGGCCGTCGGAGCTGGAGCTGATGGGCAGGCTGACCGGGTTCCGGCTCAGGGACCGGTGGGCCGGCTGGGACCGGGCCCCCTTCACCTCCGCCAGCGAGCGTCAGGTCGCGGTGTTCGAGAAACCGCCGTGACCGCCGCCGGTCAGGTCGCACTGGAACAGCACGGTGTCGATGCGGCGCCCATGCTTGCGGCCGACGTTGCGCAGCCGGCCCGCTTCGGTGAAACCGCAGGCGCGGTGCAGCGCCGCCGACGCGTCGTCGCCGCTATCGGCGACGACGGCGATCATCTGCTCCGCGCCCGCCTGGGCGCAGTCGCGCTGCAGCGCGGTCAGCAGCCGGCGGCCGAGCCCGCGCCCGGTGTGGCCGGGGGCCAGGTAGATGGTGCATTCCACCGTGTGCCGGTAGGCGGGCTTGGGCCGCCACGGCGCCGCGTACGCGTAGCCGACGACCTCGCCGCCGGACTGGCAGACCAGGAACGGCAGGCCACGGTCGAGAAGGTCGTCGCGGACGTGCCGCCAGTGCTCCACCGTGGGCGGCGTGACCTCGAACGTCACCACGCTGCCGCGCACGTAGTGCCCGAAGATCGCGGCGACCGCGCCGAGGTCGGCGGCGGTCGCCGCGCGGATCACCGCCTCCGGCGGAGGCGGGCTGGGGCGTGTCACAACTCCATGGTCATACCCTCGGCCGCCACGGTCACCGGAATTTCCGCGCCGGCGAACCGGCCCGCGATCGCGTCGAGTTCGGCGTCGGTGCGGGACGGCTTGTGGTGGAACAGCGCCACCTGCCGCGCGCCGGCCACGACCGCGAGGCGGACCGCGTACTCCGCCGCCGCGTGGCCCCACGCGGCCTCGGCTGGCAGTTCCTCGGCGACCAGCTGGGCGTCGTGCACCAGCAGGTCAGCGGACTCGGCGAGGGCGATCGCGTCGGGGTGGTACTCGCCGAGTCCGTCCGGGCCAGGGCCGTACGCGGTCGGGCAATGGTCGGTGACGTAGGCGAGCGTGCAGCGCCCGTCGCTCACCCGGTAACCGAACGTCCGGCCACCCTTGTGCGGGATCTCCCGCGCCTCCACGGTGAAGCCCTCGGCCTTGAACTGGCCGGGCGAGATCATCCCGAACCCCCAGTCGCCGCGCAGTTCGCCGGGCGTGATCGGAAAGAACGGTGGCGACATCACCCGGGTCAGCAGCTCCAGAGCGCCCGTGCCGTCGCCCTGTTCCGGCATGGCGAGCATGACCCTGGCGTCGTGCCTGTCGCCGGCCCGGAAGAAGGGCAGCCCGAGGGAGTGGTCCCAGTGCAGGTGGGTGAGCAGCAGCGTGCCGGCGAAGGGCTGGCCGCCGAGCAGCGTGTCGACGTTGGCCAGGCCGGTTCCCGCGTCGAGCAGCAGCACTGGCGGTGCGGCCGCCGGGCCGGCCGCGTGCGACACCGCCACGCAGGACGTGTTCCCGCCATAGCGGGCGAACCGCGCCCCGGGCGCCGGGGTGGACCCGCGGACTCCGCAGAATGTAACGCGCACTCCGGTCAGGCCTGGCTGGTCGGCTCGGCGTCGGCGATCTCGGCGCTGGCGATCTCGGCGCTGGCGATCTCCTCGCGGCGGTGCCCGCTGGCCAGTTCCTGCAGCGCGGCCCGGTCGAACTGCCCGCCGTCGACGGAGGCGACCTTGCACCGGGTGACAGCCACGACGCTGGCCGTGCGGGTTCCGCCCTCCAGGCGGGCCCGCTCGCCGAGCATCGCGCCAGGCCCGTACTCCGCGAGGGGCTCGCCGTTCCGCTCGATCCTGACGATGCCGTCCAGGACCAGGTAGACGTCGATCCCTGGCTCTCCCTGCCTGAACAGGGTCGCGCCGGCCGGGAGGTTCTCGATCTGCGGCTTGGCGGCGCCGTGCATCAGCTGCACGGACAGCTGGCGCTCGAGCGCCGTCTCGACGGCCACGACCAGCGCGGGGGAGTCCTCGTCGCCCCACGGGGTGTGCTTGCCGAACGACTTGCGGTACCACTCGCTGAAGTCGGTCAGCCCGGACTTGCGGGCGAGCTTGCCGTCATTGTCGTAGACCCAGTGCCGCGGGAACGCGCTCGCCCCGGTCACGTCGAGCTCCGCGCGCCCGTCGCCGTGCAGGGTGAGCTGCAGCGTCGACCACACGGTCGGCGCCTGCCACTGCACGTAGGGCGGGTGCGCCACCCGCCGCGGCGCCGGTACCCCGGTCTTGCCGCCGCACGTCTGGGTGAAGGTGACCCAGCCGTCGCCGTGCTCCGGCGCCTTGCGGATCTCAGGCAGGGTGATCGCCTCGAACGTGCGGCGGACCGGGCCGACGGCCACCGTGCTGGCACCGATGCGGACGCCGCTGTCGTCGGCGTAGCCGGCGCCGGTGATCCGCCCCGCGTCGTCGGTCTCGATCCACGCCCTGAGCACGTTGGCGAACCGGAACCGGTCGGCCGCCCGCAGCGCGTCGAGGCTGTGCTCGCCCGCGGAGGTGAGCTCGCCGGGCGGCGGGTCGTCGTAGTGCGCGAGCCCGCTCTCGAACGCGGCCTTCATCGCGCCGGTGACCGCCTCGGAGGGAATCCAGGAGAGCGAGGTAACACTGCTTTCGTATCGCATACTCCGACGGTAGGCCCCACCCGCGTCATCAGCGAGGGTGTTTCCGTACTCCTTTCTGGTGTACCTACCACTACCGTGTTTCTTATGAACACGGTCAGGGTGGCGCTGGCAGAGGACAACGTGCTCCTCCGGGAGGGCATGTCGCGCCTCGTCGCCGCCAACAACGACTTCGAAGTTGTCGGGGTCGCCTCCGATCTTCCGCAGCTGCTCGCGCTCATCGCCGAGCAGGCCCCCGATGTCGTGGTCACCGACATCCGGATGCCGCCGACCGGCACCGACGAGGGCATCAAGGCCGCCAGCTGGGTCCGTGAGAACTACCCGCACACCGGCGTGGTGGTGCTGAGCCAGTACGTGGCACCCAAGTACGCGGTGGCGCTCCTCGAGCACGGGACCGCCGGCCGGGCGTACCTGCTCAAGGAGCGGGTGGCCAGCGTCGACGAGCTCGCCAGGGCCATCAGGACGGTCGCCACCGGCGGTTCTGTGATCGACCCCACCGTGGTCGACGAGCTGGTCAAGGCGCGCGCCGCCGAGCACTCGTCCGGCCTGTCGCTGCTCACCGCGCGCGAATCGCAGATCCTCGCGGAGATGGCGCAGGGCAAGAGCAACTCGGCGATCGCCGCCACGCTGTACGTCACGGAACGCGCGGTTGAGAAGCACACGAACTCGATCTTCGCGAAGCTGGGCCTGTCCGAGGAGAAGGATGTGAACCGCCGGGTGAAGGCCGTGCTTGTCTACCTCAGCCATATTGGAGAGAAATGACCGGGAAGCTGGCCACACCCTCCTCTGGAGGGCAACACCCTGGGCAAACATGCGTATACGATGCGAGTCTTGACTCGTGAGCAATCCCCGGTCCGTGCTCGTAGTAGACGACCAGGCGCCGTTCCGCCTGGCCGCCCGCGCCGTGTTGCGCAGGCTCGATGGCTTTGAGTTCGCGGGGGAGGCGTCGAGCGGCTCGGAGGCCATCGAGCTCGTTATCGCGCTGCACCCCGCGCTCGTGCTGATGGACATCAACATGCCGGAGATGAACGGCATCGAGGCCACCCGCCGGATCACCTCCGTGCATCCGGACGTCGCGGTGATCCTCTGCTCGACGCACGACCCGAAGGACCTGCCAGCCGAGGCCGCCGCGAGCGGGGCGATCGCCTACGTGAGCAAGGAGCACCTAGCCGCCGACACCATCCGCGAACTGTGGGAGTCAAGGACTTCGGGCCAGTTCGTCTCCCGCTAGCCGCCGGCGTGCCCCAACCGCCTCGTGAAGTGAGAAAATGCGGTCATGGAGGATTACACGGGCAACCCTGGACGGCAGTTCGCCGCGGCGTGGCAAGCCGCCGCGGCCGCGATGGACGAGTGGCGGAAGCAGGTGACAGCGGCGACCGCGGAGGCCCGGGACAGACTCGATCCGGCCGTCCGCGCCGCACTGGACGCCGCCCGCACCGCGCTCACCGGGAACCGGGGAACCTGCCAGTGCCCGTGCGCGACCGCGCATCCTCAGGACCCGGGCGTATGCGACACCAGCGCCGTCCTGACCAGGCGAGTGGGCGCGACGGAGATGCGCCTGTGCGCACCCTGCGCCGTCGCCCAGGGCGTCCACGAAATGCCCCGGTAGGCGCGCTCACCGCAATGCGGAACGGTCTTCGAGACCAGCCAGCGTCTTGGCCGGATCCACGTCCACCGTGTTGACGAGGCCAACGCTGATGACCGTGTCCTCCGGCGCGTAGAGACCGGGAGTGGCGGAAGCGGCGGAGTCCTTCGCGGCTGCCAGTTTCCTCGCGGCGGCCGCGAGGGCCTGACGCTCGATCTTCGCGAACTCGGGCGATCCCCACTGCGTTATCGGCTTGCCGGCGGCTAGGGCCGCGGGGTCGCAATTGAGGCGCACCGTCAGCTGAATCTGGGCGGTATTGCCATGGGCGACCACGACGCGGGCGTACCAGACGCTCCAGTCCCGTTCCCCGAGAGATTCCGGCGCCATCTCCCGCAGGGTCTCGCGCAGCGAGTCGAGGACCTCAAGCGTTGCCCCTGGGCGGTCCGGGGTACGCATGTGTACCCGCAGCAGCGGATATCGTTCCGCCATGCCGAGGTCTGCCCTGCTCTGCCATCTGTCCAGGTAGATAGGCCCGTCAGTGGTGAGCCCTCCTTGCCCGGCCGTGTCGTGCCCGGCAGCCGGGCGCACCGGGTGCCCGTGGCGGGACCGCTGGTGGGCGAGCACCAGAAGGACCGCTTTGCCGTGCAGGAGGGCGGCCGTCAGTCCCGCGAGACAAAGGTCGGGGTCCAGCTGGCCGAGGATCTCGCTCTCGACGCCGACATGCCAGTCCGCGCAGGCAGCCATGACGCGCCATGTCTTCGCCGTGGCGCTCTCCTCCTTGTCGATGCCGCTGGACGCGACGACATCGAGGTCGCGGGCCAGTACCAGGGGAGCCGCGCTTGTCACGGTCTCGGCCCGCTCGGCGGCCGGACCGGGATTGGCCGCCGCGGGCCGGGGGACGAGGATCCGCGGAATGCCTTCCGCGACGGTCCGCACGCCTACCACCAGCGGCAGCGGTCTCTGGCCGTTGCCGGACCCCGCCTGATCGGTGGGCGGCACGGCGAGACCCTGTATGTCACTCAGCAGCGGCGACAGCCGCTTGATGTCTCCATCCTGCAGGCCCAGCTGCACGCGCGCCCATTGCAGATCGGTGTACGCGGCCGTGGGCGACGGCACCGGCAGCTGGACCTCGAGCACGGTGAGCCGCCGCCGCGCGGCGGCCCGCAGGATCGTGGTGACCGGGTGACCGGCGACCGGTAGCAGGCCTTGTCCACGGCCGAGTCCGACATACACGCCGATCACGCCGGAGACGTCTTCTGTCGGCGCTAGCCGTCCGGGATCAAGACCGACCTTGATGACCTCAGCGGGCTGCCAGTCCTCTTTCGGGTCGTCACGGAAGACAGCGAAGGTGAGCGACTGCCCGCCGGTGCTCGACCGCTGCAGGGCCAGCACGTTGGCGGGTTGCTCGAGGGGAGAGGTTCCGGTGGCCGGGTCCTCGTCGGGGTACGCGGCTGAGCCGTCGTCGGCGCCTTGCCTGCCGGCTTGCAGCCGCTCACGCAGCAGCACTCCGCGGGTGCGCAGCCAGTCGGGCATCCAGGATGCCTGCCCGTTCGCAGCCGTCACTGGCCGGCCTCCCTGCAGCAGGGAGCGCAGGGTCTGCGGAGCTCCGTGCTGCCACACGAGATAGCCGTGTGCCTGGCGGCCGATCATCAGCGCGTCCGCCGTGGTGCTGCGCCACCAGCCGCTGCGCAGCACGTCGATGTGCGCGTAGTCGGGGGTGTCTGTGTACAGGGTCAGCCCGCTGGGCGGGTCGCGGTCGGCGGTCTGCTGGCGGCCGCGCGCGAGGGCTCGCTGGCGCATGAGGACCACCAATCGCAGCAGCAGGAGCTGCGCGCCGATGCAGACGCTGGTCCAGGTGATCGCCCAGTGGGCCGTGCGGGAGAAGGCGAGGGCCACGGCGAGAATCACCGTCGGCAGGATCGAGGAGATGATCAGCGGGTTGCCGGCCGGTGCCAGCATGCCCCGCAGGGTAGACCGGTCTGGTCGTTCGATCCGGCCGACCTGGATGGCCGAGAAGAGGGTCAGCACGAAAGACAGGACTTCGGCGCTGACCGGCGTTCCGTCCATCCCCAGGGCCCGCCCGGCGACGAAGAACACGAGCACCACCGTCATCAGCAGGATGCTCATCCAGCCGGAGAACTGGGACGTCGAGAAATACTCCGAGTCCGTGACCGCGATGTGTACCTGCATCCTCGCTTCGGTTGGCGCTGCCCGCTGGGAGGCGTCCTCGATCATGCGGGACCGCGCCACCACGGTATCCGGGCTGATCGTGTCGGTAGCGGTTCGCCGCTGCAGGGGTACCTCCAGCCAGGCGCCAGCTGCCTGACCATCCGGGCTTGCCCACGCGTCCGCGAGCTCGCGGCGCGCCGCGGGAGTCAGGCCAGCGGCCGAGACGCCGCCAAGCGCCGCGTCCAGCCGGTCGAGGCGCCGGCGGAATTGCTTGGTGCGGGCACTCGATTCGCCGCGGGTGATCGCGGGCATGCCCTGGGCCACGCCGACGCGATGGTCCCGCAGCGATTCCCGCACCGCGGCCGCCTTGGCCCCGGCCAGGTCGGCGAGGCTCTGGCCGAGCGGTATCGCCCAGTCGTGGCCGACCTGGGTCAGCTGTTTGACCAGGTCGCTGAGCTCGCGGACCGGGCGCGGGTGCCCGGTTCTGATCTCGAGTTCGGCGCGCGACTCCAGTGGCCGGGACGGATCAGGGGAAACCCCCTCAGGCAGATTCACCTGAACGAGGCGGTCGGCGTCCGCCGCGGGCAGCAGGAGGTCGATCTGCAAGCTAGCCCGGGGCAGGATCCAGTTAGCCGGGTGCAGCCAGCGCCGCAGGCCAGCTCCGGCCCATCTGCGCGCACTGGCCGTGACCGGTCCGGCCAGCTCGGCCGACCTGTCCGGGGCCTGATGCAGCGCCCGGCCAGGGACCGTCACGGTCAGCACGGTCGGCGTATGCCTGCGGTCGGCGACCACGACCACTATCGCGGATCCGGCGAACGCGCGCAGCACCATGATCGCCCGTTCGGTGAGGCGCCGCGCGAAGGCCGTGTCCCTGGTGGCCACATCACCGTTCTGGCCCGCCGGGCGGGTCAGCAGGCTCGCATAGTGCGCGAGCTGGTCGCCAAGCTCGCGGCGCACCCGGTCGATCCTCGGCAAGTGCCCGTCGGCGGCCTGCCGCGCAGGCGCCGTGCGGTTCAGCACGTCAGTCGGCACATGCTCGTTGCGGAGCACGCGATAGATGGCCGCGGACAGCAGCAGCCGGTGATCGCGGGCCGCGCTGAAATCACCGTCGCCGGCGGTGGGCAGCCACGCCTGGACGTTGAGGATGATCTCCGTCAGCGCGGCGGCCACCCGGTGCCGCACGTCCGCGTTCGGCAGGGTCACGAGCGGGTTGCCGCTGGCGTCGGTCACGGTCAGCGTGGAAAAGGGGTCCGGTTCCGGCAGCTTCTGCTGCAGCGGCGGCAACGCCAGGACCGGGAGCCACATCCGCCCAGTCCGGCCGCGGAAGGCCTCATGAGAGATGCGATCAAGATCGACATCGATCTTGATCGTCGTATCGACCGTGTCCGACCGCGTGATGTCGATCGCTTCCGACGTGGCGCGTATCCATTGGTTGTCAGCGATCAGGAAGAGCAATTCGCGCCCGAGCGCCGAATCGCGATCATAGTTCGCGTCCTGCCAGCTGAATTCCTCCGGCGTGATCTGGCCGACCATGTAGTCCAGCCGGAGCGCGACAGTCTCGAGCGTGCCAAGATCCTGCCGCGGGCCGGCGTCCGGCCGTGCGCCGCCGGCGGCAGGCGGCTCTCCACGTCCGCGCCCCCAGCGAGCGGCGGGAAAGAGCCGTACCATACCTGCGATCCTCGTCCTGGCGATGCTGGGCCGGAACTGCCGGGAGACGGACCCGGTCCCCCTCCGGCCGTTGTCCGCCGCCCGGCATTCCGCCGGTCATCTCCCCGGATCTGACCGAATGCCCCGTCATCAGTCTCGGCGGCCCGCAGCTGTCGTGCCAGCGCGGGATCCCCGGAGCTTCTCGCAGGAATCCGCAGGACGGCGCCGCGCGGAATTATCGCGCAATGCCCGCGACGCACGGATTGTTACGTTTAGAATCGATATAAGGACAATGCGTCATCGTCCTGAGCCGCTGCGGACCTGATCAGGATGACGCGGAGTCCCCGAGGTGATGGTGATTGCTGCTTCGTGAACTGCTCCTGCGTCACCGCCAGGACCGCGGGCTTTCCCAGGCCCGGCTCGCGCGCCGGGCCGGCATCAGTGTGGAGACCGTCAGCAATCTGGAGCGCGGTATTTACCTGACGGCGCGCGCGGAAACGGCGCATCAGCTGGCGGACGCGCTGGGTCTCGAGGGGGCCGGCCGCGATGAGTTCATGACGGCGGCCGCGACCGGGCAGACGCCGGATCACGCAGCGGCCCGCGACGGGGCGACGGCGGGCACTGCGCCGCGCGACGAACCCGGCTCCACCGGTCAGGTGCCGCCGTCCCCGCCGGCGGTCCGTTACTCGCTGCCGCCGGACACGGCGGTGTTTACTGGCCGGGACGCGGAGCTGAGCCGCATCACGGCCGCGGCGGCCAGGGCCACAGGGACGAGCGGCGCTGTGACGGTCTGCCTGATTGACGGGATGCCCGGAGTGGGCAAGACCACGCTCGCCGTGCGGGCCGCTCACCTGCTGCGCGACCAGTTCCCCGACCGCCAGCTTTTCCTGAACCTGCACGCCCACACTCCCGGCCGGGAGCCTGTGCCGCCGGCGGCCGCGCTGGCGCTGCTCCTGTCGGCCGCCGGCGTCAGCGCCACGTCCGTGCCCGCCGACGTGGAGGGCCGCAGCGCCCTGTGGCGGAACACGATAGCGGGCCAGCGGACGTTGCTGGTGCTGGACAACGCGGCCAGCAGCAGCCAGGTTGTCCCCCTGCTGCCCGCGGATGCCGGCTGCCTGGTGCTGGTCACCAGCCGGCGGCACCTGGCGGATCTGCCCGGAGCGATCACCCCGGTCCCGGCGGGGGTGCTGCCACCGGGCGCGGCGGCGGACATGTTCGCGCGGCTCGCGCCCCGTGCCGGCGCCCACCCGCCCGGGCCGGTGGGCGAACTGGTCAAGCTGGCCGGTTGTCTGCCGCTGGCCGTGGCGCTGCTCGCGCGCGTCTACACCGGGCACCCCACGTGGGAACTCGGGGACCTTATCCGGGAGACCAGAGCCGGCGTCCTCACCCTCGCGGCGGAGAAGGACACCGTCGAGGTGGCGTTCGAGGTGTCCTACCGGTACCTCAGCGCGGATCAGCAGCGGCTGTTCCGCTGCCTCAGCCTGCATCCGGGCAGCGCCATCGACGTCTACACCGCGGCCGCTCTCGGCGGGATTCCGCTCGATGCGGCCCGGGCCGGGCTCGATGCTCTCCATCAGGAGGCGCTGCTGACCGAGACGGGTCACCGCCGCTACGTGATGCACGACCTGCTCCGCCGCTACGCCCTGGATCGCGCCGCCGGCGATCCTCAGGCCGAGCGTGCCAGGGCACTGGACCGATTGCTCGACTACTACGAGCACACCACGTCCGTCACCGAGGCGATGCTCACCCGCCAGGCCCGGCCGCAGCCCAGCCCGGCTGCCCGCTCCGCCGCATCGCCAGCCGCAGTGCCCGACATCCCCGACCGGGCGGCCGCCCTGTGGTGGGCACGGACCGAGCACGCCAACGTGCTCGCCTGCCTCGACCACGTGACCCAGGCCGGCCAGCTCGCCAGGGTGGTTGCCCTCACCTCCGGTACGGCCGCCGTGCTGCGGCAAGACGGACCGTGGACCGACGCGATCACGCGGCACGCTACGGCCGTGGCGGCTGCCAGGCAGCTCGGTGACCGGCTGGGCCTGGCCAACGCGCTCGACGATCTGGGCATCGTGCGCCGGCTGACGGGAGACTACGCGGGCGCCGCACTCGCCCAGGAAGAGGCGCTGTCCATCTACCGTGAGCTCGGCAGCAGGCAAGGCCAGGCGAACAGCCTCAGCCACCTAGGCACCGTATGGACCCTGGCCGACGACTATCAGCGGGCCGCCGCTGCCCTCGACGCGGCACTCGTCTTGTATCGCACGATGGACGACCGCGAGGGACAGGCCGACACCCTCAACCACGTGGGAGTCGTGCGGCGCCTCACGCACGACCAGCGTGGCGCGGCCAAGGTCCTCGAGGAGGCGCTGGATATCTACCGCGACCTAGGTAACAAGCAGGGGCAGGCCACCACGTTGACCTACCTCGGCACGATCCGGCGGCGGACCGGGGATTACCCGGGCGCGGCCCGTGCCCAGGAACAGGCATTGGACATCCAGCGTGAGCTCGGCAACAAGCAAGGCCAGGCCAACGCCCTGTGCTATCTCGGGACGCTTCACCGGGAGGCCGGACTATACGAGCGCGCCGCCCAGGACCACGAGCAGGCGCTCGGCATGTACCGCGAAATAGGCAGTCGGCTAGGCGAGGCCAACGCGATGTCCGAGCTAGGGGTGGTGCGCCGGATGGTGGGAGATTACCCGGGCGCGGTCCGTCTCCAGGAGGAAGCACTAGGCATCTACCGGGAGCTCAGCGACCGCGCGGGTGAGGCCATGTCGCTGTGCGAGCTTGGCGCGCTGCGCCGGCAGGCCAGAGATTTCGCGAGCGCCGGGGAGCTGCTGGAACAGGCCGTGCGGATCGCCGGGGAACTCGGTGACGAGGCCGAGGCACTTAACGAGCTAGGGACGCTGCACCGGGTTCGCCGCGACCTGGTCCCCGCCGAGGCATGCCACCGGCAGGCTCTCAAGAGGGCCCGCGAGGCGGAAAGCCAGCTGGACGAGGCGCGCGCGCTCGCAGGCCTCGGCCGCTGCGCACTGGCCGCCGGGCACGCCGCCGATGCGCTGGCCATGCTGGCGGAAGCACACGCGATCGTCACCCGGTTGGGTGTAGCGGAAGCAAGCGAAATTGGCACGCTGCTGAACGACATCGCCGACGGCCGCGCCTAACGAGAGGTACCGGGTCGCCCGGCGAAGCCGTGAGTGCGGATTGGGCAATCGATACCGAGGGACAGCGCGGCGCCGGCCGCGCGCCCGGTGTGCCTGGCGCGGCGGTTGCGGCGGGGATTGCCGCGCCGCGCCGTTGGGCCAGCGGGGTGGACGGAGCCAAGGACGCGGATGCCGGCGCGACCGGGCTCCCACCGGGTCACTCTTCCCACAGCCGGATGGCATGGCCAGGCGGGACCTCCGGCCGCAGCGCCCGCGCGGGCCCTGCGTCAGCGTAGACGCGTGAACGTCCTTGCGATGACGGAGGTGAGGGATATGGCTACAGGGTCGGCGGACAGCCGCAGCATGCTGACGGGGAACCGGCAACGCCAGGGGTCCCCGGGTTCCGCGCCTGCTGCCGCCGGGCGGAACCTGCGGACCCTCGACCCCGGGGAATGCTTCAGCCTGCTTGAACAGGGCGGCGTCGGCCGGGTCGGGTTCACGTCCGCCGAGGGAGTCGTGATCCTGCCGGTCAACTTCGCCGTAGCGGGCAAGACCATCGTCTTCCGCACCGCGCCGGACACGCTGCTGGCAGCGTATGGCAATGCGCCGGTCAGCTTCGAGGCCGACTGCCTCGACGCGGGGCGCCGCGAAGGCTGGAGCGTGCTGCTGCAGGGGCACGCGCGCAAAGTCACCAGTGAACGCGAGGTTCAGCGTCTCGAGGACGGGACGCACCTTGAGCCGTGGGCGGACGGCGCCCGCGACGTGTACATGCGGATCATGCCAGCTCGCATCAGCGGGCGGCGCATCCAGCGGGCCGGGCCGGACCTGCCCGGCGCCCAGACCTAGCGTCCGGCCAGAGCCGGACGAAGGTCCCGCCCGGATGCGGACTTTCGCGGCTGAGTTCCGGCCGGCCTGCCGCGTCAGCATGGAGTCCGGCGGTATCCGTGGCCGCCGGGACGGAGGACCCCGTGAACGGTCTTGTTGTGCCCGTCGCGACGCTGGGCGGGCCGGAGACGGACCCGGCCGAGATCGCCAGGTATGTCGTGGGCGAGGCTGTGTGGGCGCCGTCGGTCCACAACACCCAGCCTTGGTGGTTCAGCGCCGGCCCCAGCGGGCTCAGCCTGTATGCCGACCCGACCCGGCAGCTGCCGGTCGCCGATCCGGCTGGCCGGGAGATGCTGATCAGCTGCGGCGCGGCACTGTTCACCGCCCGGCTGGCGCTGCGAGCGGCCGGGTACGCTCCGCGGGCGCGGATCCTGCCGGACCCGGCCCGGCCGTTGCTGGTCGCCCGGCTGAGCTGGGAACCCGGCCCGGCCGGCACCGAGTACGAGCGCCAGCTGTCGGCGCGGGTGCGCTCGCGGCGGGCGCACCGGGGCGGATTCGAGCCGCTGCCGCTGGCCCCGGCGCTGCTCGCGGTGCTGCGGGAGTGCGCCGGCCGGTACGGCGCGGTGCTGCGCGTCGTCACCGACGAGGGCACCCGCGCCGCGCTCGCCGGAGTCGTCCGGGCGGCCGAGCGCGCCCTGGAACTGGACAGCGCGCACGTCCGCGAGCGCACGGCGTGGACCACCCCGCCGGGCAGCACCCGGGGCGACGGGGTGCCGGCCACCGGCTACCCGGCGCGGGCCGAGCGGACCTTCCCGGACTTTCCAAGCCCGGACTTCGCCCGCGGCCGGGGCTGGGGACAGCCGCCGCTGAGCATCGCGCCCGGCCGGTCCGCCGGCGTCGTCTGCGTCCTGGCGACCGGCTCCGATCAGCCCGCCGACTGGGTCAACGCCGGGCAGGCGCTGCAGCGCATCCTGCTCACTTGCGCCGCCTGCGGCGTGGCGGTGGCACTGCACAGCCAGCCGTTCGAAGTCGGCTGGGCAGGCGGGCTGATGGGATCCCGGCCGGGCCTGTGCCCGCAGCTGCTGCTCCGGCTGGGCACGACCGTACAGACCGAGGCTGGCGTGCGCCGCCCGCCGGCCAGCGTCCTCTTCACGGGTGATGGCGAGCCTTCCGGTCCGGCGGGCCGGCGGGGGTGACGCCGGGCCCGGTTCGGGCTGTCACGCCGCGGCGGGCCCCACCGCCTCGGCGGCGGTACCTGCCAGGACGGCCGCGACGCTGGTCAGCAGCGTCTTGATGGTGGCGGTGGCGACGGTGTGCAGCACCAGCCGGTCCAGCCCGGCGCCCAGGGCGCCGAGCGGAGGCCGGTAGGAGCCGGCCAGCGACACGCGTACCTGGTGCTCGCCGTCATCGTAGAGCCGGATGTCAGCATCCAGCGCGGGGAACAGCCCCCCGGTCATCCCCTCGGCCTCCCAGCGCAGGCCCACCGTCATCGTGCCGTCCTGACGGGCCGGCTCGGTGAACCGGACACGCACGAGCCGGGACGCGCCCGGTATCGCGCCCAGCGGCCCGACCCGCAGCAGGTACTCCAGGCCGCCCTGGTATAGGCTCCCGGACACCCCGTGCAGGAACCTGCCGCTGACAAGCCGGGCCAGGCGCGCGGCGGCGGTTTCGAAGCTGACGGGCAGCACCAGATCGTCAGAGGCGAACATGCCCCCACGTAACCCTCTTCCAGTTCCAGGCACGCACGGCCGAAGGTCCCCGATGCCGGGTCTCTGGTCCCGCCGCACCCTTACCCGGGACATCCGGTGACCCATGACCAGGCCGGGCCCAGCGGGTCCTGCGCCAGGCCGGGGCCTGGAAAGGGGATCACGGTGCGGGCAACGCTGGTGATGAACTCGCGGGACGCCTCGATGGCTTGCAGCCTGGCCTGCTCGCGATCGTCCGCGGTCAGGGTGCCGGGTGGCATCCGGCAGACCCCGGCCAAGGTCAGCGAGCTGCGCCCCTGCGCGGTGGCCGGGGCCAGGGTGAGGTCGCCGTCCAGCAGGACGGTGAACTGGTCACCTGGCTCTACCAGTTCCCAGCAGACGGGCAGCAGGAGGCGGGCCGCGGCGCACGCGTCCATGGGACCGAACGTGACCGCGACCAGTCCCGGGTCGCGGTCGGCGGGCAGCCCGGGCCGGGCGCGCCCGGCGG
>Ga0335075_10007394_pt1 | contig 16894 bp, 16 predicted proteins | sample Lox_Sample_24_FD_206723 | JGI IMG/M metagenome (GOLD analysis project Ga0335075, IMG submission 206723) | Soil microbial communities from Loxahatchee National Wildlife Refuge, Florida, United States - Lox_Sample_2.4 | ecosystem: Environmental > Terrestrial > Soil > Wetlands | place: USA...
GGACTAGCAGATCTGGGATGTCCGGCGCCTGGCCGACTTCGGGAGCAGAGCCTTTGATTCTCGCGTTAGTGGCGAGTGTCGGCCCGCGGTGCGCCGGTGTAGCTGGGCAAGCCGGCGCCGGCCGGCGCGACCTGCCGGGTGCCGACCGGGTTGCGCAGGACGCCCACGCCTGAGGCCTCTAGCTCCACGATGTCGCCCGGCTGGACCCAGCGGTCCAGTTCCAGGCCGCAGCCGCCGCCGATCGTGCCGACCGCGAAGAACTCGCCTGGGTAGACCGGCTCCTCGAGGGATGCCCAGGCCAGCACCTCGGCGAACGAGAACTGACGGTCCCTGGTGGTTCCGGTCGCCCAGGTCTCGCCGTTGACGCGGGCCGACAGGTGGACCGCCCATTCGTCTACTTCGTCCATGGTGAGGACGCAGGGCCCCATCGCGGTGCAGAAGTCCTTGCCCTTGGACGGCCCGATGCCGAGGCTCATCTCGAAGAACTGGACGTCTCGCGCGCTGACGTCGTTGAAGATCGTCACGCCGGCGATCAAGCCGGCGGCTTGCCCTGGGCTGAGGTTCACGCCCCCGCCGGCGGTGAAGAAGCCGAGCTCGAGCTCGAAGTCGAGCTGCCCCGTGTACGAAGGCCACAGCAGCGGCTCGTCCGGCCCGATGACCGTCTCGGTATTGCACTTGTAGCAGATCGGCATCGCGGTGAACGCGGCCGGGACGGTCAGGCCAGAACCGGTCGCGTGCTGGTTGTACGTGAGGTAGTCGCGGATCCGGCGGGGCCGCGGCACCGGCGCCAGCAGCCGTACGGTGTCCGCGGCCAAGACCGCGGATGCCTCGTCAGGCCCGGCCAGCGTCGGCCCGTACTCCGCGGCCAGGTCGAGCGCGAGCGCGGCCAGGTCACGGCCGCGGCGTCCGGCTTCGAAGAACGCGATCATCTCGGTGGGCAGCCGCGGCGCTTGGCCGGCGCCGCGCCGCCGCATCTGTGCGGCGGCTCGCAGCGCGCGATCGGGATCGACGATCGTCTCGCCCTGAAGGATGCCTAGCCTCGGCTGGCCGCCCGCGGTGACGTAGGTGACAAGACGCATCCGAGTGTTCCTCTGAGGAGATCGCCGTGGCTATGAGTACGCCGTCGGCAGGCGGAGGCCGGGGATGCGGTTAGCGTAGAGCTTCTTGGCGGCTTCCGCATCTATGGTGTCCTCGACTTGCGTCCGCACCTCGGACATCTGGTAGAAGGGGAAGTCGGTGGCGAAAACGACCCTGTCGATCCCGTAGGCGTCGATGGCGAGCCGCAGCGCGCCGGGGTTGCCGGCCGCGGTGTCGACGAAGAAGTTCGACTTGAAGTAGTGCTCGATCGGGTGCTTGGCCCTACTCCCGCCGAGGAGGCCGATCCGCTCGGCCACGTAGGGCAGCACGCCGCCGAGATGCGGATGCACGACGACGAGGCCGGGGACGGCGTCGAGCACGCCCTCGTCGATGAGCCGCAGCGCGGTCAGCGAGGTCTGGAAGACCCAGGACAGGCCGGCGTCCTCGCGAATCGTGCGGGTGCCCAAGCGCGTAGCGGACCGGAATCCCGGGTGCATGACCAGCGGAACGCCCATCTCCGCGATGCGGGCGAACACGCGCATGGAGTCCTCGGTGATCAGCGGGCGCTCCGCGTCGATGGTCGTCACGAGCGAGACGCCGCGCAGGTCGAGTTCGCCGACCGCGTGGTCGAGAACCTTCAGCGCGAGGGACGGGTCCTGCATGGGCAGGGCGGCCAAGGCCACCACGTGATCGGGATGCGCGCGCTGCGCGGCCGCGTATTCGACGTGGACGTGGTCGAGCAGTTCCGCCGCCTCGCCGCTCGGCAGGTGGAAGACCTCCGCCATCGTCGCCGGGCCGAGCACGAGCACGTCGACGCCGGCCGCGGCCGCGTGCGCCAGGTGCCCGTCGAGATCCGCTGCGAGGCGGTCCATCAGCGGCTGGCGTACGCCCTCGTCAAGCCAGAGGATGTACTCGCCGTCGGCGCCGCGCTCCACCTTCGGGTACGCGGACCTGCCGATGAGCTGCTCCACCGCGGACGGCGGGTACCAGTGGACCTGGTAGTCCACGACTGGAGAGTTCGGGCGGATCAGGCTCTTGCTTGGTTCTGTCGTCATTTCTACCTCCGAGCGCCGCGGATTGCGTCGATTACTGCGAACGGGTCGGCGGGCGCGTCAGCGCCCCGCCAGGCCACGTGATGGTCGGGCCGGATGAGTGCCATCGCGGCGCCGTAAGCCGCCTGCGCGTCCGGGTGGCTGACCCGCACCACGCGCAACGGCACGCCGCGCGACGCGGCGGCCTTGGCCAGTCCGGTCGTCGACGCGGCCGGGTCGAGGTGGAGCAGCGTGAATCCTTCCTGCGCCACCTCGTCGTACAGCGAGCGCCCCTCGGCCAGCCACAGGTGAGGTGCTCGTGCGCCAGGCGAGGCGGATGCCACGAACTGGCCGAAGGTCGCCTGCGGCGGCTCGGTGTCGTCGGGCACGATGACCGGAGACCCGCGGTAGGCCGCGCCGAACTGCGCACCGAGGCTGACCAGTTCCTTCTCCTTTTCCAAGGCGATTCGCTGGCCGATCTCCGCCCGGAGCCGCTCCCCCTCGCCCGTAGCGGCCTCCATTCCTGGGACCGTCCATGACTCGCCGGTGTGCTGCGTGCTTTCCTCAGTGAGGTCACGGATCCACCGCACGACGGGGACGCGCTCCGCGCTGTAGCTGGGGAGCAGGGCAGGGCCGGCCCAGCCCTTCAGCGTGCCGGCCAGTTTCCAGCCAAGGTCAGCCGCGTCGCCGATGCCGAGGTTCATGCCGAACCCGCCGAAGACAGAAACGTGGTGGCAGGCCTCTCCCGCGAGCAGTACCCGGCCTGCCTGGAACTCGGGGGCCACGATTGAGTTGACCCAGAAGTCGGTCGCCTCGACGATCTCCACCTCGACCTCCCGGCCGACGGCGCTGAACAGGCGTTGTTTCATGTAGTCCCAGTCCGCGCCGTCGGCTTCGGCCGAGAGCGGTCCGTCGAAGAACTGAAACAGCCCGTCGCTGTCTTGGGGCATCAGGATGACGCCTGTCTTGTCTTCATTGGCGAACCAGTAGAAGGCGATTCGGCCGAAACTGGCGGCTATTACCTCAAGTAGTTCTGGTGATCGGATGTACCAGGCGGCGAAGTGAGCCAGCCGTGAAGTGCCTTCCATGCGAATCCCGGTCTGGCGCCGCACGGCACTGCGGCCCCCGTCGGCGCCCACCAGATAGGTCGCCGAGACGGTCCGCATCTCGCGGCCCTGGTCGCGGTAATGGACCACGACGCGGTCGTCGAGTTCTTCATAACTATGGAATGTGGCGTTCCACCGGATCGAGGCGCTTGGAAGTTCGGCCAGCCGCCCGCGCAGCCCTCTTTCGATCGACGACTGCGGACCCCAGCGGGGCGCGGCCGAAGAGAACGGCAAGCGCTCGGCGCCCCCCACCGCGCCAGGCAGGTTGAGCAGGACGTGGCCATCGCCGCGGGTGACGAACTTGACGTCGCGGGCGACGTCAGCGCCGAGCGGGTTGGCGGCCGCCAGATGGTCGGCCGCCCCCCAGCGGCGCATGTGCTCCATCGAGCGGATATTGGTGAGGTTTGTACCTGGGTGGGGACGCTCCCCTTCGGCCCGGGACTCCAGAACGATGACGTCGATGCCGGCCAGCGCGAGGTCCACGGCCAGGGCCGTGCCCACGGGCCCGGCACCGACGATGACCACCTGCGAATCCGGCCGTCCCAACTGGGTACTCACGGCTAGTTCTCCTTCAGCCCTTGCGCCAGTCGCGGCCGCTTTCGAAGGGGTGGGCGTCCGCCCAGGCGCGGGTCGTCAGTTCGGCGGCGGGCGTGCCCGCCCGCAAGTCGGCGAGCAGCGCCTCTGGCGAGAAGGGGGGACCGATCGCGTCGCCGTCGAACTCAGGCCCTTCCATGTACGCCGTGGCCTCCTCGGGCGCTGAGAAGTTGTCGATTTGCATCTCGACGTAGTTCCCGTCCGGGTCCTCGTAGTACAGCGAGGTCGTCACGCCATGCTGGATCGGCATGGCCGGCTCGATGCCTTTCTCCTTCAGCTCGACGTAGCGCTCGAAGAGCTCTTCAAGGCTGGCGAAGGTGTAAGCGACATGGTGCATCCAGGCGGCGTTGGGTGCCTTGCGCTCAAGCGGCACCGGCGGCTGGACGAACGCGACCCGGTGGTGTTCCTCGTCGTGGGTGATGAAGCACAGGTTGTGACCCTCGTAGACGACGTGCCCGTCGAGCAGGTCCATGTACCACTGCTTCATCTTCTCGAGCTGGCCGGTCTGGAAGACCGCATGCGCGAACTTGGGTGTTGCTCCCATGTCAGTGGTGCTCCTTTATCGCTACGTCTGTTGTTACGTCTCTTGTTGGGTCGGTGAATTCGTGGCGCATGCGGCCGATTCCATCGATCGAGCTGACCAGGACGTCCCCGGCCCGCAGGAAGCGCGGTGGCGTGCGTGCGGCCCCGATGCCGGGCGGGGTGCCGGTGAAGATGAGGTCGCCCGGCAGCAGAGGCAGCACCGCGGAGAGGTGCGCGACCAGTTCGGCGAGCCCGAGGATCATGTCTCCGGTTCGCCCCTCCTGCACCGTCTCGCCGTTAAGCGTGCATGTGAGGGCGAGGTCGCCGGGGTCGGTGAACTCGTCAGGAGTGACGACGGCGGGGCCGATCGGCGCGAAGCCGCGGAAGGACTTGGCCAGGCTGTACTGGGCCGGGGCCGGCCCGCCGACCTGGCTTCTGCGCTCGGAAAGGTCCTGGCCGACGGTGAGCCCGGCGATATGCGACCAGGCTTGCTCCGGTGGCACGCGATCGGCCCGTCGGCCGATCACGGCGACGAGTTCGATCTCCCAGTCGTTGTCGCCGGCAGGCAGTTCGACGGTGCCGGCCGGCCCCGTGATAGCGGCGGGAAATTTCGTGAACACCATGGGGCGCTCGGGAAGCCCCGCCCCGGCCTCCAGCGCGTGCTCGCGGTAGTTGAGGCCGATCGCGAATACCTGGGCCGGACGGGGCACGGGCGCACCCAACTCGGTAGCGTCGAACGGTTCGCCCACCGCTTCTCCCGGCGCAAGCGCCGCGGCCCAGTCGGCGAATTCGTCCCATACCGCGTAGACGGACTGGGGATCTGGTCCGAACCGGCCGCCGCTGGCCTTGGCGACGTCAACAGCGATGGAGTGGCCATTCTTGCTTACGTCGAGGGCGAGCCTGTTGCGGAGGTTAATGATTCTCATGGGCGATCCATGTCGAGGAGGTCGCTGAGCAGGAAGTCGCTGAGCAGCCGGTTGAACTCGGCCGGCGCGTCCGTCGGCGCGTGGTGGCCGGCATCGTCGATAACCGCAAGCCGAGCGGCAGGCAGGAGCTGAACCATCCGGGGGCCCCAGAAAGCCCGCGGGTCGTGCGCGCCCCAGACGACAAGCGCCGGGCACTTGATCCCCGGCAACCGGTCCTCCACCGTCCCGTACTGCCCGGGTATGCGAGTGAGCAGCGGGTACGCCGCTGGAGCGAGCGAGCTCATGACGGCCAGCTCTCGCGCTGCCGCCCCCGGCTCACGCCGCTTCCAGCCCGGAGCGTGGTAGCCGTCCTGTATCGCCGTCAGCCTGGCTCGACGGTCCGGTTCGTCGGCCGCCGCGAGTTCCGCGCCGAGCCGGGCGAGCCCGGCCGCGACGTCGGGTGCGGGTCCGTCCGGGCCCGCACCAACGGTGACCAGCCCGGCAACGAGGTCCGGGCGGGACAGCGCCACCCGCAGCGAGATGGCCCCTCCCTGGGAAAGCCCCACGAAGACCGCGCGGCGGACTCCCGCATCCGCCAGAAGCAGGGGAACGCTGCGGACAAGGTCCTCGACCGTCCAGCCGGCCGGGTTGAAGCCCGAACGCCCGTGTCCTGGCCAGTCGACCGTTACGCACCGGTAGCGGCCCGCCAGCTTGCTCACGGCCGAGTCCCAGGTCGCCCGGCTGCCGAACGTGCCGTGGAAGAAGCACACGGCCGGGCCTTCGCCGCTGGCCTCCCAGGCCCACGGGACACCGTCGATCGTGGTCGATCCGGTCGTTATCGGCACGGGCATCGGCATTTCATCCCTTCATGCGCGGCGGCGACGACGGGCACGCGGGGATCCGCAATGACATGCCATGAGCATTGGACTCGGCAACGAATTCGGCAGCGCGCCAAGAAATGGCGACCGGAGTTCTAACGGGGTGTTTCCCGCTTCATTGCGGACCTTGCGGCCTTTCATCGCAGCGTAATAGCGGGGACATGAGAGCTGTTAGCGACTCTTATCGATATCGGGCATCGCCGGAATCGATTCGGCCGGTCCTGCCAGCGCGGCCGCGGCCTGCCGTAGGCGTTCGCGCAGCCACTGGTGCCCAGGATCGTGGCCGGTTCTGGGCGCCCAGAACATCGTCGCGTGCATCGGGGCGAGCGGATAAGGCGGGTCAAGCAGCCGGATGCCGGCCTGCTTGGCGAAGTGTCGGCCGAGCCGCTCAGGGATCAGCGCCATCATGCGGGTGCCTTCGAGCACCAGCGGCTGGATGACGATGCTCTCGGTGCCGACCGCGGTTACCGGGTCGATGCCCAGTTCGCGGAACCGGTGCTCGATCATCGTCTCCGTAGCCGTCGCCCGATAGGAGACCAGCGGGAGCGTGCGGAACTGCTCCTCGGTCAGCCGCTCCCCCACGTCCGGATGTCCCTCGTCAACCGCACACACCAGCCGGTCGCTGAACAGCCTCGCCGACCTGGCCCGCACGTTCGCCGCTGCCTCCTCCGGCAGGATCATCAGGTCCAGTTGCGGGCGGTCGATCTGCTCGGCGTAATCGGCGGTGACCGGGCGGATGGTCAGGTTTAGATTCGGCGCCTCGGCCTCGAGCGCTGCGACCAGCGGACCGAGCAGGAACAGCAGGACGTAGTCGCTGGCCATGACCGTGAAGGTCCGGTGAGCGGTCCGCGGGTCGAAGCCGCGACTTGCGCGCACCGTGGAGTCGATCAAGTCAAGCGCCTCTTGGAAGGAGGCGTTCAACTCGAGGGCCCGGGCGGTGGGCACCAGTGACCTGCCGTCGCGGACCAGGAGCGGGTCGCCGAAAAAGGTGCGCAGGCGGGCCAGCGAGGCACTCATCGCCGGCTGGCCGACCGACATCCGCTCGGCCGCCCTGGTGACACTACGCTCTGCGATCAGCGCCTCGAAGGCCAGCAGCAGGTTCAGGTCGAGCCGCCGCACGTTCTCGCGCCCCATCGTGGCCACCTCCGACTGGGGTCTGGTCGAGCTAAATCGACGCTTGATAGTCGCGTAGCTGCGGGCTCTCGACGCCCTCGTGATCCATCCGACTCAGCGGCTCAAGGCTAGGCCAGTCACCCGTTCGGTCGCCACCACTCCAAGCCGGGACTCTCAGTTCCCTGGGGTCGAGCAGCTCCCGCCGGGCCCGCAGGAGGTCACAGCTCCCGGTGGCGGCGGTGCAGCTCGGAATTGCGCATTCTCCTGTGGTACGGGCGGGTCCCGCATGGCTCTAACAAAGTGAGAGCCTGCACCAAGGCTGGAACGGAGAGAGCGCGTTGAGCTACGGAATCCACTCGTGAGACACGGCCAGGACCAGGCGGCCGCCCCGGCCGCCGCCCAGGACCGGGCGGCGGAGTTCGAAGGGTTCATGCGGGAAGGCGAGCCGAGGCTGCGCCGCGCCCTGGTGGCCGCCTACGGCTTCGAGGACGGGAGGGACGCCACGGCGGAGGCGCTCGCCTACGCGTGGGAGCACTGGGAGCGTCTCCGGGCGATGCCGAACGCGATGGGGTACCTGTTCCGCGTCGGGCAGAGCAGCCGCAGGCACCGCCGGGTGCCCGTGCTCTACGACGTCTCGGGATGGCCGGATCACCTGTTCGAGCCTGGGCTGCCCGGTGCGCTCGCGGCCCTGTCGCGGCGCCAGCGCACGGTGGTCGTCCTGGTGCACGGGTTCGGCTACACGCTCAATGAGGTCGCCGAGTTGACCGGCATGCGCCGCACCACCGTTCAGAACCACAGCGACCGGGCATTGGCGCGGCTGCGCGGCAAACTAGGAGTCACCCATGGAAAATGACCTGGAAAGCCAGATCCGCGAGCTTATCGACCGCGGGGCGCGACCCGTCTCGCTTCACGAGGTCACCCAGCGGGGTGCGGCGTCTGCCCCCCGAGCGACAGGACGACGCCGCACGCTGGTCACCGTCGCCGCGGCCGGGGTTGCCGCCGCCGGCTGCGCGGCCGGACTCGCCGTCGCGCTCTCCTCCCCCGGCGGCCCGTCGCGACCTGCCGCACAGGCCAGCCCGTCCAGCCCCTCCAGCCGCTCCAGCCAGGGGTCCGCGTTCCTGACGGCGGCGACCGTCAGGCAGGTGGCGTCGGCATCTCGCTCCGCCCTCGCGAACTCCGGCCGGGAGCAAATCAGCTACCGGAGCGTGAAAAACGGGACCGTCACCCTCGCGGGGACAGATACCGTCACCTACTCGGGAAGCAACTACAACTACGCGGTCCACCAGACGGTGCCGGTGTTCCCCGACGGCGAGGTCCGGGTCGTGCACGGACAGTTCTACATCGGGGTGGGCCACGGGCAAGCGTGGCTGCACCAGCTCGGCGAGAACACCAGCCCGCAGTTCCCCGAGGCGGCGACACTGCTGCGGCTGCTGTCCCCCGCCGCGGACTTCCAGGACGCCGGGACGGACGTGATCGGCGGCATCCAGCTCACCCACCTGCACGCCACCAGGCTCAGCGGGCTGTCGGCGGCCCAGACCCTCGCGCGGTACGCGAACCTGAATGCTGACAGCAAGTCCGGAACTGTGCCGCCGGGGACACTGACCGCGCTCGACGTATGGGCCGACAGCCATGACGTGGTGCACCAGATGAAGATCCAGCTGCTCGGCGACGACGGCCAGACCACGCTCACGGTGACCTTTACCGACTTCGGGCGACCGCAGTCCATCACCGCCCCGGCGACCTCGAACCCGATCCCGGCTTCCCCCTGAGCGCTGGCTGGGGGCCGCGGGTCCTCCCCGCGGCCCCCATGCCACGACGCGACGTACAAAAACTTCTCTTAAGAACTTTGCGGAGGAGCGGCTGCGCGAGGCTGAAATGTCAGCAGGGCTCGCTATTATGTTCGTGTAGGTCAAGTTCATACCCATGCTTATCCGGAAGGAGGCCGATAGATGGACGAGCGCGAGTTGCCCGGTTCCGACCCGATGCCGGAGAACACGGATGGCGGACTCCCCCATGGCGGACTCCCCCATCCGGGCTGTGCGCCTGACCCGGAGTGGGATGCCTACCTGGCCTGGCGCGAGCGGGAGATAGCCGCAGGCCGTGACGAGAAGCCGCCCGAGCCGTGGGAGATCGAGGGTTCGGCGGTCTCGCTGAGCCTCGGTGACGCTACCGACATCGATCCGGCGATCCTGGCCGCCGTGTGCGGGGCGGATGGTCTGTGCGGCGATGCGCTCGGCCCGCAGTTCGGCCAGGACGCCGCCGCGGACGTGCTGCGGCCCAACCCGGTGCTGGCCGCGCTGACTGAGCAGGCGTGCGCCGACCTGTCGCGACTGACAGACAATCAGCTAATCGGCGCGCTCCGAGCCGCGCGGCGGCTGGAGAACCGCACTCATTACCTGCAGATGCGGATCATCGCCGAGTTCGCTCGCCGACGGGCCGAGGAATTCGAGACCGCGAAGGCCCGTGGCGTCCGGGTCCGCTGCCGCGCGGGAGAATTTCCGGGGGTCGAGCTGGCCTCGGAACTGCTCATCAGCGGGCTGGAAGCCGGACGGTGGATCGACTCGGCCACCGATCTCACGACCCGCCTGCCAAGGACGCTGCAGGGCATGTCGGCCGGCCTGATCGATGCCGAGCGCGGGGCGACTATCGCCGCGTACACGGGTTCCCTCAGCGCGGAGGACGCTATCAAGGCCGACGAGATCCTGGCCGCGGCCGCGCCGGAGGTCCGCGCCGAGACGCTGGCCCGTCGAGCCGCCGCTTTGGAGATGAAGCTCGACCCGGCGGCGGCGAAGACCCGCAAGGAGAAGACGAAGCGGGTGGCCCAGCGGGTCCAGGTTCAGCTTGAGCGGTCGGGAAACGCTTCCGTCGCGGGTCGCGAGCTCGACGTCGCCGACGCGATGGCGTCCAAGGCCAACATCCACGCCATCGCCCTCCGCCTGCGCCGCGCCGGGCTGGCGGGCTCCCTCGACCATCTGCGCGCCGGCGTCTTCAACGACCTACTCCAAAACCGCAACCCCTTCGACCGCCTCGCGCCCGTCCCCGAGACTTCGGCGGCTTGCGACGCACCCGACGAAGCAGACGCGCCCCCTAGCGGCAATGCGCGCGCCGACAACCTGACACCCGAGCGAACGCCGACCGACGACACCGCTCCCCCGGGCGTGCCGATCCCCGAGAGCCCGAGTGACGGGTGGGACGCCCTGGACGACCCCGTCGCGGACGAGCGCCAAGACGCGGACGGGGACGAGGACATCGGCGACTGGCCCCGCTCAGGCGATGACCCCGGCCTTGGCGAGGACTCCGGTTACGACGAGGACTTCGGTTACGACGATGAGAGCGCAACACCGTCAGGCTCGGGCGGCACGGCCCGCGCGCCCACGCCTGCGATCATCAACCTCCTCGTCCACGCGGGCACCCTCTTCGGCTGGGACACTACGCCGTCCCAAGCAGGCGGATGGGGCCTCCTGAACCCGGCCGAGACCAAAGACATCGTCGCCGCCGCCTCGATGCACCCGCAGACCCGCTGGTGCATGACCGTGATCGGCCCTGACGGCACCGCCGTCGCCCACGGCTGCTCGCCGGGACGACATCCCTGGTCTCCGGCGCTCCCCTACCCCGAAGCATCACCGCCGAAATCGCTGCGGGACGGACCCTACGCCAAGAAGGCCGAGCAGTTCTTCGACTTCGCGCGCGCCCTCCACCTCAACCTCGAGCCAATCGCCAAGGGAACGTGCGACCATCGGCACGCCGAGGAGCACTACACCCCTAGCCGGAAGCTCCAGCACCTCGTCCGCGCCCGCTCTGGCACCTGCACGGCACCCGGCTGTCAGGCCCAGGCCGTCCACGCGGACCTGGACCACACAACTCCCCACCCAGAAGGCTCCACCGACGAGTGCAACCTGGGACCCAAGTGCCGCACCCACCATCGCGCCAAACAGACCCCCGGCTGGAACGTCGAGCAGCCCGAGCCCGGCGTCTTCCGCTGGACACTCCCCTCTGGCCGCAGCCACACCACCCGCCCCAGCACCTACTGAATCGGCGACTGCCGGGAAGCACTTGGTGTCCGCTGCGGCAATCCTCGGCTTCGTGATCGCACATGACTAGAGTTTGCTAGGCGATCGCTGTGCAGACCACGATTGTGCGGAGGCACCGACTGATGACGGAACAGGCGCACCCGGAGTGGGAAGCCAGCTACACCAGGGACACGCCCGCCGCGTGGGACATCGGCCGGCCGCAGCCAGCGTTTGTCCGGCTCGCTGACAAGGGCCTCCTTAGCGGGCTCTTGCTCGACGCCGGCTGCGGGACCGGCGAGAACTCGCTGCTCGCGGCTGGTCGCGGCGCCGATGTCATCGGCATTGACCTGTCGCCGACCGCGATCGCCCGGGCGCGCGAGAAGGCGTCCGAGCGCGGGCTGGCCGCGCGGTTCGAGGTGGCGGACGCGCTCGACCTCGAACGCCTCGCCTTCACCGTCGACACGGTGATCGACAGCGGCGTGTTCCACGTTTTCAGCGACGAGGACCGGGCCCGGTACGTCGCCAGCCTCGCCGCCGCGCTGAAGCCAGGGGGCGTCTGCTATCTCATGTGCTTCAGCGATCGGCAGCCGGGGACCTGGGGCCCGCGCCGAATCCGCGCGGACGAACTGCGCGCGGCGTTCAGTGACGGCTGGGTCGTCGAGTCGCTGACCGCGGACACCTTCGACGTCAACCCGGTCGAGGGCACGACGCGGGTGGAAGCGTGGCTGGCCACGATCACCCGTCTATGACCAGGGAAGATCGAGTTAGCTCGGCTAGAAGGATGCGACCGGGAACGGAACGCCAGCTTGTTTCCCGTCGGCCTCGCCACCGACCAGTTTCCAGTTCACGACGTTCGTCTTAGCCGGGAAGCCGACGACGAAGACCTTGTACGGGAATCCGCGGCCGTCGATCAGCGACCCCGGGATCTTCTCGTTTTCGTCCGTGTCGGACTGCATCGTGACCGACGTGACCTGCCGGAGCGCGAGGCCGAACTCATCGAAGGCCGACTGCTCCCCCACCATGTCGCCGAACGGCGCCAGCATGGCGGTGCCAAGCGCCACGGGATTGCAACCCTGAACGACCTGACGAGGAGTCCCGCTGGGCTGCGAAATGTACGTATTGGTGCACGCCACCAGGGATTTCCCTTTGTCCGAGAGCCAGCTTACGTCGGCGAACCACACGTAGGTCCAGGAAGTCGAAGTGCCGAATACCTGCTTCACCAAGACAACCTGGGTGATGGGGCGTGATGATCTGAGCATTGCCGGGTCCGGCCCTGTCAGTCCGGCGGCGCCGGAAACCACGGTCGCGCGGTACGGCCCTGCCGCGCTGGCCGGCGGTCCGGCCGACGGTCCGGCCGAGTGATAGCTGGCGGCGATGCCGATCCCGGCGCCGATGACCGCTACTGACGCGGCCGCGGCGAGCGGCGCTGCCCATCGCTTCGCCTTCCTACCAGGATGCCCTCCGGGCCCGCGGCCGCCCGCCCGCCCGTTCCTGATGACCGTCCGCGCCCAGGCAGCATCTTCGGCGCCGGGGCCGAGGCTGACCTGCCCGGCGCGTGACCGGAGCGCCGCTCGAACCCTTGTATCCAGGTCATCGTCGTGAATGCCGCTCATGCGAGAGCCTCCAATGCCTTGCCAAGGCTTCCCATGCCTTTGCTCAGTTGCGACTTGACCGTGCCCGGCGACACGCCCATCACCGCGGCGATCTCGGCGTCGCTCAGGTCGAGCCAGTACCGGAGCACGATCGCCTCGCGTTTCCTAGCGGGCAGGGAGGCCAGCGCCGCGAGCACCTCCCGGTGATCCTCGCGGAGGATCGCCGTGTGCTCCGGGGACGCCTCATCGGGCATCGCCAGCGCGCGCGACCGGACGACCAGTGAATGCCGCCACCGCTTGCGCGTGAGGTTGCAGACGGTCGACCGCACGTAGGCCAGCGCCGCGCCGGGATCACGCAGCGTTACGTGCCTCGTCAGCAACCGCGCGAACGCCTCCTGCGCGATGTCCTCGGCGTCGTCCGCGCCAAGCAGCACGGCAAGCCGCACCATGTCCAGGTACCGCGCCTGGAACAGGGCCGCTACTGCCGTATCGCCAGTCTCGCCCGTCTTATCGGGCGGGACCGGACTGCTCGCGTCGAGAGTCTCCACACTACGTAGACCCGCTCATAGGCCCTAGGTTGCCGCATCGGAGCAACACAATCTACCCAGTGACCTTGAGCGTTCTATGCGCCGAGGCCCGTCAGCGACGGCCAGTGGTGGACGGCCCACTGCGGCCAGCCCGGCCACCCGGCCGGCGGCTCGGGGATCTCGCCGCCGCCGAGCTCGGCGGCTTCGGGCGCCTGGAACTGTTGCCGCCATTGGTCCACGTCGGCCTCGCTCATCGGGAACGTCTGCTCCGGTGTCGTGGCCTGGCGGTGCGCGATGCGCGCGAGCTGGACGTCCTTGTCCACTGGCAGGTAGACCACCTGGCACGCGGCTCCGGCTGACCGTGCCAGCCAGCGCAGCGCCGACCGTTCGTCGCGACCCCACAGGCCGTAGTCGAGCACGACGCTGGTCCCCAGCCGCAGCGCCTGCAGGGCAACCGAGATAAGCCGCCCTTCGAGCACGAACCGCTTGCCCTCGGCTAGCGGCTCGCCGAACAGGGGGATCATCCACTCGTCCGGGGTCAGTCGCAATGCGTGGTGCACCGCGGCGAGTTCTTTGGCCCGGGTGGTTTTCCCGGCTCCCGCCAGCCCGACCATCAGGAGCATCGTGGCGGCGCCCCGGTCGTTCGTCGCGACCGGGTGCGGAAAGGGCTCTTCGTTGCGTGAATCGAATCGCTGCGGCTGAGACATGACACCCCTGATCAGGCAAGGACGATCCGGCAGCACAGGGATGGACGCGCACGTGACTGCCGACGGGACACTGATCCGGCGGTGCGGGCACTGACCCTCGACGGGGGCAGGCATGAAGGCCGCGGTTACGGCGGCCTCGGCACCACCGCTAAGCGGTGGTGCGGATGTTCATGGCAGCGCAGCAGCACATGCCCCTACCCTAGCGGGATTTTGCGCTGAGCCGCAGCCCTCCAGGGCGGAGTCAGTCGTCGATCGCCTGGTAGGCAGCCGTCCAGAAGTCGAGGGAGACCGTAAGCGATTGCGGCGAGTTCGCACGCTGCAGCAGCAGGATCATCGACATGTCCTCGGCCGGGTCGTTGTACCAGGCGGTGCCGTAATAACCGGGCCATCCGTAGCTCCCGACCGACGGCCCCAGGTGCGTGCGCCGGGTGCGGACCGACATGCCGAAGCCCCAGCCGATGTCGTCGAAGTCCCCCGGCCGGAACCCGGAGACCGCTTTCTGCTCGGGTGTCAGGTGGTCGGTGGTCATCAGCGTCACCGACGGCCCGGACAGGACGCGCTGGCCGCGGAGGGCACCGCCGCCCAGCAGGGCCGAGGCGAAGGCTAGGTAGTCGGCGGCGGTCGAGACGAGCCCGCCCCCACCCCCCTCGAATGCCGGCGGCCGGCTCCAGTTCCCGTCCGGGCCGTCTTCGACCACGAGTTTGCCGATGGCGTCGTCGCGCTCGTACGCGGTCGCCAGCCGGCTGATGTTGGCGCCGGGCACGCTGAAGGCGGTGTCCATCATCCCGAGCGGCTCGCAGATCCGCTCGCGCAGCGCGTCCTCGAAGGACATGCCGGTGGCGCGGGCGATGAGCACGCCGGTCACGTCGGCGGCGGTCTCGTACATCCAGCGCTCGCCCGGCTGATGCACGAGCGGAAGCGAGCCGAGGCGGCGGATCCACTCGTCCGGCCCGGCCGCGTCCGGGCCCTCCTGGACGAGCCGGAGCGCGTCAAGCGCGTCGCAGATCGGGACCGTTCCCGGTTTCGCGATGACCATGCCGGTGCCGAGGCGGAAGGTGAGCAGGTCCCGCAGCGTGATCGGCCGCTGCGCCGGGACGGTGTGGTCGAGCGGGCCGTTGGGGTCGCAGAGCACGGTCATGTTCGCCAGCTCCGGGAGGAACTCGTCGACCGGGTCGTCGAGGCGGAGCGTGCAGTCCTCGACCAGCGTCATCGCGCAGGCGGCGACGAGCGGCTTGCTCATCGAGGCGATGCGGAAGATCGTGTCGCCCGCCATCGGCGCTCTCGAGCCCTCTCCCTCGAGGGCGAGATAGCCCGCCGCCCGCACGTGGACCTCACCGCGGCGCGCGACGGCGAAGACCGCGCCGGGGGCGAAGCCGGAATCGACCAGCCGCTCGAGCAGGTCCCGCACCCGGGCCAGCCGCCTCGACGAGAACGCTCGTCCCCCGCCCCGGCCGTATCCCGAGCTCGCGATCCCCACCAGGCACCTCCGAAGGATCCCCCGGGACCGTAATCCCAGGCTGCCAATGATGACGCTACGCCCGGCTGCATCTCATCGGATTTCACCAGGGGGGCGGAAAACCTGTTGCCGTGGCCGAGTGCGACGCCGACGATCGGAGACTGGCAACGGAAGGCACGGCGGAGCGATGTCACAGGCAGAGCAATTTCCCCACCAGGGCAGCTCGGCGCATGCTGCCGCGCTGGAGTTCGCCGCCACCGTGCTGCCGGCGTGGGGCTTCCCGGCCGGCGCCGACATCGCCTTTGCCGACGTGCAGGGAGTCAACAATCAGACCTTCCTCGTGCGCCACCGGCAACGCCGCTACGTGCTGCGCGTCACCGGGTTCTTGACCGTCGCGGAGGTCAGCGCCGAGCACCGGATCCTGCGGCGGCTGGGGCAGAGCGACCTTCCCTTCCGGGTACCGGAGCCCGTCGCCGCGCCCGACGGCCGGACGGTGATCAAGACCTCGGCCGGGCCAGCGACCCTTTGCCGGTGGCTGCCCGGTGTGCGCCCCGGCGTGGGCAGCGAGATGGCATTCGAGCGCCTCGGCCGGGCCGTCGGGGTGGTTGACGCCGCCCTGGCGGACGTGCCGATTGGCGTCGCCCTCCGGGACTGGCGCACCGACCCGCGCCAGGTCCGGCCGGGTGACCCGCCCGCCGACGTCCTGTTCGAAGAGCTGCGCTCGGCCGGAGTCGCCGCCGAGCAGATCGCGGTGCTGGCGGCGGCGGCCCGTCGCGCCGGGCAATGGTGGCCTGGCACCGACGACCTCCCTGCTCAGGTCATCCACGGCGACCTCACGCCGGCCAACCTGCTGGCCGACCCGGACACCGGCGAGGTGACCGGGCTGCTCGACTTCGAGCTGGCCGGAGCCGGCTTCCGGGTGCAGGACGTCATGGCCGCGCTGTATCACTCCACGGCGCTCACAACACCGGACTGGCCGCGCCGCACGGCCGCCTTCCTGCGTGGCTGTTCCTGTGTCAGGCCCCTTGCGCCCGCCGAGGTGGCGGCCCTGCCCGAGCTGCTCATCGTCCAGTCGCTCGGTTCCGTCTTGTGGCGGGCGGTCAGGTGGCGCGCCGGGCTCGCGCCCTTCGGCGCCGTCACCGCCCGTGTCGACAAGCTGGAGGCGAGCACGCGGTGGCTCGCGGCCCACGAGGACACGTTCCTGTTGGTCGCGACCGCCGCGAACGCGCGCCCCTGAGCCCGGAACAGCAGCTACTCCCCCTGAGCCGGAGGTAGATCGCTCCGCGCTAGGCTGGGAGCTCGTGACAGCTACCTCGAGGCCCCTGCGGGTGGGCCTGCAACTGCATCCCCAGCACGCCGATTACAAGACGATCCGC
>Ga0335075_10007395_pt1 | contig 16894 bp, 11 predicted proteins | sample Lox_Sample_24_FD_206723 | JGI IMG/M metagenome (GOLD analysis project Ga0335075, IMG submission 206723) | Soil microbial communities from Loxahatchee National Wildlife Refuge, Florida, United States - Lox_Sample_2.4 | ecosystem: Environmental > Terrestrial > Soil > Wetlands | place: USA...
CTTACGTGGCTATTTTTGATTGCGACCACGTCCCAACTCGAAGCTTCCTGCAAGTTACGCTGGGCTGGTTCCATAAAGACGCGAAGCTGGGCATGCTGCAAACACCCCACTTCTTCTATTCGCCCGACCCGTTCGAAAGGAACCTCCATCAATTCAAGGCAATACCGAATGAGGGTGAACTTTTTTACGGCATCATCCAGGACTGCAGCGACCTCTGGAATGCGACCTTCTTTTGCGGCTCATGTGCCGTATTGCGGCGAAGCGCGTTGGATGAAATAGGTGGGATCGCCACGGAAACCGTGACCGAAGACGCACACACTTCTCTGCGCATGCAGATGCGCGGCTGGAATACTGCATACGTCAACATCCCTCAAGCGGCAGGCCTCGCAACTGAGAGCCTTTCCAGCCATGTGGGGCAGAGAATTCGCTGGGCGCGCGGCATGATCCAGGTGTTGCGAGCAGACAATCCTCTCTTTGCCCGGGGCCTCAAATGGAATCAGCGTCTCTGTTATTTCAATTCTATGGTGCACTTTCTGTACGCCGTTCCCCGCCTCCTGTTTCTGACCGCGCCACTCGTTTATCTCCTGCTGGGACATACAAACATTCCCGGCAACTGGATCGCCATCATGGCCTACGCGCTGCCTCACCTCTTTTTGTCCAACATCACCAATTTCCGGATCCAGGGGAAACATCGACACTCGTTCTGGAATGAGGTCTACGAAACCGTTCTGGCCCCCTACATCCTGGGCCCGACTCTGCTCGCATTAGTGAATCCGAAGTTGGGCAAGTTCAATGTCACAGCAAAGGGCGGAATCGTCAAAAAGAGCTATTTCGATGCTCGGATCGCCCGGCCGTATGTCGCGCTGATTCTGCTGAATGTGCTCGCTCTCCTCATCGCGCCGGTTCGACTCTTCTTCTGGAACGCGGATCATCCCGGAACAGTCGCGATGAATGTGGTTTGGGTATTTTTCAACATGGTTATTGTCGGCAGTGCCAATGCGGTCGCGTTTGAATCCCGTCAGCTCCGGTCAGATGTGCGCATCGATCAGCATATTCAAACGGAAGTACGCACGCCCGAAGGGCGAACCATCTTTGGCGAGTCGAATGACATCTCTTTGGGCGGCGCGGCACTCAAGTTGGAGGAGCCGTGCCCCTTGCCCGTCGGTTCCACGATCGAAGTGATCTATCCCCTCAGGGACCGTCAGGCCAGTTTCCTTGCAACCGTTGTCCACGCAGATGGCGTAAATTTGCGGCTCAAATATGAGCATCTGACGGTCGAGCAGGAAGAATTGATGACCTTGATCCTCTATTCGCGCGCAGATACGTGGCTGGCCCAAAACGAAAAGCGCGAAGTGGATAGGCCTTTACGCAGCTTTGCGCATTTGGTGGTGCTCTCTCTAAAGGGTGTCGGCTACGCGCTAGGCACGCTGCTGCCAAAGAAAAAAATCCAGGAGCCGGCAAGGGTTTCGGCCGCAGGGGCCGCCGCCGCAATGCTGGCCCTCTTCATTGCCGCGCCTTGCGGCTCACTTCACGCAGAACCCACCGCCGCCACTGCCAGAACCGCTGCAGTCGAGAATGTGGGTGAGGGTGCGTTCCACTCCAGCTTTACGCTCAAGGACATCGGCATTCCAGACGCAATCCTATTCCGCGGCGTCGATGCATCGCGAACCATTGCGTTTGCTTTACCGCAGAGTCAGGTTGCCCAGCAGGCGAAACTCAATCTCCACTATTCCTTTTCTCCCAGCCTGCTCACCCAGCTGAGCCACTTGAATGTGCTTTTAAACGGAGCACTGGTCGCCAGTTTACCCGTTCCCGCCAAAGCTGCCGATGCTCAGGATGCCCTGACCACCACCTTGACGCTTCCGGCAGAGCTCTTGGCACGCGACAACGAATTGGGATTCCAATTCATCGGCCACTACACCACGACCTGCGAAGACCCCGCAAATACGGTTCTGTGGGGACGTGTGGAGGCGAACTCGAGCATCGAAGTTTCCGGCTCACTGCTGCCCCTTTCCGATAATCTCAACATGCTTCCGCTGCCTTTTTATGACGAGGCGGTCGGTAGCACAACAGCTTCCATTCCCTTTGCATTCCTCCGTCAGCCAAGCCATCATGCCCTGGAGGCCGCCGGCATTGTCGCCTCCTGGTTTGGAATACGCGCCAAGTCAAGAGCTCTGACATTTCCGGTTACTGTTAACCAGGAACTTCCCAAGGGCAACATCGTTCTCTTCGTAGAAGAATCCTCCGGCATGCCTGTGGGGTTAGATCTGCATAGCGGCGGACCCGTGATCGCGATGCGGACAAATCCCAGCGATCGATTTGGCAAGCTGCTCATCATCGCTGGAGACGACAGCAGCCAACTCGTGACGGCGGCACGATCTTTGGTACTGGAAAACAATCTCTTTCAGGGGCGCACCGCCCAGGTTTCCGATCTCCAATTGCCGCCTTTGCGTCAGGCCGACGACGCCCCACTCTGGCTCAGAACGGATCGGGCCTCGCCCTTTTGGAATTATTCTCGGGCGCAGGCTCTGCAGAGTGATGGTTCCGGAACTTTGCCCGTCTATGTCCGAATCCCCCCTGACCTCGATTTCGGAGATCGCAGCACGCTGCCTCTTCATCTGGACTATCGCTACAATGCCGTTCCCCTCGCCCGCGGATCAACCATGCGCGTGAGCGCCAATGGATCCCTGGTTAACGAACTGCCTCTTCCTCAGCGTGACAATCCGAAACAAGTGTTGAATGAAACCGTGGCTGTTCCGGTGGTAAGCATGCGGCCGTTCGCCAACACCTTTCTGTTCAACTTCTTTTTTCAAATCCCCAAGACGGGGCAATGCCGGAACACCCCGCCGATCAATCTGCAAGGGGCTCTCTTGCGCAGTTCTTCCCTTGACCTTCGCGGCCTGAATCATTGGGCCGCGATGCCAAACCTCGAGCTCTTTGCCAATGCAGGGTTTCCGTTCACTCGTTTCGCCGACCTCTCACAAACGACCATCGTCGTGCCGCCAAGTTCTTCTTCTGAAGAAATAGGCCTCTATCTTATGTTTGTCGCCTACTTCGCGGAGCAAACCGGGTATCCCGCTCTGCGTCTTCGAGTAGATGACGACGCCAGCTTAGGGAGAGACGCCGACTACCTGATCATCGGAACTCCAGACGATCAGCCCGCCTTCGAGCGGCTCAATCAGCACTTGCCCATTGCGGTGACCGCTGATGGCGTTTCGGTCCAGGACACAAGGGGATTCTTCGCGGCGATACAATCTGCCTGGTGGCAAGTGGCGGAGATGCGGCCGACCTGGTGGTGGAAGCTGACCAAAGCCCAGCAGAAAGAGGGTTTGATCGCCAGTCTGGGTGAATCTCCGGACGCAGTCATACAAGGCATCGAGTCGCCTTGGACGGCGGGGCGTTCGATCATCACGATAACCATCAAGAACAACAGTGCAGCAAGAACGTTTGCAGCGGGCTTTCTCAAGTCTTCAGGGTCGGCGATGATTAGCGACTCGGTCAGTGTCCTGCGGGGCAATGATTTCACGTCTTATCGCTTGGGCGACACGTTCTATCAGGTAGGCCACCTTCCCTGGTGGACTCAGGTCCGCTACCGGCTCAGGGAATTTCCCTGGCTGATTGTATTGCTGACCTTTCTCCTCGGCTTGTTCGTGGTGCCGTGGACCAGGGCCCGACTCGATCACCGTACGCGAGCCCGGCTCGAGGGGCGGCCCATATGAAATCGGTCTTGTGGCTGGTCAGACATAGTTACTCTAAGCTCCTTCTCTTGGCCTCCTTCGTCTTGATTACGGGCTTTGGCCGGCCCGCCTTCACCCAGTCAAACGCTGAGAAGGTCCTGCTGGTCAAGGCGCAGTCCCTGGTGGCTCATGGCCATTTGGATTTGGCGGTCCAAACCTGGCAACAGGTTCTGCTCTCCAATCCTGCTAATCGCGAGGCTCTTCTGGGCATTGCCAAGGCTGACATGCAACTGGGCAAGACAGAAGAGGCCCAGAAATATATGCAGAGGTTGCGCGACCTTGGCAACAGTTCCGGGGATCTGGCACAGATCGCGGCTATGCCCCAAGTGCAGCCGCAATCCGTGCGTTTGATTGAAGCCCGGCGGTTGGCGCAGCATGGCCGGTATACCGATGCGATGAAGATCTACCACGATCTGTTTCCTAATGGACCGCCGGCGGGCGATATGTCGCTGGAATTCTACGAGACCGAAGCAGCAATACCGGAATTTCGGCGCCAAGCCATTGACGAGCTGCGCGAGCTGGCGACGCAATTTTCGGCCGATTCGCGATATGCAATCGCTCTCGGGCGCATTCTGACCTACGACCCCAAAACGCGCGCCCAAGGGATCGCCATTCTGAGTCGCTTCGACAGCTCTTCTGAGGCACAGGAGGCGTTGAAACAAGCTTCAGGTTGGGAGAGTGATGCAGCGAAAGCGGCCAGAGCCTCAATTGCCTCGTCCGTACCTTCCTCTGCCAAGAAGACTTCTTCCGATCCCATGGAGGGCTCAGCCTTTCGCGCCCTCAATAGCGGTAACCTGGACGAATCCCAACAGCAATTCGCGGCCCTGCTAGCAAAGGACCCGCATAACCCACGCGCGTTAAGCGGTATGGGTTATGTCTTAATGAAACGCGGTAACTTTGTCGAAGCCTTGGACTACCTGGAGAAAGCGCGCGCGGCAGGCGCAACCAAGCTGGAAGGCGCCATCTCTACCGCCCGTTTTTGGAGCCGAATGGCACAGGCCGGCAGCGAGCAGAAATCGGGAGATGAAGAGGCCGCTGCTAAGGATTATCGCGATGCTCTCGCCCTGAAGCCAACCAACTCGGATGCTGAAGAGTCGCTGGCAGGTGCTCTGATGCAAGCCGGGAACACTGCGGACGCAGTTGTCATCCTCAAGCGCGAGGTAGCGGCAAACCCCGAAAACGAAGCGGCTTGGCGCAATATGTTTCTCGCCCAAGCGCAGACGAGCGACTGGCGCGAAGCCCTGGCGACGACTCAACGAATGCCCAGGAACCTCGAAGCCCGTTTAGAAACCGATCCCGTCTACCTTCGGGTCCTCATACAAGGTTATTTGGCAACCGGCCGTAAGTCGGATGCGGATCGAGCAGCCGATCGCGCCCTTGCCCTACCTTTTCCCAATGGCGGCCGCGATCTGCCATTAGATAAGCAGCTGGAGTATGCCGCATTGTTGATGACCATTCGCCGCTTCGAGCCGGCTCTCCGCCTCTATCGCCAGGTTCTGGATGTCGACCCGGAAAATGCAGGCGCGTGGCGTGCACTGATTGCAGCGGAGCATCAACTTGAGCGAGATGATGAAGCCCTGGCCGCTATTCGCAGCATGCCCCGGTCTGCCTATGACGAAAGCCAGAATGACTCAGGCTTCCTCGCATTGCTGGGGTCCATCTATCAGTCACGGGACCAATTGAGCAGTGCTGAGAAGTACTTGGAGAAGGCCCTTGCAGTTGCAGGCTCTCCGAGACCAGGCATCGAGCTCCAGTTGGCAGACGTTTTTCTCGCTGAGGGAGAACAACAAAAGGCCTACGCCATCTATCGCCGCGAACTCGATCGCAATCCAAGCAGCCCCGAAGCGTGGCGCGGCCTGCTGACAGCGTTGCATCAGTCGAACCGCGATCGCGAAGCTCTCCACGAAGTGGATACCATACCCGAATCAGCGCGACTTGCCCTGGAACAAGACCCGTCGTATCTGGAGACCCTGGCATCGATTCAGGACGCAGCCGGGCAAACTAAGGCTGCTCTGCAGACCTTCGATTTGGTGTCGCAGGTATATCTCGACCAGCACGTCGATGAGCCAGCGGACGTGCTGATCCAGTATGGGTGGTTGTTGTTGAAGTCGGGAGAAGACCGGCGGCTCTATTCCGTAGTGTCGACACTCGGTGAGATGTCGGATCTGACCGCAAAACAGCAGGATAGTTTTAAGACGCTCTGGGCCTCCTGGACCGTGCGCCGTGCCAACGGTGCGATGTCCGGAGGAGATTTGAAGGGTGCAATTGTTCTATTGGAGACGGCAGCTCAGGCCTTCCCGGCAAACGTGGACGTCTGCAACACTCTTGCCGGAGCATACTTGAAGGCGGGACAGCCCAAGCGAGCAGTGGCAATCTACGAATCGCTCGACCTGCGCCAAGCCAAGCCGGCTCAGTATCACGGCGCAATCGGCGCAGCACTTGCGGCACACGATCTAAAGCAAGCCGAGGCATGGTTGCAAGCGGCCCTGGATCTCTACAAGGATGACCCCGAGATCTTGAAAATGGCGGCGCAATATGAGCAGGCCCGGGGCGATACCGCCCGGGCCGCCGCGTACTATCGTGCGGCTCTCGACGCTATGGGACCGCGATCTCCGTCCGAGGTTTTCTCCCATTCCGCCGAGCCAGGCGGAAATAGCGACGATCCAGGGCGTGTCGATGCGCCCTCGCGAGAGCTCATGAGGCTGCTGGCGCCCATAAGTTCTAGCGACCAAAGAGCAAACGACCAAGGCCATGGAAAATTCGAGAGAGAGGCCGACATTTCTCGGCGAGATGTGGCTCGAGCTAAGGTCGCAACCCTCGGCGAGTACGACTCCACAGGTGCGAACGATCGATTTGAGAGTTCGAGTTCTTACCGCCGCGACGATGCCGCCGCGGAGGCAGATGGATATCCGGCACAACATGGCGTCAGTTCGCAAGATCCGGGTGGTGCGCACTCGTTGCGATATCCATCATTGGGCGACCTGTCTGGGGCGCCGGATGCATTTGCTCTTTCCCCTAACCCAGTCCTGCGGGTGTCGTTACAGCTTCCTCCAAGGAGAGCTTATGTCGAGGCTCAAGATACAGACACCAATGAAGGTTCGCCAACTGGTCAAAGGAACAATCCGGTTCCGGCTGATAGTGCAAGGGACTCCGAGACTGCTGAGAAATTGCAGGACGCAGTCAAGAGCATGAAAACTCCTCCCCGGAGTCAAGTAAGGTTGCCGGCTTTAGGCAATTCCAGCAGCTGGAAAGACCAGGTAAACAAGTTGTCAGATCCTTCGCTTGCACCAGAAGGCGAGTCTAGCCAGGTAGCTGCAGCTTCCCTGCCGCCGCTCTCGGGAGCCATGGTAGCGAACCCGCCACCATTAACGCCTCGAGAACAGATTGAGCAGCAATTGGCAGTGCTCGAAGGCGCCTCCAGCGGTTGGATAGGCGGAACGTCCATTCTCGACTATCGCAGCGGCCAGCCCGGATATGACCGCCTGGCGATATATTCGGGACAGGTCGAGGCGTCTGGCACGCTCGGGCCAGGAGTGAGAACCACCTTCATCGTCAAGCCGGTATTGCTCGATTCCGGACAAGCAACCGGGACCGAAACGATCCGGCAGGGGACACTGCCTCTGACCACTACGCCTTATGTACAATCCGCCGCAGGTGCGGCAGGAGAATTCCAATTGCAGACTGCGAACTTTGGGGCTCGCATCGGTACCACTCCGCGCGGGTTCCTGGTGCAAAACTATACCGGCGGTCTTTCCATCCATCCCCCGTCTGCGCACTTCAGTCTGGATTTCTCACGCGACCCCATATTGGATACCCAACTCTCCTTTGCCGGCCTGCGCGATGAAGGCAGCGTGACGGCAACTTCCTTGGGCAATATCTGGGGTGGAGTCATCGCCAACTCCGGTGAAGTGCAGATCCATTTCGGAGACGCCCTTTCCGGGTGGTATGTCCAAGGCGGAGGACAATATCTCACCGGGGTGCACGTGGCCAACAATCAGCGCATCGACGGCGATGGGGGAGCCTACTGGACCGTCTGGCATAGTCCGGAATACGGCAGCCTGGTCGCAGGCATGAACTTTTTTGGCATGCACTACGAGCGTAATCTGCGCTATTTCACTTATGGCCAAGGAGGCTACTTCAGTCCCGGTGCTTACCTGTTGGCCGCCGTCCCGCTCACGTTCAACGGTCACTACGGAGCCAAATTCCACTACCGCGCAGTCGGGAGCCTGGGGATGCAGGCATTCCAGGAGGATTCAGCTCCATATTTCCCCGTGGATCCTGTCTACCAGGCGGCCCAAGGCAATCCAACTTATCCGGAACGAACCAGCGTGGGCGGAAATTACGACCTGGAAACAGAGGGCTCATACAGCATCGGCGACCACTGGTATGTGGGCGCCTACACGAACTTCAACAACTCCAGGGACTATGCCAGCGACACGGTTGGCTTTTTCGTGCGCTTTTTGTCCCGCTCGCAGCCCATCAACGAGGAAGTCGGGCCAACAGGGCTCTTCCCGATTCAAGGGATGCGTCCATTGCAGACTCCTTAATGAGATTTGATTCAGTGCAGCGGTTCGACTATTTGCTCCACGTGACCTGCAGCTCGCCATCGCGTCCAAAACCAAACCTGTGTTGCCAACCGCCCAGCCCGAAGAGGATAAGGTTTTCATCATAGTACGTCGGCGGTCGACCATATAGGCCGGTCGCCGGGTCGAGCTGCGCCCTGACTCTTGTAGCCTGCGTTTGCAGCGCCGATTTCGCTCCCAACGCTCCAAGATACGGAAGGAGGGCGGCCGAGAAGCCCACCGGTGCATCGCCTTTCCCCATCACTCGAGTGCCATCTATCAGCTCGGGCGGGGTGCCGTGCGCGGCCAGATAATTCGCCATTCCTGGAACTGCACCTAAGGTTTGTGCTCGCCATTTGGTTTCGGGGTGTATGAGACCCGCCCAGAGATAAACACGGATCGCATCGTAGCTGCCGCAGGGTACTGCCGAACTTCCGGGCAGCGATGCTGGTTGTAATCCATTCTTCTGGCTATAACTCACCCAGTCCATGGCGAAACCGTTGCGTGAGCTTCTCGTCAGGAGAGAGGGAAGCCTGGCGGCGATTCCTGCCCATGGACCTTGCGGATCGATGACCGCCAACCGGGTGAGCAGCGGCAGGGGCAGGTAACTCGGATTCAGCAGCCAGGTATCCTCCGCTGGGTGGAATCCGATCTCGCCCGGAAGTAGCATAGTTCCGAATCCGGGCAGCTCGACCACTTCCGCGGCCGCAATGCGAGTCAACAAGCGCCGGCCGAGCACCTCGTACTGCGGTTGATGCCACAATCTTGCAGCTTCGCACAAGGAATAGGCGATCCAGAGGTCGGCATCCGAGGCAGAGTGCTGATCGAGAATCTGCCATTGTCCGGACGGGCTCTTGCCCCAAAACCATCCGGGTAGTCTCGTTCCCAGGTCACCGGCAGCGAGATTGTTGATCGTCCAATTCAGCAGGCGGTCGAAACGCCCACGGTCGTTTGCCACCAGGGCGAAGAAGAGCCCGTACGCTTGCCCCTCAGAAGTGGTTCGACTTTCTCTCTGCCAGTCGATCGCCCGGCCCTGATCGTCGATGAAAGACGAAGCATATGCGTCCCACAATGGCCAGTGCCCATACGGGGTGGTTACGATGCCCGGCGCGAGAGCAGTCCCAGTCGCAATCGATCCACATAACACAGCCCACCTCACCCACATCGGCATTCGCGTTTGAAACATTGAGAAGGGCCTCAGGGATCTGTGCGCACCAGCCCTGCGTGCGCGGAGGAGGGCGAACATATCGGTTGCGGAAATAAATTGCCGGCGGTTGTGGCTGCCTAGATTCTATCAACACTGGACGATGGTCAATGGGCTCGGGAGCCTCCAAAATCTAAATCAATAGGTTGCATGATTGGTCCGCTAATGGTCATGGACTAGCGATTTCGGACCGATGGGCGCTCCGTCGTGATCGATATTCATCTTCTGTGTAATCGTAACTGTGCTATCGCGGACTAACTTCTTCGTATCTGTGCCGACTCCGAGACCTTATCCTGGGAGATGCCTGGTGCAGTTTGAAGATGGCAGTTTTCTGCCATCAAAAGTTCCAGTAGAAACTTGTTTCGGCATAAGATCCGGTGTCTCCTATCGTGCAAGTACTCAGCCCCGCTGTTCGTGGGGACCCCATTGGCAAGTTGCTCATCCCGCTTGCATTAATCATGGCTTCGGTTTGAATTTCGGCAAAGAAACCAAGACAGAGCTATGGCGAAGATCCCACTCCTGAGCAGGAACGTGGGTGACCGGAGGAATAGGTGTGAGGTTCCGCACAATTCGCAGGCAGTGGCGGCTCTCTTTGCGAGAAGTTGAGGAACGCAGCCTCCGCCTCGCGCAGCATTGGGGCAATGCTTCCTATCAGGTTTCCGCCAGTTCGCTTGACCGCCTGGAGCGGGAACAACACGAATTGACAGTCAACAAGCTTGTCGCTCTGGCTTTCATCTACGCCATCCCGACAGAACAACTGCTGAGCTTCATTTATCCGAGAGATGGACAAAACCCAGCCCTTAAGCAGTTTTCCATCCCGAATGCAACCATGCTACTGAGGGCGGTCCACTGGAAGCTCAGGTGAAATATTTACTCTCGGATATCGCCGCGTCTTGTCAGCCACCCGACGAGACCGGGCTGCTGGCTACAGAAAGCAGTCAATTAGCAGCGCCGTACAGGCGGGGCATCATCGGGAAACGTGACCTCACCCTCGACCCTATGATCCCCCCGGGCTCGGTGGTTCACATTGATACCCAGAACCGTGCCATCTGACTGGGCAGAGACTGGACCCTATGAGTTTCAGCGGCCCGTATATTTCTTAATCACGCGGGACAGCTACCATTGCGGCTGGTGCGAATTGGACAAGCACTCGGAATGGCTGACGCTTATTTCGCATCCTCTGTCCCGTGTATCTAGTCGGCGTTGGAGGTACCGCAAGGAAATAGAAAGCATCGGACGCGTGACCGCCGTGGCCATTCAGTTGGCGTAGAGAGATACTTTAGGGCAGCCTTTTGTCTACCGTGGACGGACCTCCCCGGCCTTGCACGGTCTACGAACTGGGCGAACGTGCTCCCCATCTTCACCGAGGGCTGGACACTACACCCTTCGGCAACCTCGTCCGCGGCGTGCAAGGCAACCGCTTCGGCGCCCCCCTCCAAAGGTGGGCAACTCCAAAAAGAGCACAATCGAAGAGCCTGGGCCCTTCCGCCCATTCCTTCAATAGCCAGGTTCCGGCGTTTCTCTCTCCCGAGGTTTGACCTGCCCTTGCTTGAGAGGTTTCGATCGGATCCGAATCGTCCTGCCAAAGCACTAAAGTGATACCAATAATGTTTTGCTGAGTAGCTCCGGGAAGCGTGGATTACTACTCAGCTGGCCCAACTGGCAGACCATTTTAACCGTAGTTCAAAGCTGAGACGCGGTGTGAGCGTGCTATGCGGAGCTACACTTCGGCGGTTGTTGTTCTCAGGTTTGTGTTGCGGTAGTGACTGCCCTTCTGCAAACGCTACAACGGGTTTGATGCCAATGTAACCGGTTGCTGGCTCTCGCTAAGGCAACCGCCGCTTCTTTAGAAGACCGTTGGGCCTTCTCATTGGAAATTTTACGCACTGCTTTTAGGAAGAGAAAATACTTGATCTGGTCTCGATAGTGCTCTATCTCATGAGAGATTCGTTCATATTCAGCGCAAGACATCTGACCGACCTCCGATCGCCGGACCGCTGCTGTCGGTTGTTGTATGGGCTCTCTGCAAACGTTGCAATGGTTCTGATGCGAGTTCCACTGATTGCTTGCTTTCGCTAAGGCTTGATGCTGCTTGCATGGTGGAGCCGCTTGGCGTTTGTCATCGGATAGTCTGTGCTCCTCCTTAGAGAACAGAGAGTGAGTAATCTGCCTCCGGTAGTTATTCGACACCTAGTAGTATTGCGGCCTAGATCCGGCAAATTAACCGAGCGTTTCCATCATTTGAGAACATACGCCACTTATTGTTGCATCTGCCTATGCCATTGAGGCCAATTTTTTGGGACGTTTCGTGTCAACAACGATCTGCCTAGAGCTGCCTGTCGCGCGGTCAATGGTTGCGCCATTGTTGGGTATGGAGATGTAACACCTGACGCCTGGTTGGCCTCGACTATTGCCTAAAGGAAGTAACATCCGCTGACCGCATACGTAGTCACCGTTCCGCGGAAACACGCCAGACGAACGCGTGCTCCCTTTTGAGAACTCGCTAGCATCTTCGCGGTTCTCGGGTAGTGTGACGGCAGGAGTGGTGCTCATGATGTTTCCATTCGAGGGATGTTGCGGGTTGAAGTTGAGCCGCGGGGAGTCCGCGCCTAGAATGCGCCTGCCTTTCAAGCGGACTGAATTCTGTTTCCGGGCTCACACAAAGGCCCGTTGGCAGTTCCTTTACGATCTGAGGTCACCTGGCGTCTTCGGTCCATGGAACGCCCTGGTGCCTCAACACGGCGATCTTATCGCCGGACGCCGACACCACCGGCCTCCAAAGCGAACGCGACGGGTGCTACGCCGGCGCCACTCTCTGATCACGCTCTCTCGAACTAACTCTTTGTGGCTAACAGTAGAGCGAGAGCTCTGCGGAAGACGTTGACAGGTCGATTTCGTCGCGCAACCTGACCAACTCGACTCCGTAGACCTCATGTCGTCAATCGTGTCGAACTAGATGCTTCAGGCTACGCGCGGGGTGATCGAGCCTCCATAGCACCACGGCGTCAAATTCGTGTGCAGAAGCTCCGGTCATCCTCGGATGTTCGATCGCGTCGAATGTGCGGTGCCTCGGCACAATCACTTCCTCGAAAGAAGAACGAGTATCAGCGTTCTCAGCTCGTCTGAGTTTAGGACGACACAGTTGCAGACTATGGGGTCTTGCTGGGCCAATGCCAAAAGGCAACTTGAGGGTATGGCGCATTCGTGAGCGAGCGTCGTCCCAAGCCGGTTCTCAAGCACAGGTTCTGCAATGAGACCATCGCTCTCTTGCTGCGCCGAGTCAATGCTCCAGCCGGCCGATAACACATCGCACGGCTCGAACACGTGCTTCCACCGGGACATCAAAGATGACTCTCCTATGAGAGCCGAACGCGTTGAGAACGTCTACGTTTCCGCGAACCCATTGCGTGAAGGCAGTTGCAAGCGAACCAAGGAGAGCGTAGCCACGGCCCTCCTTGTGTACCACTGCATCGACCGGGCCGGAGAGCCGCAACTCGCAGCCCTTCGATCTACTGATAACGTACCCACGGCGACGGCCATCATCGCCAACCTTGGCGAGCAAGTATCAAGTTTTTGCCGAGTGCGAGGCTTTGACTTTGCTCGCCAGAAGCAGACGCTGAAGTTGGTTGCCACAGTCTTCGATGGCGACCCCACTTGCACGGGCCGCAATCGAGTGCTTCGGCTCCCCGGATCTCTCAATCACACCTACGACCCGGCGCCCCGGGTCACGGTCGAGTACTTCGAAGACTCGGTCTGGGTCGGGATGACTTTCTACTCGGGGGAAGAGCAGTCGTTGCTCCACGGATCCTCCGCACCTCACCTGGCGAGCAATCTGTGAAGGAGAGCCAGTCCGAGAACGATTGGGCCAGGGTGTCTTATCAACTCGCCTCTGGAACGGACCCTTCAATTCACAGAGAAGCTGACTTTGCAGCGCTGTCATGAACCGAATCCCACGACGGACCGTCGATTTTGCCTCGGCACGCCTGTGGATCACCAGTTGTATTTCGATAGACGAGGTGATCCAGATGTTCGAATCTCGCGGCTCACACGAGGTCCTCCTGGTTCTCTAGGCGACTCAAGACGAAAGGTTGCCTTAACAGCACAGCAAGTGATTGCCAGCAGCAAAACCCGCTGAGTTCATTACTGCCAGAGGACTCAAAAACAGCTCCTGAATAAGCGCATACAGCTAAATGGGTTTAGCTCATACATCGCCTCGATTTCAACCCTGCGAACAAGTCCGAAAACTTCTTCGCACATTTGGCGTCTAACTGATCAGTACCGCTAAATCAAAGGATTCCCGTTTAAACGTAACAAAGTGAGTTCTCTAAGCATGGTTCGCCCACTTGGTCTAGAAACTCGAAGGGCAAGTCACTCGAGCTCATCCACATGCACGATGGAGGGGGTCAGCGGAGGGGTATGTGAGGGACGGGAGCGACCTCGGCCTAGAGGGTCCGTCGCTCCCGCCCCTGAACAACAAAGGCGCTGGACCAGTAAAAAGTCGGGCTGCTCCGACACCGAGGCCGGTTTAGCGCAGATCAGTTCAGGATCAAACACTGATTCTGAATGGTGCTTGGTTGGATCTGCAACTGATCTGGGAAGAATCTAAGTAGCATCTCGACCTGATTCGTTGAATGTTGAATATCTATTCAGAGTCGGAACTGCAAAAGCTCCTGACCAATGCCGAAGACTTCGCCAATCCGGGACATGCCCTCAAGCGAGAAGCGGTGCCAGACCTCTTCATCAGTCAAGCTGATGAACTCTCGCCAGAAGGAGGACACTACTGGGCCTATTTGTTGATGGTGCTCCTGCCTGGTCATTCGCGCATCGACTCTCAATGCCTCGACTCTTGCGATCAATCTCCGGCGGAATTCAGAGTCAGTCGGATGCGGCATTGGTATTCTCCTCATCTTCACCTGTCGCCGCATAGGAACGCTCGTGTCAACGCGGACGATCCATCGAGGATCTCATCCCGGGTTACTGGCCGCGTCCCGAGCAAGATCCCAATCCGCGACGGTTGGCCTTGGCGCCGCAGTTCTTCCACACGTTTCAGGACCATGGGACCATTAGGTAGCAGTCGTCCGGATCTCGGAGCTCCGTCTCGTAGGCTATCCGTTGGGTATGGGCGGCAAACATCTCCTGGTGCTCCGATTTCTCTAAAGCATCCATCGCGGAGTGTTAACACTTGCGAGTTGGATTTCAAGACTACAAAGTAGTCCTTCTGCAGTTCGGGTATCCATTTAGCTTATCCAGCATCGCGAAGAAGCCGTCCATGCAGCGGTTCAGTTCGCGGAGGTAGGTCAGCGCATTGCGGTCCATTTCGTCCAGCGATTCTGCAGCCTGAAGCTGCGGTCGGACTTTTGTGACGACACTATGGAAATCGTTGCCAAGATCTCCTCCGGTTTAGCTCGACTTCACAGGTTTGGTTTCGATGGAAAGTAGTGGGATCGATCGATTGCTGGACCAAGCGTCAATTGAGTGCGTGGCATTGAGGACGGCGAACCGCACCGAACGGCCGTCTCTTTGCGGACGAAGCCCAACAAGGATATCGACCGGCGGGTGATCTTTACAGGCGTGGTTTCTACCAAGAAATACATGACCCGGTCAAGTATTAATGGATTTTGACGACTGTATATCGCAAGTTCAAACCGCTCGGCTTCGTGGCGTATCTAAGCAAGCTATCGGCGACTTGATCAAATGAGGTCGGCTCAACACTTTCAGAATTGGTGGGAAGCTGTTTGTGAAACGCTCGGAGGTGGAGTCGTTCCAGGCCATGCCTTTTGGCCGTCCAAGAAGGGAGCCACGAAAGCGAAGCCGGATCGGACGGATCCTCGCAAATGAAATTCGTGAGCTTGTCGATCCATATGGCGCGTCTGTAGAAGCGCAGCAAGTCATCACTTTCTTGACGGACTCACGCAAGGAATACCGCACAGAATCCCGTCAGCATCTGGTTAATCGTCCTGTCCTTGTGATTTCTCTGCTGTTTCTGGCGACAGAAGCATTTCCACTACTCGGCTGTTGGCCTCCCGTTTTTCGAGCGACAACGCTTTCCCGTACACGTTAAACGTGGTCGCGATTGCGGAATGTCTCATCAGATCCTTTGTCACCCCGGCTGGTGCCCCCGTGGCATCGAGCCAGGATCGGTAAGAATGGCGCAGCGAGTGAAAACCGAGTCCCTGGATGCCGATCGCCTCTCCGGCCGGACGAATCCAACGCTGCTGAAGACTCGGTGACATGTAAGGCATGGCTGTGATTGGATTGGCAAAGAGCCAAACAGAATTCGACTGCGATTTCCAGCCCCACAACAGTTCCACTAAGACAGTTGCTAAAGGCAGCCGAGCTTTCGAGGAGGATGTTTTAGTTTCGTCAATCGCACCTCTATAGGCGCTACGGCGAACCGACACGACCTTCTCTCGCAAATCGACATCCTGCCATTGAAGGCCGAGGGCCTCGCTTACGCGCAGGCCGAGGCATGCCATAGTAATTGAGATCATGTTCACATGCGCCGGCAGACGGCGAATCACTTCGCGAAATTGAGCCGGAGTCAGCACGACGGCTTCTTTCTGGCGCTTGGTCACGCTTTTGATCTTCACGAGATCGATCGGGTTGCGGCGCTCAAGAGGCAGATATTCCCATAAGGTGGCAAGATCAAAAATCTTGTGCATCAGACTGCGCAAATGTCCCTTGGTGATTGGAGCGAGATCGAGCGCCTGCAACCAAGAATGCACTTCTGCGGCCCTAATGTCGGAGACGACATATTTGCCCCATTGGGGGCGTAGGTGATTGCTAATGATTGAGCGATAGGAACCTTGCGTCGACCGCCGTTTAGGCATCTCCTCGGCTATGTAGCGGTCGAGCAGCGCATTGAAGGTGATATTCGCCGCCCGGATATATTCCGAATTCTGATTCAGTTTAAGAACGAAATATTCGAGATGCTGACGGAGAGCCTTTTCCGTTTTATAAAGCGCTCCATCGAAGGTGAGAGTCTTTAGTACGCGCTTGCCGTTTTCTTGCAGGTAGTAACGGAACTCCCAAGAGAAGCCTCTGGCACGTTTTACTCGGCGAATGGAACCGTGCTGATAGCGTTCATGGCGGAATTTCGGCACCCCTGATGTCCTCCTCGCTGATCAGGAGGATATCAAGTGGTGTACAGTGGTGTGATTGATAGCGGAAGGGCTTTATAAGTCCTTGATTATATGGAGCACCGGGCCGGAATTGAACCGGCGAATACTGGTTTTGCAGACCAGCGCGTTAGCCACTTCGCCACCGGTGCCCACTTGCGCGCAGTGCTATTTCGCCTGCGCCGCAAGATCTTTCCCTTCAAGATCCTTCCTAGAAAGGTACCACGTCTCAACCGCCAGCCCCGCTCCGCCGCCGTTCGTCCGCTTGCGGGC
>Ga0335075_10007397_pt1 | contig 16890 bp, 15 predicted proteins | sample Lox_Sample_24_FD_206723 | JGI IMG/M metagenome (GOLD analysis project Ga0335075, IMG submission 206723) | Soil microbial communities from Loxahatchee National Wildlife Refuge, Florida, United States - Lox_Sample_2.4 | ecosystem: Environmental > Terrestrial > Soil > Wetlands | place: USA...
CTCCGCTACTTCGAGCAAAAAGCCGACAGTTTGTACTCACTCCGAGTTTATTACGTCATCCTCTTCGAAGGCTTCTGGCACAAGCAGGCGCTTTTGAAATCGGTAGCCGATTTTCCGAAGAATCCGCACAAAGCCCTGCACGAAATACGGGCCGCTCTTTGTTCACGCAAGCAAGTCGCTCTGCTCAACACGGAACTGTCTAAGGCACTTGCCACCCTCCATCAGAAAGTGCGGGGCTTCATCTTGCAGGTGAGCGACTTCGTTCGCATTGACCTGCTACCCAAGCAAGAAGCGTTTCGAGTGTTTAAGCGAACTCTCAATTTTGCGCCACTGAAACTCCGGCTTGCCCGACTTAAGCACGACACGTTCCTTGACTACTATCTCTGCGAATCGCACCTCGAATGCCACCGCGGACATTTGCGGCTCGACGATTATTACGTCAAGGTGCTCACACTCAAAGAGCCATCGGCGCAGAGTTTCCCGCTCATTTTCAAAAGCCTTCTCGAAATCCAGGCGAACTTCCATGTCGTGACGGAGTGGAAGAAGGAAGATTCCGGCAAGACCCGCAAAACGATCCAATCGAAGCGTCGCCACTTCCACAACACGAAGCGCTCGCTCATGAGCCATCTCAATCTCTCCGATGCTCCGGCGACGGACGTTCTTGTGGACGATTCGAAAGAAGCCCAGGTCCGCGAGCTAGGCGAGAGCATCAAGGAGCTTGAAATCGAGGGCAACTATTTTGGGCATTTTTCGCTGAGCGTTGTCATTTACGACCTTGATCCGGCGAAGGTCGAAACCGCTTGCGCTGAGTTCTACAAAGTTTTCAGCACGCACGACGCCCAGCTTTACGAAGAGAAATACAACCTGCTTAATGCATTCTTTGCGACGGTGCCGGGCGGCTCTGCCTTCAACCTCCGTTCGATGTATTTGCTCAACACGAATTATGCCGACTATTCGTTCCTGTTCACCCTCCACTGTGGCGAGCCTGAGAATCGGCATCTGAGGCAGGAATATCTCGCGGTCCTCGAAACCAATCACAACACACCATACTTCCTGAACCTCCATCACCGCGATGTGGCGCACACGATGATTCTGGGCCGCACAGGGTCAGGCAAGTCGTTCCTCTTGAACTTCCTCATCACTAATATGCAGAAGTACGACCCGTACACCTTTATTTTCGACTTGGGCGGCAGCTTCGAGAGCCTCACGCGGCTCTTCGACGGCATATATGTTCGGGTGGGCTTGAATTCGCCTGGCTTCAAAATCAATCCGTTCTCACTGCCGCCTACGAAGGAGAACCTAGACTTTCTTGCGCTCTTCGTGAAAGTGCTAATTCAAGGGTCGGCGCCGCTGGAGATGACCCCGACAGAGGAACGCGACCTCTATCAGCAGATCGAGAATCTGTACGAAATCGAGCCAACCCTTCGGACGCTGACGGTCCTGTCGAATACACTTGATCGCCATCTCGCCGACCGCCTAGCAAAGTGGACCACAGGCGGGCAGTTCGATTTCGTCTTCGACAACGCCGAGGACACGATCACACTCTCACACTTCCAGTGCTTCGATTTTCAGGAAATGAACCACTACCCGGAAGTGCTGGAGCCGTTGCTCTTCTACATCCTCCATCGCGCGAACGCCGCCATCTGCGATCCGAAGATCAGCCACATCTTCAAGGCGTTCTTCATTGACGAGGCTTGGCTGTTCCTGAAGAACCCGATCATCAAAAGCTACATCATCGAGGCGCTCAAGACCTGGCGGAAGCAAAATGCCGCAATGATTCTTTCGACGCAATCGCTCGACGAGCTTCGCAAGTCGGAAATCCTCGACATCATCGTCGAAAGCTGCCCGACGAAAATGTTTTTGGCCAACCCGGACATGGACCGCGATCTGTACCGTCGCCAGTTCAATTTGAACGATAACGAAATAGAGCTCATCTCCACGCTCCGCCCGAAACAGCAGTTACTCATCAAAACGCCGGAACTGGCTAAGGTCGCGAACCTCGAAGTGGACGCGAAAAGCTATTGGCTCTATACAAACGATCCGTTTGATAATCGCAAGCGGCGCGATGCGTTCGAAACCTACGGATTCGAGTCAGGCCTGGAAATGTTGACACGAGAGTTGCGATCTGACGAAGATCGTGAAGGCGCAATATAATTCTCCATTATGGTCAGCCTCGATGGATTGCTATACAAGTGGATTTGCCGCGCGAATGAACGCCGAGACGATCTTGACCTACCCGTTGGCTTCATCGAGGACAGTATCGCGTTACTCACCGAGGTTCTCGGCCCCGACTACTTACGGCATCTACTCATATCGGAGACTGAGCCAGTTCATTTCTTAGACGACGAAACAAGTCCGTTACGGAAGTGGCTGCTTTCGGCGATGGTTGACGCCCATATAATTCAGGTACTTGAATTGGCCGCGTACTTCAGGCTGTTCAAGAATGATGCTGCATTGGCGGATAAGGTTGAGAAACTCAAACGTGATCGCTTTTGGTCCACATTTTTTGAACTGGCGATGTCGGCTCGAATTAAGAGAGCGACCCGTGCGCCTGAACGCGTCCGGCTTAACCCTGAAATTTCAACTAGCATCGGGGACTTCACGATCAGCGGTGCCGGTTTTGAGGTCCCATGCGAATGTTCGCGTCTAGGCCATTCCCCCGCGATCATAGCGCCGGCGGCGTTGCAGGAGAGCCTCTCGAACCGAATCACTGACGGGACAAAGCATCTGACAAATCCGCTCTGCGTTAAGATTCGATCCGACGACCCGCTCACCGGGAATGCTTACAATGTTGTTTTGAGACTTATTCGCAAGGCATTAGCTGACGCCCGAGCAGAAAGATTGCCGTGTGAATATCGGGACGGATCAACATCAGTGAGTTTTGAGCGGCTAACGGAGGCGTCGGAACCGATACCGTTCAAAATGGTAGATGGAAGGGTTGCAAATGTTCTCGGCACAGATTGGGATTCCGCGGCTCGCCTCTGCCGCGTGCCTGCAAAGGATTCGGATGAGATTGCGGGCAGATACGAGGGTGGCGAGCGGTTTTACGAATACGAAGCTGTTCGCCTCTTCACAAAGTTCGGCCCGCCGATAAACCAGCCTGACTATTATGGCCGGTTGATCGCGAAGCTAAAGAAAAAACTCAAGCAAACCAAAATCTCACCCGATCACTTCGGCAAGATTGCTCTCATCGAGGTACCGTTCGACCTTCGCACTGCCGATCCTAACAACCTGCAGGCAGCCGTTCACGAAGCCGCTGTCCATTCCAGCAGGACGTTTGCAGTAATTTTGGCCAATCGCGAACCTAATCCACACATCCGTTATCACTATTCCATGTCCGTCACAGGCAATCAAAACGCGGCCATCCTTCAGCCCAGCCTAGTAGAGCTCCTAAAGCGGTCGTCTCAAGCCGAAGCCGCAGTTGATCCTTTACTTGGCTTACCCTATCGACGCTCTTGGGCGGAAGCAGAGGAGCACTCAAGGAAAGTCGCCGGACCCAAACCCGACTAGAACGGAATACAGTCAAGCGCCTCAACGCTCGATCCTTAGTAGATTCTTCGATCCCCAAAAGGAGCAACAGAATGAACCACACATTCCGCAGTCGTCGTGTGTTCGCTTTATTCATTCTCACATGTCTAGGCGTATCGTCGGCAGGCCAAATTCCTGCAGAGGCACAGACCGAATCCGCGCGCGTTGTGAAGTACAGCCAAGACGATATCGTTACGGTCCATGCGAAGCTGCGCTACTCGACGCTCATCGTGTTGCCGGAGAACGAGGAAATCCTCGACTTCACGACCGGCGACAAAGATTTTTGGATCATCAATGGAGCGCACAACCTCTGCTACATCCATCCGGCCCAGGCGGGTATTCGGAGCAATCTGAATCTCATCACCGCCAGCGGCCACGTCTATTCGTTCCTCCTTGAGGAAATCAGCAACGAGCCGAACGTCGAGCCGGACCTGAAAATCTTCATCGAGCCGAAAGAGCAATCCGGTATCGGCATGGACGCCTTCGCCCGCAATTTTGTGCCCGTGAGCGAAGTGGATGCCTACCAGCGCGAAATTCAGACGGTTCACGACCGCGCCGCCGCCGAAGTAAAGGCAGCCGAGGCCAGCGCCAAGCAGCAGATCGAGAAATTCCGCTCCGAATATCCCACGAAACTCCAGTTCGATTATGAGTTAGACCGCAAGGCCACCGGCGAGCCGTTCCTCGTTTCCGCGATCTTCCACGATGACCGATTCACGTACATCAAGTGCGCCGCCTCCGAGAAACCGGCCATATACGAAGTCAAAGACGGCAAGCCGAACCTCATCAACTTCGATTTGGACAATGGCATGTACATCGTCCCGAAGATCATGGACGCCGGGTATCTGGCGATCGGCAAGAAGAAAGTCACCTTCACGCGGCACCCGCAGCAGTAATGAGCGGTGAAACCCATCCCGACGAAAGCGAGAACCGATATGACCGAGCAAAACACCGCGCCCGCCGCTACACCGATTCAGGACAAGGCACCGAAACCGCCCGGCCTCATGCCCAAGAACGTTCAGGCATGGGTGATGCTTGGCCTCGCCATTCTCATGGTTGTCATCATGTGGCTAACGGGCGGGAAGAAGTCCCAGACCACCCCGAAATCGAGCGTTCCGACTTTCCAGCCACCAGCGCAGGCTGTGAACGAGGCCCAGATCAACGCGCTCCAGAGCCGGATTCAGGAACTGCAGCGGGAACAGGAGTCCGCAATCACGCAGCAGAACAAATTCTTTGGCTCCCTCCCGCCTGGCACGGACACGTCCACGCCCGCGCAGGTATCCAGCCAGGCTTCCGAACCCGCACAGCCTGATCCTGTTCAGGAAGAAAAGAAACGGAGAGCCTACGCAGCCCTCTTTGCTTCCAACGTGGCGTTGAGCTATCGCAAGGAATTCGCGCAGCCAGAGCGACCAGCGCCCAGCACTCAAACTCCCCGCGAAGTGCCAGGACTGCCTTATCTCAATCAGCAGCCGGATATGAATCAATTTGCTCAGATCCTCGGGCAGGTTCCGCTTCCGGCGCAGCAAGTCCCGATTCCGCCAGCCGTTCCACCACAGGCCCCGAAAGCCCAACCCGGAGCAGCGGAGGCGGAGAAGGCCGGTAACGAAGCGAAGGGCGTAGCAAATCCCAACTCGCTCGACGCCGCGACTGGCAAAAGCTACGTGCTATTTGAGGGCACGATCCTCGAAACCGTGCTTCTCAACCGTCTCAGCGGAGACTTCAACGGCCCGGTCGAGTGTCTGGTCACGAACGACATTTACTCCCACGACCGTCAGCACCTTCTCATCCCTTCCGGCACGAAGGTTCTGGGCGAAGCAAAGCGTGTCGAAGCGTTCGGTCAAACGCGCCTTGCCGTCGCGTTCCACCGGCTCATCATGCCGGACGGCTATTCCGTCAGTCTCGATCAGTTCAAAGGCATGAACCAGATTGGTGACACGGGCCTGCGCGATCAGGTGAACAACCATTACTTCAAAATCTTCGGAGCGTCGCTCGCAGTGGGCGCGATCGGCGGTATCTCCGAAGCCCAATCAAGCGGGCTTCTGAATCAAACCGGCATCCAGAGCATGGAGGCAGGCGTAGGCCAGAGCATGGGCCAAACCTCGCAGCGTATTCTCGACAAATTCCTGAATATTCTGCCAACGATCACGATCCGGGAAGGCCATCGCGTGAAGATTTATCTCTCTGGCGACCTCGCGCTCCCCGATTACGCAAACCATCGAATGCCCTCAGACCTATAGAGTGCATTCTGAAGACTGTTCTACGAATTTCCGTTTTCCAGAATTTCTGGGTGAATTGCCAGGGCCTTTTCGCCGAGGCGCTCTAGGGCCTGCCACTTCTCCGGCCAGTGACACTTCGCGCGCTCTTGCTCGACAACCGGACGCAGAACGAGCCAAGCCTTCGCGAAGGGTACACCCCACACCTGGAGCGCAGTTCGCCGAGGAAGATATGGGAGAAGTCCAGCGAATTCATCCATCTTCCGACAGACTTCGAGCGCAGTCTGTAATTCTTCTTTCTCCGGCTTCCATGCCTCGGTCGCTTTGTCGGAACGGGCAAGAATATGCGCCCTTGCCTCCCTAAATTCCTTGCCGGTCCAGATTTCTTGAGCTTTCAACCAAGCGTCGAAGCGAAGCTGGCGAATCGCAAAGACGATAGCAGAGGACCCAACGGCCGTCGCAACAGCCGTAAAAGCAATCCAGAAAAGCTCAGAACGAAATAGACCCCACATATGCTCAGACCTCCTAGCGGGGGTCATTTTCTACAACGGAGAACGAAAGATGAAGAAAAAACTCCTTGCAGTTCTGCTCGTCACAGGGCTGTGCGTCGGCACCGCGTCCGCGCAGTTCGGTTTCGGCATCGTTTACGATCCCACGAACTACGCAAACGCAGTTCTTCGCTACGGCCAACTTGTCCAGCAGCTCGCGCAGCTACGACAAACCTACGCGCAGATCGTGGCACGCTACGACCTCGCGCTCCGAATGGCCCAGAATCTCCAAAACATGCCCGCTCGCTATCAAGCCCAGTTCTCTAGCTGGCGCAATGTCGTTGCCCCGGACACCTACGGCAACACCGGAACGTGGGTTACTGGCATGAACACCGGGGCCGCAGGCGTGGTTAATGCCGGGTATCAGCAGGCCACGGTCCCGCTTCTCCAGTACAACACCCAGGAATTGAATGGCATGACGCCCGACGAGCTCGACCGCGTGAAATCGCAGTACGCATCAGTCGAACTTGCCGATGGCGCAAACGTCACCTCAATGGCGACCATCGGCGCGATCCGCGACGATGCCCAGAACATCGAAAATCAGATCAACAACCTCGAACAGGATTCGCTCTCAAGCGATCCGACTCTCAACACCGAAATCGGGGTGTTGAACAAGATCAACGCCACGAACGTGCTCACGCTCCGCACGCTTCAGGATTCCAACAAGCTCCTGCTGTCTTTGCTTGAGCAGAACGTCATCGCGGCGAAACAGCAGCGCGAAGAAACCGCTAACTCCATTAACGCTGAAATCGAGCGCCGCGCGACTCTCGCCGGCAATCTAGCTCAGGTCACGAGCACACTTGGCAACTCGCTTCAGAACTACCGACTGCCATAGTCCCGAACCACCCGCAACCCGCGTCGAAGGAGCTGCCCCATGCAGACGGACTTCTTGCAATTCATCTATCAGGCCATCAACAACATGCTGACGCAGAATCTCGGCTTCTTCGACGCGATGGGCCAAAACCTCTTTCGGATGTTCGCGACAATCCTTGTTGCGTGGTTCGGAATAAAGATGGCTCTCTCTGCGGCCAGTGGCCACGGCGTCCTGCATTTCGAAAAGCTCGCCAGCCTCATCCTGACCATCAGCTTCGGATTCGGCATGGTCAACTATTACAACCAGCCCATTCCGGGCGTCGGATCGAGCTTCCACAGTCTCATCACGAACGAATCGCAATTCCTTGCCAACAAGATCACGCAGAATCAGTTGCAAACAGTCATCGATGGCGTAAGCGATTTTGAGGCACGGCTTGACTCGCCCACGTTCGGGGATTTTCTCGGGACGGCGATCTACGTGACCATCATCATTTTGCTCGCGGCAGCGCAGGCCGTCACCATCGTTGTCGTCGCATTCGGCTTCATCGCTACGGCGGTGTGCGTGTTGCTAGGCCCGATTTTCATTCCCTTTTTCATCGTGCCCGAGATGGAATGGCTTTTCTGGGGATGGTTTAAGGCATTCATCCAGTACGCCTTTTATCAAGTCGTTGCGGCGGCGGTCGTCTACATCATTGCGAATCTTCTTGTGGGCAGCCTCCGCCTGCCACCCGCCGGCACGCTTTCAACCGTGCAACTGATGGCCTGGTTTCCTGTGCTGCTTATCACGTTCCTCGCCGCGATCTATGCACTTCTGAAAGTGCCCGTGCTCACAAACCATATCTTCAGCGGCGCATCGGGCGGTTCTTCCGGCGCAATTCTTGGATTCCTTGCCGGTCGCCTGAAAGCGTAGCGCCGATCTGACTTCAATCTCGGGGGCAATTCGATATGGACAACGACGCCAGTTTTCACGACGCAAAGCGGCTCTATTTGGAGCAATACGGTGATCCGATGGTAACCAACACATACTTGAAAATCGCGCTCGTTTTGCTCGCGCTTGTCGCGGTCGGTCTTGGGCTGATTGATCTGCGAACGATCCGCACATTCCAGAACTTCCGCCCGCTTGTGATTCGGATTGACCAGTTGGGCCGAGCAGAGGCACTCGCCTACAGCAACTTTGAATACAAGCCCCAGGATGCGGAAGTTCGCTATTTTCTCGCGCAGTTCTGCCAGCTTTATTACGGACGGAATCGCTACACGATCAACGATGACTTTTCGAAGTCGCTTTACTTCCTCGACGGCAAGCTGGCCACGGACATCATTGATGCGTACAAAAAGAATGACATCATCAAGAGCTTCTTGGCCGATCCCACGAAGCCCGAAATCGATATTGAGGTGAAGAACGTCTCGGTCGAGCAACTAGACAAGCCGCCGTACCGCGCCCGCGTGGACTTCTACATGGTGTACTACTCGCCCGCCGACCACAGCGAGCTGAAGCGCACGCTATACACCGCAAATTTCGTGTTCTTTTTCGGGACTCAGGTGCCGAACGAACTCATCCCGATTAACCCGCTTGGGCTGACCATCACGTATTTCCGCGAAGACGAAGCGTTCAACTGACCGCCAGGTCGATTCGCATATCCCAGGAGCATTTCACGTGGTCGCCAACGCGCTTCTGATCACTATCGCCGCCATGCTTGCTATCGCTTTTACTCTCATGGGTGAACTCAAGTTCCTCATCCCTTTCAAGATTGTCGTCTGGAAGGCCTATTCTGCGTACGTCCTCTCCTACTGTGGTCTCCTGTTTGTAAACATCTTCGCCGCAGCTTTCGCGTTGAACCGGAAATTCTTCCTCAAGGACACGGGCCGGAAGCTGGCCCATCTCGACAGGCAATTCAACGCCAGCCAATCGGAACTCCCCAGCCACGCCGAAGAACAGGAATAGTGATGTCCCGCTCACCTCAGATCCCCGATAATCGAGAAACCGCTCCATTTAGGCACGGAACGCCCCACGAGCAGCGCGGCGTCGAAGAGGTCACTCTCGTAGTTCCGCGCGCCTCAGAAAACCAGGCCCAGACGGACGCAGCGGATTCGCAAGAGCGAAATCCCCATCCCGCGAAGCCTACACCAGACAGAATTCGAGCCGAATATCGAGGCCGAAATCGCACCTATCACCTCCGGGATTCCGAGATCATCGCGCTCGCGCAAATTGGGGTCTTTCGGGCGATCAATAAAGACGACCTCGCGCAGTATGCCTACGCTGGCGATCAGGCCCGCATGGAGGGTGACCTTCGCAACCTCTCACAGCAGTCCCTAATCGAGCGGCACACACTGGTCGGATTCAAGGGCGACACCCCGACAATCGTTACCCTTACTCGCGACGGACAGACATTCCTTCGGCAGTCGCGCGTCCTCCCCACGGATCAGGCCACGTATCACGGCTTCCGAAAACCCAAAGAAGCCCGACATGACGCGGAGCTCTATCGTCTGTATCAGAAAGTCGCCTCAGAAATCGTGAGTAAGGGCGGAAAGGACCTCAGAGTTTCTCTCGATTACGAACTGAAGAAGAGCCTCTACCGCGATCTAGCGAGACTCGGCCAAGGCAAGGAAGACCCGGACAGGAAGGCTGAAATCGCCGCGCGGCATGGTCTCCGAGTTGTAGCCAACAAGATTCCTATCCCAGACATGCGGATCGAGTACGACGCACCTGACCTCGACCGTGCCAAAGTGGACCTCGAACTCGCCACGTCGCATTACCGCCCGCGCCACATGACGGAAAAGGCCCAGGCGGGATTCACGCTCTACGGCCATTCCGAGGATGTTGCACGGCTCCGCCGCATCCTGGACGACCGTGAAATCACTGCGGAGATATTTTCGCTATGAAAATTGCCGATCATTTCGTGGACGCGCTCAAGAGCTTTGGCTATACCACCGCCGAAGCCCGCTTTCTTTATATCGTTGCGACGCACTCCGGCTACTTCACCACGTGCGATTTCTTGGCCTTCACCGGCTCCCGGCGCGGCTTCCGCACGCGGGCTCTCGCAAAGAAGCTTGTCAAAAACAAACATGCGAACTCAACGGATTACCCAGACTACGGGCGCGTTTACCATGTTTTTTCAAAGCCTTTGTACGCCGTCATCGGCAAAGAGAATCTTCGCAATCGCCGTACCCATTCCTTTGACCACATCAAGACGAGGCTCTTGGGCCTCAGCTTTATTCTGGAAAATCGCGGTTTCGATTATCTGGAAACCGAGATCGACAAGGTTCAGTATTTCTGCGAAACCCTGAAGGTCAAAAAGCAGTTCTTGCCAGTCCGGATTTACGACGGTGCGGCTGGCACAAAACCGACCGTCCGCTACTTCGTGGATAAGTTTCCTCTCTTCCTCGCACCGGCAACCGGCAGTCCCCCAACTGTGGTCACCTTCACATACGTGGATTCGGGTGCGGAATCTCTCGACAGTTTCCGCACACATCTTTGCGCTTATCAGCCGCTCTTCCGTGAACTGCGAGAATTCCGGTTTCTTTTCATTTCGCCCGCCCCCACGAATTTTGACCGCGCGCGGGACAAATTCCATGCGCTCGTTAAAGCCCCCTTTGAAGTCGCCGCCTTCGCCGACATCCTTCGCTATTTCCAGATCAGGAAGGCATGGGAAGACCGCGAGTACGTGAAGCCCGTAGCCTGTGACCTTGAATTCCTCCGACTTTCGATGCAGCGGTATCAGGGCGAACATTTCGAAAAGCTCTTCCAGAACTGGAAGGCGGGCAAGATCACTGAAAACGATTTGGAGCGGGACGCCAGGCCCACGCATTCCGAACGAAACATCACATTCGACACATACCTCGTCCGGTCGCCGCGTATCGTTCCCACGAACCCCGCTTCGCGACCTGAACGGGGGCCGTTTCGCCCGGTTCAGCACCCCGTTCAGATCCCGGTTCAGCGCGAGGCGCTGCGCAAGTAGTTCGCCCACAACCAGATAACCGTTCTAAAGCCACTTCCAAAGCACGCGGAAAAAACACTATCTCGGGCGGGAGCGACCCCATGTTTTCGGGCCTTCGGCGGCCCGAAAACTTTCGTGGGGTCGCTCCCGCCCGACGGCGCAGTAGCAGCGCGGAGTGTTTTGTCCGCGTTGAAATTCCCAGGGCAAACCCGAAAGGAGAAGCGTCGTGTCCTTCATCAAGAAACCACCGGAAACAGTCACGCGCGAATTCAGGCTCGAAGAGCCTCTCGCGCTAAAGCTGGACAGCTACGCTCAGTTCATCGACGCCACGCCAGATCACATCGTGGCTTCGGCACTGCGATTTGTCTTTTCCAGAGACAAGGAATTTGACCGGCTACAGAAGGAGCAAAGAAGGTTGCGCAAATCAACGCCGCCAGCCGAGGTCAAAACGTCGTGATCCAGAGGCTCATAAACTCGAAGAATTTCGTCGCCTTCGTACTGACGGCAATCACGGGAATGGCACTCTACTTCTATATCCCGTTCCCGGACCAGAATGTTTTCCTGCAACTTATGGCTTTGCGCGCTCCAATTGTCTTCTTGGGCGTAAAATGGTCGTACACACTCTTCCTTTTCTCGACGCCGTATATCGTTTATTCGATCCTTCTCTCTGGCCTCTACATCTTCGCGTTGAAGGCACATCGGAAGATCACAGCGGGGCGCTTGCCTCAATACCCCGATCCGCGCCAGCGGCAGAACGTTTTTCTCGTTATCGGCGAGGTTCACAATCCACGCAAACCCACGCCATCGGAAACACCTCGTTGGTTCACCATCCAGCAGCGCGGCCTTTTCACTGGAATTGCCATCGTCGGAGCGGTTGGCACTGGCAAGACAAGTTGCTGTATGTATCCGTTTGTGGAACAGCTTGCCGCCTACCGCGCGGCGGACGCCGAGAAAAAGATCGGCGGCCTCATACTCGAAGTGAAAGGCGATTTTTGCTATCAGGTGAAGGAGATTCTCACGCGGCATGGCCGGGCAGACGACTACGTTGAAATCAGCCTCGGCTCCGAGTACCGCTACAACCCATTGCACAACGACCTCGACGCTTACGCGCTGGCGTACAGCATCGCGTCACTCCTGAACAATTTGTTCGGGCGGGGCAAAGAACCCTTCTGGCAGCAGGCCTACACGAATCTCGTAAAGTTCATCATCTTGCTTCACAAGGTAGCCTACGATTACGTCACGCTTTTCGACGTGTACGAGTGCGCCATTTCGCCGGACATCCTCGATAGAAAAATAAAGGAAGCCGAGCGCCGCATTCTCGAAGCCAGCTATGTCCTCGTTTCGCGTCCCGTTTATTTGGAGAATTGCAGGAAACTCGAACCCTTCGCATTCACGCTCGACAAGGAGCTCGACAAATACAAAGCTCGCGAGACGCCCGGCTTGCGTGCTGTTCTGCAACAGAACTCGATCGAAGCCGAAGACTTCACGGTCTCGCTCGAAAACAATGTTCCGTGGGAAAAGAAAGAGCAGCTTCAGGCCGTCAAAAGATGGTTTGAAAATGACTGGCGGCGGATCGAGCCGAAGCTCCGCACTTCCATTGTCGAAGGCATTTCGGTTTTCCTCTCCCTATTTGACGACAATCCGGTCGTGAAGCAGACGTTCTGTCCGTCGCCCGAGTGCTACGATCCGATTGCGAACGCGGACGGCAAATTCGGCAAGCCGCTTCCGTCATTCCGATGGCTCATCGAAAACGGAAAGGTTTGCGCCCTGAATTTCCCTATTGGGTTGAACCCCGGACTGGCCCGCGCTTTGGGTGTCATGATGAAGCTCGACTTTCAGCGCTCCGTCCTTAACCGAGTGCCGGATATGGCTCGCAATCCGAAGAAACACTTCCGTGAGGTTTTCTTCGTCTGCGACGAATACCAGAACTTCGCCACGGTCGGCGAGAATGAACCCACTGGCGACGAGAAGTTTTTCAGCCTCTCCCGCCAGCCCAAATGCATTCCGATTGTAGCGACGCAAAGCATCAGCTCGCTCAAATCCGTTCTGCCAGGCGAGACCTGGAGAACACTCTTGCAGACTTTTCGCACGAAGATTTTCCTCGCCCTTTCAGATGACTTCTCCGCCCGCACTGCGAGCGAGCTCTGCGGACGGGAAGACAAGCTCAAAGTCAGCTACAACATTTCCGAAAGCGGCCACGACGCTAGGGTGAGTTTGCTCACAGGCAAAGCGATCGCGCACCGCGCCAACGTGACTGCCTCCAAAAGCTATAACACGCAAACCGACTTCCGCTTCGATATGAAGACCTTCACGGAACTCAAAAACGCGCAGTCCATAACCATCGCTTACGACGGCCTCAACCCCATCCCGCCGACATTCTGCTATCTCAAGCCGTACTACAACGACCCGAACAAGTCCTATTTCCGCCAGATAGCCGACGGTGAAGTATGACCCTTGGCTTCGAAACCATTCTGCCGTTCCTGCGGCCCATCGAACACCTGATTCGCGACGATTCCGTTAGCGAAATCATGGTGAACGGAGCGGACAGGGTTTTCATCGAGCGGGACGGTGTTCTTGAGGCGGTGCCGGACCTCACCTTGAGTGAGAAGTCTTTGATAGTCGCGGTGAAGAACATTGCGCGCCGACTCGGAGATGACATTTCGGAATCCAAACCGATCCTCGATTCCCGGCTCCCGGACGGCAGCCGTGTTGCGGCCGTGATTCCGCCGTGCAGCATTCACGGCGTCACGCTGACGATCCGCAAATTCAATAGCCGCCATTTCACAGTCGAAGACCTGGTACGGATAGGGACCCTGGATTCCGACTTGGCCATTCGTCTACAGACCTACGTTCAGACCCGCCAGAACATCCTCATCAGTGGCGGCACGGGCACTGGAAAAACAACTCTCTTGACGGCTCTCGCAAAGTTCATAGCAGACCAGGACCGCACCCTCCTCATCGAGGACACATCCGAAATCCAGTTGGAAAAGCCCAATCTTGTTCGGTTCGAGGCACGTCAGGCACAGCCGGACTTGCCTGCCGTCACCGTCCGCGACTTGCTGAAAGCCTCTCTGCGTCATCGGCCCGACCGAATCATTCTTGGCGAGATTCGCGGCGGCGAGGCGTTTGATCTACTCCAATTGCTCAACACCGGCCATTCGGGAACACTCTCGACTGTCCACGCCAGTTCCGCCGCACAAGCACTCGCACGGTTTACAAGCTGCGTTCTCCAGAGCGGAATTGAACTCCCCTACCGCGCAATCACGAGCAATATCCGTGATTCCGTGAACGTTCTCATTCAACTGGAACGCCGACCAGGGAAGCGATTCATCTCTGAAGTCCTCGAAATTCGCGGCTACAACTCCGAAGCGGACAAATACGACCTCGGGGCAGTTTTCACATCGCGGTCATAAAGCCTACTAAACCAGGAGAATCATCATGACCGATTCTGTTTCCGGGCCCGACTACATTCGCGCCAATTTTCAGCCCTCGGATCGGATTGCCATCTTGCTCCGCAGCCGTAATCGTAGTGAAGTGATGCAACGCATCACCACAACCGAGAAAATTGCCAGCCCCGAATTTCAGGCATGGCTCGCATTCAAAAATGCCGAGGGATTCGACATCTACATCGGCATGAACACGCTTAAGCCCCGCGCTTACAGCCGCACCAAGCAGGACATCGAGACCATCCGGCATCTCTATGCCGATCTCGATTACGACGGCCCCAGAGCTCTCGCGGCGATCCAAAATTCCGACCTCGTTCCCAAGCCAAACTTCGTACTGGAAACCTCGCCCGGAAAATTCCAGGCCATCTGGAAGGTCGAAGGGGTCAAGCCCGAGGAGGCCGAGAGTTTCCAGCAATCAATCGCATACGAGTTTGGAGCCGATCCCGCCGCCACGGACTCAACTCGCGTCCTCCGACTGCCGGGATTTGCCAACAAAAAATATGAGCACGACTTCCCGGTTACAGCGCGCCAGGAAACAGGCCAGACGTACCATGCCTGGGATTTTAAGCTCCGCACGCCGCCCGTCGAAGCCAAGCGACAAATTGAACACATGCGACCATCATCCACCAAGAACACCGATCACGCGTCGCAATCCGAACGCGATTGGGCATATGCCAAACGAGCTCTCGCGCGGGGGGACGACCCTGAAGAAGTCATCCGACGTATCGCCGACTACCGCGCCGACGACAAACACGACCCGGAATATTACGCGCGCCTGACGGTTGAAAAGGCTCAGGCAGAAGTTGCGACCCGCCCAGTTCCAAATTCCGCCGGCTCTCTCACGAACCGCGAGAACGATCACGAACCTTCCCTGTAGTTCTCAACAGAAGCAGTTCAGCACGACATGAACGACAAAATCCAGTTGTCGGTTGCCGACGCCATTGGTACAGTCGCTTCAGCGACACCAGGAAGGCGGACAGGGAGAAAATCCATGTCCCGTCGATCTGGACAGACCGGTTGCATTCAGGAAGATGGCAAGTGGTACGTCGTTCGGTTTTGGAAGGATGTCGTCGGACAAGAGAAGAGGCAGAGGGTTCGCGAGAGAATCTGCCCTATTTCCGGTCCCGGCAGACTCTCAACCTCCGAGCGAAAGCGTAAGGCCAAGGAAATAATTGCGGCCAGCGGAGCGGACAGTGCCGAGTATTTCGAGACAGTCGTTCAGTCGAACCAGGGCACTACTTTCCGTGAGCAGGCCACAATTTGGTTGGAACAGATGAGAAATCGCAAGCGTAAGCCGGTGGCTCCATCTACGCTGGCAAATTGGGAAGGGTGTTTGGAGAACTGGCTTAATCCAAATATCGGCGACATGCCGCTCGATAGCATCAAGAATCTCGCGCTCAAGAACTTGGGGATCAAGATGCTTGAGGGTGGTTTGGGCGAGTCAGCCATTCGCGGGTACACGAACGTCGTCAAGATGGTAGTTGCGTCGGCTGTCAATGAAGAGGGTGAGCAGCTATTTCCGCGCAAGTGGAATCACGCTTTCATTGACCTTCCCAAACTGGGTAAGCCAAAGCAACCCTGCTTTTCAAGCGACGTGGTTACCAAGATCATCGCCGGCGCGAGGAAGGAGAAATATCAGCTTCTCTTCGCGCTTTGCGCTGGTACAGGTTTGCGATTTGGAGAGGCTCTTGGAATCCAGGTGCAGCACATCTCTCCCGACTGTTCCACCATCAAGATCGTCCAGAAAGCATGGCGGTCAGAGATTCACGATTTTCTCAAGACGGACAGCGGCACACGAGAGATCGATCTCTGCCCGGCACTAGCGGTGATGCTGAAGAGATATTTGGAGAAGTGCGGAGAAAAGCTCAAGTCCGACCTGCTATTCCAATCCAAGTCGGGCAAGCCCCTTCACCAATCCAATGTCCTTCGGCGGACTCTTCACCCGATTCTGCAAAATCTCAATCAGCCCACGTGTGGTTGTCACGCTTTTCGCCGGTTCCGCGTTACGCACCTCCGAAGAAATGGCGTCCCTGAGGACCTCATCCACTTCTGGTTAGGGCACGCGGCAGGCAGTGTGACCGACCACTACAGCAAACTGAAGGATGATCTTGAATTTCGCAAACAGGTAGCAGTTCGAGTTGGACTCGGGTTCGAGCTTCCGTGCGAAAAACTGTCAATTGGACCGAATGGACCGAAAACCGAATCTGAGCCCTTGTTGGAAATGGCTGTATCTGCTTGATCCAAGAGAGATAAGTGGCGCGCCCGGAGGGACTCGAACCCCCGACCCTCTGCTTAGAAGGCAGACGCTCTTTCCAACTGAGCTACGGGCGCGTCGTATTTCTCCTTCTATCTTAACTACTTACGGACGCCTCGGCAGCTTCTTTCTCCGCTTCGGACGCACCGTAGTAAG
>Ga0335075_10007398_pt1 | contig 16890 bp, 12 predicted proteins | sample Lox_Sample_24_FD_206723 | JGI IMG/M metagenome (GOLD analysis project Ga0335075, IMG submission 206723) | Soil microbial communities from Loxahatchee National Wildlife Refuge, Florida, United States - Lox_Sample_2.4 | ecosystem: Environmental > Terrestrial > Soil > Wetlands | place: USA...
GATCCGCTCTAGAGCGTGTTCAGGTTGACTGAACACGCTCTCCTTGGTCTGACCGAGCGGATTCACGCGCTCCTGGATCGCTCCGCGATTCCAGTCAAGCGCGATCCGCTCTAGACGCTCGGGCTCAGCTCATCGTCGATCGCGCGGGCGCGCTCGGCCGCCGGGCGAGCGCTGAGCCGCGTCCAATAACGCTCGAAGGCCGGCCGCTTCTCGATCGCTCCGAACTGCATCCCGAAGCCGAGCTGCGAGCCGAGATAGAGATCGGCGGCGCTGAACCGCCCGCCGACAAGGTATTCCGCCTGATCGAGAACCTGCTCGAGCGTCGCCATCACGTCCGCATAACTGCCATAGCCCACCATCGCCTGGCGTCCTTCCGGCACCACGAACCCGAACGCCTTGTTGGTCATCGCCGCCTCCGCGGGTCCGGCGGCGAAGAAGAACCAGCGGTAATAAGGGCCGCGCAGCCGATCGCCCGGCGGCGGCGCGAGCCGGGTCTCGGGAAAGGCGTCGGCGAGATACGCGCAAATGGCCGCGCACTCCGTCACCACGATGTCGCCGTGGCGGAGCGCCGGCACCTTGCCCATCGGATTGATTGCGAGATAGGAAGGCGCCTTCATCGCCGGCCCGAAGTCCAGCAGCTCGACCCGATAGGGCTGCCCCACCTCCTCGAGCATCCAGCGCACGACCCGCCCGCGCGATTGCGGGTTGGTGTAGAAGACAAGCTCGTCCGCCATCCTCTCCTCCTCGAATTGCGGTTGCAGTATAAGGGGTGGCCGCGCTCTTTCCATTGTCCGAGAGCGCGGTTCACGCGTTCCGACGCTGCGCCTCCAGGCGATCGCGCGCTAACGGATACGATTGATCTGGTTCTCGCTCAACGCGCGGATGAAATCGGGCAGGGGGATGAAGTGCACGGCGTCGAGGAATTTCGGTGCATTGCCGCCCTCGACCGCGACCGCCCAGAGGAGGAAATTCCGGATCGCGGCGGCGGTTGCCGGATTCCGCTGCCGCGCCGAGACGATTGCGTATTCGTAATTGATCAGCGGATAGGCATTCTCGCCCGGCGCGAATACCAGGCTCAGCCGCTCGTCCGGGGGCGTGCGCGGATCGAGTTCCGAAGCGCCTGCCGTCACGGTTTCCGTGCTCGGCAGCAGGAACTGGCCGGCCTGGCTCTTCAGCATCGCGGTGCCGAGCCGCGCCTGGCGGATCGCGTCCTGGAAGCTGATCCCGACATAGGCGATCGACCCGGGCGTCGCCGCCAGCGCCTTCACCATGCCTTCGTTGCCGGTTGCGGTCAGCATGGACGTGAGCTTCGGCCATTGCACCGTCGTGCCATAGCCGACCGCATAGTCCCACTCCGAGGTCGAGAAATCGAGGAACTGGGTGAAGATGAAGGTATCGCCCGAAGCATCGCTCCGCCGGATCGGCACGATCGCACGGTGCGGCAGAGAGACGCCCTGGTTCATCCCGGCAATTGCCGGCGCGTCCCACATCCGCACCCGCCCGCCATAGATTGCCGCCAGGACCGGCCCGTCGAGCCTGAGGTGCGAGCCGTTCAGCGGCGGCAGGTTGTAGTTCACCGTCTGCGCGGAAATCGCCAGTGCGATACTGAGAATCTGCCGATCGCGCTCGGCCTCCTGGTCCGACATGTAGGCGTCGGAGGCGCCGATCTGCACCCGCCCGGCAATCGCCTCGGCAATCCCTGCGCCCGAGCCCGTGGCGCCGGTCGTGATCGTGGTCCCGGGATTGGCCGCCGCGTAGGCGGCGGCCCAGAGCCGGAACAGCGGATAAAGCAGGGTCGAGCCGGTCTCGTGCAGCGCGAGGGTTGCGGCGTTCGCCGCCGGCGGCGGCCCGGCGAGCAGCATCAGCGCCAGGACGGCCGGGGCGAGAATTCTCTTCATCGGCCGAGCTCCGCGAGATTGATGCCGGTGGTCTCGATCCGGTAGCGCCAGGTCACGATTGCGCCGATGACGGAGGTCACCACCAGCCCGTAGAGCAGCATGCGGGTGCCGATCCCGACCAGCAGGATCGGGAAGAGGAAGGCCGTCGCCACCGCGCCGATCTTGGCAAAGGCGGCCGCGAATCCGGCCCCCATGCCGCGCACCGCCGTCGGGAAGACCTCTCCGGCGAGCAGGTAGGTCTGCGCGTTCGGCCCGAGATTGGTCATGAAACTGAACAGCATGAAGCCGATGAAGATGAGGTCGATCCTGAGCGGGCCGCTGAAATCGATCGAGAACGAGGCGATCAGCAGCCCGGCCGCGCAGCCGATGAAGCCAAGGATCTGCAACCGGATTCGCCCGACGCGATCGGCGAGCACGACGGCGCAGAGAATGCCGACGATCAGCAGCACATTGATCATTGCCGCCCCCTTCGCCGCAAGGATGCTGTCGGAAATCACGTCGCTCAGGCTGCGCACATGCTCCGCCGGCCCGCCGAGTGCGGCCGCCAGGATGGTCGGTGTGAAGATGCCGATGCCGTAGGTGCCGAGGTCCTGCAGGAACCACGGCACCGAGGCGAAGATCGTCGCTCTCAGGTTCCGCTCGTTGAAGAGTGCGGCGAAGGTCGGTTTCGCAGGTTCGCTCGCGCCGTTCCCGGCGCTCTGGTGGAGCCTGATGTCCTTGGGATATTGCGGTTGCCGGGCGAGCAGCCGGAAAGCCGCCTTTTCGGCGTCCTGCAGGGCGCCGCGCACCGCGAGCCAGTTGGCGCTCTCGGTGATGAAGAACCTGCCGGCCGTGACCGCGAGTGCCGGAACGAGCGCGGTCGCATACATCCATCGCCAGGCATCGAGTTGCGGCACCATCACGAGAACCAGGCAGCCGACCCCCGTTCCGGCGAGCGCACCGACGGCCTGGAAGCCGAAGGCGCCAAGCACGAGCTTGCCGCGACTGGCGCTCGGAATGCTTTCCGAAATGATCATGTGCGCGGTCGGATAGTCGCAGCCGAGCGCCAGGCCGAGCCCGAACAGGCAGATCACCACGGAAATGAAACCCTGGGCGAGGATCAGGAGGGCGAGGAAGGCGCAGAAGATGATCATCTCGGCGATGAACATCCGCTTGCGGCCGAAATAGTCCGAAAGGCCGCCGAGCAGCACCGCGCCGAGCAGGATGCCGAACAGGCTGGCGGCGCTGATGAAGCCGTGCTGCGCCGCCACGATGTGGAACTGCCGGACCATCAGCGGCAGGGCCACGCCGGTCATGAACACCACGAAGCCCTCGAAGAACTTGCCGGCCGCGGCGAGCGCCCAGATGCGCCACTGCATGCCGGTCATCGGCACCGATTTCAGGCTGGTGCCGTCCGGCCAGACCGGCCGCTCGTCGATGTAGTGCTGGACAGTACGGCCGCTGGCCTGAGGCGCCACAGCGGTGCCTGCAGTCTCGTTCATGCGACTCTCTCCGAATGGTCGGGATGACGGCCGCAGGATCGCGCGTCCGCGGCGAGACTTCGCCACGCCTGGAACGAACCGGCACGTGAACCTTTTATGGCAAGGCGCCGCTCAGACCGCTTCCGCGCTCAGCACGAGCCGCCCCGTCACCTTGCCGTCGCGAAGCCGCATCAGCGCCGCGTTCGCCTGGTTCTGCGGCACCGCCGTCACCGGCAGCGGCTCGAGCCTGCCGGCGCCTGCCAGCCGCACCAGCTCGCGCAGCTCCGCCGGATTGCCGACATAGCTGCCCTGCACCGTGAGGGCGCGGATCGCCATCAGCGGCAGCGGCAGCATCAGTTCGCCGCCGAACAGACCCACCTGCACGAGCTTGCCGCCCTTGCGCAGCGCATCGAACGAGAAGCGCGCCGAGGCGGTGCCGTTGACGAGATCGATGATCGCGCCCACGGGGCCGCCGCAGGCGGCCATGATCTCACGCGCCACCGCTTCACCCGTCCCGTCCACCGCCTTCGCCGCGCCGGCAGCGAGCGCCGCCGCGCGCTTCTCCGGGTTGACATCGACGACGACGATATTCGCATGCCCGAGCGCCCGCAGCACGGCGATTGCGTTCAGGCCGAGCCCGCCCGCGCCGACGAGCACGACGGGCTCTTCGGGCGGCAGCGGCATGACCTTGCGGATCGCCGAATAGACCGTGATTCCCGAACATGCGTAGGTCGCCGCCACTGCCGGATCGAGCGCGCCGGGATCGACGAGATGGCGCGGATGCGGCGCCAGCACGTGCGTCGCGTAGCCGCCGTGCCGATAGACGCCGAGGCTCTGCGGCGCGAGGCACATATTGTCGTCCTCGGCGAGGCACTTGGCGCAGGTTCCGCAACCGACCCAGGGAAAGACGATGCGCCGCTCGCCGATCGCCACGCCCGTTGCCTCGGGCCCGAGCGCGGCGACGCGGCCCACGATCTCATGCCCCATGGCGAGCGGCAGCACCACGCCGCGATCCTTGAGCGAGATCTTCCGCCCGCCGCCGATATCGTAGGAGCCTTCCCAGATATGCAAATCGGAATGGCAGACGCCGCAATGCGTCACCTCGAGCAGAACCTCGGTTCCCTTGGGCTCGGGGGTCGGCAGCTCGATCTCCTGCAACGGTGCTCCGTTCTCCACCACCGCCCACGCGCGCATCGTGTTTCCTCCCTTCGGTCACGCCACCTTCTGCCGGAGCGCCGCCTCGTTCATTACCCGGACCGGCTTGCCGTCGAGGAACGCGAGGATATTCTCCAGGCTGTCGCGATAGAACTGGGCGTAGACCTCCCTGGTGCAATATCCGAGATGGGGCGTGAAGACCGTGTTGGGGCAATCGAGCAGCGGATGCCCGGCGGGCAACGGCTCCTCCGGAAAAACGTCGAGCGCGGCGACGATCCGTCTGGCCCGGAGCGCGGCCAACAGGGCCATGCCGTCGACCAGCGGGTAGCGCGAGGTGTTGACGAGCACCGCGCCATCTTTCATGCGCGCGATGTCGGCGGCGCCGAGCAGTCCCCGGGTCTTTTCGGAAAGCACGATATGCAGGCTCACGGCGTCGGCTTCCTCGAGCAGCACCTGCTTCGTCACGAACTCCGCGCCGGCCGCCACCGCCCGCTCGGCGGTGAGGTTCGGGCTCCAGGCCAGCACCCGCATCCCGAGCGCCGTGCCGTAGCGCGCCATCTTCGTGCCGATCCGCCCAAGCCCGATCAGCCCGAGCGTCCGTCCCTCGAGCACCATCCCGGCGCCGACCCTGGTCTGGAATCTTCCCGCGCGCACCGCCGCATCCGCGGCGGGCACCTGCCGCATTGCCCCGATCAGGAGGCCGAGCGCCAATTCCGCCGTCGCCGCCGAGGAAAGCTCGCCGCCCGTGTTGCACACCAGCACGCCGCGGCGCGTGCAGGCTTCGAGATCAAGCACCGGCGAGCGCCGGCCGGTGAGAGAGATCAGCCGGAGGGCAGGCAGCTTGGCGATCAGGCTTTCGGGGAACACCATCCGTTCCCGCATGGCAACCAGGATCTCATAATCCGCGAGCGCCGCCACCGCCTTGTCCTCGGGCGCGAGCGGCCCCGAGAAAAAGGACACCTCGATCTGGCGGCTCGTCAGCACCGACCAGTCCGCGCTCTTCCGTGCCGCGCGCTGCCAGTCGTCGAGCACCGCAACCCGCATCGGGCCTCTCCCTCCTTTGGTTCCGGGTTCGAGCCTCGCGCGCCCGTGATCGGCGTGCAAGCAATCGATTCCGAAGCCGCCCGGGCCGCCGCATGACGCGGCGCCCGCATCCGGCGGAGAAGGCGGTTACCTGCGGCGTCCTGGTCACCGACGGGCGGCACCTTCTCCTCGGCCATGCCACCCGCTCGCCGCGCTGGGACATTCCCAAGGGCGTTGCACTCCCCGGCGAGGCGGTTGCCGATGCGGCGCTGCGCGAGCTTCGCGAGGAAACCGGACTCGCGCCGGCGCGCGACGAACTGATCGCGCTTGGCCGCCATCCCTATTTGCGGGCCAAGGATATTTTCCTGTTTGCCTGGATGCCGCGCACGCTGCCCGATCCGGCCTCGCTCCGCTGCAGCTCCACCTTCGCGATCGCCGGCGGGCGCGTGCTGCCGGAATTCGACCGCTTCGCGATCCTGCCGTGGGACGAGGCGATGACGCGGCTTGGCGCGAGCCTGGCGCGGCTCTTGCGTTCGCTCGACCTGGCGAGGACGCTCGGAATCCGGAGCGGGGAGCAGGGCCAATAAAGATCACCGTCACTGTCGATGGCGCTCCGCCATGCGGCAGCCGTGCCTGTCATGTCAGGGCGGCGCACCGCGTCTTCTCCTTTTTCAGCATGACAACGATTTTCGGGACGCCGGCCGATGCAATTTTCTCCAGGCTCGCGCTCGAGTGGTTTTTCCGCCGATGAAAAGACGGTGACCATGGTGCAGCGGACGGCGGAGAGCCCAACCGGGCCCCCGGGCCGAGCGCGCGATTTTTCTTCCCTCCGCCGTAATCACTTTGTCTTCGTGTGACGCGAGAATTTGCGCGGGCGGAACGGCGGCAGCGCCGCTTCCTATTGGCGGAACCGATTTCGTCGCCTGCGCGCCGGACGGCCGGTTCAAGGAGGTGATCGCGGCGCCCACGCAGGCGACATGGCAGAGCGGCAAAAACCAGCGAATTGTCTCAGAAAATGCCGGACCCGGGGAGAAGGCCGGCTCCCGGCGCATCGGCTGCCGGACGTTCTAGGTTCACGATTTCGCCGCTGGAAATCGTGTCGATCCCGAGCTAGCGTGCCGGTCAGGCGAGTCCGGCCGAGGGAGGCCGGTGATCGCCGAGGGGGACAGCATCATGCATCGAGCAGACCTTCGCAGCGCGCTGCATGCCCATCTCTCGTTGTTTGCCCTGGCGGCGCTGGCCGCGGCGGCCAATCCGTCGATCTGCCGGGCGTCCGCGCCCTATGAAGGATACCCGGGCACCGCCCAGGCAGAGCAGGCCGCGAGCCAACCACAGGGCCCGGCCCAGCCGGTCGCCCCGTTCGGGGGGCCGAACGACAAGGCGACGACGACCCCGATCAAACACGTGATCATCATCATCGGCGAGAACCGGTCGTTCGACCACATGTTCGCGACCTACCAACCGAAAAGCGGCGAGTATGTGCTGAACCTCTTGTCCGAGGGCATCGTCAACGCCGACGGCACGCCCGGCCCGAACTTCGCCAAGGCGGAGCAGATGCGGGCCTCGGACACGACCACCTACGCGATCGCGCCCAGCATCACCGGTCCGTATGCGACGCTGCCGCCGCCGAATACGGGCAGCACGCATGAGAACCCGAGCAACCTGTTTCCGCCGCCGTTTGCCACCCTGGCCGCCGCCAGTGCCGCCGATTCCGGGATCCCGTCCTGGACGCTCTTCACGATCACGGTCGGCGCCAGCGGCCTAGCGCCAAACACCATTGACACCCGCATCCCGAACGCGAACGCGCTGCCCAGCGGTCCGTTCCAGTTGAGCCCGGGCATCAACAGCGATGACTATTCGAACGATCCGGTGCACCGGTTCTACCAGATGTGGCAGCAAGCCGATTGCTCGGTCGCCTACGCGACCGCGGACAATCCGTCCGGCTGCAGAATGGACCTCTTCCCCTGGGTCGCGGTGGCGGCAGGCGTCGGCACTGCGGACAAGCCGCCGCCCTCGCCCTTCACCGACGAGACCACCAACCAGGGCGCAATCTCGATGGGCTTCTACAACATGGCCAGGGGCGACAACCACTTCTTCGAGCGCCTCTCGCAGACCTACACGATCGGCGACAATTTTCACCAGGCCGTCATGGGCGGGACCGTCGTCGATCATATCGTGATGGTGGCGGGCGAGCCCTATTGGTACAGCAACGGCCACGGCAGCCCCATCACGCCGCCGGCAGGCGAAATCTTCAACCCCAATCCGCAGTCCGGAACGAACGACTGGTACACGATGGCGAGCTATCCGGGCACCGCCTACACGGAATGTGCCGACACGACGCAGCCGGGCGTGGCGCCGATCGTCGACTACCTCAATTCGCTACCGTATCACCCAAGCCCGAACTGCCTGCCCGGCTATTACTACATGCTGGACAACCAGAATCCTCCCTATATCGGCAACGGCACGCTGCTCGCGCCGAACAAGAACCTGGCCCCGCCCTGCTCGTCGCCGACCATCGCCGACGTCATGCTCGCCGGCGGCGTCTCCTGGACCTATTTCGGCGAGGGCTGGAACGCCTACCTGAAGGACCCGGGCAACAATTCCGGGATCGGGGTCTACTGGCCCTTCGCCAATCCGTTTCAGTACGAAACAAGCATCATGACCGATGCCGCGGTCCGCACCAATGACATCCAGGACACGAGCGTTCTCTACGCCGACATCGCCGCGAACGAGCTGCCGGCGGTTTCGTTCGTCAAGCCCGGGAAGTACAACAACGGCCATCCGATCGGCTCGAAGCCCGACGTGCTGGCGGCGTTCGTGGAAAAGATCCTGCTTGCGATCCGGGCAGAGCCCGCGCTCGAACAATCGACCGCGGTCTTCATCACCTTCGACGAGGGCGGCGGCTACTACGACAGCGGGCCCATCCAGCCGCTCGACTTCTTCGGCGACGGGCCGCGGATTCCGCTGATCGTCGTTTCGGACTACTCCAAAGGCGGGCGCGTCGTGCACAGCTATGGCGACCAGGTCTCGATCACCAAGTTCATCGAGAAGAACTGGAACCTGCCGCCGATCAGCACGACCAGCCGCGACAACCTGCCGAACCCGATCGCCAGTGCCGCTAACCGCTACCTACCGACCAACAGCCCGGCGATCGACGACCTGATGGACTTCTTCCACTTCTGAAGGGCGGCGGCTGCGGCGCAGAGAGAGCATCATCATGTATCGAGGATGCCTTTCGACCATGCCGTGCGGCCGGCTGTTGCTGTTTGCCCTTGCCGCGATGCTGCATCCGTCGATCTCCCGGGCATCCGCGACCTTTCCAAACTCGATGACCCAAGCCCAATTGCAGCAATATCTGAGCCGGCACAACGGCCAGGTCATACTGCCGCCGCGCGTGGTGCCGTTCGGCGGCCCGAACGACAGCGCAACGACGACGCCGATCAAGCACGTGATCATCATCATCGGCGAGAACCGCTCCTTCGACCACATCTTCGCCACCTACCGGGCGAAGGACGGCCAGCGCGTTCTCAACCTGCTTTCGCAGGGGATCGTCAACATCGACGGCACGCCCGGCCCGAACTTCGCCGAGGCCGTGCAGAATCAGGCCTCCGACACCACTGTCTTCTCGATCCACCCGACCATCACCGGTCCGTATGCCACGCTGCCGCCGCCGAACACGGGCTCCACGCACGAGGCGGCAAGCAAACAAATTCCGCCGCCCTTTCCGACCGTGGCCGAGGCCGCCGAGTACGATTACGGCCTGCCGAGCTGGGATCTCTACATGCTCACGGTTGGTGCCTCGGGGTTGGCGCCGCGTACCATCGACACCCGGATCGCCAATGTCATGAACCTGCCGAGCGGGCCCTTCCAACTCAGCCCGGGCATCTCGGCCGACGCCTACACGGCCGACCCCGTGCACCGCTTCTATCAGATGTGGCAGCAGGATGATTGTTCGGTTGCCTACGCCACCGCCGACAATCCGAGCGGCTGCAGAATGGACCTCTATCCGTGGGTCGCCGTCACCATCGGCGCCGGCGACCCGGGCACGCCTCCGCCCTCACCCTTCACCGACGAGACGACCAACCAGGGCGCGATCTCGATGGGCTTCTACAACATGGCCGCGGGCGATGCCCATTTCTGGGAGCAGCTTGCCCAGGAATTCACGATGTCCGACAACTTCCATCAATCCGTCCTGGGTGGTACGGCCGCCAATCACATCATGCTCGCTTCGGGCGATGCCTACTGGTACAGCGACGGCAACGGCAACCCGATAACGCCGCCCTCGGTCGAGATCGTGAACCCGAATCCGCAGCCGGGAACCAACAACTGGTACACCCTCGATGGCTACCCGGGCGGCGCCTACACGGATTGCGCCGACACGACGCAGCCGGGCGTGGCGCCGATCGTCGATTACCTCAATTCGCTACCGTATCATCCGAGCCCGAACTGCCTGCCCGGCTATTACTACATGGTGGACAACCACAGCCCGGCCTATCTCGGCGACGGCTCGCTGAACGCGACGAATCACAACACGGCTCCGCCGTCCTCGACGCCGACCATCGCCGACGTCCTGCTCCAAGCCGGCATCTCCTGGACCTATTACGGGGAAGGCTGGAACGCCTACCTGCAGGATCCGGCCGGGACGGCGCCCAACGACGTCTATTGCGTGGTCTGCAATCCGTTCCAGTACGAAACCAGCATCATGACCAACGCCGCCGTCCGCACGAACGACATCCGTGATTCCGCGGACCTCTACACCGACATTGCCGCGAACGAGCTGCCGGCGGTCTCCTTCGTCAAGCCGGGCCGGTTCAACAACGGCCACCCGGTGAGCTCGAAGCCGGACGTCACCGGCGCGTTCGTTGCCAAGGTTCTTCAGGCGCTGCAGGCACAGCCCGCGCTCCACAAGAACACTGCGGTCTTCATCACATTCGACGAGACCGGCGGATGGTTCGACAGCGGCTACATCCAGCCGCTCGACTTCTTCGGCGACGGCCCGCGCATTCCGCTGATCGTCGTCTCGGCCTACTCCGAAGGCGGGCGCGTGGTGCACAGCTACGGCGACCAGGTTTCGATCCTCAAGTTCATCGAGAAGAACTGGAACCTGCCGCCGATCAGCACCCGCAGCCGCGACAACCTGCCGAACCCGATCGCGTCCGCCTCCAACCCGTATGTGCCGACCAACAGCCCGGCGATCGACGACCTGATGGACTTCTTCCACTTCTGAGGGACGGCGGCTGCGACGCCGCAGAGAGAGAGCAGCATCATGCATCGAGGAAACCTTCGCGCCACGCTTCATACCGGCCTGTCGCTGTTTGCCCTGGCGGCCGCCGTTTGCCCGTTGACCTGCCTTGCATCCTCGCCGTTTGAGAACCCGGTCGGCGCTGCCCAGATGCAGCAGTACTTGAGCCATCCGCACGCGGCGGCAGTGCCGCCTGCCGTGCCGTTCGGCGGGCCGAACGACAACGCGACGACGACGCCGATCAAGCACGTGATCGTCATCATCGGCGAGAACCGATCCTTCGATCATCTGTTCGCGACCTACCGGGCGAAGGACGGTCAGCGTGTGCTGAACCTGCTCTCCGAAGGCATCGTCAATGCCGACGGCACGCCCGGCCCCAACTTCGCCAAGGCGGAGCAGATGCAGGCTTCGGACACCACCACCTACACGATCGCGCCCACCATCACCGGCCCCTATACGACGCTGCCGCCGCCGAACACCGGCGCCGCCCACGTGAGCCCAAGCGACACGACCCCGCCGCCCTTCGCCACCCTCGCCGCCGCCACCGCCAACGATTATGGCCTGCCGAGCTGGGACATTTACATGATCACGGTGGGGGCACCGGGCCTGCCCAACGGCAGCATCGATACCCGCATCCCGAACGCGACCAGCCTGCCCGACGGGCCCTTTCAGCTCAGCCCCGGGGTTTCGGCCGACAGCTATTCCGGCGACCCGGTGCATCGCTTTTTCCAGATGTGGCAGCAATCCGATTGCGCGGCCTCGCATGCCACCGCGGACAATCCCACCGGCTGCCGGATGGACCTCTTTCCCTGGGTCGGAGTGACGGTCGGTACCGGCACCGCCGGCCACGCGCAGCCCTCGCCCTTCACCGACGAGACGACCAACCAGGGCGGCAACTCGATGGGCTTCTACAACATGGCCGCCGGTGATCTTCACTTCTGGGAGCGGCTCGCCCAGGCGTTCACGATCGGCGACAATTTTCACCAGGCCGTCATGGGCGGAACCGTTGTCGACCACATCATGATGATGGCGGGCGACACCTACTGGTACAACGACGGCAACGGCAACCCGATTGCTCCGTCTACAGACGAAATCTTCAATCCGACCCCGCAGCCGGGCACCAACAACTGGTACACCATGTCGGGCTACCCGTCGTCCGCCTACGTCGAATGCGCGGACACGACCCAGCCGGGCGTGGCGCCGATCGTCGACTACCTCAATTCGCTACCGTATCATCCGAGCCCGAACTGCCTGCCCGGCTATTACTACATGGTCGATAACCACAATCCCCCCTACCTCGGGGACGGCACGCTGATCACGATCGGCAAGAACATCCAGCCGCCGTCCACGACGCCAACGATCGCCGACGTCCTGCTGGCCGCCGGCGTCTCCTGGACCTATTTCGGCGAGGGCTTCAACTCCTATCTGGCGAATCCGATCGGCAACGGAGATGTCAATTCATACTGCCCGTTCTGCAATCCCTTCCAGTACGAAGCACGCATCATGACCAACGCAGCAGTTCGCACCAATGACATCCAGGATACCAGCGCTCTCTATACGGAGATCGCGAACAACGCGCTTCCGGCGGTTTCGTTCGTCAAGCCCGGCCGGTTCAACTGGGGCCATCCGGTCAGTTCCAAGCCCGTGGTGCTCGGAGCGTTCATCGAGAAGATCCTGCTTGCGATCCGGGCGCAGCCCGCGCTCGAGCGATCGACCGCGGTCTTCATCACCTTCGACGAGGGCGGCGGCTATTACGACAGCGGGCCCATCCAGCTGCTCGACTTCTTCGGCGACGGGCCGCGCATTCCGCTGATCGTCGTCTCGGCCTACTCGGAAGGCGGGCGGGTCGTGCACACCTACGGCGACCAGGTCTCGATCACCAAGTTCATCGAGAAGAACTGGAACCTGCCGACCATCAGCACCCGCAGCCGCGACAATCTTCCCAACCCGATCATGTCGGCGTACAATCCATACCTGCCGACCAACAGCCCGGCGATCGACGACCTGATGGACTTTTTCAAGTTCTGATGCCGGCTCCGGACGCCGCACGGCGGCAGCGCACGGAAGGTGTCGCCCGGCATCAGGCCGTCGGGCCGGGAGGTGCGGTGTAGCGGGTCGCGTTGTCGGCGCGGCTTACCTTGCCGCTGGTTGTTTTGACCAGCCAGCCAACAGCGACGAGGCGGACATCGCTGCAGGGCACACCCACTTCCTCGACGACGGCGCGGTTGATCTCGGCCATGACGCGCCCGTCATCCCGCGGCTCGCCGGCGCGCTCGGCCACGACGATCAGTTCCTCGGAGCCGATGCGTTGCGAAAAGCGGCCGAACGCCACCGAACGGCCCGGCTTGACGCCGGGGATGCGCGAGACCGCGGCCTCGACGTCGTGCGCGAAGATGTTCTTGCCGTTGACGATGATGATGTCCTTGAGCCGGCCAACGATGAACACCTCGCCGCCGCTCAGGAATCCGAGATCCCCGGTGCGATACCAGGTCCCGTGAAACGACGCTGCCGTCGCCTCCGGATTCTCGTGATAGCCCGAGAACATATAGCGGGCCGAGACGCAGATCTCGCCGATCTCGTGCTCGCCGACAAACGCGCCCGCGCGCAGGATGCGGACCGCGCAGCCGGCGATGGGCCGGCCGTTGGAAAGCAGCGTCACGGCGTCCTCGGCCGTGTCCGGCACGCCGAGGCGGCCGAGCTGTTCGATCGCCTTGCGGTCCACCCGAACCCGCCGGGGCGGCGCGCCCGGATTGCTCTGGCTCACCGCAAACACGGTCTCCGCCATGGCGTAGCAGGTTTGCAGCATGTGCGGCTCGATGCCGGAGGCCTGGAATCGCGCGAGGAAGGCATCGAACGCCTCCGGCTTGCATGGCTCGGAACAGCTTATCAGCGCGCGCAGCGACCTGAGATCCCAGGTCTCGGGATCCCGCACGCGCCTGGCGAGATGCAGGAAAGCGAAGTTGGGAAGCCAGGCATGCGTGGCCCGGTATTCGTGGATGGCATCGAGGAAAAGAGCGGGCGCCGAGACCCAGGTGAACGGATCGATGGAAATGATCGGAGCGCCCACCCAGAGCGGCAGCAGGAAGCTCGAGATCAGCCCCATGTCGTGATAGAGCGGCAGCCACGATGCGATGCGGGCCTCGGCGCCGTCGAAGCGGAGGGCATCGCGATAGGCGGCGAGCTGGCGCGCGATCGCGCCGTAGGAGAGGGCCACGCCCTTCTTGAGCCCGGTCGTGCCGGAGCTGTGCTGCAAGAGCCCGACGCTGTCTGCGCCCGCGAGGGCGGGCGGCAGCGCCGCCGGGTCGTGGCGGTCGACGGCCGAGAGGGGGGCGACGGCAATCCTCGTGCCCTCGGCCAGGGCCAGGATGGCCTGGTGCAGCTCGTCATAGACCAGCACGACGGCAGGCCGGCGCAGCGCCAGGACGGCCCGGTGCTGCGCCCAGTAGAGCGTGTGGTCGTGCCTGGCGTTCGGATACGGCAGATAGCTCGGGATGAGGCCGGCGAGCATGCCGCCGAGGAAGGCGGCGTGCCCGTCCAGCCCGTGCCGGAGAATCAGGAGAATCGTTTCGCCCGGCGCGGCGCCGAGCGTCCGGTAGAGGGTGACGAATTGCAGCGCCCGGCGAACCAACCGCTCGAGCGTGACGGCGGACCAGACGCCTTCCTCGTGATAGACGGCGAACAGGGAATCGGGGTTGGCCGCGGCGCGTTGCAGGATCGGCGCGAGGAACGGGTTTGTTCCGCTCGCATGTGCATCCTGTTCCGTGCCGGAACCCGGGATCTGGCCGTTGTCCATCTCGGGGCCGGTCAGGGCGCGTGCGAGGCAGGCTTGCCGCCCGTCGCGGCATTGGCCCGGGACAGCATGACCTTCGCCAGGTCGCCGACATTCTGCAGGCCGTCGATTTCCCGCGAGGTGAAGCGGAAGCCGAGCGCTTCCTCGATCGCCATGATGATCTCGACCTGGCGGAAGGAATCCCAACCGACGACATCGCGCGCCGTGAGCGCGGGCTCGAGGACGATGTCGCCGCGGCCGAACACATCGGCGAAGATCCGGTTCAGGAGCTCGTACGCCTGGTCCTCGGTCATGCGGGCACTCCCTCGGCGCCGGAAAAGCTGGACCGTGCGCGTGTGATGCATACCGTTTACCCATGCCGGCTGCAATCGACGCCACGTTCCGGTAGACAACCCCGTGCCGGGCAGGAATAATTCTCGAGCCACCCCTTCGGAGATCATGCAAAACGTGCCTGAATTCGCGACAGCGCTGGTTGTCCGGGCCTCGCGTGCGGCCCAGGAGCGGCGATTTCCAGAGGCGCTTCGTCTCTGGTCGCTCGCCCGCCAGGAAGACCCGACGAACAGACGGGCGATCCTCGGCACGGTGCGCGCGCTGCTGGCGCTCGACCGCGCCGGCGAGGCCGAATCGATTGCCGCCGAGATCGAACAGGTTCCAGCCACGGCGGTGCTCGCTCCGGCGGTGCGGGCAAGGATCGCGCAAAGCCGGCGCGAATGGCCCCGGGCGCTGGAGCAGTGGAGGCTGGTGCGCGAGCGGTTGCCCGATGATCCTTCCGGCCTCGTCGGCATCGCCACCGCGCTTTGCCAGCTCGGCAGGTTCGACGAGGCCGACCGCGAGCTGCAAGCCGCCGCCAACACCGTCGCGGCGCATCCCGAGATGGAGGCCTGCTACTGCCGGGTGGCGGAATTTCGCCGCGACTGGCGGCAGGCGCTGGGGCGATGGAATGCGGCGCGTGACCGCCGCCCGGGCAATGCCGAAGCGCATATCGGGGTGGTGCGCGCCCTGCTCTCGCTCGGCCGGATGGCGGAGGCGGAGGCGGCAGCCGAAGCGGCGAAGGCGCAATTCCCGGGCCACCTCGATGTGCATGCGATCCACGCCGAATGCGCGCACTGGCGCGGCGACTGGGCGCTGGCCTCGCGGCGGTGGGACGATGTCGAATTGCGGTTCGCGGGCAATCCGCTGGTGAGGGCGATGCGGCGCGCCAGCGTCGAGCGGGTGAACGAGAATGCGGAGCGGCAGAGCGCGGTTGTTGCGGCGGCCGGCGAGACGGAGCGCGGCGCCACAGAGGCCGTGGCAGCGGAACGGCCCGACCGGACCGATCCGAAGGCCATGCAGCAATTTTTCATGCAGTTCGAAAGCCTGGGCCGGAACTGCGAGTTCGGCCTGCTGCAGCGGCAATTCGGCGCCGAGCCGCTCGGCCTGCTGCGCTGGTCCGCAACCCCCGTCCAGCCGCTGATCACCGCGCTCTCGCAACGTTTCCGGGGGGTCGGCGATCCCGACCAGACCGAGCTCGAGGTGAAGGCAGGCGAGTACCGGATCCGGGATACGCTGTACCGCTTCGCCATCCACACCAGGATCATGGTCGGCGAGGGAGATCCGGAGATCATCTACAGGAAGCAGTGCCCTCGCATCCGCTTCCTTCGCGACAAGCTGCTCGGCGACCTCGAGACGGAGAGCAAGATCTTGGTTTTCCAACTCGACCACATGCAGGACACGGTGATCCGCAGGCTCTACGAGACTCTCGGCGAGTACGGCCGCAACGTACTCCTCGCGGTCAAGCTCGCGGATGCCGGCCATCCGGCGGGCCTGATTGAAATCGAGGACCGGCTCGTCATCGCCTCTATCGACCGCCTCGGATCGGCGGAGCCCGGGCACGGCTGGGACATTTCGGTCGAGCACTGGATCAGCTTCTGCGAAGCCGCGTACCGCGTCCGCCGGGCAATTGCCGTGCCGGATGCGTCCCTGCCCGAAACCGCGGGGCTGGTATCATGAGCCGCCCGCGCTGGCGCTGGGCCACGGTTCCCGCCGCGATGCTGCTCTGCACTTCGGTTGCGGCCGCGCCTGCCGCGCCGCTTGCGAACCCCGCCGCCCAGCCGGTCTCGCGCATGTCAAATCCAATGTGGGCCAAGCGTTTCGAGCGCAAGCAGCAACAGCTTCGGCGAGGCAACCCCGAGCTGATCTTCCTCGGCGATTCGATTATCGAGGAGCTCGAGAGGAGAAAGCCCGCTCCGCTCGGCGACGTGAATGCCGTATGGCAGAAATTCTACGCCGGCCGCAACGCGATCGACCTTGGGTTCTGGGGTGACACCACCGCCAATCTGCTGT
>Ga0335075_10007399_pt1 | contig 16889 bp, 8 predicted proteins | sample Lox_Sample_24_FD_206723 | JGI IMG/M metagenome (GOLD analysis project Ga0335075, IMG submission 206723) | Soil microbial communities from Loxahatchee National Wildlife Refuge, Florida, United States - Lox_Sample_2.4 | ecosystem: Environmental > Terrestrial > Soil > Wetlands | place: USA: Florida...
GCGACGCCGTCGAGGCGGCGATCGACGTCATGTGCCGACACGAGATCCTCCTCACCGACCTGAGTCCCGCTCCCACCGGCGGCGATCCGCTCGGCCGGCTGCGCGGGCGGCTGGCGCGGTCGGGCGCCGCCCCCGGCATCGCCGCGCAGCTCGACGAGCTGGCCGCTGCTCTGGAGGCCTGGGATGGGCTGCCGGCGCCCGAGCGGCTGGCCGAGCTGCCTCGCCTGGCGAAGCGGATGGCGAAGCTGCATCCCACGCGACCCTCGTCGTGCCCGGTGCAGGTGGACATGGCCCTCACCCTCGACGGTGCGGCGATCCATCGGTCGGTGGCCTCCGAGGCGGTGCGCGCCGCCGAGCTACTGCTGCGGATCAGCCCCTACCCCACCCGCTTGCCCCATCTGCGCGCCTACCGGGAGGCGTTCCTGACCCGATACGGCACGGACCGCTCGGTGCCGCTCCTCGAGCTCCTCGACCCCATCGTCGGTCTCGGGCCGCCGTCATCGGACTCGCTGGGACGGCCCGATCGCGACGAGGCAGCACGCGCCGACCGGCGCGACCGCGCTCTGCACCTCCTCGCGTCGCGGGCTGCGCACGAGGGGCGGCAGGTCGTGGAGCTCGACGAGGCGACCGCCGCGGAGCTCGAGACGTGGGCGCCCACGCCGGAGACGGCTCCCCTGTCGATGGAGCTGGTGGTGCTCGTGGCGGCCAGGTCGGCGTCGGCGATCGATGCCGGCGCGTTTCAGCTGGTGGTCGGCCCCAACCTCGGCGTCGGAACCGCGGGGCGCCACCTGAGCCGCTTCGCCGACCTGCTCGGCCAACCCGCGTTGCGCGCGCTCGGCGACGTCGCCGCCGCCGAGGCCGCCCGCGACCCTCAGCGGCTGCGCGCCGAGCTCGTCTACCTCCCCACGGACGCCCGCGCCGCCAACATCGTGCTCCACCCGTCCCTGCGCGCGGCGGAGATCGCGCTCAACGCGCAGGCCGGCGTGGCTGCCGATGGCATCGTGCCCCTTGATGAGCTGGTGGTGAGCCTCGACGGCGATCGCCTGCGCGTCGACTGGCCGGCGCGGGAGCTGAGCATCGCCGCCGTGGCCGGCCACATGCTCAACCTCCAGCTCGCCCCGGCGGTGGCGCGCTTTCTCCTCGACGTCGAGGCCGACCAGCATCCGGTGCTCAGCCCCTTTGACTGGGGGCCCCTGGCGGGCGCCCCGTTCCTGCCCCGCGTGCAGAGCGGGCGTGTCGTGCTGGCCCCGGCCCAGTGGCGGTTGCCGACGCAGACCGCGCCGCGCGACGCGTCCGCGTTCGCCGAGGCGGTGGCGGCATGGCGACACGAGCTAGACGTGCCGCGCCACGTCTACCTCACCGTCGCCGACAACCGGCTGTTGCTCGATCTCGACAGCAACGAGGGGGTCGCGATTCTCGCCGAGGAGGCTCGGCGCGACCAAGCCGCCCACAGCCTCGTCCTGCAGGAGGCGCTCCCCGCGCTCGAGCACGCGTGGCTGCAGGGCGCTGACGGCGGGCACCTCGTCGAGCTCGTCGTCCCGTTCGTGCGTCGCGCCGTCACCACGGCCGCCGACCGTTCTGACGACGGGCCGCCGCATCGTGCCGCGCCGCCTCACGCCACCGCCGCGCAACGGCTGCGACCGCCCGGCAGCGACTGGCTGTACACCAAGCTGTACTGCGCGCCGGCCGCCCACAATGATCTGCTGGCCGGGCCGGTCCGTGAGCTCGGCGAGTTCGCGCTGGGGGCCGGGCTGGCCGATCGGTGGTTCTTCATCCGCTACGCCGATCCCGAGCCGCATCTGCGTATCCGCTTCCACGGCCAGCCGCTCGTCCTGCTCGGGGCGCTCATGACCGAGGTGAGCAGCTGGGCCACCGAGCTCATCGACGCCGGGGTGTGCCGGCACTTCAGCATCGACACCTACGAGCGCGAGGTCGAGCGCTACGGGGGAGCGGCCGGCATCGATGCCGCGGAGCGGGTGTTCGCCGCGGACTCGGCGGCGGTGTGCGCGCTGCTGGAGGCGGTCCAGGCATCAGCAGAGGCGCTGAACCGCTCAGACGTCGCCATCCTGGGCCTGGACCGGCTGCTCGGCGACTGCGGGATCGAGGGAGCCCGCCGGCTGGAGTGGTTGCGCCGCCACGCCCAGCTGCAGCGCGCGGACGGCGCCGAGTACCGGACCCGCAAGAGCGAGCTGCGCACCCTGCTCGAGGGCGATGGCGTGGCCTGGCATCCGATCATCGCGATCCTCGAGCGCCGCGCGGAGTCCATGTCGGCGGCGGTGGCGCGCCTGGAGGCGCTGGAGGCGGAGGGGACGCTGACCCGGCCGGTTCAGGCGATGCTGGCCGACCTCGCGCATCTGCACTGCAACCGCCTGGTGGGCGGCACGCCGCAGGACGAGCACCGGATCCTCGCCCTGCTGCGGCGTACGCGCGAGGCGCTCGCCCACCAGGCCGCGGTGGTCGCTCCCGGCGCGCACGGGTAGGCGCGATGGCCCTCGACTTCCGGATCCTGGGACCCCTGGAGGTGGCGAGCAACACCGAGGTGCTGGCGCTCGGCGGCTCGCGGCGCCAGGCGGTGCTGGCCCGCCTCCTGCTGTCGCGCAACGAACGCGTCTCGGCCGACAGCCTGATCGAGGAGATCTGGGGCGGGAGCGCTCCGGCGGCCGCGGCCAAGAGCCTGCAGATGCACGTGGTGAGACTGCGCCAGGCCCTGGCCGTGCCCGGTGGCGAGCCCGGCGACACGGTGGTCCAGACGCTCCCAGGGGGCTACCGGATCCAAGCGCCGCGCGGCACCCTGGACCGGGACCGCTTCGAGGACGGGCTCGCCGAGGGCCGGCGGCTCCTCGGGGCCGGCCAGCCGGTGCCGGCGGCGGAGCGCCTCCGCGGCGCCCTCGCCCAGTGGCGCGGGCCGGCGCTGGGCGATCTCGCCGACGAGAGCTTCGCGCGGCTGGAGGCGACCCGGCTGGACGCGCTGCGCGTGGAGGCGATCGAGGATCGCATCGAGGCCGATCTGGCGGCCGGCCGCCACGGCTCGCTCGTCGCCGAGCTCGAGGCGCTGGTCCAGGTCGAGAGCTTCCGCGAGCGGCTGTGGGGGCAGCTGATGCTGGCCCTCTACCGGTCCGGACGTCAGGCCGATGCGCTGGCGGCGTTTCAGCGCGTGCGCCGCCACCTCGTCGATGAGCTGGGCATCGAGCCGGGCCCGGAGCTGACGCGGCTGCATCAGGCGCTCCTCGATCAGGACGAGGCGCTCGCGCCCCCTCCGGCCGCGGAGCCGGTCACGTCGGGCGCCGCCGCGTCAGCGCCGTCGGCCGGGGCGGTCCCGGCTGCGGCCGGAGCGGTCCCTGGGGCCGCCGGAGCGGTCCCCGGGGCGGCGGGTGCGGGCGCGGTGACCTCGGTGCCCCCGACCCCGTCGCACAACCTGCCCGCACCGAGCTCCTCGTTTGTGGGCCGCGCGCGCGAGGTGCCCGCCGTGATCGAGGCGCTGGAGTCCGCGCGCATCGTGACGCTGGCCGGCAGCGGCGGAGTCGGCAAGACGCGGCTCGCGCTCGAGGTGGCCGAGCAGGCCCGTGACGGTTTCTCCGGCGGCGCCTGGATCGTCGAGCTCGGGTCGGTGAGCGAGCCGTCGGCGGTGGCGGACGCCGTCGCCTCGGCACTCGGGCTATCGGTCGCGGCCGACGACGATGTCACCGAGGCGATCGCCCGCCGTCTCGATGACCGCCAGATGCTGTTGCTGCTCGACAATTGCGAGCACGTCCTGGACGCCTGCGCCGAGCTTGCCGCACGTCTGGCGCGCGGGCGGTCGGAGTCCCGCCTGCTGGCCACCTCACGCGCGCCGCTCGCGGTGGCCGGCGAACGGGTGTTGCGCGTCGCCCCGCTGCCGGTTCCGCCGCCGGCTGAGCCCGACCGGGAGGCGCCGGCCGGCGGCCCGGAGATCAGAACCGTCGATTCGGTGCGGCTGTTCGTCGAGCGCGCTCGCGACGCGCGGCCGGGCCTGGTGGTCAGCGATGACCATCTGGCCGCCATCGCCCAGCTGTGCCGTGTCCTGGATGGCGTGCCGCTGGCCATCGAGCTGGCCGCCAGCCGGGTTCGCGCCATGAGCCCCGACGACGTGCTCGCCCGGCTGGAGAGCCGGCTCGCCCTGGAGACGGGAGAGCGCAACCGGGCGGCGCGGCACCGCAACCTGCGGGCCACCATCCAATGGAGCTATGACCTGCTGGGCACCAACGAGCAGCGGGCGCTGCGCTGGGTGTCGCTGTTTGCCGACTCATTCACTCTGTCAGCGGCCGAGTCGGTGCTCGGCACGCCCGACGTCGTCGAGACGATCGTCGCCCTGGTCGACAACTCCGTGCTGTCCGTGCTCGAGCAGGGCGGGCGGACCCGCTACCGCATGCTGGAGACCGTCCGGGAGTTCGGGCTGGCCCGGTTGACCATCGACGAGGACCGCGCGGCGGCGGTCAACGCCTACCTGGAGTGGGCGGTGACCTGTGTGGAGACCGCCGTGGGCGATGCCGAGGTCCAGCCGCGCACCGAGGTGCTCCCTCCGCTCGAGGCCGAGTACCGCAATCTCCTGGGCGCGCTCGAGCTCGAGCTCGACGTCGGCAAGCGCCTGCGGCTCGCGGCCGGGCTGGCGGTCCTGCTCACCGCCAGCGCCAGCCTGCGTGAGATCCGGCGGATCCTCCAGGACACCCTGCTGGCCTCCGATGAGGTCAGGACGCCCGAGGCCATGCAGGCCCGCCGCATGCTGGGACGGGCGCTCATGCGGCTGGGACAGCTCGACGAGGCCCGAGCGTGCCTGGCCGCCGCGGCCGCCGACGCCGGCGCGATGCCTGAGCTCGCCGCGGGGATCGCGGCCGACCGGGCGTTGGCCGAGGTCAAGGGGGGCCAGCGGCAGGCCGCTGAACGATTCATCGTCGAGGCCGACAAACTGGGCGCGGCGCGATACCGGTCCGTGTGGACCTACCGGCTCCTCGTCGAGGCGCAGCTCAACTACGACCTGCACGGGGATCTGCCCCGGGCGCGTGAGCTGTACGAGACGTCGATCGGGATCCTGCGCGAGCATGGCCCACCCGCCACGCTGGTCTCGGCGCTGGCCGCGCTGGCCGAGCTGGCGGTCGAACTCGAGGACCCGGCCGGGGCCCAGGAGGCCGCGCAGGAGGTGCTCGCCATCACCGACCCCGTCGCCGACGCCTACCCTCGCGGCGGGGCCCTGCTCGCCCTCGGTCGCGCTGCCGTACGGGCGGGGCAGGAGGCCGAGGCCGTCACCTGGCTGGCCACCGGCGCACGCGCCTGCATCGACCTTGGTGCGATGGAGACCGCCGAGGTCCTGGACAGCCTCGCCTGGGCGTGGGCTGAGGATGGCGGCGGCCGGGAGGCCGCGCTCCTGCTCGGCGCCGCATCGGCGCAGCGCGGGCGCCTCGGCCTGGAGCCGACCGACCGCGAGCAGGTCTACATCGAAGGCGCACAGGCGGCGGTGGCCGTCGCACTGCCGGCGGCCGACGCGGCGCGCGCGATCGCCGACGGGGCCCGCCTCACCGACCAGGCTCTGCGGGCACTCGTCGATGAGGCCGTCTCCGGCCACACGGCCGGAATGGTGGCGGCCGGGTTCCAGCACGGGGCCCCCGAACACCCAATCCGCGACCAACCGGCGACGTAGCCCGTGTCGCCGGCCAGCCGCGGACGCGAAGCTGCGGACCGATGTCCCCCAACGGTCGGCCCGCAGCCCCTGTCCCCCCTCATGTGCTGAGCCGCCCCCATCGCTCAGCGGTCCCGGCCGATGCCGGGCGGCCCCCGTCGCCCAGCGCTCCCCGCTTGTGCCGGGCGGCCCCCGTCGCCCAGCTGCCCCCACTTCCGCCGTCCAGGCCTCCCGCGTACCCCCGACGCGGAGCTGCCCCGGCTCCGCGCTCCTGATCCGGCGCGAGCGACACGGTCCTCGGCGCGCGTGGCATCCCGCCCTCGCACGCCTCCAGCTGCCTCCATGCCCGGTCAAGCACCACCATCAGCTCGGCCGTCGGCACGCGCTCGTTGAAGAGCGGGCTGGCACACCCATCCGTGAGCAGCCAGTGCAGCGTCCGCACCGTCTCGGGATCAGGCTCGGCGACGCGCTCCAGCGCCGCCGCCACCTGAAGCAGTTGCGGTCGCACCAGGGCGGCCCGGTTGCGCAGCAGCGCGTCGAACTGGCGCGGCCGTGCCCCGGTGCCGGCACGCCGGGCGACGTTGCGCAGGCCCGCGACGAGCCTGAGTCGCCGGCGGGCACACCAGCGCCGGCGACGGCTCAGGCGGATCGATTCGAGATGAAGAAGCGATGGCATTTCCTGGTCCCTTGACTGGGTGTGACCCCGTGTGCAGGAGTGACGATCACGCACGCCGGTCACAGCGAGGTCACGCAGCGGTCACGGGCACCGGCGCAGCGGCCCTGCGGCGGCTTCCCGGTAGCCTGCGGGCGATGCCCGAGCGTCTTGAGCCCATCACGCCGGCCTACCGCGGGGTGATGATCGCCTCCACCCCCGGGGTGGTCTGGTGGGGCCGGCTGCAGGTGACCGGCCTGGAGCTGCTTCCGCTGCAGGGGCCGCTCCTGGTGGTCGGCGACCACGACAGCTACTGGGACACCGTGACCACCGGGATCGCCGCCCTGCCCCGCCGGCAGATCAGAGCGCTGGCGAAATCCTCGATGTGGAAGAACAAGCTGGTCGGGCGCGTGCTCACCGCAATGGGCCAGATCCCGATCGAGCGCGGGTCCGGTGACGGCGGAGCGCTTGACCGCGCCATCGCGGAGCTGCGCGGGGGCGCCTGCATCGGCATCTACCCCGAGGGCACGCGGTCGCTCGGCCGCGCGCTGCGGGCCCGCAGCGGCATCGGCTACCTGGCCCAGGCGGTGCCGGAGGCGACGATCATCGGTGTGGCCTGCAACGGCACCGCCGCTCTCCCGCGCTTCCCCCGAGAGCGGCCGCGGGTGCACGTCGAGTTCTTCGCCTTTGACCGCCCGGCGATCGCCCCCGGGGAATCGCCGCAGGAGTACAGCACCCGCCTGCTGACTCAGATTCGCCGGCGGGCACCGATCGAGGTCGCGGGACGTAAGCGCGCCGCGGCGCTCGCCGGCCGTATCCCCACGTGGTCAGCGGAGCTCGCCATCACCGGCAAGCCCGGCGGCAAGGGCGCCGTGGAGGAGGCGCTGGCCCAGACCGCGCCGCGCCCGGCGGCCCAGGACACGGCTGACGCGGCGGCCGCACCCACTGACGGCTGACCGCCCGGCGCCGGAGTGGAGCCAGCCGGGATCGAACCGGCGACCTCCTGCTTGCAAAGCAGGCGCTCTCCCAACTGAGCTATGGCCCCGCGCCGGATCGAGTCTAACGCCGCCCGTATGCTGCGCTCGTGGCGGCGATCTCCCTGCGAGTGAGCGGCTCGTGAGCCCCGCGGCGTCAGCGCGACAATCCCGCGCGTGAGCGACCTTCAGATCGTCCTCGCGGCCCTGTTCGTGTCCGCGGCCGGACTCAACGCGGTGGCCAACTGGCTGGATGTCCCCTACCCGATCCCGCTGGTGGTGGGCGGACTCGCGCTCGGCCTCATCCCGGGCGTGCCCCACGTGCAGCTGGACCCGGAGCTGGTCCTCCTCGTCTTCCTGCCGCCGCTGCTGTACTCCTCAGCCTTCTTCGCCGACCTGCGGGCGTTGCGCGCCGACGCGCGGGTCATCTCGCTCAACGCGGTCGGGCTGGTGCTGGCCACCACCGCGCTGGTCGCGGTCGTCGCCCATGATGTGATCGGACTGCCGTGGGCGGTGTCGTTCGCCTTCGGAGCGATCCTGGCCCCGACGGATCCCGCGGCGGCCACGGCGATCATGCGCCGCGTGGGGGCGCCGCGCCGGATGGTCAACCTGCTGGAGGGCGAGAGCCTGTTCAATGACGCCACCGCGCTGGTCACCTTCAAGGTGGCGGTGGCGGCCGCGGTGGGCGCCAGCGTCTCGGCCGGCCACACCGTGGCGTTGTTCTTCCTCGACGCGTTCGGGGGCATCGGGATCGGGCTCGTCGTCGGCTGGGTGATCGCGGCGGTCCGCCGGCGCGTCAACGACATCAACACCGAGCTGACGATCTCGCTGTTCAGCGGCTACGGCGCGTTCATCCCCGCCGATCAGCTGGGGCTGTCGGGGGTGCTCGCCGTGGTGGCGTGCGCGCTGTATCTCGGCTTCCGGGCGCCCGAGATCGCCTCGCCCGAGAGCCGCATGCAGTCAGACGGGATGTGGAACACGCTGACCTTCCTCATCAACGCGGCGTTGTTCATCCTCATCGGGCTGCAGCTGCCGGTCATCGTCGACGGACTCCACGGCACGGCGGCCGCCACCGTGATCGGCGACGCGGCACTGGTGTGCGTGGTGGTGATCGCGGCGCGGTACGCGTGGAGCTTCACCGTGACCGTCCTCATCCGCACCCTGGACCGCCGGCCGTCGCAGCGCGCGCGCCGGGTGGGGTGGCGCAGCCGGGTGGTGGCCGGGTGGGCGGGCATGCGCGGCGCGGTGTCGCTGGCGGCGGCGCTCTCGCTGCCGCTGACGACGCACGCCGGCGCTCCCCTGCCCGGCCGCGAGCTCATCCAGTTCGTCACCTTCGCCCTCATCCTGGTCACCCTGCTCGGCCAGGGGCTGACCCTGCCGGTGCTGATCCGCCGCCTGGGAGTGATCGAAGACGGGTCAGAGGAGGAGGCCGAGGAGCTGCGCGCCCGGCTGGTCATCGCCCGGGCCGCGCTTGACCGCATCGACGCGCTCGAGGATGAGGACTGGCCGCGCGAGGCCAGCCTGGAGCGGGCGCGCAACCTGTACCGCTACCGGGAACGCCGCTTCAAGGTGCGGGCGGGCAAGCTGGACGATGCCGACGGCATCGAGGAGAACTCTCAGCTGTACCGCCGCATGATGCACGAGATCTTCACCGCCCAGCGCAGCGCCCTACTGACGCTGCGCAACCAGGGCGACATCTCCAACGACGTCATGCGCCGCGTCCAGCGCGAGCTCGACCTCGAGGAGGCCCGGCTCGAGGTGTGAGGTTAGTTAAGTAAACTTATAAGTTTACTCGTCGCAGCGGAGCCGGCCTCTCAGTCGCCGGCGGCGAGCTCGAGGCCGTGCGCGCCGAGGTCGCCGATCCCCCCGCCGGCGACGCGCACGACGTCCGCGCGGCCGGCGCGGCGCAGCAGGCTGGCGGCGAAGGCGGCGCGGATGCCCGCCGCGCAGGCCACGGCGGTGGTCCGCCCACGCTGGGGCAGGACGATCGACTGGACGTCGCGCAGGCGATTGAGCGGCACGTGGTGCGAGCCCGGGATGTGACCCGCGACCCACTCGGCGGGCTCGCGCACATCCACCAGATCGACCGAGCGGTGGCGCAGCCCGTCGGCAAGCTGCTCGAGGTCCCAGGAGTCCGCGCGGGCCACCGGAACCGAATGGCGGCGCCACCCCTCGACATCCGCGATGGCGACGCCCTCGAGGTTCCAGAAGCCGACGGCCTGCAGCGCCGAGGCCATCCGGCTCGCATCCGCCTCGTCACCGGCGACGATCACCACCGGGGCCTCGGGGTCAAGCGCCCAGCCGGCGCGCGTCCCGACCCCCGCCGAGGAGACCGGCAGATTGATGGAGCCGGCCACATGGCCCCGATCAAACTCCGCGGGGACGCGGCTGTCGAGGACCACCGCGCCCGTTCCCAACAGCGACAACAGAGCATCGCCGCTCAGGGAGGCCGTTTCGGGTGGCAGGGCCCCGCCCGCACGTCGGTTGAGCTCGACGATCCGCGTGATGTTGGGTGGGCGCGAGGGCAGGTGCGACGTCACGCCGTCGACGAAGTCGGCCTCACTGAGCCCGAGCAGCGCGTTGTGGCGGCGCTCAAAGCCGACGGTGGAGCTGGACTTGCGGCTCAGCCCGGAGCCGCCGCACAGGGAGCCGCCGATGTGGGCCGGCCACACCTCGACGTGATCCTCGAGGTCGAGCAGGCGCTGCAAGCTCGCGTGCAGGAGGTAGGCGCCCTCGTGCGCCTCCACGGCAAGATCCGGGCGCGCCACGTCGCCCACCAGCAGCGAGTCGCCGCTGAGCAGCATCCACGGCTCCGGGCCGCGGCTGAGGTCGGAGACCAGGAAGGTCAGGTGCTCTGGCCGGTGCCCAGGGCTGGCCACCGCGGTGAGGCAGACGGAGCCGACGATGATCTCGTCGCCGGCCGCCACCGTGTCGCCGACGCCGTCCTCGCGGGCGCCCGGCCGGTAGCTGCGCGCGCCCGTCGCCCGCGCCAGGCGCAGACGGCCCGAGACGTGGTCAGCGTGGTCATGGGTGTCGATGACGTGGGCGATCCGCAGGTGCTCAGACTCCGCGATCTCCAGATAGGGCGCGATGTCCCACCGCGGGTCGACGACGATGGCCTCGCCCGCGTCGCCCAGCAGATACGACGCGCAGCCGAGGTCCTGATAGAGCACCTGGCGGAAGAGCAACGGCCGTCCTTTCGATCAAATTCCACCGATCCTGTGGACTTCGGTATAGCCCACGTGTGACCGGTCGTCAATGGACGGAAAATCGCTCGGCGTTTGCCGCTTTGCGGCCCTGCGCCCTACTCGTCGAAGTCGAAATCCTTGGGCGGGCGCTGCTCGAACCAGAGGCGGTCATGGTCCGGCGTGTCCTGGAGGAACTCAGGTGTCTCCTCCAGCACGTCGTCATCGTCGCCACCGGTCCGGTGATCCTCGGCCGCCAGCGCGTCCTCGACGTTGAATTCGGCGGTCTCGGGACCGACGCCGCCCATGGCCGGAGGAGCGCCGCGCTCAGGCTCGGGGGCGTAGCGCTCGCGAGCGGGCTCCTCGTCCTCGAACGGCTCCTCGCCAAACGGCTCGTCGCCGAAGGGCTCGGGCCCCGGCGCCTCGTCGAACGCTCGGACCGGAGCGGCATCCGCACCGGGGAATTCAGGCGGGGGCACGGGCGCCGCCGCGGGCTCGTCGTACACGCCCGCGTCGGCTGCCGGCTCCTCGTAGACGCCCGCCTCGGTCCCCGGCTCCTGCAACGAATCGTGCGACCAGTCCTCATCGGCCCCCTGGTCGTAGGCGATCCCGTCCTCGGCCACCGCTGCGGCCTCGGCCTCGGCCAGCTCAGATGGGGTGGGGTTGCGCCGGACGGGACCAAGCGCCTCACGCTCGGCGCGTTCGACCTCCCCGGGATCGGCGCCCCGGCGGCGCTTCAGGTCGAGGTGGTCTCGGATTGCGTCGTCAAGAAGACCCATTCCGCAAAGGCTACTCGCCGCTCACCACGTTAGCCGTATCCGCCTCAGCTCTCACGGTGCGGTTCTTGCCCTCGCGCTTGGCCACATACAACGCCGCATCGGCCGACGCGATGAGCTCGTCCTTGTTGCCCTCGACCGACGAGGCAGCGCCGACGCTGGTGGTCACGCGCATGCTCCCGCCCCCTTCCAGTAGCGGGATCTCCATGGCCGCGATGGCCATCCGGGCGCGCTCGGCCATCTCGAAGGCGCCTTCGAGATCGGTGTGAGGCAGGATCAGGGCCATTTCCTCCCCGCCGTAGCGAGCGGCCACGTCGACGTCACGCGAGGTGTCGCGCAGCGCGTCGGCGACGTAGCGCAGGACGAGGTCCCCCTGCTGGTGGCCGTGGACGTCGTTGACCGACTTGAAGTTGTCGATGTCGAGCATGATCAGGCCCACCGGGTACTGATAGCGGCGCACCTCCTCCATCTCGGCGCGCAGGAGGTCCTGGAAGTGCCCGTGGCTGGCCAGTCCGGTGAGGTCGTCGGTGATGGCCTGGCGCTGGACGTCGAAGTGCAGGTTGACGTTGGCCATGGCCAACGTTGCCTGGGCGGCGAGGGAGCGCAGCAGCTCCAGATCGTCCTCGGTGAAGGGGCGGCCCTCGCGACACACGGTGATCAGCCCGTGCGTGGGGCCGCCGGGGGTGACCGGGCCGAGGGCCACGGTGGCGAGATGAACCTCGCCCAGCGACGCCTCGCCGACCCCGTCGGAGGTGAGGGCGCGGCGCTCGGCGTCGTAGATGGTCGCCTCCAGGCCGGCCAGGCGCCCCACGTGCACGGTCTCAGAGAGCATGTCCTCAGCGGTGTGGCGGGCGCTCACCCGCCCGCGGTCGGCCTCGGTGGCGTCCATCGCCGTCTCCAGGGCCAGCTCCAGCAGCGCCTCCTTGTCCAGGCCGGAGGCGAAGGCCTCGCCGATACGCCGGATCGCCTGGCGCACGCGGGCGCGCTCCTGCTCGAGCTCGGCCAGCCGGCGCTCGAGCTGGCGCGACATGGTGTTGAACTCCTCCCCGAGCAGCGCGAACTCGTCACGGCCCGAGGTCGGCACCGGCGAGGAGAAGTCGCCGCCGGCCAGGCGCCGGGCGGCGTCCAGGAAGCGGGCGAGCTGGCCGTGCAGGGCACGCGAGGAGAGCAGCGAGAAGAAGAAGGCGAGAATGAGGAAGCCGGCGATGAAGATCCCCGCCAGGAGGCGATCGGCGCCCACGGAGCCCCCGGAGGCCTGGGCGTTGGAAAGGGTCGAGACGGCGATCTGGGCGTTGTCAAACCCGGTGAAGGTCTCGGTGACCACCTGATAGTCGGTGTCGCCGATGGTTACCGTCCCGCGTGAGCGGGGCAGCGGGTGGCCCGCGGCGGCCGGGAGCGTTGAGGCGAGGGTCGTGGCGCCAGAGCGCACCACCACCTGGATGCCGGACCCGGCGAGGTCGCGGGTGAGCTCGCTCGCGGTCAGATCCGAGGCCACGACGGCGCGGGCGGGCCGCGACGGCGCCGCGCGCACCACGGCGATGCCCGGCGCGATGGCGGTCTGATCGCCGATGTCGACCTTCTGGGCGCCTCCCACCGAGACGGTGAGGCGCGCCAGGCCCACCTGGGCCGCCAGCGTCCGGGCGCGCGCGTCGAGCTTGGCCGCCGGGGTGAGGGCGATCTGCGAGGCGATCGCCCGCGCTTGCAGGCTCGCCTGCGTGCTGGCGTTGGCATAGACGCTGGCGGCGGTGCCGGCCACGGCGCTGGCGCGCGCGTCGGCCTTGCCCGACTGGCTGTCGTCGATCAGGCGAAAGACCAGAAATCCGACCGCCGCCATGGGGACGACGACAATCAGGACGAAGAAGCTCGTCAGGCGTGTACGGAAACTCATCATCGGTCGCTAACGACTTGTATCGGCAGTTTCCAACGATTCCATAGCCCTGGCGCTCCTACCAGCAATCCGGGCGATATGTGGACGGACGATGCGGCGTCTAAACTCTTCCCGCACACCGCGTGGCTCAAGCCACCCGCGGGGCTATAGCTCAGTTGGGAGAGCGCCTGGATCGCACCCAGGAGGTCGCGAGTTCGAGTCTCGCTAGCTCCATCGACAAGGAGGGAGACAGGTCATGGCCGAGCGATCTTTTGCCGTCGAGGTCGAGCAGTTGCGGCGTGGTGCCGGAGAGACGCTCCACGTCGAGGGGATCCTCGCCGTGACCAAGGCCCTGCTGCAATCCGGCGTGGCCTACGTCGGCGGGTATCAGGGAGCACCCATCTCCCACCTGATGGACGTGCTCGGCGACGCCCAGCCGATCCTCGACGAGCTCGGCGTCTACTTCGAGAACAGCGCCTCGGAGGCCACGGCCGCGGCCATGCTGGCGGCCTCCGTGCACTACCCGTTGCGGGGCGCGGTCACCTTCAAGTCCACCGTCGGGCTCAACGTCGCCTCCGACGCCCTGGCCAACCTGTCGAGCGGTGGGGTCCTGGGCGGCGCCCTGATCATCCTCGGCGAGGACTACGGCGAGGGCTCGAGCATCATGCAGGAGCGCGCCCACGCCTTCGCGATGAAGTCCCAGATGTGGCTTCTGGACCCGCGGCCCAACGTCAGCGCCATCGTCGAGGCCGTCGAGACGGGCTTTGAGCTCTCGGAGGTCAGCCACACCCCGGTGATGCTGGACCTGCGGCTGCGCTCATGCCATCTGCACGGGAGCTTTGTCGCCAAGGAGAACCGGCGGCCCGCGGTGAGCGTGGCCGAGGCACTGGAGCACCCCAAGCGCGATGTCGGCCGGATCGTCCTGCCGCCGGCGAGCTTCATCCACGAGCAGGAGAAGATCAACCAGCGCTGGCCCGCCGCCGTGCAGTTCATCAAGGAGCGCGGCCTCAACGAGACGATCAACGACGACGGGTCCGACATCGGCATCATCACCCAGGGCGGCCTCTACAACACGCTGAACCGGTCACTGGAGCTCCTGGGTTGCTCGGACGCCTTCGGCAACACCACCGTCCCGCTCTACGTGATGAACGTCACCTATCCGGTGGTGGAGGACGAGATCATCGAGTTCTGCGCCGGCAAGCGCGCGGTGTTGCTGGTGGAGGAGGGCCAACCGGACTACATCGAGCAGAACCTCAACGCGATCCTGCGCCGCCACGGCGTTGACACCGCGCTGCACGGCAAGGATCTGCTGCCGGTGGCCGGCGAGTACACCTCGGCCGCCGTCACCAGGGGCGTGGCCGAGTTCCTGCGCCTGGTCGCACCCGAGGCCATCCAGCACGAGCCGGCGCTCCTGCGCGACCGCGATGATCCGGCGAGCCCCTTTGCCGCGCGGGTCGCCGCCGAGGTCGTGCAGCCACGCCCGCCAGGCCTCTGCACCGGCTGTCCGGAGCGGCCGATCTTCAGCGGGATGAAGCTGGCCGAGCGCGAGACGGGCGAGCACCACGTCAGCGCCGACATCGGCTGCCACCTGTTCGCCATCAACGCCCCCTTCGAGCTGGGCGCCACCACCATGGGCTACGGCCTGGGGTCCGCCGGCGCCGCCGCGCTGAGCGGTCCCGGAGCCGGCAAGCGGACCGTGGCCTTCATGGGCGACGGCGGGTTCTGGCACAACGGCCTCACCAGCGGCGTGGGCAATGCCGTGTTCAACAAGTCCGACCAGCTGCTGGTGGTCGTCGACAACGCCTATGCCGCGGCCACCGGTGGCCAGGACCTCCTCTCCTCCAAGGCCGAGACACCGACGCGCTCCACCCAGCATCCGATCGAGAAGGCCGCGCGCGGTGTCGGCGTGGAGTGGACCAAGACGATCGACGACACCTTCGATGTCAGCCGCGTCCGCGACACCTTCATCGACGCCCTCACCACCGAGGAGAAGGGCCCGAAGGTGGTGGTGATGCAGAGCGAGTGCCAGCTCAACCGCCAGCGTCGCGTCAAGCCCGAGATGCGCCAGGCGCTCAAGGAGGGCAAGCGGGTCACGCGCGAGCGCTTCGGCGTCGATCCCGAAACCTGCACCGGGGACCACGCGTGCATCCGCATCTCCGGTTGCCCGTCGCTGACCATCACCTCCAACCCCGACCCGATGCGGACGCATCCGATCGCCACCGTGCTCGACAGCTGCGTCGGATGCGGCGTCTGCGGCGCCAACGCCCATGCCGCGGTGCTGTGCCCATCCTTCTACCGCTCCGACGTGGTCCACAACCCCACCGCGCGCGACAAGGTGACGGCCCGCGTCCGCGCGTGGTGGATGAAGGTGGCGTCCAGCAAGCTGGAGAGCCACGCTGCGGGGTTCGAGGCCGCCTAGTGCTCCGCGGCGACCGCTGATGTCGAGCTGGTCCGAAGGACGCCGGCCGGTCACCCTGGCGATCCTCGCCCTCGGCGGTGAGGGCGGCGGCGTGCTCGCCGACTGGGTGGTCGCCGCCGCCGAAGGGGCGGGCTACCGCGCCCAGAACACGTCGGTGGCCGGCGTCGCCCAGCGGACCGGGGCGACCGTCTACTACGTCGAGCTCTTTCCGCCCGCCGCGGCCGGGGCTGAGTCCGCCTCCGGCAACGGGTCGGGGTCGGTCCGCGACGAGCCGATCATGAGCATCTTCCCGACCCCGGGCGAGGTGGACATCGTGATCACCTCCGAGCTCATGGAGTGCGGCCGCGCGGTCCAGCGCGGCTTCACCACGCCGGACCGGACGACGCTCATCACCTCGACCAACCGTGTCTACTCCATCGACGAGAAGATGGCCCTCGGCGACGGCCGGGTGGATGACGAGGAGCTGCTGGCAGCCGCGCAGCGCGCGTCCAAGCGCCTGATCGCCGCCGATTTCGCGCAGATCGCCGAGAGCGCCGACTCGGTGATCAGCGCCTCGTTGCTGGGGGCCCTGGCCGGGTCGGGCGCGCTGGCGCTGACCCGTGAGCAGTTCGAGGCCCCGATCCGCGCCTTCGGCCGCAGCGTCGAGCCCTCGCTGGCCGCGTTCGCCGGGGGCTTTGACGCGTCGGCCGCCCCGCTGTTGTCGGTGACCCAGCAGACCGGCAACGGTCGCACCCCCGAGAGCACGAAGGCCGGCGCCGAGCGCCGTCGCAACGAGATCGCCGCCACCGACCCGGCGACCCTGGTCGGGCCCGAGCTGCGCGAGTTGGCCCAGCGCACGCGCGCCATGCCGGCCGCCGCGCGCTCGATGATCCTCCATGGCCTCGTCCGGACCGGGGTCTTTCAGGACCTCCCCTACGCGGAGCGCTACCTGGCGCGCGTGGCGCGGTTTGCCGACGTCGAGCCCGACGCCGACGGAGCGGCCCGGCTGACCGTCGAGGCGGCGCGCCACATCGCGCTGTGGATGTGTTACCAGGACACCATCCACGTCGCGCTGCAGAAGACCCGGCGAGCGCGGATGCAGCGGGTCCGCGCCGAGGCCAAGGCCACGCGCAATCAGCTGGTGGAGGTGCGCGAGTTCCTGCACCCCCAGATCGATGAGATCACCGACACGCTGCCCACTGCGCTGGGTGCCACCCTGCGGCGCTCCAAGTCGTTTCAGCGCCTCGTGCACCGGGTCACCCACAAGGGCATGGTCCTCAACACCACCTCGCTGACCGGCTACACGCTGCTCACCGCGATGGCGCGCTGCCGGCCCCTGCGCCCGCGCTCCCTGCGCTTCGGTCGCGAGCAGGCGGCCATCGAGCAGTGGATGGCGCAGGCGCTGGAC
>Ga0335075_10007400_pt1 | contig 16889 bp, 12 predicted proteins | sample Lox_Sample_24_FD_206723 | JGI IMG/M metagenome (GOLD analysis project Ga0335075, IMG submission 206723) | Soil microbial communities from Loxahatchee National Wildlife Refuge, Florida, United States - Lox_Sample_2.4 | ecosystem: Environmental > Terrestrial > Soil > Wetlands | place: USA...
CGGCGGCGTAGGTTTCGCCGCGAAAGCTTGGCGCGCTCTGGGGGAGGCCGATCCCTGGACTGGGAAGGAAGGACAAGAACGAGCGTGCAGTCGAACGTCGATAAAGCAGGCCACGCGCTTCCGAGGCTCGTCTCGCGCTCGAGCGGCGCCGCGGAGTCCCTCTCATGGTAAGGGAGCGTGAGCGCCAGTCCGCCTCGCCCTCGCCGGAGGGGACAAAGTCTTTCGTTGCCGGCGGCCGAGCAAGGCCCGACTTCTCCTGGCTCCGCTCGACTGGGGGGATTCTTGCGGCCACAGTGTTGTTGTTCGTCGTCGGCGGGCTCATTCAACCGCAGAGCGTGAGCAGCGGCTCGCTCAGCGGCATGATCCCGTTCGCCGCGGTGCTGGTGATCGTGGCCCTCGGCCAGACGCTGGTCATCCAGCAAGGCGGCATCGACCTGTCCGTGCCCGGCATGGTGTCGATCGCGGGCGTCACGATCTCTTATTTCGCCCATAGCGAAGCCGGCCCGGCGGGCTCCACGCTAGGAACCGCGTTCGTCATCTCCTTCGCCGTCGCGATCGCCGCCGGGCTCATCAACGGGTTGCTGGTCAGCCGCGCGAAGGTTGCGCCGATCGTCGCCACGATCGGCATGAATGCGCTGCTCTACGGCTTGAACATCAAGATTTCCGGCGGAACGCCGGTCGCCGTCCCCGACAGCCTGTCGAATTTCGCCAACGGTCGGCTGTTCGGGATCAGCAACCTCGCTTATGTCGCGGTCGCGGTCACGGTCGCGGTGATCGTGGTGGTGAAGCGGACCGCGTTCGGCCGCACCTTCGAAGCCGTCGGAGCGAACGCTCGCGCGGCGCGCGCGGCCGGCGTTGTGGCTCGCCGTTATCAATTGGCCGCCTATACGGCCGCAACGTGCCTCTATTGTCTCGCCGGCATCCTGCTTGCGGGCCTGATGAAGCTGCCGAGCGCCTTTCAAGGCGACACTTATCTCATGCCTTCCATCGCCGCTGTCGTCATCGGCGGCACGTCGTTGTTCGGAGGGTCGGGGAATCTGGCGGCGAGCGCAATCGCGGCGCTGTTCCTCACTCAATTGCAGCAGCTCGTGCTCACCACCGGTTCGAGCGTCGGCGTCCAGTTTCTGTTTCAGGGGGCCGCGATCATCGTCGGCGTAGGTATCTATAGCGTGAATTGGAAAGCGCTCAGCGCAAGGATTCAGACCTTCGGGGGCCAGGCGTCGCCGCCACACGGGCAGACAGCCTGACTCCAGGAGTTCGAAGGCGAGACCTTCGATACGACAAACCAAAGCCCAGGGAGGAGCGAATGACACTGAAAGACAATCTCAAACTGGCCACCGGCCTGGCGGCTCTGTCGACGGTCATAGCGAGCGTCGGACCGGCGGCGGCCGCCTCCGACTGGTGCAAGCAGATCGCGAACGGGATCTATTGCGCCGCGCCTGAGAATCCGCCGCCGCATTTCTGCGGGACAAAGCCCGTCTCGGTCGCGCTCGCGGACGGCTTTGCGGACAATCCCTGGCGCCAGATGACGGCCGCCTCCGCGGTCAACGAAGCCAGCCGCTGCCCCAACGTGACCGGATTCACCCATACGGACGGTCAGGGCAACACCCAAAAGGCGATCTCCGACGTCGAGGGTCTGGCCGCCAAAGGCGTCAACGCGATCGTCGTTTTTCCCGACGCAGGCCCGGCCATGCTGCCCGCCATTCGCGACGCTCACAAGCAGGGCAGCGTCGTGGTCCCGTTCCGCGCCAAGGTCGGCGGCAAGGAAGGCGTCGACTACAACGTCTTCGTCGGCACCAAGTTCTACGACCATGGGCTGATCTGGGGCAAATGGCTCGTCAACGCAATGCATGGCGAGGGCACGGTCGCCTATCTCGGCGGGCCGCCCGGCACGAGCGAGAGCACCGAGAAATCCAAGGGCCTTCACGACGCTTTCAAGGGCCATCCCGGGATCAAATGGATCGGCCAGGAGCCGTTCGAAGTGACCAATTGGGATCCGAGCCTGATCGCGAAATCGCTCACCGCCTTGATCGCGCGCTATCCGAAGATCGATGCAGTGGTTGGGGACCTGTCGATCCCGATCCTGAGCTCCGGAGCTTTTCCTCGGGCCGGGCGTGAACTGCCGCTGGTGGCGGGCGAGGACGCCAATGGCTTCGGCTGCGAATGGGAAAAGCTGCACGCCAACGGCAAGAAGTCGAACTTCCAGTTCACCACCACAAGCGCCGAGCAATGGAATGTCCGTCTCGCCATCCAATGGGCGATTGCGGACGCCGCCGGAGGCAAGGTCGACGAACCCCTGGTCATTGTCGACGCGAAGGGCGGCAAGCACGTCGTCGCAAACCCCGGAGACAAGCTCGTCAATAACTTTGTCATGGATGACTCGCTCAAGGGAATCGTGTTCTGCGACCCGAGCCTTCCCGAGTCCGCGGGCAATGGCACCGGCTTGACCAAGCCGCAATTGCTCCAGGCCCTCAAGGGCGGTCTGTGAGCGACATCCGGCGTCGCTAACCGGAGGCCGCCTTCCGGCGGCGGCCTCCTCTCGCGGCGACGCCGGCCTTTGCGCATAGAGTGACGGACCAGACTCGTGACCGCGACGGAAATGTCCCCCGCAAGAGATCGCCCGGTCAGCGCCGGCGCGGCGGAGCTTCGCCTGTCGAACATCTGGAAGCGGTACGAAGCCGTTGTCGCGGTGAAGGACATTTCCTTTACCGCGGCAGCGGGCGAGGTCCATGCGCTGCTGGGTGAAAACGGCGCCGGCAAGTCCACGCTGGTCGGGATCGCTTCCGGCGACGTGAGGCCCGATTCCGGAACCGTCGAGATTTGCGGACAAGAGATCCAACGGCTGACCCCGAGCGAGGCGCGGCGGCTTGGTCTGGCGCTGGTTCATCAGCATCCCGCCGTGCTGCCGGAGCTGTCGGTGGCGGAGAACATGCTGCTCGCCGTCCAGCCGAACTTTCGCATCGGCGGAAGCGCAAGCCTCGACTGGGTCGCGAGCCAGCTCGATCGCGTCGGCTCGACGCTCAGTCCGCGGACCCGGATGAGCGAAGTCGACATCGCCCAGCGGCAATTGTTCGAATTCGCCAAGGCGTTGGCGGTCGAGCCGCGCGTCCTCATTCTCGATGAGCCCACCGCCGCGCTCACCGCCGACCTTGTCGAGCTCATGTTCGACAAGGTGCGGGAAGCCGCCGCGCGCGGCGCCGCCGTCGTCTACATCTCGCACCGTTTGCAGGAGATCCGCCAGATCGCGCAGCGCGCCACGATTATGCGCGACGGGGAAATGAAGGGGTCCGCTCCTCTCAGCCAATTGTCGGACAACGATATCCTGCGGCTCATCGTCGGCCGGACGCTCACCGACGCCTACCCGCCCAAAAGGTCCGGACCGCAGCCCGAAGGAGGGGGTCTGGTCGTCCGGGGCCTCAGCGGCGCCAATTTCTACGACGTGAACATGACCGCCCGCCCCGGCGAGATCGTGGGCGTGGCGGGCGTCACCGGCAACGGCCAGAGCGAATTTTTGCGCGCGCTGGCCGGGCTCTCTTCCGCCGCCGGTGAAGCGACGCTGGCGGGTCAGCCGCTTCGTCCCGGGCGGCCGGACGCGGCGCGAAAGGCGGGCGTCAGCTACCTTTCGCCGGACAGGCAGAAGGAGGGGCTCTTCATGAGCCTCTCCGTGCGGGAGAACGCCGTTCTTTCGGCGTTGCCGCTGCTCTCCGAATTCGGCTTCGTGCGGCAGCGGCTGGAACGGCAGAAGGTGGAGGCGCAGCGCAGCGGCCTTGCGATCCGCGCCGCGTCGATCGATGCGAATATCGCCAGCTTGTCGGGCGGCAATCAGCAGAAGGTCGTTCTGGCGCGCGCGCTGCTGGCGGAGGCTTCGCTGGTGCTGGCGGAGGAGCCGACGGCCGGCGTCGACGTCGGCGCACGCGCCGAGATCTACCGCATTCTGCGCGACGTGGCGGATCGCGGCGCGCCCGTGGTGATCGTGTCTTCCGACGGTCTCGAGCTTGAAGGTTTGTGCGACCGGGTCCTGGTTTTCTCTCGCGGCCATATCGTAGGCGAACTTGCGGGCGCCGACGTCACCGAAGAGAAGATTGGCCGCCACATGGTGACCTCGACCGTTCATCGGCGCGCCGGGGCGAGGCGCGCGACGTCGAGCCTCGCCCAGCGGCTGCGCGCCTTCGCGGCCAGCGACTACGCTCCAAGCCTCGTTCTCGCCGTGCTGATCCTGGCGCTCGGCGCCTATGTCACCGGGCAGAACACGCGATTCGTTTCGAGCTTCAACCTGCAGAAGATGCTGCTGCTCTGCGCGGCGCTCTGCTTCGTTGGATTCGGACAGATGTGCGTCGTGTTCACCGGCGCCATCGACTTGTCGGTCGGACCTCTGGTCGGCTTGTGCGTCGTCATCGCATCGTTCTTCTTCGGCGATGCGACTGCGATCCCGACCATGGCGCTCGGTCTTCTGTGCATGTTTGGCGCGGGCGCGCTCGTGGGCCTGATAAACGGCTCGCTCGTCCGTTTCGGAAACTTCACTTCGGTGGCCGCCACTCTCGGCGTCTACATCATCCTTCAGGGCATATCGGTGTTGCTGCGGCCTTATCCGGCGGGCAGCATCGACTCCGACGTCATCGCCGCGATTCAGGCCAGTGTCGGAAGTCTTCCGATAGCGTTCATTGTGGTGATTGCGCTCGCGGTCGCGCTCGAGATCGCTCTGCGCACGACCCGCTGGGGACTGAGCATTCGTGCGGTCGGATCGAACGCGCAGGCCGCCGCCAAGCTCGGCGTCAGGACGAACCGCACCGTCATAGGCGCGTTTCTGGCTTCGTCGCTTTTGACCGCTCTCGGCGGCGTCATGGTCATGGCGCAGCTGGGAATCGGCGATCCGAACCAGGGGACCACTTACACATTGGCGAGCATAGCCGCTGTCGTGCTCGGGGGCGCGAGCTTGTTCGGCGGGCGCGGATCGTTCATTGGCGTTATGCTCGGCGCCGTCCTGATCCAGGAGGTGAACTCGGCGACGACCTTCCTCGGCCTGTCGCAGGCCTGGCAATATTGGTTCATCGGCCTCCTGACTCTTTGCGCGGTCGCGGTCTATTCTCAAGCCTGGCGAGCCGCGAGCGAAGAATGAGAAGCGGCGGAGAAACGCGGGCGCGGACGCCAGAAAACGGCGAAACGAAACGGAGGTTAAGTCACTGAAAACACTCGATCCCGCAAAATGGAGGATTCGCTTCCATCAACGATTTCAATAGGTTAAGGCGAGCGACGCGAAACGATTCCTTTCGCTGGGCGAAACGTGGACTTCGTTTTCCGCGGAATGGCGCCGCAAGCAATTGAAATCCCTCAAAACGGACTCGGAAATGGCGCTGTGCCGGCTTGCGGTCGCTTCTCGAAGGAGACTCGAGGAGACGAGCGCCGTATGACTGACTTGACCAGACCTCGAGAGGGCTGAGGCTGAATGTGCAGCGCGTGCGAATTCCCTGCTTCGTCGGGGCATTGGGCCGAGGCGGGCTTAGCGCCCGGCCCTGCCGATGCGGCGAGGGATCGCCTGGTCATGCTGGACGCGCTTCGCGCCGCGCTCGCCGCGCACGGCCTCCGCGTCAGGGCGCCGAGCTCCTGGTCCGGCTTCCAGATCGTGGCGCCGTCGGGCCGCTTTGAGAACGCCGGAAACCTGGACGAAGCGTGGGCGGCGGCGGAAAAACTGGCCGGCCGAGCCGTGGACCCCTTGAGCCCGCTCGTGATCGCGTAAGGCCGGATTACGATTGCTTCATGCTCAGCTCGCCTCGACGCTTTCGTCTCACCGTGCTCAGCGGCTTCCTGGGCGCCGGCAAGACAACCTGGCTGCGGCGCCATTTGCGCTCCGGCGTCTTCCGCGATGCGATCCTGATTGTCAATGAAGCGGCGAACGCGGCGGTCGACCGCCTGCTGCTGGGCTCCGCCGATCGCGTCCATATCCTGACCGGAGGCTGCGCATGCTGCGACGGGCTGCCGAAATTGCTGCGCCTTCTGCGCGACCTGCTCGTCTCAAGTCCCGCCGCGGAGAGTTCGGCAGTTCAACGCATTGTGCTCGAGACCAGCGGCCTTTCCGACCCGCATGTCATCCGCGAGGCTATCGAATCCGACCCCGACCTCTCGACCTGCGTCGAGGTCAGCGAGATCATTGTCATCATCGACGCCGTCAACGGTCGCGATCTGCTTCGAAGCGAACCCATGGTCGGTCGACAGGTCACGTCGGCCGATTGCATCATCGTCAGCAAGACCGACGCCGCCGCACGGTCCGACGTAGCGCAGCTGCTTGTCGCCTTGCGCCGGCTAAACCCGGATGCGGTCCGCTTTGGCGCGGTTCGCGGCGTCGAGGCGCCGCTGCCCGATCCCGAAATATCGGATTCGACCGGATCGAACGAGACCTGGCCCGATCGTGGCGCGGGCGCCCTTTTGGCCTCGGAAATTCGGCTCGGGGATACGACTTGGCCGGTGTTCGCGGTCTGGCTGTCCGCCTTGCTGCATGCGCTTGGGACCGACCTTCTGCGCGTCAAAGGCGTTGTCCGGACGCCAATGGGTCGTCTGTTGATCCAGGCGGTCCGGGGCTGCGTGCAGCCGCCCGAACGGCTTCCCGGCGCCGTGGATGATGGCGACGGCGTGTTGGTGGTCTTCTCGCGAAACCATTCGGCCGAGAGCCTGCAACGGTCTCTGGATACGTTTGCGCAGGCGGCGCGGGAGCGCTCTGGATGATGCTGACACGCGCCAATGTTCGACGGCGGCTCAATTCGCACTTTGAAGAAGCCGCCGCCGGGTGGTAAGCGCTCACACGAAGGAGGCGCGTCCATGAAATCAAGCACCGATCGAATTCTGACGACGCACACCGGCAGTCTGCCGCGCTCGAAAGCGCTGTCGGCGATGCTGGTCAAACGCGAGCGGCGCAAACCGTATGATGCGGCTGCGTTTCACGCCGAGCTCGAACGGAATCTTGACGCCAACCTAAGGCGCCAGATCGAGAGCGGCGTTGATATCGGAAACGACGGCGAGACCCCAAGGGTCGGCTTTTCCACCTATACGACCGAACGCATGACCGGCTTCGGGGGCGAATCGAGGCGCAAGCCGACCCTCGACGCCATCAAGTTTCCTGGCTTCGCGGAATACATGTCGCGACAGATCGGCGTCGCCGAGGATCTGGCGAAAGTTTGGAACGCGCCGCAGGCGGTCGGCAAGCTCGAATACGATTCAACCCTCAAGGAGGCGAAGGAAGAAGCGGCGCTATTTCAGGCTTCCCTCAAGCGGCTTGGCGTCTCCTTCATCGAAAATTTCATGTCGGCCGCCTCTCCAGGCATCGTCTCCTGCACAATGCTGCTTTCTCCCGACAATCCGGCGTACAAGAACGACGCGGAATATGTCATGGGAATCGCGAAGGAGTTGAAAAAGGAATACGAGTACATCGTCGGCCAAGGCTACGTGCTTCAGCTTGATGCTCCCGATCTTGCGATGGAGCGCGTCATCATGTTCGGCGATCAGCCGCTGAACATGTTCCTCGATCGCGTCGCGCTGCATATCGAGGCGATCAATGTCGCGATCGCCAACATCCCACGCGATCGGGTGCGCCTGCACGTGTGCTGGGGCAACTGGAACGGCCCCCATCAGGACGACGTCGACATGGCGGACTTGCTGCCGATCCTCTACAGGGCGAAAGTCGGCGCGCTGTCCATCCCAATCGGCAACCCTCGTCATGAGCATGAGACGGAGACATTCCGGAAACTTCCGCTGCCCAGCGAGATGCTGCTAATTCCCGGGGTGATCGACGTCACCACCAACTATCTCGAGCATCCCGAAGTCGTGGCGAACCGGATCTGCGCGGCGGTCTCGGCGGTTGGAGCGCGCGAGCGCGTGATCGGAGGCACCGATTGCGGGTTCGGCACGTTCGCCAGCTACGAGTTCATCGCCGAGGATATCGTGTGGGCGAAACTCAAAGCGCTATCGGAAGGCGCCGCAATCGCGACCAAGCGTCTCTGGGGGCGCGACGCGGCGCAGGCCTAGCCACGCAGTTGATGGGGGGTCGTCACACGCCGAGCGAGAACCCTTCATCCATGACGACAATCGCCCCGTGCACCGGCTTGCTGTCGGAGCAGGACAGATACAGGGCCATTGTCGCCATTTCCTCCGGCAGCGAATAGGTTCTTCCGCTTGGGGTGCGCTCGCCCATCATGTCGACAAAGCCTTTGTATTGCGCCTCGGTCCGGAGATTCTCGTTCATCGGCGTCGCGGTGTTGCCGGGCGCGATGCAATTGACGTGAACGCCATCCCGGCCAAACTCGATCGCCAGCGAGCGCGTCAGCATGTTGACCGCCGCCTTGCTCGCGCAATAGACGGCGTAATTGGCGAGGGCCATCGTCCCGAGCACCGACGAGATGTTGACGATCCATCCGGTCTTGCGGGCGCGCATGGACGGCGCGATCGCGCAGATCGCGTTCCAAGTCCCCTTCACGTTGATGTCCATGACTTTGTCATAGACGTCCTCGGGCGTATTCGCCGCGGGCGTTGGCGGGAAAACGCCCGCCGAATTGATCAGAATGTCGATCGGACCCTGCGCGGCGGACACTTTGGAGACGACTCTGGCGACCTCATCCGGATGGCGCACATCCGCGACATGCGCGGACGCCTGGCCGCCGGCGTCGCGAATGCGCTTGGCCACGGTCTCCGCCTTGGCGAGGTCCAAACTCGCAAGGACCGCGACGCTGGCGCCTTCGCGTCCGAAGAGCAGCGCGATCTGTTCGCCGATCCCCTGCGATCCGCCGGATACGAACGCGACCTTGCCCTCAAGCTTCCCCACGTCGTTTCCCCTTTTCATTCGATCCCTGTCGATCGCAAATCGACGTTCTCATCGAGCGAAGCCATGAAGCGACCCAGCGCCTGCGGATCAGGACCACTCCGGGTTCAGCCTGGGTTGCCGACCTTCGCGTCTGCAGTTCTCAGACTGCACCGCTTGAGGGAATTTTGGCAACAGGCCACGCCGAACTTGCCGGGGCGCGAACAGAAAGGCGCGAAGCGAGCCCAAAAACGAGCCAGCGCCATCATGCCAAAGGATGGGGGCCATTAGTCTTGCTGATTTGAATCGGGCATCTGCGTCTGTTAGCGTCGCTCCGTCAGCTAAGCGCCGAATGATAATAAGAAGGCTGGCGCCATCCGCTCGACACTTGAGCGAGAGCCGGAGGAAGCGTCTCGATGGAAAGGACAGTCATTCGAAACGCCGTTGTCTTGTCGATGGACCCAACCATCGGTGAGCATCTCGACGCCGACGTTCTGATCGAAGGCGAGAAGATCGCGGCTGTCCGGCCGAACATCGGTCCGGTGGACGCGCACGAAATCGACGGCAAGGACATGATCGTCATGCCAGGTTTCGTCGACACCCATCGCCACACCTGGCAAAGCGCCCTGCGCAACACGGCGACAGACTGGAGTCTGGCGCAATACTTCGGCGGTGTTCGGGGCGTCATGGGCGAGCTCTATACGCCCGACGACATGTATGTCGCCAATCACGTCGGAGCGCTTGAGGCGCTCGACGCGGGGATCACCACTCTCGTCGACTGGTCGCACAACAACAATTCGCCTGACCATTCCGACATGGCGGTCAAGGGCCTGAAGGACGCCGGCCTGCGCGCGGTCTTTGCCTACGGCAACGCCAACCGCGAATGGTTCCCGATCAGCGACCTGCCGACGGATTTCGCCGACGTCGCCCGCGTCCGCAGACAGCACTTCTCGTCAGACGATGGGCTTGTGACAATGGCTTTCGCCGCCCGCGGGCCGCAGTTCGCCACGGTCGACCAGACCGAGATTGATTTTCGCAAGGCGCGCGAGCTCGATCTCCCGATCACAGTGCACGTCGGCGACGGATTATGGGGCCTGAAAAACCCGATTGACCAGCTCCACTCGCTTGGCCTTCTTGGACCGCGCACGACCTACGTCCATTGCTGCACGCTGAGCGACCACGAGTTCAAGCTGATGGCCGATTCCGGCGGCTCCGCATCGCTGGCGGCCGAGGTCGAGCTCAATATGGGCCACGGCAACCCGGCGACGCTAAGCTGCCTCAAATATGGCCTGCGGCCGAGCATCTCGATCGACGTCTGCACATCCGTCGGCGGCGACATGTTCGCGCAGATGCGCATCCTGATGGCCACGACCCGCGGGGTCGTGAACGCCGAGGCCCTCAAGGAGCACAAGCTCCTCGATCCGGTTCCGCTCACCGGGCGCGATATGCTTGACTTCGCGACCCTGCAGGGAGCGAAGACCGCCAACCTCGATCGCCGCACAGGGTCGCTCACGCCCGGCAAGGACGCCGACGTCCTCATCCTCAGCACCAACTCGCTGAACATGTTCCCGATCAACAATCCTGTGGGCGCGGTCGTCGAGGACGCTCACGTCGGCAACATCGACACCGTGTTCGTGAAAGGCAAGATCAAGAAGCGCCATGGCAAGCTCGTCGACGTCGACGTCAAGGCGCTGCGCCGACGGATGGAAAGGACCGTCGAGAGCCTGTTCGCTCGCGCGGGCGTCGCGCGCGACGGAAACTGGCTGCCCAGGCCCTATGTGAAGGGCACTGACGCGGAAAAGGCCGCCTGACGGGGACCCCGAAGATGCCGCGGTATCGCTACGCCTGCGCAAGCTGCGGCCCATTCGACGAAATGAGGCCGATGTCCGCCTACACGCAGCCTTGCCCGTGCCCTGGCTGCGGCGCAATGGCCCCACGCGAAGTCGCGGCCGCCAGCGTTGCTGGCCGTGCATCCTTGGAGAGCGGGTCGCCGGCGCCGACCCGACGACATCAGCCGGGCTGCGGATGCTGCGCCGCCGCCGTACGGCCGGGACTGAGAGCCGAGGCCGCCTTCGCTGGGGCGCCGAAGAACGGGTCGGCGCCGGCTCGCTCCTTTCTGACCCGCGCCTGACATGACGGCTTGACGGCGATGCGCGTCTCTCAGGTCCTTGGGCGGCGCCGATCGTGAGGGGGCTCGCCAGACTTCTTCCGGCGCAATTCCTGCTGATTGTCCCTGCGACGGTCGTCCTCTATCTGGTGAGCGGGTTGGTGGCGCCGGGAAGCTTGTCGGGCAGTGCGATGCTTACGGTCGCCTGTTTCGCGTCGATCCTCGCCATCGCAGCGATCGGCCAGACGCTGGTCGTGCAGCAGGGCGGCCTCGACCTCAGCGTTCCGGGCGTGATCTCGCTGGCCGCGGTGCTGGTCACGAAATTCCCGGCGGGCGACAACGCGGCGCTTGGCCTGTGGATCCCTGTCGCGCTGGCCTCGGGCGCGGTCTCGGGACTGATCTGCGGCGTCGCGATTACGCGCTTCTTCGTCACCCCGCTTGTCGCGACGCTCGCGGTCAATGCGCTGCTGTACGGGACGGTGCTCTATTTGACGAAGGGAACCTCGACGGAGGGCGTGCCCCCGGCGCTCGGGAACTTCGCAGTCGGCCGTCTGTTCGGCGTGCCGCAGCTTGCGCTGTTCACGCTTGTCGCCGTGGCCCTCGTTGAGGTCGCCGTCCGATCGACGGCGACCGGACGGCGCTTTGTCGCGGTCGGCGTCAGCGCGCGCGCGGCGCGCGCCGCCGGCATCCGCGTCGTTTGGTACAAGACTGCGACATACGCGGTCGCCGGGTTCTTCTACGCCCTCGCCGGCGCGCTTCTCGCCGGCTACCTGCGCGTGCCAAGCCTGCTCGTCGGGCAAAGCTATCTCCTGCCGACCATCACCGTCGTCGTGCTCGGCGGAAACTCCATGCTGGGCGGAGCAGGCAGCGTCGCCGCAACGGCGATCGGCGCGATCTTTCTCGTGCAGCTCCAGCAGGTCATCATCGGCATGGGCGCGCCGACATCGGCGCAGTTCCTCATCCAGGCCGTCATCATCCTGCTCGGCATGACGCTTCAGGTCGTCCCCTGGGCGAATCTCGCTGTGTTTCGTGGCCGCTCGAGGGCGGAAGCGTTCAAGCGCGGCGTAGGCGCTCCATTGCGCGGGCCCGGGACGGGTCAAGAAAACTAGGGCGTTGGCCCCAAGGGAAGGAGAAGATGATGCTTAGGACTTCATTCAGAGCGGCTCTCTCGGCGGCGGCGCTCGCGGGGGCCGCCGTGATCGCCGGCGCCGCGACGGCTCATGCGGCGGAAAGCGCCCAGAAGCTGATCGAGACAGCCGCCAAGACGACCGACACGTCGTTCTGCGGCACAAAGCCGATCACGCTCGGCATTCACGACGGGTTCGGAATCAACGGCTGGTCGCGCGCCTCGATGGCGGCGGTCCGCTCGGAAGCCGCCAAATGCGCCAATGTGAAGCAGGTGCCGCGCATCGGTCAGGGCGATTTGCAGAAGTCGATCGCCGACGTCAACGGAATGGTGTCGCAGGGCGTCGACGCGATCGTCATCATTCCCGACTGGGGCAAGTCACAGCTCCCGTCCCTGCGCGCGGCGACCGAGGCCGGTGTGAAGGTCGTGCCGTGGGCCGCCGATCCCGGCGGCAAGGACGGCGAGGATTACGTCCAGTATCTCGACTGGGACGAGCACGCGGCGGGCGTCGCATGGGCCGAATGGGTCGCCAAGGCCATTCATGGGAAAGGCAATGTCGTGTTCCTCGGCGGCCCCGCCGGCAATCCGGTGAGCGCGCACGAGCTCGCGGGCGTCGTCGAGGCGTTCAAGAAATATCCGAAGATCACCCTGCTCACCGGCGACAAGGACTGGCCGGTCACCAACTGGGACTCGGCCCTGATCCAGCAGGACATGACCGCGCTCCTGAACAAGTATCCGAAGATTGACGCCGTCATCAACGACAGCGACGGCTTCGCCAGCCTTGGGGTCGTCCGCGCCTACCAGAGCGCCAACAAGCCGCTGGTGCCGCTAGCCTCGCTCGAAGCCAACGGCCTTGCCTGCGAATACGAGAAGGACAAGGCGAGCAACCCCAACTTCCAGATCGGCACGATCTCCGGCCGCAACTGGATCGGCCGCGTGGCGGCGCGTAAGGCGATCGCCGCGGCGGAGGGCCTGAAAGACGACGAGCCGACGCGCTTTGAACTCGGCATCTACGAGGATTCGCTCGGCGGCAAGGCGCCGGTCTGCGATCCTAAACAGGGGCCCGACACCTTCACCTCGTCGCAACTGAGCGCCGACGATCTCGCCAAATACGGCAAGGCGGAGTGAGCGGAGGCCGGCCGGCATAATGGCGAGCGACCCCCGAGCCGTTCTGCGCCTCACTGACGTCGTCAAGACCTTTCCCGGCGTTGTCGCGCTGGGCGGCGTAAGCCTGGAGGTCATCGAAGGCGAGGTTCACGCCCTTCTCGGCGAGAACGGCGCGGGGAAGTCGACGCTGATGGCGGTCGCCGCCGGCGCCTTGATCCCGGACTCGGGCTCGATCGAAATCGGCGGTGAGCCGCTCGACGAACCGACGCCGGCCAGGGCGCAGGCGCTCGGCCTCAGCGTCGTCTATCAGCACACATCGGTTCTTGACGACCTGACGGTCGCCGAGAACCTCCTCTATTGCGTGCCTGCCGTGAGACGAGCGGACGGGAGGACCAGCCGCGCCTGGGTGCAGGATCAGCTCGACACGGTGGGCGCCGAGTTCGACCCGCGCATGCGGGTGAGCGACCTCACGATCGCGCAAAGACAGCTTGTCGAAATCGCCAAGGCGCTCGCGCTGCAACCGAAAGTGCTCGTGCTCGACGAGCCGACCGAGGCCTTGACCGCGGTTGAGACCGAACGGCTCTTCCAGCAGATCCTGCGCATCAAGGCGCTCGGAACCGCTGTCGTCTACATCTCGCACCGGCTGCCGGAAGTACGCCGAATCGCGGACCGGATCAGCATCCTGCGCGACGGCCAGTTTCGCGGCGCCTTTTCGGCGGCGGGGGTTTCGGAGGAGGACATTCTCGCCCGGATCATCGGCCGCTCGATCGGCCATGCTTATCCGGCCAAGACGACGCACGTCGATGGCGCCGTGACGCCTGTGCTTGTCGCCCGGAACATAAGCGGCGACAGGCTGCAGGGGGTCGACGTTGAAGTGTGGCCAGGCGAGGTGCTCGGCCTCGCCGGCGTCGAGGGCAACGGGCAGCGCGACTTCATCCGCGGGCTCGCCGGTCTCACGCCTGTCACCGGCGAGATCAGCATCCGGGGCGTGGGCGTCGCCACCTCCGATCCCGTCGCGGCGCAGAAGGCGGGGATCATTTTTCTGCCTGGCGACCGGCATGCGGAAGGGCTGCTCTTGTCCCTATCGATCCGCGAGAACCTGACGCTGCTAGTCCTCGACGCCATGACCCGCCTGGGGCTCGTCTCCCGCAAAAGGGAGGTCGCGCTTGCAGGCTCCTACGGCGCCTCGCTCGCCATCAAGGCTCCGTCGCATGAAACGACAATCGCGCATCTGTCCGGCGGCAATCAGCAGAAAGTGCTGTTCGGCCGATCGATGGCCGCCAATCCCGCTGTGTTCCTGGCGGACGAGCCGACGCGCGGCGTCGACGCCGGCGCCCGCGTGGAGCTCTATAAGATTACACGCGACGTCGCGGCGAGGGGCGCAGGCGTCGTCGTGCTCTCATCCGACGCCGTGGAGCTGCAAGGCCTCTGCGACCGGGTGCTCGTGTTCTCGCGCGGAAAAATCGTCCGTTCGCTCGTCGGCGACGAGCTGACGGAGGAAAATATCACGGGCGCCGCGATTGGCGCAGAGATTCATCGCGAATCGTCCAAGGGCGGGTCGGGATCGAGCTGGCTCGCGCGCTTCGCCGCCAGCGATTTCGCGCCGACCCTGATCCTTGCGGCGCTGATCATCCTGCTCGGCCTCTATACGACCAGCGTCAACCCCAAGTTTCTGAGCGAGCGCAGCCTCGGCGGCACGCTCTTGCTGGCGAGCGCGCTGGCCTTCGTCAGCTTCGGCCAGCTCTTCGTCCTGATGACAGGAGGAATCGACCTTTCGGTCGGCCCGCTGACCGGACTTGTGGTCGTCATCCTCTCTTTCTTCGCCGACGCGAGCCACGGCCCGGCTGATTTCGCGCTCGGCCTCGTCGTGGCCTTTGCGGTCGCGGCGCTGATCGGCCTGATCAACGGGCTTCTGATACGCCTTGTGAAGCTCTCGCCGCTGATCACGACGCTCGCGATGTTCATCGCGCTTCAGGGCGTCTCGCTTTCCCTGCGCTCGACGCCTGACGGGTTCTTCCGCCGGGCGATTACGCACGCGCTCAATTACCGCTACGGGTTCCTGCCGGCCGCCTTCATTGTGGTTGTAGTCGTCGCGGTCGGACTCGAGATCATGCTCCGCAAGACGCGCTTCGGAATGGGCGTGCGCGCGATCGGCTCCAACGAGGTCGCCGCCTATCGCCTCGGCGCCCGCGTCGACCGCACCGCGACGCTTGCCTATGTTCTCTGCTCGCTGTTCGCCGCCGCCGGCGGCGTCATGCTTGCAGCGCAGGTCGGAGTGGGCGATCCGACTGTCGGGCGGAACTACACGCTTCAGAGCATCTCCGCGGTCGTCCTGGGCGGCGCGAGCATCTTCGGCGGCCGCGGCTCCTTCCTCGGCGCTCTCGCCGCGGTGCTGCTCATTCAGGAAATCACCGCGACCACGGGCTTCCTCGGTCTCGACACCGCTTGGCAATATTGGCTGCCTGGGCTTCTGATCCTGGTTGCCACCGCGCTTTATTCCCGCAGCCGGGTCGGGCCGGAAGCCCATTGATGGGCGTCTCATTGGGAGGCGCGACAGAGGACAACATAATGAGCGGCAAGGTCGGCATGGTCGGCGTCGGGGTCATGGGCTTCGCCATGGCCATGAACCTAAGGAAGGCCGGTTTTGACGTCGTCGGGTACGATCCGGCGCCGGCCGCCCGCGAAAGAATGGCAGGCATCGGCGCCCGCGCGGTCGATTCCCCGCGACTCGTTGCGGAAGCTTGCCCGACGATCATCCTGTCGCTGCCCTCGGCGAAGGCGCTGGCCGAAGCGGTTGGCGGCGAGAATGGGCTCGCGGCGGCTTTAGCGTCCGAGACGGTGGCGATAGAATGTTCGACCCTTCCGCTCGCCGACAAGCGGGCGGCCCACGCGCTGATGGAGGGCGCCGGAAAGATTCTTCTCGACTGTCCCTTGAGCGGCACCGGAGCGCAGGCAGCGGTCAAGGACCTTGTGGTGTTCGGCAGCGGCGACGAGAGCGCCTTCGAGCGCTCGAAGCCAGTGTTTGAGGGCATGTCGCGCGTCCAGCGTTATCTCGGCGCCTTCGGCAACGGCAGCATCATGAAATATATCGCCAACCTGCTCGTGACGATCCACAACGTCTCGACCGCGGAGGCGATGGTGCTCGGAATGAAGGCGGGCCTCGAGCCGTCGCTGATCTACGACACGCTCGCGGACAGCGCGGGTTCGTCGCGCATCTTCCAAATCCGCGGCCCGTTGATGCGTGACCAGAACTACGACCAGCCGACCGCGACGATCCGCACCCATCTCAAGGACCTGTCGATCATCGGCGCGTTCGCGAGCGAGCTGGAATGCCCGACGCCGCTCTTCTCGGCCGCCGCCCAGCCTTATTACGCCGGCGCCGCCCAGGGCCGGGCGATGCAGGACACGGCGGCGGTTTGCGCGGTCCTCGAGGAAATGGCGGGCCTGAAGAGGCAAGGGTCGGGGCCGTCAGGCGCATGACCCGCGAAAGGCCGCAAGCCTTCCACACGGTTTCCCAGCCGAGCCAAGCCGCTTCAGAGTCGAGAAGCTTCCGAGGTCAGCGAGCCTTTTTCACAAACAATGCCGCGTTCGAGGGCTGCGCGGTGAGCTTGCCGTTCTCGATCGCGAGCGCCAGCTCGATAACCCGCTCATTGACGGGCGCAGACCTGCCGTGCTTCCTCAGCACGTCGACAACGTGGCCGTTGACTTCGCGGATTTCCGCGCGCCGGCCCTTGCGCCAATCCTGCAGGGAAGTCGTAAGCGTGTCA
>Ga0335075_10007401_pt1 | contig 16888 bp, 13 predicted proteins | sample Lox_Sample_24_FD_206723 | JGI IMG/M metagenome (GOLD analysis project Ga0335075, IMG submission 206723) | Soil microbial communities from Loxahatchee National Wildlife Refuge, Florida, United States - Lox_Sample_2.4 | ecosystem: Environmental > Terrestrial > Soil > Wetlands | place: USA...
AAATCGCTGACCGTGCAGCGATTGAAGAAATACTCCACAAAGGAATAGACGGAGTGATGCACTTTGCCGCTCTCATCGAAGCGGGAGAAAGTATGAAGAAGCCGGAGATTTATTTCCGGAACAACAGCGCCTCGGCGCTCAGTGTTCTGGAAGCGATGCTGGCCACGGGGGTGAAGCGGTTTGTTTTCTCATCGACCGCGGCAGTTTATGGTGAGCCGGAGTCGACTCCGATCCGCGAGGATGCAGCGCTGCGGCCGACGAACGCCTATGGGGAGTCGAAGCTCCTGGTTGAGCACATGCTGGGCTGGCTGAATCGCATTCACGGCTTTCGCTACGCAAGCCTGCGCTACTTCAATGTTGCCGGTGCGATCGAGGGGCGCGGTGAAGCGCACGAGCCGGAGTCGCACATCATCCCACTGATTCTCGACGTGGCGCTGGGACGCAGGAAGAGCATCAAGGTCTTTGGGCGGGATTATCCCACGCCTGACGGCACCTGCATCCGCGACTATATCCATGTGCATGATCTGGCCCGCGCCCATGCGCTGGCGCTGGAGGCGCTGAAGGACCGGGACAAGCTCATCTACAACATCGGGAACGGCGTGGGCTTCAGTGTCCGCGAGGTGATCGAGTCGGTGCGCCGCGTCACCGGGCACCCGATTCCTGTGGAAGAGTGCCCGCGGCGGCCGGGAGACCCCGCGGTGCTGATCGCCAGCTCGGAAAAGATCGGCGCAGAGCTGGGATGGAAGCCGGAATACACGACCCTCGACGCAATCATCGGGAGCGCGTGGAAGTGGCATCAGCAGTACTACGGAAAGACGAGGTAGTTTCCTGCGGGGCGGCGATTCCGGAGATGGGCCTTGCCGCCCCACGATTCGGGGAGGATTTACCGGGCGGTCCCGGTTGCGATTTCGGCGCCTGCGACCGGGCTTTCGCCATTTGATTTCGGCGGCCTGACCAGCAGCGGAAGGACAATCGACACCACCATGATGACGGCGATCAGGTGCAGGGCGGATGCATATGCCCCGGTGGACTGCCTGAAATAGGCAATCAGCAATGGTCCGAATGCGCTGGCGAATCCCCAGGCGGTGAGCATAAGGCCGTAAATCGGGCCGACATTTTTTGCTCCGAAGTAGTCAGCGGCGAATGCAGGCATGGTGCCGAAACCGCCGCCGTAGCACATCAGAATCACGAAAGTGATCACGATCAGTGCGGTCACTGAGTGAAACGTGGGCAGGAACCAGAACAACGCCGCCTGCAGCAGATACATCACCACGAAGGTCGCGCGCCGCGTAATCCAGTCCGATACCCACGCCCAGAAGACGCGCCCGAGCGCGTTGCCAATGCTGACGATCCCCACCATGCTCGCTGCGACAATCGCAGTGGTCTTAGCCAGCTCCTGAAACATCGGCGATTCCTGCGAGATTATCGAAATTCCAGCCGAAGTATTCAGAAACAGCAGGAGCCACAGCGCCCACCACTGCCAGGTTTTCAAGGCTTCGCCCAGAGTGAAGTCCCTGGCCGCGCGCTGGGCTTTCTCGAGCGCCTTGGGCGTCCACCCCTCCGGCCGCCAGCCGGCTGGGGGATTGGTCATGAACCAGCCGCCGGCCACGGTGACAATGAGGAAGGCGATGCCGAGATAGGCGAAGGTCTGCAGCACGCCGACGCTCTGAATCAGGCGCGTCGCGACCGGCGCAGTGACGAGGGCTCCGGCGCCAAAGCCGCCGACGGCGACACCGGTCATCAGTCCGCGGCGATCGGGAAACCACTTCACCAGAACGGAAATCGGAACGATGTAACCGAAGCCAAGGCCGACTCCGCCGATCACTCCGTAGGTGAAATAGAGCCAGGACAGGCCGGAGGAAAAGCTGGCCAGAAATATGCCGCCGCCATATAGCAATCCGCCAACGATGACGACCACGCGCGGCCCGACCTTATTCAGCCAGAGGCCGCCAAAGAAAGAGGCGAAGCCGAGTACAAAGATGGCAATCGTGAAAGTAAGGGTGACTTCTGAAATCGTCGAGTGGAAGAGCTTTGAGAGCGGCACTCGAAAGACACTCCAGGCATACACCGCGCCCAACGCCATCTGCACCAGAATCGCCGCGAACGCGATTCCCCACCGCCTCTTTTCGTTCATACATCCTCCAGCCGCTCAGCGTACTCCTGTACGGCACACCACATCCAGAGGAAGAGATGCGGCGCACCGCCATGAGCGATTCGGGGGAGACACGTCTTTTTATCACGGGGTGAAAGGATGCGGAAGATTACTCGGGAATGAATCGCATCTTCTGAAATTGGGTGAGAAGGCGGAGCAGCATCTCTTCGGTGTCCACGGCCTCATGAAAGCCGAAGAGACGGGACTTGGTCGTGTCAGACATCACGTCGTATTCCAGATTGAAAATTGCTTCGCCAAAGGGCCATGCCGCGGCATCGCGAAAGGAGTAATGGAGCAGGCCGTATCTCTTCACCATCGCGTCCCATACCGTTGCCTTGTCAGACATGAAGAGCGCCAGGGGAGTGCGTTGCGGATATCCGCAAGGCATGCGAAAGAATTCGGCCAGGCGCGGCCACAGGTGCTCCCAGCGGCTGAAGTCGCCGTTGGTGATGTTGAAGGCCTGGCTGTCGCATGCGTCGTTCTCGGCGGCCCACACCATCGCCTTGGCCAGCAGCTCAGCGTCGGTCATCTCCATCACCATCCGGTAAGCCTTCGGCGATCCGGGGTAGTTGAGGGGCAGATTCATTTCCCTGCAGAGCGAAGCATAGACGGCGATGACGGTGGCCATGTTCATGGGATTTCCGACGGCAAAGCCGCAGATAGAGGATGGACGCAGTGCCGTCCAGGACCACGTCTTTCCTGAGGACTGCGCGATGAGGTAGTCCTCCTGGTCGTAGTAGAAATTCGGCGGCATGTGCCTGGGGTCGCTTTCCTTTGCCGGCGTCTTGTAGGGGCCGAGATGCGCGCCGTAATACTTCGCTCCTTCGAGCAGGACCACCTTCCGCAGCGAGGACGACGACCGCTCGGTTGCCTCGACCAGGTTTCGCAGCATTCCCAGATTCGGCGCGATCTCCTCGAAGAAGCTCATCCCGAACTGCAGCGCCGCGTAGAAGATGTGCGTTACATCGGGCAACTCTGAGAGCAGGGCCTCGACGTCCGGCCGGTTCAGAAGATCGACGGCCACATGCCGGGCGCGCGTCTCGAAGTCCGCCTTGCGCCGCGAAAGCCCGATCACCTCCCAATCGCCAAGGGTGAGGAGATGCTGGACCAGGGCTCTCCCGCTGACACCCAGCGCTCCGGCAACGAGGGCTTTCTTCATTGGAGATTTCCACCTTTGACTTTTGGGAAGTAACTTGCGCTGGAAAGCATAAGGCATTGCCGGTGCGATGGAAAGTCATTCGACGAGCAGTACCTCGTCATGCTCCCGATGACTGCATTCACCGGACGCGTGGAATCGAGGCTATCGCGGGCGTATGCTCGTATCCATGAAGCAGGTCTTTCTCTCGTATAAGTCCACCCCCAAGGAGCGCGCCATGGCCGACAAGCTTCGGAGAGCACTCGAAGACGAGGGCATTCAGGTCTGGGTGGACAAGGAAGCGATTCAAGCGGGAGAAAGCTGGGAGCGCGTCCTGCAGGACCAGCTGGAGAAGATTGCCGCGGTCGTATTTCTCATCGGTCCGGATGGAAAGGTCAGCGAAGCGCAGCGGGACGAGGCGACAGCGATCTTTCGCGCCGAATGGGAAAACCCGGAGAAGATTCCGCTGATTCCTGTTACGACGGGTGAGACTGATCTGCCACCGTTCCTGAAGCAGGTCGCCGCCATCGAGGTCAGCGATATCGACAAAGGCTGGTCTGAAGCGGCGAAGCAGATCAAGCAGTCGCTCAGCGGCGCCCAGGCTGCGATTGACGCGCCGTCCTCCGGCGAAAACGAACAGAAGGCCCGGCTGCTCGAGATCGAGCAATTTGCCAATTCGCTGAAATCGGATTTCTATTCCAAGGAGAAGCTGGCTCGCTAAATGCGCGCTCCCCGGTTCGAACAATCGGTCTTCATCAATTGTCCCTTCGATCCCGCTTATGAAGACCTGCTCCACGCGATTGTGATCACGACGGTGTCGCTGGGGTTCATCCCGCGTTGCGCACTGGAGACGGGCAATACGGATTACCGCTTCCCGCACATCCTGGATCTGCTGGCAAAGAGCAAGTACTCGATCCACGACCTCTCGCGCTTCACAGGTGAGGGACGCGCGAATCTGGCACGGATGAATATGCCCCTGGAACTGGGAGTCGCGATCGGGCTCAAGTAGTCGCAGACGCGGCGCAAGCGCCGCTGGGCGGTGATGGTGCCGGATATTCCTGCCAACGGCCGGGCCGACCCTAACGTCTACGAGTATCAACGCTACATATCCGATCTGGCCGGCAAAGACCCGCTCCGCCATGAGCAGACGCCGGAGAGCGTCATCCGGGAGGTTTATTCCTGGCTGCGGACCCTCGACGAGGTCGTAAGCCAGCAGCCCGGCGCTCTGGCGATCGTTGCCGCCTTTCCTGCATTTCGGCGGAAGATTGCCGATCGCAGAAATAATGCCCTGGGCAAATCGATCTGGGCCGATGTGCTGACGGCTGCGCTGGAAGCGGCTCCAAAGGTGAATGCCTGACTGGATTGACCCCTTGATCACGCCGGGATAATCTCAACCTGTGACCGCGTTTCCCCAGCTTCTGAGCGTTCCCCTCGCTCGCTGTTGTCGCTAGACCCCACGTTTCTGCGTTTTCGCATCGTCACAATTCCCGCATATCTCTACCTGTACCTCCGGAGGAAGCCATGAAGATCTCTCGTTTTGCATCTGTTTCTGCCGTAGCTGTATCTGCTTTAGCCGTTTCAGCGCTGCTCTTTGCCGATGCTGCGTCGGATTGGAAGACCGGATTGCTGGCCTGGCGGGCGCATCGCGAGCAGCGGCTGTCGGCGCCCAACGGCTGGCTTACGCTGGTCGGACTGGAGTGGCTCAAGCCGGGAGCGAACACGGTGGGTTCGGCTGCCGACAACCGCATCCGGCTGTCGGCGGCGGCTCCGGCGCACCTGGGAGTGATCGAGGTCAGGGAAAGCGATATCCGGCTTGTACCGCCGTCAGGAGGATTTGTCGCTGGCGTTCAGCTTGACGGCAGACCTGCACAGGCGGCCAAGCTGGCCGATGACGAGGCGCAAAAGCCATCGGAGATCACGACCGGGACGTTGACGATCCTGCTGCTCCATCGCGGCGACCGCTACGCGCTGCGCATTAAGGACTCGCAGGCTGCCACACGGCTGAACTTTCGCGGGCTGCACTGGTACCAGCCCAACCCGCACTATCGCGTGGAGGCGAAATGGATTCCGTTTGTTCCGGTGAAGAAGATCAAGGTGCTGTCAATTATCGGCGTGACCGACGAGATGCCCGCTCCGGGCGTGGCCGAGTTTACGCTGGAGGGCAAGACATTTCAGCTTGTGCCGGTGCTCGAGGAGCCGGACGCGAAGCAGCTCTTCTTCATCATGCGCGATACGACGAGCAGGGCTTCGAGTTCAGGACCGGCTACGAGCTATGGTGCAGCCCGGTTCCTCTATACTGACTTTCCCGATCACGGACTTCAACAGCCTGGGCACCTCACGCTGGACTTCAACCGGCTGCAGAATCCCCCCTGCGCCTATACGGCTTATGCGACGTGCCCGCTGCCTCCAGAGCAGAACCGGCTGGCAATTGCGCTGCCGGTGGGCGAAGCAAAGTATTCGCACTAAGTGCGACGCTTACGCAACTTTTACACAATTCACAATTGACACAAGAATTAAGACCAAATTAGTCTCTGTTCATATCGGACGGTTTCGGTCGTACTTACGTCGCCCTTGTGTGCGTGGGAGGGAAGTCGTTCGTTTTTTGGGGCTTTTGTTCCCCGGAGGCTGAAGTCTTGCACGCAAGTTTGAGAAGTCGCGCCGGGCATTTCTACGTCCGCGCTGCCGTGCTCCTGGTCTTGTGCTGGATTGCCGCGAAGCGCGCCGAGGCGCAGCAGGAGCCGCCGTATTTTGTGACCTACTCCTCGGTCATGGAAGAGCCGGGCAATCTCGAAATTGAAAACCAGAATCTGACGGCGGCTCCGAAGAATGCACGGGCATTTTTCGCGCCGACGGTCGAGTTCGAGTACGGGGCTACGGCCTGGTGGACCACTGAGTTCTATCTGCAGGGGCAGGCGACGCAGTTCGACTCGGCGATCTTTACCGGCTTCCGGTGGGAGAACCGTTTCCGTCCCCTGCCGCGCGAGTACTGGATCAATCCGGTGATTTATGTGGAGTACGAGGACGTAAATGCCGGGGATAAGAGCTACCTGGAGATCACCGGAAATACGAGCATCGACCGGCTGTCGATTCCCAATGCGGCGCTGCGCAAGGAGGTCGAGCGGTCGCTTGAGGGCAAGCTGATTCTCTCGAGCAATTTCAAGGGGTGGAATCTTTCCGAGAACATCATCTCGGAAAAGGCGGTGAACGAGAACGAGTCCTGGGAGTTCGGCTACGCGGTGGCGACGTCCCGACCGCTGGCGCTCAAGGCGAGCGCGAAGGAGTGCACCTTCTGCCTGCAGAACTTCTCTGCCGGGGCTGAGCTTTTCGGCGGGTTGGGGACGCGCTACCACTTCGGCATCCGACAGACGGAACAGTATCTGGGGCCGACTTTTGCGCTGAACACCCCGCGCGGCTTCACCTACAAATTTTCGCCCGAGTTCGGGCTGAATGACAACTCGGCGGCGATGCTGTGGCGCTTCGGGGTGTCGTATGAGATATCGCAGTTTCGCGACTGGTTCCGGAGGACGAAATGAAGGGCCGGATGGTGGTGGGAGCCGCGCTGCTGGGGGCGTCGGCGATCTGTTTTGCCGCGGCGGACGGGTCGTGGCTGAAGAAAGTTCCACAGGCGGATCGGGCGCGGGTGAATCCCTATGCCGGACAGCCAGAGGCAGCGGCAGCGGGCGAGAACCTCTTTCACAATAACTGCGCCAAGTGCCACGGTGCCGACGCGCAGGGCAAGGGCTCGCGGCCGAGCCTGAAGAGCGAGCGGCTGGCGGCGGCAAGCGACGGAGAAATTGCCTGGATCATCAAGAACGGGCAGGCGTTCAAAGGGATGCCGAGCTGGGGAGGGCTGCCGGAACAGATGCGGTGGCAGCTGGTGACGTATATCCGAAGTCTGAATCCTCCGGCGAATGCGGCCGGGAGCGGAGGGCAAAAGTGATGCTCTCTCGCGGGGTGTATTACACGTGGCTGGCGATGATGGCGCTGGCAGTTGTGGCGGTCGCGGTAGGATGCGGAGTTTCAGGGAAGGCTCCCGATGCGCCGACGGAGTCGGACTCGACGCCGGCGGCGGACTCAATTGGCGAGGCCCTGTTTCTGGATACGCGGTTCGCGGAGTTCTTTGCCGCGAACATGGTCGGCGTGAATCAGCCGCTGCCTCAGGGCGATCCGGTGGTCGAGCAGGTGCAGACGACAAATGGGCCGTTGCCAGGTCCCTTTGCCGGGCAGTCGATCAACTGCCGCTCGTGCCATTTTGTGACGGAATTTGAGGGTGTGAAGGGCGGTGGCAACCGCACGTATTCCGACTTCACGACGCGAAGTCCGATCCCCTTGAGCCAGCCGCAGCCGAATGGGTTTACGCACACACCGCGCAATGCGATGCAGATGGTCGACTCGTTCACCAGCCGGTCTGGACCGCTCTTTCTGCATTTCGACGGCGAGTTCGCTTCGGGCGAGGACCTGGTGGTGGGGACGCTGACGGGGCGCAACTTCGGATGGCTGCCTTCGCAGTACAACCAGGCGATTGCGCACATTGCGAAGATCATCCGCGAGGACGATGGCAGCAGCCAGCTTGCCGCCGATCGGTTGGATGGGCTGAGCTACTCGGTGATTTTCAAAGGGACCGATCCGCGGATCACATCCGATATCCTGCTGCCTCCCTCGCAGCGGCTCGATGTATCGACGGCGACCGATACCCAGGTAGTCAACGAAATCGCGATGTGCATCGCGCAGTATATGAAAGACCTGCTCTTCCAGCGGGACCAGTTTGGGAGATATATCGGCTCGCCCTACGACAACTTCCTGCGCGTGAATCATCTGCCGCAGACCCCGCTGGCAGGCGAAACGAAGGCGCACTACAATTTGCGGCTTTATCAGGAGCTGCTGGCGATAAAGAATCCCATCTACATCACGACCGCCGACGGGTCTTACAAGTACCACAACCAGCCATACCAGTTTGGGGCGCTGGAACTCGAGGGGCTGAAGATCTTTCTGGCGTCAGCGAGCGCGGGAGCGGTCAACGCCCATGCGGGCAATTGCGCGGCGTGCCACCAGGCTCCGGATTTCTCGGACTTCGTCTTCCATAATAATGGTGTCTCGCAGGAGGAGTACGACGCGGTCAACGGATCGGGCGCGTTCATGAACCTCTATGTCCCGGATAATGCGACGCGGCTGTCGAGCTTCGATGTTTATATGCCTGCGTCGGCGAATCACCCCAGCGCTAGCGAGATATTTCGGCATGCGGCGGAGGCGGGCAGTCCGCAGTATGCCGATCTGGGTTTGTGGAACGTGTATCTCAATCCGGATATCCCGAATCCGCAGGCGAACCTGAAGAGCTTTGTCTGCGCGGCGGGCAAGGATTGCTCGGTCGATCAGGGGCTGGCGTCGACGATCGCCCAGGTCAAGACGCCGGTTCTGAGGGATCTGGAGGATTCGGCGCCGTACTTCCACAATGGCAGCGCGGCGACATTCAATGATGTGGTGAACCACTACATCACGATGTCGCAACTGGCGCGCTCCGGGGCGATGCGGAATGCTCCGGCGGAGTTCGCGAACATGTCTCTGAGCCAGGATGATCTGGCGGCACTGGTGGCGTTTCTGCAATCGCTGACCGAGGACTACGACGACACGTAGAAAGCGGTCTGGGAGGGGCTCGCCGGGCGGCTTTGTCCCATGGAAGCGGGAGCGGTGGATGGTATGATTGAAGTTGCTCCTCATCAATCAGGCGGCGTAGCTCAGATGGTTAGAGCGACGGACTCATAACCCGTAGGTCGGCAGTTCGATTCTGCCCGCCGCCACCAGCGAATGGATCCGGCTATCCTTCCGGGAACAAGCTCGTCGAATCTGGAGTATCATCTGAGATAACTCCGGCTTTCCGTATCCGGCATTGAACATGTCTAAAAACTTCAAGCGCGCTGTCTTCGGCATCTCTGTTGCCCTCGTCGTCGTTGTGTTTCTTGGCGGATTCGTATCCAACGGCGTGCGCGCCGGAAGCCAGGATGGCGCGTATCGCCAGATGGGCGTCTACGAAGAAGTTCTGCACAAGATACAGAGCGACTACGTGACCGACCCCAGCATCCCGAAGGTGACCGACGGAGCTCTGCATGGCCTGCTGGAGTCTCTGGACGCCGATTCGAGCTACCTGACCCCGGCGGAAAATACCGCCTACAAAGCTCACCAGAATGACGGCACGGCGCAGGTCGGCATCAATGTGTCGCGCCGCTACGGTTACGCAACTGTGGTATCGGTGATGCCAGGCAGCCCGGCGGACAAGGAACAGATCAGCGACGGCGACATCATCGAGGCGATTGGCGGCCATTCGACCCGCGAGCTCTCGCTTGCCATGGTGCGGCTGCTGCTCGAAGGCAAGGCGGGCACCGACGTGACCTTCTCGGTGGTGCGTCCGGGGAAGGCCGAGCCGCAGAAGCTGACGCTGACGCGGGAGCTGATTCAGCCCCCCGCGCTGGCCGAACAGCAGTACGAGAATTCGTCGATCCTGTATCTGAAGCCAGTTGTGCTGACCAAGGAGCGGGTAGCCGAAGTGGAAACGCGGCTGCGTGCCATGCCGAAGAACGGCAATAAGAAGGTGCTCCTCGACCTGCGCGATGTAGCCGACGGTGATCCGGCGCAGGCGATCAGCCTGGCGAATGCCTTCCTGCAGTCGGGAACCATTGCCTCTCTTGAAGGGCAGAAGGTGCCCAAGCAGACCTTCACCGCGGATCCGTCGAAGTTCATCACCAGCGCGCCGCTGGTGGTGCTGGTGAACCACGGCACCTCGGGCCCGGCCGAACTGGTAGCGGCGGCAATCCTGGATAACAAGCGTGGCGACCTGGTGGGCGATCGGAGCTTTGGCGAAGGCGCCGTCCAGAAGACGATTGAGATGCCGGACGGGTCGGCGGTGATTCTGTCGGTTGCCAAGTACGAGGGACCCTCGGGCAAGGCGATTCAGGATCAGGCAGTGACGCCGAATATCGTGGTCACCGAGAGCATCGACCAGTACCTGGCGGAGACGGAAGGCAAGCCGGACACGGTGACTCCCCGGACCGACGACCAGCTCAATAAGGCTCTCGACGTTCTGAAGCAGAAGAACGCCTGACTTTCCCGAGGGAATCGGCTTGAACTCCCGCGGTCCATGGACACCTCCTGAGACCGGCGCGCAGAAGCCGCGCCCTGTTGCACGTTCCGTCTCGTCCAGTTTTCGTGCTCCCACCACCGGCGGCCATAAGGTTGCAGGCAGCGTGGCGATTGCCTTCCTCGCCCTTCTGGCGATCACGGTCGGCTCGCTGAGCGGGCTGCTGCTGGTCTACTCGGTCGACCTTCCGCAAATCGAGGACCTGGAGCATTACCGGCCCGACACCATTACCGAACTCTACGACCTGCACGGCCGGATCTTCGGCTCGTTCGCGCTGGAGCGGCGCGTGGTTGTAGGCTATGACGGCTTTTCGCCGCTGCTGCGGCAGGCGGTGATCTCGATCGAAGACAAGAATTTCGAGAGCCACTGGGGCGTGAATCTGTTTCGCGTGATCGGGGCGGCATACCATGACCTGTCCGCGAAGAGCCGCGCGCAGGGCGCATCCACGCTGACGATGCAACTGGCGCGCAACCTGTTTCTGTCGAACGAGAGAACCTTCGGGCGCAAGCTGCAGGAGGTCTTTCTGTCACTGCAGATTGAGCACAGATTCACAAAGGAACAAATCTTTACCCTCTATGGAAACCAGATTTACCTGGGTCATGGCGTCTACGGATTCGAAGCGGGCGCGAATTACTACTTCTCCAAGCATGCCAACGATCTGACGCTGCCGGAGGCTGCGCTGCTGGCCGGGCTGCCCAAGGGGCCGTCGGAGTTTTCGCCTTTGCAGAATCCCGACCGGGCGATGCGCCGGCGCAACGCCGTCATCAACGCGATGCTCGAGGATGGGGCGATCACGGCGGCACAGGCGGAGACAGCACGGACGACTCCGCTGGGGCTGCACATTCAGGCGCCGCCGAACAGCGTGGCTCCCTGGTTTGTGGAGGAGGTGCGGCGTGAGCTCGAGCGGCGGTTTGGAACCGACCGCGTTCACGAAGCCGGGCTGAAGGTCTACACTACGCTCGATCTTGACCTGCAGAGGACAGCGAACGAGGCAGTTCTCGATGGGCTGGCGGCGTATGAGCGGCGCCATGGATGGAAGGGACACCTGCTCAATGTGATCTCTGGCGGATCGGATGTCGAGAATTTTAAGCATCCGGACTGGAATGGGCCGGCGGCTCCCGGCGATTATGAGCATGCGCTGGTGATGGGCGTGCTGCCTTACCAGGTGACGGCGCGCATCGGGCAGCAGCAGGTGGTGCTGACTCCGGAAGATTGGACATGGACGGGATTCAAGACGGCCAGCGAATTTCTGCACCAGGGCGACATTATCTACGTTCACCTGACAGGTCAGGATGGTTCGATGCTGCGGGGAACGCTGGAGCAGGATTCCGGCGCCGAGGGGTCACTGCTGGCGATGGACAACGCGACCGGCGATGTTCTGGCAATGGTCGGCGGGAGGGATTTCTACCTTTCACAGTTCGACCGGGCTACGCAGGCCGAGCGGCAGACGGGCTCGTCGTTTAAGCCCTATGTGTACACGGCGGCGGTCGAGGAGGGAGCCAAGCCGCAGGAAATGATCCTGGACGGGCCGACATCGTTCGGCTCGTATACGCCGCACGATTATGAAGGGAACTACCTGGGAAATATTTCGCTTCTCAAGGCCTTTGCCGACTCGCGGAATATTCCCGCGCTGAAGCTGGCCGAGCGCGTGGGAATCCACAAGGTCATCAGCACGGCGCACCGGTTCGGGGTTACAAGCAACATCCCGGCATATTTGCCGGTCGCGCTGGGTGCTGTCGAGATCACGTTGCGGGAACAGGTGGCGTCATATTCCGTTTTCCCCAACGACGGCATTCGGGTTGCGCCACGGCTGGTGCGGCGAGTGACGACGGCCGACGGGGCTCCCCTGAGCGAGGCCCCTCCGCAAGTGGAAGAAGTCATCAGCGCGAAGACGGCGCGGACCATGATGGTGATGCTGAAAGAAGTGATGCGCACCGGCACAGCAGCGACGGCAGCGACACTGAATCATCCCCTTGGAGGCAAGACCGGGACGACGAGCGAGTTCACCGACGCCTGGTTCCTCGGGTTTTCACCCTCGGTGACCTGCGGCGTCTGGGTCGGCTACGACAACCGGCAATCGCTGGGCGACAAGGAGACAGGCGCCAAGGCGGCCCTTCCCATCTGGATGGACTTTATGAAGGCGGCAATTGCCGGCAAGCCGGACGAGGCCTTTCCCGGCGACACGAAAGGCGCTCCCGAGGTGCGCCAACTTGCCGCAGCAAAGACTGAATCCCGTCCCCCAGGGCGGGCGGTTTCGACTGGACAGCCTTCGCAACCCTGAAACTTCTGATGACTCCCTGAAGGCTTTGGGCATAAAGTGTTCGGGATGCAGATCGCACTGCGCAGATTTTCCGAAAGGAGCGGCGTAGATACGCCTGGAGCTCCGTCAGCCAGAATCTGATGCCGGAGAGGTGACCTGCCTCTACTGCGGCTTGCCCTGTTGGGGAGGCTGCTGAGCCGGCGCCTGGGTCGATCCATTGCCGTTGTTGCTGATGTCCTGCCCTTCGAAGATCACGCGAACGTTGGCATGGTACTGCTTGTAGTCCGTGTATTTCAGGGTCTCGCGGATGTGGACATCCTGGCTCATATAGCCACTGCCGCCGGAGAAATGCAGTACGCCCTCGCCGCGGGTGTAGACAGGGAACCAGTACTTGCCGTCGATCTGCTCGCGGTAGGTGGTGAAGGGAGGCGAGAGGTCCTCGTGTCCCTTACGGGTGTCGTCGGGCACATTCTTACCGTTGGTGACGACGATCTGCAGGTCGCGCTGGTCGACCCAGATGCGTCCCTGGAAGTAGCGCTTGTTCTTCTCGATGACCTTGGGTTTGACGTCGAAGACGTAGGTGTCGACCTCATCGACTTTCTGCTTGCCGATATAGCTCAGATCGTACTGGCCGACGTCTTCCTTGGTGAGGACGAAGGGAAGGCGCTGCTCAATGTCCTGAAAGTCGGCCGGAGACATGCTGATGCGCTCCAGCGTATTGGCCGGGGCAAAGACGACATGTTCAAAGCGTTTGCCGGTGGGATCGAAGGAGATGTCCGTCACCTGGAAGTACTGTCCGTCGACTTTGTTGTCGTCGTCGATGGTCTCCACTTTCACGCTGCGCTCGTAGGTGTAATTGGCCATCGCGCGGCGAAAGATACTCTCCTTGGCGGTGAACTCATCGATGATCTGCTGCGCGGGGATGGGTGGAGCAGATGTATCGAGGGCACCGAAACCTTTATCGAGAGGCATGGAGGTATAGGAGACCTGCCCACGGGCGCAGAGGCTTAGAGCGACAAAGGCGATGCCGAGCAGGGTATGCACGGTTGCGATGCGGCGATGTGGGAGTGAGATCAAGACATCCTCGAAAAGACATCCCATACGGACGATCCTAATACGAATAGACGCAAACGGTGTGGATAAAGACCACGCGGAGCAGTGAAGTTGCAGATTGCGGGAATTTTGGCGCTTGACGGGGGCAGAGTACACTAGTGTTTTCCTCCCCCCTTGAGCAGGAATGGACGAATACTATCGCGTTCCGACGCTGGCGCTTTTAAGCATCCTGGTGGCCGTCTTCGCAACCCTGTTTGCGCGGTCACGAACCCCCCGGACCTTCCTGTGGCTGATCGGCTGGTCGATGGCCATTGCCCGGCTGGTTTTGCAATCCAACGCATACGGCCGGCAAGGGCCAGGCCTGGCAATCTCGAACACGGCCATGGCGTTGGCGGCACTCATGCTGCTGGGGTCGGTGTCGCCGATTCACAGCAAGAACAAGATCAAGTTCTTCTACCTGGGAGTTTTCGCGGCGCCGCTGATTGTATATTCGGTGCTTACCTCTCTCTATCCCGAGCCGGGAATCATACTGCGCTCCGTCGATCTGGCCGCCGTAATTGCGGCCGCAGGCGTCGCCGTGCACTGGAGCGCGCAGAAGAGCGAGCTTCCGCGGTGGTTAACTCTGTCGTACACCCTGTGCCTTGCCGCAGCGTGTCTCTGGCTGGCAGTCATCGGCGAATACGACCTGGTGCTTCGCTTGACGCACAGCGCAATCAGCCTGATGACCGCGGCTCTGGTGCTGGCGACGTATCGCAGGTGGAGTCCCGGCGTCATCTTTACCGCGACCGGCCTGCTGGTGTGGAGTACGCCCATGGTGATGGACTTCGCGCTGCATCCGGGCGATCCGATCATGCTTCTGTATCTGCGCGCGGTCAACTTGATGAAAGTGGTGACGGCGGTGGGCATGATTGTTCTCGTGCTCGAAGATGAGGTCATTCGCAATGAAGATGTGCAGAACCGGGAACGGCGCGTACGCGGCGAAATGGAGCAATACTCCAAGCTGAATATTTCACCGCCGCCGGGACGCAACAGCGGAGTCGATTACGACTGCATCTGCGATGTGATTACAAAGGCCAGCCGCTTTGCGCAGGTTGCCATTCTGCTGCGCAATCCGGAGCAGCATTTTCGACTGGTAGGTCGCAAAGGGGTAGACGGCGCGCTGGCCGGTGCGCTCGACGCGCTGGGTCAGCGGACGACCGCGCAGGCGATGGATGAGTTCTGGGCCAGCGATCATTGCCGGCCGGCCTTCGGCAGCACTGCAGTGCTGGACCTGCGTCCGCTGATGGGTCCGGGGAATGACCTGGAACGGATGGGTTTTGTGCAGGTGCACGCGATCCCGATGAGCGCAGCCGGGGAGGGCGTGCATGGGGTGGTTGTCCTCGGCGAATTGAAGGATTCTGAGCCCCTGGCAGCGGAAGATCTTCTCCCCTTGGAGTTACTGGCGCGAAGATTGGCAGCGGAGCATGAAAATAATCTGCTGCTGCGCCGGCTTATGCAGTCGGAGAAGCTGGCGGGTTTAGGGCAGCTCGCCGGCGGGGTGGCGCATGAGCTGAACAATCCCCTCACGGTGGTGATGGGGTACGCGGAACTGATCAAGGAAGGCAGCGGCGATGAGTCGGTGCGGCGCAACGCCGCGGTGATCCACAGCGAGTCGCAGCGCATGAAACAGACGATCGAGAGCCTGTCGCACTTTTCGAGATTTCAGCCCGAAGGCCAGACCAGTTTCTCCATCGAGCAGATGTTAACGGAGATCTGGCGGCTGCGGAAGCCGGAGCTTGAGCGGGCTGGAATTGTTTTCGAGTTGTCGATCCCCCAGGCCATGCCGAGGCTTCGCGCAAATGTTGATCAGATGCGCCAGGTGTTTCTGCAGATATTGAGCAACTCCATGACCGCGCTGCAGAGCCTGCCTCCGGAGAGAGAACGGCGGCTTCGCGTCGAAACGGCTCCGATCAAGGATCGCGTGCAGGTGCTGATTTCCGACAGCGGGCCGGGTTTTTCGAATCCCGACCGTGTCTTCGATCCGTTTTTCACGACCAAGAAGCCGGGCGAGGGGCCAGGATTGGGCCTGAGTCTCTGCTATTCGATTGTTCGCGAGCATGGAGGAGAAATTTCCGCCTTTAACCTGCAGCCCCACGGTGCAGCAATTGCGATCGAGCTGCCCGTGGACGAGACAGCGGAAGAAGCGCAGGTGGCGCGCGAAGTATTTATCCAGTAAAAAATCCCGCTACGATGTACGATGGCGTGCTGGATTCAGGTGACGAGGGAAGGGAATGACGCGTAGCCGGATTGCGGCTGTGTTTCTTGCAGGATGCATGGCAGGGTGGGCAGGAATGGCGCATGGGCAGGCGCGCCGTCCGATGACCTTCGAGGACATGATGAAGATGCGGCGGCTGGGGGATATCGCCGTGTCTCCCGACGGCCGCTGGGTGATGTTTTCGGCGACCGATGTGGATCTTGCGAAGAACACGAAGACGTCGCATCTGTTTGTTGTTCCGCTGGCAGGCGGAGATACGCGAGCGCTGACGGCGTCGCTAGCCGGCGAGAGCCGCGGACGGTTTTCTCCGGACGGTAAGCAGATACTTTTCGAGAGCACGCGCGAGGGTGGGCAGCAGATCTGGCTGGCGGATTTCGACACAACTGCGGGCACGATCGGTGAGCCTCACAAGTTGACCTCGCTGAGCACGGAGACGGATGGAGCAATGTGGTCTCCGGATGGAAATCAGATTCTCTTCGTTTCCTCGGTTTATCCGGATTGTAACGACGACGATTGCAATAAGAAGCGCGACGAGGAGAAGGCCGAGTCTAAGGTGAAGGCCCAGGTATTCACGCACCTGCTGTATCGGCACTGGAACGCGTTTACCGGCGACAAGCGCAGCCACCTCTTTCTGGTGAGCGTGGACGGCGGTGTGCCGCGCGATCTGAATCCGGGCGACGAGCACGATGTGCCGCCGTTCTCGCTGGGCGGCCCGGATGGGTATGCCTTTTCGCCGGATGGGACGGAGATTGCGTTCGAGGAAAATCTCGATCCGGAACCGGCGGTCAGCACGAATTCGGATATTTTCACGCTGCGTCTGGACGACCCGAACGCGAAGCCGGTGAAGATTTCGACCGCTGCGGGCGGCGATCACTCGCCGGCGTATTCGCCTGACGGAAAATACA
>Ga0335075_10007403_pt1 | contig 16886 bp, 19 predicted proteins | sample Lox_Sample_24_FD_206723 | JGI IMG/M metagenome (GOLD analysis project Ga0335075, IMG submission 206723) | Soil microbial communities from Loxahatchee National Wildlife Refuge, Florida, United States - Lox_Sample_2.4 | ecosystem: Environmental > Terrestrial > Soil > Wetlands | place: USA...
CTCATGTTCTTCATGTAACCAACTACGGTGGGGTAATGCGCAGCTATACCGAACGGCTTCGCGTGCCTGCCGCCTACTGGTGGCTCGGCATGTTCACCGCGGTCACATTCGCCAGCTTTGCCTGGGCCGGATTCGACCTCGTCGTGGCCGCCGTGTCCTACGTGGTGATCTGCGGTGGCTGCTGCGCCCTGCCACTCTGGCTCTGGGGCCGCACCACGGTCGAGGTGTCCAGCGGGGAACTTCGGGCCGGTGCCGCCACCCTGCCGCTGGCCATGGCCGGGGAGGTGGTGGCGCTGGACGAGGCCCAGGCCACCGCGCTGCGCGGGCCCCACGCCGACCCGCGGGCGTTCATGCTGATCAGGCCGTACCTGAAGCTTGCCGTGTACATCGAGGTCACCGGGGAACACCAGGACCGGCCCTACTGGCTGATCGGCACCAGGCGGCCAGCGGAGCTTGCCGCCGCGATCGAAAGATCGCGGCCACAGGCCCGCGCCGGCGGCACCGCCGTGGGATGATCGGCAAATTAGCTGGAGGAAGGTTTCTGGATGGCAGACAAACGGGCCGCGGGCGGCAACCGGATGCTCAGCGCCGTGGTCGGCTTCGCGGCGGCGTTCGGCGCGCGGAAGATACTCTTCTTCGCCTGGAAGAAGATCACCGGCAAGGAGCCGCCCGAGCACCCTGAGGACCCGCAAGTCGCCCTGGGTGAGGCACTCACCTGGGGCATCCTGCTCGGGGTCGGCGTCCAGCTAGCCCGGATGCTGGCCCTCCGCGCCGCCACCAAGCGGGTCGCCGGGCCGGCCGACCCACCGGAGTGATCCCAGCGGGCATCCCCGGGATTCGGCTTCCCAGCCGGCGCCGGCCCTATCCTTCCCGCACCCGGCGGGGCCAGGATTAGAACTGAACCCTCTTCATCCGGCGATGCCAGGCTCACCGGGCCTGGGCAGTCATGGGGAGGGTGAAAAGAAAGTTCACTGGCGAGGCGAATCGGCCAGGGGAGGTGGCAGATGCCCGAGCAGCGGGTGCTGGGCATCGTTCTGGCGGGCGGGGAAGGCAAGCGCCTGGCTCCGCTCACCGCGGACCGGGCCAAGCCGGCGGTGCCGTTCGGCGGCCTCTACCGGCTGGTGGATTTCGCGCTCTCGAACATGGTCAACTCCGGCATCCGGCGTATCTGCGTGCTGACCCAGTACAAAAGCCACAGCCTGGACCGGCATATCACGACGACCTGGCGGCTGAGCAGCCTGCTCGGCAACTACGTGACGCCGGTGCCCGCGCAGCAGCGGCTCGGCCCGTACTGGTACACCGGATCCGCCGACGCGATCTACCAGTCGCTGAACCTCATTTATGATGATCAGCCGGACATCGTGATCGTGTTCGGGGCCGATCACGTGTTCCGGATGGACCCACAGCAGATGATCGATCAGCACGTGGCGTCGGGGACCGGGGTGACCGTGGCCGCCCTTCCCGTGCCGCGGCAGGACGCGACGGCATTCGGGGTCATCAAGACCGCGGAGGACGGGCGCACGGTCCAGGCCTTCCTGGAGAAGCCGGCCGATCCGCCGGGCCGGCCCGGCCACCCCGACGAGGCCTTCGCCTCGATGGGCAACTACGTCTTCACCAGTGACGTGCTCGTCGACGCGCTGCGCAAGGACGCGGAGGACAGCGAAAGCCGGCACGACATGGGCCGTGACATCATCCCCATGCTGGTGCGGGAGCGGCTGGCCGAGGTCTATGACTTCCTGGACAACGAGGTGCCCGGCGCGTCCCCGCGCGATGCTGGGTACTGGCGCGACGTCGGCACCCTCGACTCTTACTTCGAGGCGCACATGGACCTGTGCGCGGTGCAGCCGGTCTTCAACCTGTACAACGACAAGTGGCCGATCCTGACTCACGTGCCGTCGCAGCCGCCAGCCAAGTTCGTGCACGACAGTGGTGACCGGGTCGGCCGCGCGATCAACAGCATCGTCAGCAACGGCGTCATCGTCTCCGGCGGGCTGGTCAACAGCTCGGTGCTGTCACCCGGGGTCCGCGTCAACAGCTGGTCCCGGGTCGAGCGCGCCGTGCTGCTGCACAACACGCAGGTCGGCCGGCATGCGGTGGTCCAGGACGCGATCCTGGACAAGAACGTCACAGTTCCCGAAGGAGCCGAGGTCGGCGTGGACAAGGAACGCGACCGGGCTCGCGGGTTCACGGTGTCATCAGCCGGCATCACCGTGGTCGGCAAGGGCCAGCTGGTGCCGCCGTGACCGTCGGCTCTGCTGGCCGACTCAGCGTAGCCCTGCTGACCAGGGAGTATCCGCCGGAGATCTACGGCGGTGCCGGTGTGCACGTGGAATACCTGGCCCGCGAGCTCACCCGCTTGGTGAACCTCACCGTGCACTGCCAGGGCGCCGACCGGCCGACCGCGGTCGCGCACCGGCCGTGGGACCACCTCGCCGCGGCCAACCAGGCGCTGCAGACGATCTCCACCGACCTGTCGATGACGGCCGCGGTGGGCGATGCCGACCTGGTCCATTCCCATACCTGGTACGCCAACCTGGCTGGTCATCTGGCCGCGCTGCTCTACGGGATCCCGCACGTGGTGACCGTCCACTCACTGGAGCCGTTGCGGCCATGGAAGGCCGAGCAGCTCGGCGGCGGCTACGCGCTGTCGTCGTGGTGCGAGCGGACTGCCGTGGAGGCCGCGGCGGCCGTCATCGCGGTCTCCAACGGCATGCGCGACGACGTGCTCGCGGTGTATCCGGCCGTGCCCGCCGACCGGGTGCGGGTGATCCACAATGGCATCGACACCAGCGAGTACCGAGCCGATCCAGCGACCGACGTGCTCGACAGCTACGGCGTTGATCCCGGCCGGCCTTCGGTGATCTTCGTGGGCCGGGTCACCCGGCAAAAAGGGCTCCCGGTGCTGCTGCGGGCGGCCAGCGCGATCGACCAGGCTGCCCAGCTCGTGATCTGCGCCGGCCAGGCGGACACGCCGGAACTCGAGGCGGAGGTGAGCGAACTCGCCCGGCAGCTGCGGGCGAACCGGTCCGGGGTGATCTGGATATCCGGGATGCTGGCCAAGCGCGAGGTGATCCAGCTGCTGACGCACGCCAGCGTGTTCGTCTGCCCGTCGCTGTACGAGCCGCTCGGCATCGTGAACCTGGAGGCGATGGCGTGCGGCACCGCGGTCGTCGGCTCGCGGGTCGGTGGCGTGCCCGAGGTGGTGGCGGACGGGGAGACCGGCCTGCTGGTTCCGCCCGGGGATCCGGCCGCGCTGGCCGGCACGATCAACGTGCTGCTGGCCGATGAGCACCGGGCCGCGCAGATGGGCCGGCTGGGGCGCGCGCGGGCCGAGACCGAGTTCGGCTGGGCCAGTATCGCGGCGCAGACGGTCGCGCTCTACGCGGAGCTGACCGAGGGCCGGCTTCCCGGCTGACCCTGCTCAGGTTAAGATATATCGCAATTCACCTGCAGCAGGAGGACGGCCTTATGTCGCGAGCGGGAGCAGATCCTGACCAGATGGAGCAAGAGGAGATCCTGGTGACTGCAGACAGCGAGCCCGAACCACGCGACCGACCCGCGATCCGCGCGTCCGACCAGGACCGGGATGGTGTCGTGCAGCGGCTGCAGCAGGCTTTCGCCGAGCGGCGGCTCGACGACGACGAGTTCGACGAGCGGATGCGGGCCGCGCTCACCGCACGGACCAGCGCCGACCTTGACCGGCTCACCGGCGACCTGCCCGCCGCCACGCCCGGCGGCGCCGCGCCCGCGACCACCGGCGTCAAGCCTGGCCGGTGGGCAGTGGCCTACAAGAGCTCGATCCGCCGCGGCGGCCGCTGGCGCGTGCCCGAGCGCTTCACCTCGGTGGTCTACAAGGGCGGCGGTCAGCTCGACCTGCGGGCGGCCGAGCTGACCGCGCCGGTCACCACGGTGGTCGCCGTCGCCTACAAGTCGCGGATCGACATCCTGGTCCCGCCCGGCGTCCGGGTCGAGATGGACGGTTTCGGGGTGAGCAAGGGCTGGTCGGCCGAGGAGGAAACCGAGATCCGGCTGCCGCAAGACGCGCCCACGGTGCACATCAGGGGCATTGCCTACAAGGGCACGATCGAGGCCCGCACCAAGCCAAAGGAACACTGACGCGCGACCGACGGCCCGCATCAGCGCGGCGGCGCCGGTCGCGGCGGCCACGGGCCGGTACCGCGATCAGGTCACCGAGCCGGCGGCGGCACCGGTGACCCGGCTCCCCCAGCGCGCCAGCTCGCCGTCCAGGTCGAGCGGCGCGATCATCTCGCCGCTGCCCAGTTCCTGCTCCCAGTCCTCCGCCGGGACCCGCCACATCACCTCGAACTCGATGCCGCTGGGGTCTTTCGCGTAGAGGGACTTGGATACCCGGTGGTCGCTGGCCCCCACGAGCGCCCCGCGCTCAGCCAGCCTGGCCCGGATCTCAGCCAGCTCCGGCAGCGAGCCCACCTCCCAGGCCAGGTGATATAGCCCCACGTACGGAGTCTGCGGCCGGGCCGCGTCCCCGACCTCGAACAGTCCGAGGTCGTGATCGTTGGCCGACTCCGGTGAGCGCAGGAACGCGGCGCGGCCCGGGATCTCCATGCGTACCTCGAACCCGAGCGCATAACGGTAGAACTCGACGGTCCGGGCGAGATCAGTGACATAAAGGACGGCGTGGTTCAGGCGGCGTACGGCCATGGCTGGTCTCCAGGATTGGCGCTTCTGCCAGAGGAAAGGCGGCAGCGGCTGATCTGATTCCCGCGGCGTGACGCCCGCCGTCATGGCCTGGCCGGATGCGCGGCGCGGAGAGCGAGCTAAGTGATCGCGGCGTGGCCGGTGTAAACACCGCGGGGGCGGATCGGCGTCGCGCGCACGTACTCCTCCAGCGCGTGGGCCAGCCAGCCGGCCGTCCTGGCGATCGCGAACACCGCCTCGCCGGCCCCGGGAATCATCCCGGCCACCGTGGCCAGCACCGCCAGCGCGAACTCGATGTTCGGGGCGGGCAGCGCCCGCCTCCTGGCCTCGGCCAGGACTGCCTCGGCGACGGCCAGGCGGCCGGAGTCCGGGGCGGCCTTCCTGACCAGGTCCAGGAGCAGGATGGCTCGCGGGTCGCCGGCCTGGTACACGAAGTGGCCGAGTCCGGGGATGCGCTCTCCGCGGCGCAGCAGCTCGCCGACCACCCGCGGCGCGTCGGCCGGCTCGGCAGCCGAGGCCAGCAGCACCTCAGCGCCCAGCGACGCTCCGCCGTGCAGGGCGCCGCTCATCGCGCCGAGGCCGGTGCCGACCACCGCGTACGGGTCGGCCCGCACCGATGCGGCGACCCGCGCGGCCAGCGTTGACGCGGCCAGCTCGTGATCGGCCGCCAGCACCAGCGCCGCGCGCAGCGCGGCAACCAGGCCAGCGCCGGGAGTGCGCTGGCACAGCTTGGGCGCCAGCCGGCCGGCGATGCTGTCGTCGTTGTCTGCGGAGAGCTGGCCGTGCGCGGGCAGGCAGTCGACCATGGCGGCGATTAGGCTGCTGGCCGCGGCGATGACCGCGGGCCGGTCCAGGTGCAGCCGAAGCCGGTCGGTCGCCGCCACCGCGGGGACGATCACCTGCAGCCGCTCCAGCGGGTAGGTGTTTTGTGGCACCGCGGCCTGGGCCGCAGTGCCCGCGGCGATCGCCTCGCTGGTGGCGTGCCACGGGCCGCGGGTGGCCGGGTTCCCGAAGGAACCGGTCCAGAGCAGGCCGGCCACGTCCTCGAAGCTCCTGGTGGTGGCCAGCGAGATCGCGTCATGCCCGCGGAAGCGGAGGCGGTCGTCGGAGATCTCGGTCAGCTCCGACTCGATCACCAGCTCGGCGCCGCCCGGCGCCCGGCGTGGCCTGCCGCGCCGGGCCAGGCCAGCGATCTCGGCCGCGTCAAACAGGCTGGCCCGGCCGTCGGAGCCGCGGCGCGGAGTGAGCACGCCGCGGCTCACGTAGGAGTACAGGCTGGCCGGCTTGATGCCCAGCCGCTGCGCTGCCTCGGCGGCCCCGATCCACTCCGTCACGCGTGCCTCTCCTGGAGCCTGAAGACCCGGGCCGGACCCGCCCCGACCCGGGCGAGCCGCCGGGTCCGAGCCCAGAGTCCGGTTCGTCAGATTGATTTTAATCAATATTGACTCATGTGGACGTGATGATTCAGGCTATCCATGGAAGCAACGGCAGGCCAGCAACTGGGTATGCCGGGGTGTTGACCCAGCAAGGAGATCGAAGATGCCAGACACCGCGCAGGTTACGTCGGACGGGAACGGCCGGAGTGGCACAGACGCGCCGGCCGGGCTTGAGGGCGTGGTGGTCGCACATACCCAGATTGGCGACGTCCGCGGCATGGAGGGCTTCTACCACTACCGGCAGTATGACGCGATCGAGCTGAACCGGCGCCGGACGCTGGAGGACGTGTGGCATCTGTTCTTCCGCGGGCACCTGCCCGACCGGGCGGAACGGGAGGCATTTGGGCGCGAGATCGCCAGCCACCGGGACCTGCCCGCCGAACTGGTCCCGTTCCTGCGCACGCTGGCCGTCACCGATCCGTTCGACCCGATGACCGCGCTGCGCACCGCGATCTCCTTCGTTGCGCAGCGGTCCGGCTTCCGCTCCTGGCTCGATATCTCAGCCGACCAGCTCTACGACAACGCCATGCAGCTATCCGCGCAGACGCCGGTGCTGCTCGCGGCGCTGCACCGGCTGCACAGCGGGCAGGAGCCGGTCGCACCGGACCCGCAGCTGCCCGCCGCCGCCAACTATCTCTACATGCTCAGCGGCGAGCGCCAGGACCCGCAGCGGGTCTGGGCGCTGGAGCGTTACCTGGTCTCCACCATCGACCACGGGTTCAACTCCTCCACGTTCACCGCGCGCGTGATCGCGTCCACCGGCGCCGACATCGGCTCCGCGGTGACCGGCGCCATCGGCGCCCTGTCCGGGCCGCTGCACGGCGGCGCGCCCAGCCGCGTGCTCGAGATGCTCGACGACATCGGGAGCCCAGACCGGGCCGAGGCCTGGGTACGCGCCGCGGTCGGGCGCGGCGACCGGATCATGGGCTTTGGCCACCGGGTCTACAAGGGCAAGGATCCGCGCTCCGCGCTGCTGCGCGAGGTCGCGACCACCGTGGGCGGCCCCACCGCGGACTTCGCGACATCGGTGGAGGACACGATCGTCCGGGTGCTGGCCGAGGAGAAGCCCGGGCGCGCGCTCAACGCCAACGTGGAGTTCTACGCCGGCGTGGTGATGGACGCCTGCGGGATCCCGCGGGAGCTGTTCACGCCGACCTTCGCCTCGAGCCGCGTCATCGGCTGGTGTGCGCACGTGCTTGAGCAGGTTTCCGGCAACCGGCTGATCCGGCCAGCGGCCCGCTACGACGGCCAGGCGCCGCCCGAGCCAGTTCCGGCCAGCGAGCAGTAGGCGGCTGCGGACTCCGAGCCCGCTGCTGTGACCGTCAGCGGCCGAGCTGGCCCCGGTCACGCATCCCGCGGATCCGGCGCCGCTGGGACGGGTCAAGCATCCGCCAGGCGATCACCGGGATCGCGATGGCGAGGACGATCACGGCGATCGCCAGCCACGGGCTCACGATGAACAGGATGAGCCCCAGGATGACTCCACCAATCCCGAACATCATGTGACGTGACATGTCTGTCTCCTTAGGCGGGATGCAGGGATCCCACTTCTTAAAACTCCAGGCTATCCCCATATAGTTCCTGTGCCGCCCGCCCACCCCCGGGCACGCCAGTCCGACCTGGAGGGGACCGATGACGCTCTCGCTGCCAATCTCTGACGCCGCCAACGAGCTGCTGACCCGCAGCCCGTTTGCGCTGCTCACCGCCATGATGCTGGATCAGCAGGTGCCGCTGGAGAAGGCGTTCAGCTCGCCGTACGAGCTGGCCCAGCGGCTCGGGCACGAGCCGTCCCCAGCCGAGCTGGCCGGCTACGACCCGGAGGCGCTGGCCGCCGTGTTCAGCCAGCGGCCTGCCCTGCACCGGTTCCCGAAGGCGATGGCGGCGCGGGTCCAGGAGCTGGCCAGGCTGATCGTGGAGCGCTACGACGGTGACGCGAGCCAGGTCTGGGCGACCGCAACGACCGGGGCCGAGCTAGCCGGGCGGCTCTCTGAGCTGCCCGGGTTCGGCGCCTACAAGGCACAGATCACGATGGCGCTGCTCGGCAAGCAGCTGGGCATCCAGCCGGAGGGCTGGCGCGAGGCGGCCGGCCGGTTCGGCGAGGAGGGCTCGCACTACTCGGTGGCCGACATCACCGACGGCCCCTCGCTGACCGCGGTCCGCGAGCACAAGAAGCAGCTGAAAGCGGCGGCCAAGGCGCAGCACTAGGGCTACCGCTCGCGGGGCAGCCGCTCGAAGGCGTCCTGCACCACGTCCTCGGCCGTGGCCAGGTCGCCGACCATCACCAGGGCCAGGCGGACAAGCTCCAGGTGGTGGTCGCGGAACAGATCGGCCAGGGCCTCCGCGGCGTGGCCGCGGGGCACCTGCGCGGTGACCCGGCCACCTTGGCCGCCGGCATCGTCGGCCGTTACTCCCGGCATCGTGACGTCCACGCTAGAGAGACGCCGACCTGTGGGCCAGCGCTGCGCGCGGACTCGCGCTGGCTAGACCGCGTCGCCCTTGAGCGAGAACTCCGACAGCCGCCGGGTGGCGAAGACCAGCGTGACCACGGTCACGATCACGGCCATGATCACCGCGGTGGTCAGCTTCAGGCCGGCGTTCAGCGCGGAGTAGTGCGCGATCGCGTTGGCCACGCCGAGCGCGTACTGCTCGACCGAGAGCAGCCGGGCGCCGCCGACGAAGTTGCCCAGCACGACCTCCCAGATCAGTACGTACAGCAGGCCCACAGCGATGGCCCGGGTGGTGACCACGGACAGCATGACGAACACCGCGTTGTAGACCACCGAGCCGACCAGCGCGCCCACGAACAGCCCGATCGCGAGCTTGGACACCCCGCCGCTGGCGATCAGCCCGGCGACCAGCTCGGGCACGGCCACGAAGGCCATGGTCAGCAGCGCGCCGATGATGAACTTGGTCACGATCACCGAGGACCGGCGCACCGGCGTGGCCAGCAGGTGGACCATGCTCCCCTCGTCGATCTCCGCCCCGAGCACGCTGGTGCCGATGATCAGCGCGGTGAGCGACAGCACCACCGAGAAGCCGAAGTCGCCCAGCACGCGGCCTGGCCAGGGCGCACCCGGCGGCCGCGCCTCCTTGAGCACCAGCGTGAGCAGGATCAGGATCACCGCCGGCATGGCGAACAGCAGCGCCCGCTTGCGCCCGAAGACTGCCCGCAGCGTGATAGACGCGACGACTTTGTTGAACGCTACGTCCACGGGTCCGTCGCCTTTCGTCTCAGGATTCGACCAGGTAGGCGAAGACGCTCTCCAGCGACTCGTCTTCGGGCAGGAGCTCGCGGAGCCGGATGCTGCGGTCCCGGGCCAGCCCGGCCAGCTCGCGGCTGAACGCGCCGAAGTCGGAGGCGCGCACCTGCAGCCCGCCGGTGGTCAGCTCGACCCCGGTCACCGCCGGGCGGCCGATCAGCGCAGAGCCAAGCAGCCGGTCGTCGGAGCTGCGGACCAGGAACACGTGCGGCCGGCTGGTCATCAGCCGCCGGATCGCGCGGAAGTCGCCGGACGCGGCCAGGCGGCCGGACACGATCACCTGGATGGTGTCGGCCAGCTGCTCGACCTCCTCCAGAATGTGCGAGCTGAGCAGGATCGTCCGGCCCTCGGCGCCGAGCCTGGTCAGCAGGTCCATCATGTGCAGCCGCTGCCGCGGGTCCATTCCGTTGAACGGCTCGTCGAGCAGCAGCACCTGCGGGTCGTGCACCAGCGCGGCCGCCACCTTGATCCGCTGGCGCATCCCCTTGGAGTATGTCGAGATCCGGCGGTCCTGTGCCTCGGCCATGTCCACGATCGCGATCGCCCGGCTTGCCGCGCCGGCCGGGTCGGCCAGCTCGTGCAGCTTCGCCGTGGCCAGCACGAACTCGGCGCCGGTGAGGAACGCGTAGACCGAGTCGCGCTCGGGCACCAGGCCGACCGTGCGGTAGATGCCCGGGTTGCGCCAGGTGGGCCGGCCGCCGACGGTGACCTCGCCGCGCGAGGGCGCGAGGAAGCCGGCGATCAGGTGCAGCACGGTGGACTTGCCCGCGCCGTTCGGGCCGAGCAGGCCGGTGACGCCCTCGCCGACGGTCATGGTGATGTCGTTGACCGCGACCACGTTGCCGTACCAGCGCGACACGCTGCGCAGCTCGATGTCGCTCATAGCGTGCTCGCCTTCCGGTACCGGGACGCCAGGCCGCCCAGGCTGGCCGCGATCAGCACCAGCAGCATCGCCCCGTACAGCGCGCCGTAGCTGCCCACGCCGGGCACCGGGCCGGTCGAGGTGCCGCCGAGCCATTGCCGGACGCCGTCCAGCGTCGTGAACGGGCTGACCAGGCCGACCAGGTGAGTCGCGGTGGTCGGCACCTGGGTGATCACGTGAGCCTGGAACGTCCCGCCCGGCCCGGCGGGGGCGCCCGGCGGGGCGGGCGCGCCCGGGGGCGGCTTGATCAGCACGGTGCGCATCACGTTCCGCTGGGTGACCGCGATCAGGATGCCGGACAGGATCCAGGTCAGGAAGAAGTAGATCGCGATGGAACCGGTCGCGTAGGCACGGCGTCCGCTCATCGAGGCGAGCGCGAGCCCGATGGCGGCCAGCAGCACCGCCCACATCAGCCCGACGAGCAGGCCCGGGATAAGCGCCCTGGTCTGGGCCCAGACCGCGCTGCCGCTGTGCACCTGGGCCACCGTGCCCACGTACAGCAGCAGCAGCGGGATCTCGATGAGGGCCAGGCAGGCGGTGATGAACGCGGCCAGCTTGGCCACCGGGTAGTCCATGCGGCGCAGCGGCCGGCAGAAGTACAGCGGCAGCACGTGGCTGCGCAGGTCGCGGGAGACCAGCTCGGGCGCCTGCGCCGCGATGAAGATGATCATGACCACAACGCGCAGCTGGTTGGCATAGGTGTCGTAGGGGACGAGGCGGGGTTGGCCTCTGGCGATCACCACCGCGTTTACGATCGCGGGCAGGCACATGATCACGAAGGTGAATACCGGCACGATCTTGGCCTTGGCGCCGCGGCCGAGGCCGTAGGCCGAGCGCAGGCTGTGCCAGAACAGCGCGCGGATGATCTGGGCCCGGCCCAGCCGCCGCCCGGTGTACCGGCGGTAGCCGATGTCGTGGATGACCCCGGCCTCGGTGCTGGCCAGGCCGGACGACCCGCCCCGGCTTCCCTGATCAACCGACATGGGATGCCTCCGGCGTCTGGCTGCCCGGCATCGGGTCGTCCTGGCTGCCCTGGGTGTCCCGGAACAGTTCTTCCACCCGGCGGCGCCGCTGCTCCAGCCGGTTGAGCGGGAGGCCGAGGTCGGCGACCGCGTCCCGGACGGCGTCGTAGGTCTCGTCGCCGTCCAGCCGGACCAGCACCGCCCGCTCGTAGGCCCTTGGCTCGAGGCCGCGGCGGGCGAGTTCGGCCAGCAGCCGGTCGGTCCCCTCGTCGACCTCGATCAGGAGCACCTGGCTGGCCTGGGTCATGCTGGTGATCGTGTCGGCGCGCAGCAGCCGGCCCGCCTCGATCGCGACCAGGTGATCACAGATCCGCTCGATCTCGCCGAGCAGATGCGAGGCGACCACGATGGAGATGCCGAACTCGGCGCCGATCCGGGCGATCAGCTCGAGCATCGAGCCGCGGCCCGCCGGGTCGAGCCCGACGGTCGGCTCGTCCAGCAGCAGCAGCCGGGGGTCGCCGACCAGCGCCTGGGCCAGCTTGACCCGCTGCTTCATGCCGGTCGAGTAGGTGCCGATCTGCCGGTAGCGCTCCTCGTACAGGCCAACGTGGCGCAGTGACTCGGCGGCCCGTTCCTTGGCCGCGGTTGGCGGCAGCCCGGACATCCGGCCCAGGTGGGTGACGAACTCGGTGGCGGTGACATCCGGTGGCAGGCAGTCGTGCTCGGGCATGTACCCGGTCAGCGCGCGGATCCGCTCGCCATCGCGCTGGCAGTCGCCGCCCAGCACCGCCGCCTGGCCGCCGGTCGGCTCGAGCAGGCCGAGCAGAATCTTGATCAACGTCGACTTGCCTGCGCCGTTGGCGCCGACGAGCCCGGTGATGCCCGGCTCGACCCTCACCGTGAGCGCGTCGAGCGCGGTGACCGGGCCCGGATAGCGCTTGGTCAGCGCGCGAGTCTCGATGACCGGCGTCCCGCGATCCGGTTCCGCGAAAGGTTCTCCGGCCCGTGCCGTTAATGGAGCGCTCACGTGCCTCTGGCCTCGCATTCGCCTGATATCCCTGGTCTGATCGCCGCGGTTCCTGGCATTCCGCTGGGCCCGTGGCAACAGCCGGTCTCACCCCGCCCGGCCGCATGGTGCTCCCAGCCTGCCTCCGTTGCGGGCCGGATGTCGTCACTCCGCAGGCTGATCTTATCTACGCCCTCAGAGCTAGTTACGCTCTAGCCGCTCACCGAGCCATGACCGGCGCGCGCCGCGGCTAGTGAGTATGGTTTGCGAAAGATGCCGGGTTACCATGCCCGGCTCGGTTGCGAAAGACTCGACCGCATGCCGCAGCAGCGCCCGGACCGCAGCGCCCAACGTGGCGACGTCCCGGCCTGGGCCCGTCCCGCGCTGGCCGCTGGCCTGCTGGCCCTGGTCGGGGCCGGGCTCCGCAACCGGGTGCCCGCGCCTTCGCTCGACGGGCCGTTCCGCCATCACGGCCTGCTGATCGGACTGCTGCTCGAGGCCGTACTGGCCGGACTGCTGGTTGCGCTCATGGTCAGGAACCGGCGAGCCCCTAGCCACGCTCTTCTGGCCGCCCGGCTTCGCAAGGTGCTGACTTATGTGGTCGGAGCCGGTCTCGCGGCGATCCCGGCCACATACGTGCTGAGCCGGCACGTGCCGCCGCTGCACCCCAGGTCGATCACGCCTCCGAAGACGACGGGGTCCAAGTTCCACGCGCCTCCCACGAGCCACCTCTGGGCTGGCTGGCTCATCGTCGTAATCATCCTGGGCGCGCTGGTGGCGGCCGCCCTGATCTACCTCATCGTCGTGGTCTTGATACGGGGCCGGTTCTGGCTCGGCTTTCGCCGGGGGGCAGCCGGAACTGCCATCGACCCCGCCGGGCAAGAGGACGAGCCCGATCTTCGTGAGGCGGTCGAGTCCGGGCGGAGCGCGCTGCGTCAATTCGATGACGCCCGGGCCGCCATCATCGCGTGCTACGTGGCCATGAAGCAGAGCCTCGACCAGGCCGGAGCCGCCGGGGCCGTGGCCGACACTCCCTACGAGCTGCTGGTCAGGGCGGCCGACCAGGGCCTGGTCCAGGGGGACGCCGCGGCCCGGCTGACCGCGCTGTTCTACGAGGCGCGATTCTCCACCCACCCGATGCCGTTCACCAAGCGAGATGAGGCGCAGCGGGCGCTGGGCGAACTGGCCGCCAGTCTCGGCGAACTTGAGCTGGCCGGAACCCGTGGCGGGCCAGGCGGGGGCGGCGGGGGCGGGCAGGGCGGCGGGGGCGGGCAGGGCGGCGGGGGCGGGAAATGAACAGTCAGTCAGCCGGCCAGACCGGTGACGGCTGGCGGGCGGCGGTGCCCGAGATCATCATCGCCGCCATCGTGGTCGCGGTCGCCGCCGTCGCCGGGTACGCCGCCGCTGGGCTGGCCGGCACCGCGGTGATCGTGACCTGCGCGGCCGTGACCTCACTGGTCGTGTTGCGCGCCCTGTCCCCGACGCCGGCCGCTCACGGTGACGGCCGCGTGGCTGAGACCGAGGCAATCCCGGTCACGTTCACCGGCTACTGGCGCAAGCGCGCCGGCCTGGTCGACGGCACGCAGTCGATGGTCGCTTACAACGCGGAGCTGCGCGGCACCCTGCAGCGCCTGCTGGCCGCGCGGCTCGCCGAGCGTCACGGCATCAGCCTGAATGACGATCCCGGCGCCGCGCGACGGCTGCTGTGCCCCACCCCCCGCGACGACCGCCTCTGGTACTGGGTTGACCCGGCGCGGTCGCCGGCCACGGCGGACAAGCAGTCCGGCATTCCGCCCCGAACCCTGGCCAGACTCATCGACCGACTGGAGAAACTTTGACAGAGCTCAGCCGTACTCCCGAGCAGACCGCCGAGCGGTGTACCGCTGTTCTCGACGAGATCGAGCGGGCCGTCGTCGGCAACCGCCGGGCGCTCGAGCTGGTGATGATCGGCATCCTGGCGGGCGGTCACATCCTGCTCGAGGATCTGCCCGGGCTCGGCAAGACCCTGATCGCCCGGTCATTCGCGCGGACGCTCGGCCTTGACTTCGCGCGGATCCAGTTCACGCCCGACCTGCTCCCATCGGACGTCGTCGGCGCACCGCTGTACGACCAGCGGACCGGCCAGATGGTGTTCCGCCCTGGGCCCGTCTTCACCCAGCTGCTGCTCGCCGACGAGATCAACCGCACGCCACCGAAGACCCAGGCGGCGCTGCTGGAGGCGATGGGCGAGGGACAAGTGAGCATGGACGGTGAGACCCGGCCACTGCCGCAGCCGTTTGTCGTGCTCGCCACCGACAACCCGATCGAGTACGAGGGAACCTACGAGCTGCCGGAGGCTCAGCTCGACCGGTTCCTGATGCGCCTGCGCCTCGGCTACCTGCAGACCGGCGATGAAGTGCTGATGCTGCAGCGGCGGCTGGAGCGGGCATCGGAGCGGGCCGAACTCGGTCAGATCACGGACGCGGCCGAGCTGACGGCCATGCGCGAGTCCCTGGAACAGGTAGAGGTCTCGCCCGATCTGCTCGAGTACGCGGTCGCAGTCGTCCGGGCGACCAGGGAACACGCTCAGATCCAGGTTGGGGCCAGCCCTCGCGGCACGCTGGCCCTGGTCCAGCTGGCGCGAGGCCGTGCGGTGCTGCGCAAGCGCGACTACGTGATCCCTGATGACATCAAGAGCATCGCGGTGCCGGCGCTGGCCCACCGGATCACGCTGCATCCCGAGCTCTGGGTGCGCCAGGTCAGCTCGGATGACGTGATTGCCAGGCTGCTGACGACCGTGCCCACTCCGCGCACCGACCCGGCTGCCCGGTCCGGAGCCTGATCATCTGTGAACCCGCGGCGGGATCAGGCGACCGGGACGTCGTCGCAGACCAGGCAGGTCCGGCCGGCCTGGTCGCGGTCGGCTCATGCCGGGCGGCTGGTTACCCTCGCCCTGGCCGGACTGATCATCGCGGTCATCACCCGGCGGCCCGAGTTCGCCGGGGTCGCCGCCCCGGCAGTGCTGCTGCTCGCGGCCCGGCGGCCCGAGCGGCCCGTGCAGATCGGCGTCAGCGCCAGCCCGAGCGCGATGAGGCTGTCCGAGGAAGAGCAGGCCGACCTCAAGGTGGCGGTCACCGGGCACCGCGATTACTCGGTGGACTTGCTAGTGCACCCGCGGTTTGCCGTCGTGCCCGGGACGGCCGGCGAACCGGGCGGGCCGGCCGGCGGCGGCCGGGGCGGCGGTGCGTCCGACCTGCCGTTTCACATAGCTCGCTCTGGCCGCAGGAGCCTCGGCATCCTGGAGATCACGCTCAGGGACCGGTGCCGGCTGACTGAGGGCCGGGTCACGATCGAACTGCCGACGATCGACTGCTACCCGCGGCCGGCGGCGCAGCAGACGCGGGTAGTGCTCAGCCGGCTGCCCAGCCGGCTCGGCGACCACCCGTCCCGGTCATCCGGGGAGGGCCTGGAGTTCACCGGCGTGCGCGAGTTCGTTCCCGGTGACCGCCAGCGGAGAATCAACTGGCCCGCCACGACCAGGCGCGGGCGGCTGCAGCTAAACACGTTCGCGGCCGAGCGTGTCCAGAACGTCGTCATCATCGCCGACGCCAGCTCCGATGTCGGCGAGCCTGGGTCCACCCCGCTCGATCTCGCCTTCCGCGGCTCGGCCGCCGCCGCCCATGCCTACCTGGCCGTCAGGGACCGGGTTGGCCTCGTGGTCTACCAGGGCGGGGTGCGGTGGATCGCCCCCGGCCTCGGCGTGCGCCACTACTACCGGATCATGGACCTGATGCTGGCCGACCCCAGGGTAACCGGGCGGCTCGCCTTGACCGGGGGGATCACGCGACTGCCGCGGGCCGCGCTACCGCCCGGTTCGCTGATCCTGGTGTTCAGCCCGCTGCTGGACCGGCGGCTGGTCGAGACCCTCAGGGACCTTAGGGAGCGCGGCTTCTCCATCCTGATCATCGACGTGCTGAACGCCGAGCCATCGGGCCGGACCGACAGCCTCAGCAGGCTCGCCCGCCGGATCTGGCGAATGGAGCAGGAGGCGATCCGGTTCTCGCTGCGCGAGCTCGGCATACCGCTGGTCCGGTGGGACGGCCAGCAGAGCCTGGACGAGCCGCTCGCCCCGTATACCCGGAGGGTCATGGTGAGCCGCCGATGACCGCCGCGCAGCCAGCGAGTCCGGGTCGGCCCGCCAGCCAGCCCCCGCAGTCCCGCAGCGCCAGCCCCAGCGCCGCCCGCAGCGCCAGTGCCGCCCGCAGCGCCAGTGCCGCCCGCAGCGCCAGTGCCGCGAGTCTGCTCGCCGCCGCCTGCGTCGCCTGGTCGGCCATCCCGCTCACCGCGGGCGGCGCCGGGATCGCCTTGCTGGCCGCTGCGATTGCGTGCGCGGTCCTGTCCGCTGCCCGGCTCGCGCTCGGAGCCACGCCGGTGGAATCGGTCGCGTTCCTGAACCCTGTGGTCCGCGCCGGGCAGTCGCTCGCCGACCTGGCCCGGGGGTTGCCGTGGGCGGAGGCCATGGTGGTCGCCGTGCTGGTACTGGAAGCGCTGCATCGTTCCCGGCCCTGGCACACCGGCCTGCTTGGCGCTGCCCTTCTCGCCTATCTGTTCGCCACGCATCTCGCCGAGACCCGGGCCCGCCCC
>Ga0335075_10007404_pt1 | contig 16884 bp, 9 predicted proteins | sample Lox_Sample_24_FD_206723 | JGI IMG/M metagenome (GOLD analysis project Ga0335075, IMG submission 206723) | Soil microbial communities from Loxahatchee National Wildlife Refuge, Florida, United States - Lox_Sample_2.4 | ecosystem: Environmental > Terrestrial > Soil > Wetlands | place: USA: Florida...
CGGGCACCGCCCCCCGCCCCCTGCCGGGCCCGGGCCGGCGGCCGATGCGCCTTCAAGAAGGCGTCGTTCTGGTTCTGTTTCTGCGCGAACCCCATTTGCCAGGCCAGCGCGGCCATGCGCGCCTGACCGTAATCGCTCGGCATCCACACATTCTGCTGCGAGGCAACATAGTAGCCATAGCGCGGCTCCAGGCCGGTGAAGGCCCGGATCTGCCAGACGTTCCCCGTTCGCTGCTGCAACGGTACCGTCTCGGCGACGAAAAGGGTCCGCGTCGAAGCGCCAACAGCCCGGCCCGGCTTCTGTTTCTTGCTGGCTTTCAGGGAGGCACCCTCTTCATCGTCGGACAAACGCATATCGAGCAGGGTCTGAAAACGCTGGCCGGCTTCCTCCTGCCGCTCCAGATTGACCAGGGCGACACCTTCGCGATAAAGAAGCTCCCAATTGTCGGGTTTCTGAGCGAGCAGCCGCCGCGTTATGGCCAAGACGGTATCGGACTTGCCGTGCGCCAGCAGGGCATCGATGGCCTGCAAATTGCGGTGCGGCCGAGGCTCGTCGGCAACCAGCTTGACCCAGATCGCCGCGGCCTCTTCGGACTCGCCGGCCTTGACCAGCAGCTGCGCCAGTCCCAGCTGGGCGTCGTGACTTTTCGGCGCCGCCTTCGCCCACTGGCGCTGATACTTCAGTGCCTGGGCGGTGTCGCCTTCATTCTCGGCCAGCTTGGACAGCTGCTGGAGCAGCTGCGTATCGCGGGAATTCTCGGCGAGCAGCCGTTCGAGCTGCTGCCGGGCCGTCCCCAGGTCGCCAGCCGCTTGATACGCCTGGGCCAAGCAAATCGTCATCTCGCGCTGCTTGTCGGCCTCGCGCCGCTCGCGCTCCAGTCGTTCCAGCAGCCGATCGAATTGGTTGTTTTGCAGATACAGCTCGGTCAGTCGAGACACGACCGACAGCTTGCCTTCCAGATCGTTGGTCTTGTCGAAGGCGCGCCAGAACAATTCGATGGCTTCGCCGGTGCGGAAGCGCTCGGCCAGGGAATTGCCCAGTGTCAGCAACCCATCCGGCACCGAGGGGTTGGCCCGCACCGAGCGCCGCAGCGCTTGCAGCCCCTCTTCGCTTTCCCCAAGCTGGAAGCACATCTCGGCGAAGAATTTGTAATGATCGGGATTGCCGGGCGCGGCGGCGAGCAGATCGCGTCCGGCTTGCAGCGCTTCCGCGCGGCGGCCCAGACGCGCTTCCAGCTTGGCAACGGCGGTCAGATATTCGGTGCGGAAGCGGCGATCCAGCGCGGCCAGCTTGCGATTGATGTCGGCGGCCAACAGCAGGTTGCCGCCGCTCTCGTGGATGCGCGCCGCCGATGCCAGGATGGGGATCGATTTGCTGTCCAGCTTGCCCGCCTTGTCGACGGCTGCCGTCGCCTCGGTCATTTGCCGGTTGGCCTCGTAATAGCGGGCCAGCCGGTGCCAGCGCTGGGCCAGAACGACCAGCGAGACGCCGGTCCCACCATCCTTACCGGCATCCAGCTCCTTGCGCAGCTCGGCGGTGCGTGCGGCCAGTGTGTCCGTGGCCTGGTAAACCTTGATCCGCGCTTGCAGCACGGCCTCGGCATCCTCGGCATTATCGACCAGCTTCTCGGCGGCGTCGATCTGAGCCAGGGCGTCGTCGTTGCGCTCGTCCAGATGCAGTAGCTCGGCGTACCGCAGCCGCAGGTTGAAATCCTCTGGGTCCAACTTGACGGCGTCGGAGAAGGCGGTAGCCGCTTCCTTGCGATAGCCGAAGCCGCTGAACACCTCGCCGAGGCGGGCCAGGTTCTTGGCATTGCGATTGGTCCCCGCGGCAATGGGACGCCAGGCCGCCAGCGCTTCCTCGGAACGTTTCAAACTGTGGGAGTATTCGCCGAGATACTCACGGTACTGCGGCGATTCCGGGGCCAGCTCGACGGCCTTTTTATAAAGGGCGATGGCCTCTTCGGTCATGCCGGCGGCGCGGACGAGATCCGCCACCTGAGCGGTTACGACAGGATCTTTGCCGCGTTTCTCCAGCAAGCGTTTCCACACGGCGTAGGCCGCCTGTTTGCGTTCCTCCTCAGGCCGCGAGCGGTCGCGCAACAGCAGCTTGCCCCATTCGCGCAGCGTATCAGGATTATTGGGATCGGCCTTGTCCAGGGCTTCGTACTGCTCTGCCGCTTCGCCATATTTTTGCTCGTAGACCAGTTGTTCGATGAGCGCTTGACGTAGCTGCCGCCGCGAGGGAGCCTTGGCGATGCCCTTTTCCAGCCACTCCCGCGCTTCCGGCAGCCGGCCCTGATTGGACAGCGAACGCGCCAGCCGGGCGATGGCGTCGATGTCGCCGGGATGTTTCTTCACCCAGTCTTGATAGTATTTGGCCAGCCCGGCCTGATCGTCATTGCGCAGGAACACATCTTCGATCTTGTGGCGGACCTCGCGGTACAGCCAGCTATCGGGATTCAGCTCGCCCAGGAGCGCTTCGAAGTCGGCCAGCGCCTTTGCCGACTGTTTGAGGCGAACCTTCAGTTCGGCGGCCTCCATGCGGAAGGCGGCTTTTTGATAGGGATCGCGTGCCGCCTTCACCAGCTTCTCGTAACGTGGTAGCGCCTGGTCGTACTGTCCTTCCTCGGCCAAGGTGGAGGCAATCTGCTCCTGCACGCGGCGATCGTCGGGGAAAAGCTGCTCCAGCCGAGACCATACTGTCAATGCCTTGTCACTCCGCTGCGCCCGCTGATAGACGCGGCCGAGCGCCTGAAAGATGTCGAGCAAATCGGTTCGGCCCGGCTTACGCGCGATGGCGCGCTCGAACGCCTCCGCTGCCGCGTCTGGCTGGCCGACCATCACCAGCGCTTGACCGAGATAGTACGAGGCCAGCGCATTTTTCGGCAGTCGTTTCTCGGCCTGGCCGAACGCGGCCACCGCGTCGGCGTCCTTGCCGCGCTGCGACTCCAGCAAACCGACGACCATTGAGGCGATGCCGTCCGTCGCGTCCTTTTCGGCGCGCTGGCGATAACTACGGATGAGCGGATCGAGATTGCCGCGCTCGACGCGATAGCCATAGATGCGATCGAGGGCCGTGCCGCGCCGCGGGTTTTTCTCCAGCACGGTAAGGAAGCGTTTGATGATCTGTTGTTCGCGCTGCTCCTCCGGTGTCAGCGTTTCTGGCTTTTCCGCCGCCGGCCAGGCCATCCAGCCCGCCAACAGGATCACCAGCGCTAGTCCCATTGCCGCCTTACCGTGTCGCGTCATGATGTGGTTCCCTCTCAAGGTGGATTCGTTTGGGCGCCCTCGATTTCGTAGGGTGGGCCGAGTCTTCGAGGCCCACGAGGACGAATGGTGGGCCTCGAAGACTCGGCCCACCCTACGAATTGCCATCTCCTCTCTGTAGAACCAGAACTCTTATTCTGTCTTTTTGTTTGACTCCAGACAAGTTGTCTTCTATTCTAATCTGCACTTTTCCGAATTCACTTTTTCTTTGGGCCGTGACGCCGAGGAGCGTGCCAGCATGAGCGACAGCGAAGCGATCCGAGAACAGCTCGATCAATTCCGTGCGGATTTTCAGCGTCTGCGGGCGGAAATCGCCAAGGTGATCGTCGGTCAAGACGACATTGTCGAGGGAACGCTAACGGCCCTGATCGCGGGAGGGCACGTGCTGCTGGAAGGCGTGCCGGGACTGGGCAAAACGCTGCTGGTGCGGACGCTGGCCGAGGCGCTGCACCTGAAATTCCAGCGCATCCAGTTCACACCGGACCTGATGCCGGCCGACCTGATCGGCACCAACATCGTCCTGGAGACGCCCGAAGGCGCTCGGCGTTTCGAGTTTCAGCGCGGCCCCGTTTTCGCCAACATCCTCCTGGCCGACGAGATCAACCGCGCCACGCCCAAGACGCAATCGGCGCTGTTGGAAGCCATGCAGGAGCACAATGTCACGGTGGCGGGGCAAACGTTTTCGCTGCCGGAGCCGTTCTTTGTTATGGCGACGCAGAATCCGCTGGAGATGGAGGGCACTTATCCGCTGCCCGAGGCGCAGCTCGATCGCTTCTTTTTCAAGCTGCTGGTCAAGTACCCGCGCTTCGCGGAAATCGAGGCGATCCTCGACCGCACCACGGAAGCGGTCAAGCCGAGGGCGGAGCCGATCTTCGATGGCCAGCGTATCCTCGCCCTGTCGCAGCTGGCCCGCGAGATCCCCATCGCCGCCGAGGTGCGCCGCTTCGGCATCGCTCTGGTGATGGCCACGCACCCGGAAAACGAGGTCGCCGCGCCGATGACCCGGCAGTACGTTCGTTACGGCAGCAGTCCGCGCGGCGCCCAGGCGATCATCCTGGCCGCCAAGCTGCGAGCCATCCTCGACAACCGTTATCATGTCGCCCGTGAAGACATCCGCGCCGTCGCCCCGGCCGCCCTGCGCCATCGCCTTATCCTCAACTTCGAGGGGCAAGCCGAAAACATTCAGCCCGATCAAGTAATCGCCAATGTGATTCAGACGGTGCAAGAGCCGGCGCTGGTCGCGTGATTTGCGGTTAGCGACGCTTCGCAGAAGCGTCGCGGGCAACGACGCTTCTGCGAAGCGTCGCTAACCGAGAGTTGGCGGTTTTGTCATGCGAGAATCCTTATGCCGCTATTCGACTCCGATTTCCTGAAGAAGCTCGAATACCTGTCGCTGGTTTCCAAGCGCGTCTTTCGCGGTACGTTGCTGGCGCAAAGGCGGACCATGCAGCTGGGCGGCGGCATCGAGTTCTCCGACCACCGCGACTACACGCCCGGCGACGACTTCCGCTATCTCGACTGGAACCTGTATGCCCGGCACGAGGAGCTTCTCCTCAAACGCTTTCAGGAAGAGGAGGATTTGCACGTCTACCTGCTGCTCGACTGCTCACGCAGCATGAATTTCGGTTCGCCGTCCAAGTTCGACTTCGCTCGGCAAGTGACGGCGGCGCTGGCATACATCGCTCTGGCCGACCTCGATCGCATTGCCGTCGCCGCCTTCGCCGACGACATTGTCGCCGACTTTCCGTTGACACGGGGCAAGGGGCGCATCCTGGCGCTGTTGAGCTTCCTGGAAAACCTTCAGCCGCAGGGCGCCGACACGAACCTGGCGCGCGTGGCCGGCGGGTTCGTCCATCGCAATCAGCGGCGCGGCTTGGCCATCGTGGTTAGCGATCTTTACGATCCCAACGGCTTCGAGCGCGGTCTGGACGTGCTGCGCCATCGCCGCTATGAGCCGCATATCGTCCAGATCTACGACCGCCGTGAGGCCGATCCCGCCAACATGCTCGGCGACCTGGAGCTGTACGACATCGAGACGACACTGGGCCGCAAGGTGACGATAACAGAGAAAAACCTTCGCCAATATCGCAAGCTGTTCGAGGCGTTTCAGGAGTCCGTGCAGCGCTACGGCAATCAGTACGGCATCGGCTGCACGCGGACCTCGACCGAGATCCCTTTTGACCAGCTCATTCTGAAGATGATGCGCGTCGCCGGCGCGGTACGCTGAAAGCCTTGCCCGCAAGAGGAATTGCTCCATGAATCTCGCCAATCCGACGGCCTCATTCTGGGCGTGCCTCGCCATCCCGATCGTGATCTTCTACATCCTGAAGATCCGTCTGCGCCGCGTGCCGGTGTCCACCGTCCTATTTTGGCGGCAAATCTTCGAGGAAAAGAAGCCGCGCTCGCTGTGGCAACGCCTCCGCCATCTGGTGTCGCTGCTGGTGCAGCTGGCTTTTCTTGCCTTGTTGGTGGGAGCATTGGTCGAGCCGTTTTTCTCCTGGGAGATCGATACGGCGCGGCGTGTCGTACTGGTGATCGACAACTCGGCCAGCATGAAGGCTACGGACGTGGAGCCGAGCCGGTTGGCGCGGGCCAAGGAGCTGGGACAGCGTATTATCGGCGGCTTGCGCTCCCGCGATCAAATGGCCATTATCGCCGCCGGCACGCAGCCGCAAGTGATCTGCGGCTTGACCGGACATCAACGGACGCTACACGAACACCTCGCCGCCGTGCCCGCGACGGATGGACCGACCCGCCTTGCCGAGGCCGTCGCCCTGGCCGGCCGCCTCGTCAACGACGACAAGGCCGAGCAGAAACACGTTCAGGTCATCGTCCTCACCGACGGCTGTGCCAAGGATGTGGGGTCCATCACCGAGAAGGACAACGTGCAGGTCGTCGCCGTCGGCCAGCGCACCGACAACGTCGCCATCACCGCTTTTCAGGCGCGCCGCAGCTTGCTCGATCCCATCGGTTATGAAATCCTCGCTGAAGTCGTCAATTACTCGGACGAGCCGGTGGAATGCCGGTTCGAGATCGATCTGAACGGCGACGCCATCGAAGTGGCGCCGCTAAAGTTGTCCGCCAACGAGAAATGGAGCAAAGTCCTCGAAAAAACGTCCGGCGGTGGTGGATTGCTGACGGCGCGGATCAATCGTGAGGATGCGCTGGCAGCGGACAATCGAGCCGTGGCCCTGTTGCCGCACCGGGAGTTTCAGCCGGTCACATTGGTCAGCGCGTCCGGCGATCTGTTCATCGAAAAGGTGTTGGAGGCGAACGCCCTGGTGCGATTGAACGTGATACGTAAGCTTCCGGCCGGCGGAGATAAGCCCCGCCGCTCGCAGGCCGGCGCGGTCATGGTCTACCATCATCAGGTGCCCAATCCGCTGCCGCCGGGTCCGGCCCTGGTGATCGATCCGGACGTGGGCTGTGATCTGTGGGAGGTGGGCGACAAGCTGCAAAATCCCTTAGTGACCAAACAGGACCGTGATTCACCTTTAATGGCCCACATTCGGCTCGACAATGTACTGATGCCCGAGGCCCGCAAATTAACGTTCACGACAGCGGCGGGCAAGCCGCAGATCCTCGCCGCCGCCTTGACCGGCGAGCCGCTGCTCGTCGCCCTGGAGCGGCCGCAAGGCAAGGTGTTGATTCTGACGGTGAACCTCGACAAGGGCGATCTACCCTTGCGCACGGCGTTCCCCATCCTTGTTACCAACACATTAGGCTGGTTCGCCGGCGGCCGGGGCGAATTGCGTGAGGCGTTGGCAGCCGGAGCGATTACGGAAGTGACGCTGCCGGAGACAATCGGAAGCGAATATCTGTTGCACGGCCCGGACGGTCAGACGCGCAAGCTGCCGCCCGGTGTCAAACGGACGACCGTGGGACCGCTCGATCAATGCGGTGTGTGGAGCATCGTGGCCGATACGCCCGGCGCTACGCCGATCCAGGAGATCGCCTGCAATTTGGCCAATCGCGCCGAAAGCGATCTGCGGCCGCCGGAAGCGCTGCCGTCGCTGGGCGAGGAGCCGGCACGCGCGATGGGCTTCGCCGGTCGGCCGATCTGGTTTTACTTGTTGGCCGCTGCCTGGCTGCTAGCCGGCCTGGAATGGTACTTGTATCAACGCCGCTGGATCAGTTGATTGTTGAACCTTCGGATACGCCCGGCACTGGTTGGAGACCGTGATCCATGCCTTCGTGGTTTCCCTTCGAGCTGACTCATCCGTTGTTCCTGCTCGGCCTGGCCGTCCTGCCGATGCTCGGTTGGTATTTCTACCGCAGTCTGGTCGATTTCGCGCGCTGGCAACAATCGCTGTCGCTGCTCTGCCGAACGCTGATCGTGATTCTGCTGGTGGTGTCCCTGGCCGGCTTGACCCTGTTGCAACCGACCCGCCAGCAATTCGTCGTCTTCGCGCTCGACGAGAGCCTCAGCGTCGGCGAAGAGGGCGAGCAACGCGTGCGCGAGTACCTCGATCGCGCTTTGCCGGCCGCGGGCGAGCACCGCGTCGCCTACCTGTCCTTCGCCGCCAAGCCGGAACAGGTCCGCGCCAAGCGCGAAGAGGCGGTGAAGAGAGACGACAAGGACCGGCAGGGCACCGACATTGCCTCGGCCCTCGAAGTGGCCACGGCGGCCATCCCGCCGTCTTACGTGCCGCATATCGTTCTTCTCAGCGACGGCAACCAAACCAAGAACGACGCTCTCAAGGCCAGCTTGCGCGGCGGCGTGCCCATCTCCACCGTTCCGCTGTCCACGCGCGCCGATCCGGAAGTGCAAGTTTCCCGCGTCCGCGTGCCGGCCCAGGTGCGCGAGGGCGAGCCGTTCTACGTCGAGGTCGTCATCGACTCCAACCACGACGACCAGGGCACCATCGAGGTCTTCCGCGGCGCTCACAAGGTTGTCAGCGAGCAAAAGAAGATCAAAAAAGGTGAAAACAGTTTTCGCTTCCGCCAGACGATTACCAATGAGCGCCTGGCCCAATTCAGCGTGCGCATCGAGGGATTCAGCGATCGGCTCCAGGACAACAACGCCGCTTCGGGCCTGGTCTTCACGTCCGGCAAGCCACACGTCTTGTTGATCGAAAGCGATCCCAAGCTCGCCAAGTCTCTGGCATGGGCGCTGGAGCAGGAAGGCATCCTCGTTGACATTCGCCCGCCGCGCGGCATGCCGGACGCGCTGTCCGACCTGCAAAACTACGAATTGTTGATGCTCTCCAACGTGCCGGCCACGTCCCTGAGCCAGCGGCAGATGGAGGTGGTGCAGAAATACATTCAGGAGCTGGGCGGCGGGTTCATCATGCTGGGCGGCGATCAGTCGTTCGGCCTGGGTGGTTATTACCGCACGGTCATTGAAGACATCCTGCCGGTACGCAGCGATTTCGAGAAGGAGAAAGAGAAGCCGAGCTTGGCGATGGTTTTAGTCATCGACAAATCCGGCTCGATGGGTGGGGAAAAAATCGAGCTGGCCAAGAAGGCGGCGTCGGGAGCAGTGGAGCTGCTCGGCGGCAAGGACAAGATCGGCGTCATTGCGTTTGAGGGCGAGACGTTCTGGGTCTGCGACGTGCAGCCGGCGTCGAACCGGAGCAGCGTCATCGACAAGATCAGCGCCATCGAGGCCGGCGGCGGCACCGTCATGGCTCCGGCGATGGAGGCCGCTTACGAGGCGTTGCAAAACACCACCGCCAAGCTCAAACACGTCATCATCCTGACCGACGGCATCTCCGCCCCCGGCGATTTCGAGGGCATCACGCAGAACATGGCCGCGGCCAGGATCACCGTCACGACTGTGGGCGTGGGCCAGGATGCCGACAAGAAGCTGCTGGAGGACATCGCGCGTCTCGGCAACGGCCGTTATTACTACACCGACGATCCTTCGTCGGTACCGCAGATTTTCGCCAAGGAGACGGTGACGGCCAGCAAGTCGGCCATCAACGAGCAGCCGTTCATCCCGCAGGTGATTCGACCGACGCAAGTGCTTTCCGGCATCGACCTGGCCAACGCTCCGTTTCTGCTCGGCTACGTGACCACGCGGCCGAAGCCGACCAGCGAGGTGATACTGGCCACTGAGAAAGGCGATCCGCTGCTGGCCTGGTGGCGTCACGGCCTGGGCATGTCGGCGGCCTTCACCTCCGATGCCAAGAGCCGCTGGGCCGCCGAGTGGCTGAGCTGGCCCGGCTACAGCAAGTTCTGGGCGCAGGTCGTGCGGCACGCCATGCGCAAGAGTGAGGCCAAGGGCGTGGTCGTGCAGGTGGAGCAGAAAGAGCGCAAGGCCATCGTGACGCTCGATGCGGTCAACCCCGCCGGCAAGTATCTCAACAAGGCCGATACGGAGCTGACGGTCATCGATCCGCAGCTGGGCGACCGCAAGCTGGCGATGGCGCAAACGGCGCCGGGCCGCTATGTCGCCGCGTTCGCTACGCCGCAATCGGGCGCCTATCACCTGGAGATGTCACAGAAAAGGCAAGGGCAGACGCTGTCGCAACAGTCGCGCGGCTTGGTGGTCGGTTACGACGATGAGTTTCGTCTGCGGCCGACCAACGAAGAGCTTCTGAAAGCGATCGCGCGCGTCTCGGGCGGTGCGTACGATCCGGAGCCGGAAGCGGTGTTCGCCGACCTTGGCCGGATGGCGCCGCGAGCCACGCCGCTGTGGCCGTACTTGATCGCAGCAGCCGCGCTGCTGTTCTTGGCAGACGTGGCGCTGCGGCGCATCGACTTCGCGCTGGTGCTGGAGCGTCTGGGACTACGAAGAACCGCGGCCGTCGGAATTTCGCTTGACCGCGAGGCGGTGCGGAGGTGAACTGGGGTTATCAGGGTATGCCGCCGTGCCCGAACTACCAACCGCCAATGATTGGAGTACGGAATAATGAACCAAACGGTCGAACAGCTTCTTCAGGCTGCCCTGAAACTCCCGGATGAAGAGCAGCTTCAGTTGGTGTCCGCGTTAACCGCCGCAGTGGAAGAACGTGGATTGAGGCCGTTCGATGACTCCTGGCTGGAGGAGATTCGGCGTCGCTCCGCGGAGTACGACGCCGGCTCGGTCCAGGCCATCCCCTGGACCGAAGTGAAAGAGCGGGCGCGCCGGAGGACGATGGGGAATGGCTAACGTCTCGTTCTTGCCGGCAGCGGAGCAAGATTACCAAGAGGCGTTAGCCTGGTATCAAGCCCGCAGTGCCCAAGCCGCGGCGGGATTTGAAGCAGCGATGGGAGTTGCGTTGCAACGGATCGCCGAATTCCCGGAGATGTCCCCGCTTTGCGATAATCGTCATCGGTTTTACGTTCTCCGGCGTTATCCCTACAGCATCATCTATCGCCTGGAGTCCGATAACGTGTTGGTCGTGGCCGTGGCACACGCTCGTCGATCGCCAGCCTATTGACAAGGACGAGATTGATAACCTCAAACTGCCGATTGGGTGTCTTTCAAAGAGAGCATCGGAAACGGCAATCAACAATCCCTTCGGGAGGAAACACGTCATGCAAGAATCCGTGTCTGGAGTATTGGCGTCCGTGCGGCGCCGCCAGCGGGCGGCGTTCGCCCTGCGATTGACGATGTACGGCCTTCTCGCCGGCTCGCTGCTCGGCCTGCTGTTCGGCTTCTTCGCCTGGCGCTACGGCAGCCCGCTGTCACTGCGGCTGACCGTGGTCCTTGTGGCGGCGGCCGGCCCCGTCCTGGCGCTGGCGTTCGCGCTGGCGGGACTTCTCTGGCGCCGTGCGATTCACGATGCCGCCGCAGCCGTGGACCGGCATTATCAGCTCAAGGACCGTTCCGCGACGGCGCTGGAGTTCCTGAGCAAATCCGCCCGCACGCCGCTTCAGTCGCTGCAAATCGCCGACGCCGTGCAGCACCTTCAGCACGTCGATCCGCGCCAGGTGGCGCCGCTCCGGCGGCCTCGGTCGTTGCCTTACGCAGTTGGCGTTTGGGTCGCGGCGGCGGCCATCGCCGTGTTGCTGTGGATGTTCCCTTTCGGTGCGCCGACGGTCGAAGCCGGTCCCACGCCGGCCCCGCCGCAAATTGTCGCGGAGGCGGAACGGCTTCAGGAGTCGCTGCAAGATCTGGAGGAAGTCGCCCGCCAGGAGGACAACAAAGAGCTGGAGAAGCTGGTCGAGCAGCTGCGGCAGAAGATCGAGGAGATGAAGCAGCCGGGCGTTGATGAGCGCGAGGCATTGGCCAAGCTCTCGGAAATGGAAGCGGCCGTCCAGGCCCAGCAAGCCCAGTACAACACCGCCGTGGTGGATGGCCAGCTGCAATCGCTCGGCTCGGCCATGAGCGCCGCCGCTGCGCTTGAAGGCGCCGGCAAGGCACTGGAGCAAACCAAGCTCGACAAGGCTGCCAAGGAGTTGGAGCAGCTCGAAGACCCCAAGCTCGACCGCAAAGAGCAGAAGGTGGTCGAGGAAAAGCTTAAACAGGTGGCCAAGGCGATGGGAGACGTTGGTCTGGGCCAGCTCAGCGGGGCCGTGTCCGATTTCGCCGACAGCCTCAAGGGCGGCAAGGGCAAGGGCAAAAAAGCCACCAAGGTGCTGGCCCGCGAGGTCAGGAACCAGGCCCGTCGCAAACGTATCAACGATCTGCTCAACGCCAAGTTGGACGACTTCAAGGAAGGCAAGTGCAACTGCCAGTGCAATAGCCTGGTGAAGGGCAAAAAGCCCTACAAATCGAAAAGTCCGTCGTCGACCTTCGGCGCGGAGACGAGCGGCAACGTACAAGGCGAAAAGACCAAGCTGCTCGGCCAGAACAACCAGGTCAGCGTCACCGGCACGCCGGGCGAAGGCCCGTCGGACGTCGAGACAACCGCTTCTCCCGAAGCACGCCAGAAGGCCCGGCGCGGCTACAAGGAAAACTACAAGAAGTATCGCAAAATGTCGGATGCCGTGCTGGACAGCGAGCCGATCCCGCTCGGTCATCGGCAGACCATTCGCCGCTATTTCGAGCTGATCCGCCCGACGAACAGCGACTTGGACGAGAAGAAAGACGGCGGCCGGTGAGTGAAGACGAGATTGGCGAGTGCATAATCCAGGAGTGTGTTGTCGGAGCCCGTAGCGTAAGCGAGGACACATCCCTCGCTTACGCTGCGGGCTCCGACAATATCTTGCCGGAGCCAATCACCCGCCGGCACCGCGCTTTGCCCTGGCCTGCACCGATTTCAGGGCCTGCTGCGCGGCCATTTTGGCGGGGTATTTCGGATCGTTGACGGCCTGCGTCAGCACGGGAATGCACTCCTTCGTACCGATCGCCTTGAGAATGTTGCAGGCCTCCATCCCGACCCAGAAACCCTGGTTGACAAAAGGAATGACCGCTTTTTCGGCGATCGGCCCCATTTTCTTCAAGGCGGCGGCGGCCGGTCCGCGCGCGATTCCGTTGGGAAGAACCTTGGCGAGGGCTTCGGCGACCTCGGCAGTCTGGAAGCGGGACAACACTTTAATGGCTTCGCCGCAGGTGAAGTTGTTCCCCGCCGCGGGAATGACGGCGGCGACGTTTTCCGGACCGGCCCATATTTGCAGGGCACGCAGCGCGGGCCTGGCGATCCAGATGTCCTTGTCGCCGGCGAGCGGCTCCAGCGCCTTGGCCACCTCGGCGCGGCGCGCCGGCAAGATAGCGTAGACCTTGGACAGCTTATCGGCGGCCGCGATCCGCTGTTCTTTATTGCGCGACTTGAGGTCCGCCAAGGCGCTGGTAACATCGGCGTCCGTCGGCGGCGGCAGGTCGATCTTCTTGGCCTTCACCATGAAGGTCCGGCCCTGGACGGTGACCTCGCCAAAGCTGATTTTCGGAGCGATAACGCTGGGATCGGGCACCGGATCGGCCTCCAGGACCAGAGTGTCCTTGCTCCACGAAACCACGCGGACCTTGCCGGGCAGGATCTTGGCGGCCGTGTCCTCGATGTAACGCCGGGTCGGCTCATCGGCGATGCCGCTGATGTTGAGCGTCACCGACAGGGTGTTCTGCGGGAAGGTCAGGCGGACCAGGTGGGGCTGGGTGTAAATCGTCTTGTTGTCGGCGTTAATGTAGGAAAACTGGAAGGCGAACATGCGATCCGGAACGATTCCCCTGGGCAGCTTGAAAGAGCCGACGGCCATCTGGTCCTCGATCTTAAGGTCTACGGGTTTCGCCCGGACCATCTTGGCCCAGGGCTGGCCCTCGGGCGGGGACGCCACCTTCTCGGTCATGGCGAAGTAGGCCTTGGCGCCTTTGACCTTGAGCATCGGATCGGCCAGAACGCCCAGGACGAGGTATTCGTCGGCGGGCGGGGGCGGGCTGCCCCGCTGCACGTTGGACAGAGGCATCGACAGGGCTTTTCGGCCGCGGACGGTGCTTTTGTGATCGTAAGCCCAGATTTCGCCGCTCAGATTGAGCTGCGGCCCTTTCTGGGCGATATGAATGACGACGCCCCTGGACAGCCGGCCCTTGAACATCTGGTGCAACACGGTGGCGGGTATGGCGAAGCCGATCTGTTTGCCGAGCACGGCGGCGACGGCGATGCCGACTAGGCGGCCGTTGGCGTCGATGATGGGACCGCCGCTGTTGCCGGGGTTGAGATCGCCGTTGATGTGGACATCGATGAGATTATTCCCGGCGTCGCGGCGCAGTCCTGCGACGGTGCCTTTCTCGACGTTGACCGGCGGATAACCCGGCCCGGCCGGACGCTTGTTCGCCGGGAAGCCGAAGATGTAGACGGGCTGCTGCTCGACCACTCCGGCTTCCTGGCTGAGGTCGAGCGCCTCGGGCAGATTGCGTGCGCCGGTCACGCGCAGGGCCGCCAAATCGCTTTCGTCGTCGGTAGCCACTACTTCCGCGGGGAGGGCTTGTGCCTCGGGCGTGCCGCTGTTGAACACCACCGTCACCCTCCGCTCGGTCTTTGCCGGCGCCGGGGCGGGACGCCGTCCACGAGGTCCCATTCGGGGTGGTCCGGGAATGATCCTCCGGCCAAATCGCCACTGCATACCAGGGCCACCTGGTTTCGGCGCTGCTTTTTCTTCCACGTCGATGACGTGATAATTGGTGATGATGTAGGCCGTGTCTCCGGTCGATTTGACGATGAAGCCGGAGCCTGTGGCCGACTCCTTGCCGACATTTACATGGATGAACACCGTTGCCCGCGTTGTCTTCGCCAGCAAAGCCTTGTCGAGATCGACGGGTCCGGCCACCGGCAGAGGAGCGGGTTGGGGCGGCGGCTCCGGCGGCTTCGCAGGCTCCGGCTCGGCGGCTGGTTGGGGCGGCGGCTCCGGTTGCTGGGCGGGCGCCGGCTGAGGAGCGGGTTGGGGCGGCGGATTGGCCGGCTGCACGGGCGGGTTGCGGCGCGGGCGGCGCGGTTTGTTATTGGCTGGGTTGTTAGGCGGCTTCACTGCCGGGCCAGGCGGCGCGGGCGGCGCGGCGTTGGCGTTGTTGGGCGGCTGGACCTGGGGATTCTTGGCGGCCTGCGGAGCGATCGGCTTGCCTTCCGGACCCTTGGCGACAGCATCCGGCTGTGACTTGTTGAGCCACCAGATTACTCCGCCCGCCGTGCCCGCACAAGCGAGAAACAACACGCCGACGCCAGCACAAAGGCCGATGATAAGCCCCGTGTTGCTTTTTTGCTTTTTCTTCCCGGAGCGACGCGGTCTGTCGTCGTCCGCGTCGTCGAGGCTTTGTTTCCCTTTGCCGCGCCGAGGCCGCTCCTCCTCGTCGTCTTCGTCGTCGATGTCCGATCGCGACTTTCGGCGCCGCAGTGCCTTGTCGTCGTCATCATCAGCAGCAGTCGGCCGGCCCTTGGAAACGGGGGCCGCGACAGGACGACTGGATGCAGGCTTGATGGCGGTCGCTTTGCCCGGGGCTTCATTGTCGGCAGCGACGAAGACGGCGGAGCACTTCGGGCATTTAACCTTTTTCCCCTCTGCAGGTCGAGTGGCCAGGTTGAGGATCGCGGCGCACTTCGGACAGCACAACGAAAACGCAGCCATTGCTCACACCTCCAGAAGTAAGTTGGTTAAACGATTGTAAGCCCGGCCCCGCACCTTCGCAAGCATTTTCCTCTGCTCGGCGATTTTGAAATCTTGCGATTTTGTCATCTCGTTCGCACGGCTTCCATTCTCATCCGGCGATTCATTCCTTGATCTCGCGGATACGCAGATGACGGAACTCGATCGGCGCTCCCTCGGCTTGCAGACCGATGTAGCCCTTATTCGGCTTCAATCCGGTCGCCTCCCAGGCCAGCTTGCCGTTGCACCAAAACGTGATCTTATCGCCTTTGGCGAGGACGCGCCACTCATTCCACTCGCCCGCCGGCTTCTGCAAGTCCGGCACCGCCTTGGCGCCCTTGACCTTGCCACCTATGAAATTGCCCTCGCTGCCCTTGGCGAGATTGATCTGGTTGGCACGGACGTTCCGCCCACTGCGGATAAACAGCCCGCTGTTATATTTGTCGCGCAGAGCGCGCCACTCGAAGCGCAGCTCGAAGTCGGCGTATTCTTTTTCGGTGGCCAGGTGCGGTGAGCCGCCGCCGCTGAGGGAGATGACGCCGTCCTTGACCTTCCAGTTCGGTGCCTCGGCGGCGCCGTCCTCCTTGCCGCCGCTGAAACGCCAGCCGGTGAAGTCCTTGCCCTTGAACAGCGAGGTAAAGCCGCTTTCCTTTTTCTGTCCGAACTGGAAGGCCAGGCCGGGACGATCGACGCGAAACTGCACCAGCCTCTGTTTCTTCACCTCGGTCACGTACACGGTGCGCCCGTCCGGCCCGCCGAAACAGAGATTGCTGGGCCATTCGCCGAGCACGTCAATTTCGCGCAGCACTTCGCCCCTGGGCGACAGGACCACCACCGTGCCCTTGCCGTGGCGCGTGATGTAGAGATTGCCGTCCACATCGCAGCGCATGCCGTCGAAGCCGAAATCGTCGAACTTTTTCAGCAGCCGTTTGTTCGACAGCGAGCCGTCCTTGCCGATGGCGAACGCCCAGACGTTGCGCTGCTTGCTCTCGTTGACGTACAACGTCTTGCCGTCGGGGCTGACCTCGATGCCGTTGGTGGTGCCCATCTTTTCGGCCTCGCGGTGCATCTTGCCTTCGCGATCGATGCGCCACAGCTGTCCGGTGCCGCTGCCCCAGTTAGGATCGCTGGCGTATAGCGTACCGTCCGCAGCGATGGCGAGATCGTTGGGCTGATTCATGCGGTCGTCGTGAGCAAAAACGGATATAAGCTTTGTCGCCGGGTCGATGCGCAGGACGTTATGGCCGGCGTAATCGGCGACGTACATCTGTCCTTCGTGGTCGAAGACGATACCGTTGCCGGTGCTTTTTCCGGGCAGCACGACGAAGATTTCCCCCTTGCCGTCGGGCGAGATTTTGCCGATGGTCTGCTGGCGGGCGAAGTTGACGACGTAGATGTTTCCCTGGGCGTCGCAGGCCGGTCCCTCGATGCCGGGCGTGAACGCCTTCTCCGCGGTCAGCGGCGTGGCGACGAACAGCTTCTCCTTGTCGGCGGCTTCGACAGCAGATGCGGACAGCAGAACGAGGACAGCGAACAGCAGATCGGACAATGTGTGTGGTCGATTCATGGCTTGGCTCCTGCGGAAGGTGGGATTCTGGCAATGCTGTGATTCTAGGACCCAGAGATGGCGAGATCTACCGAAAACAGGCATAATCTAAGTGTCGGCGAGCGG
>Ga0335075_10007405_pt1 | contig 16883 bp, 13 predicted proteins | sample Lox_Sample_24_FD_206723 | JGI IMG/M metagenome (GOLD analysis project Ga0335075, IMG submission 206723) | Soil microbial communities from Loxahatchee National Wildlife Refuge, Florida, United States - Lox_Sample_2.4 | ecosystem: Environmental > Terrestrial > Soil > Wetlands | place: USA...
GCGATGCTGCCCGGGGTGTGGCCGCGCAGGTGGATCACGGACAGCTCGGCGTCGCCCACGCTGATCGTGTCGCCGTGCCGCACCAGGTCGGTGGGGGTCACCGGCAGCGGGCCGGCGTCCTCGGGATGGGCGGCCGTCTTCGCGCCGGTCGCCTGCTGGACCGGCTGCAGCGCCTGCCAGTGATCCCAGTGCTGGTGCGTGGTGACGATCGTGGCCAGTGGGGTGTCCCCGATCAGGCCCAGCAGGGTTCCGGCGTCGTTCGCCGCGTCGATCAGGAGCAGTTCCCCGGTGCTGGTGCACCGCAGCAGATAGGCGTTGTTGTCCATGGGGCCGACGGAGACCTTGGTGATGGTCAGGCCGGGAAGCTCCCTGGTGTCGGCCGGCCCGCCGACGCTGACGTCGCCCGTGTAGGTCATCTCTCTCCATCCATCGCAGGTGTCGCACCACCGAACTGCGGGTCCCCGCGCGACCGCGGGTCACGCCCAATCCGGCAGCTTAAGCTAACCCGGGCCAGCGGCGTGTAGTGGCTCACCGCCGCGGCCACGCCAGGCGGCGCCCACGGCGGTGCCCCAGACGAGCACCACGATTCCGTAGAGGCCCAGGGGCGCGGCGGCCGAGGGGCCGAAGGCCGCGGCGGCCAGGCCGGCCGCGATGGCGAAATCGCGCATCGACGTGGTCAGCAGGACGGCGGCGGCGGCCGGGCGGGGCGCGCCGCGGCCCAGGAGGCGGCCGGCAACGGCCGAGCCGGCCAGGAACAGGATCAGGGCCGCGGCGACGCCGAGATAGCGGACGGACAGGTGCACCTCGGCGGCGGTCAGGGCGACGAGCGCGGCGACGGTGAGCGTTGCGGTGACGGTGGCCGCCTTTTCGGCCCGGGCGACAGCCGGCCTGACGGCCCGCAGGACCAGGCCGGCCGCCAGCGGGAGCGCGACGACCAGGGCCAGATTGGCGATGACGGGGCCGGGATGAACGGCGGCGTGGCCGGCCTCGAGGGTGAGGATCGGCCCGGCGGCGACGACCGCGACCACCGTGGTGCCGATGAGGATCCCGGCGGCAAGGGCCGCCTCCCCGTCGGCCATCGCGGTGGTGGCGACCGAGGCGATCTCGCACGGGGCGACGCCGACCGCCAGCACGCCGTCGCGCAGCGACCCCGCGGCAACCACCCGCGACACCGCCCACGACAGGGCGGGCAGCACGGTGACACCGGCCGCGAGAGCAGCCAGCAGCCGGCGCCACGTCCCGGTCAGCCGGCGCAGCGCGGCGGGATCGATGGTCACCGCGGTCGCGAAGACCAGCACGGCGAGCAGGATGCTGATGCCCTGCCGAGCGTCGAGCCAGGCCAGGGGTGGCTGGACGCACAGCCCCACCACCGCAGCGGCGAGCACGGTCAGCAGCTCCCAGTAGCCGGCCGCGACCGCGCGCAGCCGCGGCCAGCCGGTACCCGGGCCATTCACGGGCGCGACTCTAGCTGACGCTTGTGGCGGGAGACGGTTTCCGTTGTCCCGCGAGCCCGGTCTGCCCCGGTGGAGCTGTGGTCGCGGTCAGCCCGCCTGGCGGTCAGGAACCCGCCGGTCGCCGGGGGTGCCCGGGCGGGCGGCCGACGGATTTCCTTACGTAGGTTTCCGCGTCGTAAAAGCCCGCGCGGCGAGGGCTTTCCGGACCTCCGGCCGTCCCCGTACGTTCAGTACTGGGATCGTCATCCGGGCGGAGGAGAACGTCGCTATGGACACCCGACCCGTGTACACCCTGAGCTCGAAGCCGGCGGTCATCGAGAGCCACGATGAGGCCGTCGAGCGCGCACGCGCGCTCAGGGGCCGGCTGCGCGAGCGCCTCGGGAAGGGCCAGGAGATGCGACGGCCGCCCGACGAGAACGTCGCCGACATCCTGGAGTCTGGTCTGCTCGGCGTCATGAAGCCGAAGCGCTACGGGGGGTCGGAACTCGGCACCGAGACGATGATCGACGTCACCGTCGAGCTGGCGTCGGCCGACCCGTCGACGGGCTGGGTCTACATGCTGTGGACCGCGCACATGTGGCTGCAGGCGCTGTGGCCGGAGAAGGCGATGGACGAGATGTGGGAGAACCCCAACACGCTCGCCTCCTCGGTCGTCTCCACGACCGGCGATGTCCTCGCGGTCGACGGCGGCTACCGGTGGGCCGGCCGCGGGTTCTTCTCCTCGGGCGTGGATCACTGCAACTGGCTCACCGCGCTGGTCCCGGTCGTGCGCGACGGCGAGCGGGCCGAGATGCGCTGGCTGCTCATCCCCCGCGAGGACCTCGAGATCATCGACGACTGGCACACGCTCGGCCTGCGCGGCACCGGCTCCAAGACCGTCGTGCTCAACGACGTGTTCATCCCGGAGCACCGCACGGTGACGCGGCTTGCCATCGCCGCCGGGCAGCCGCCCGGCCGCGAGGTGAACACGCATCCGATGTACGGCGCGCCCGAGCCGGCGAACTTCACCGGCGCCATGTCGGTCCCGGCCGTCGGCGCGGCGGTGGGCCTGATCGATCAGTTCCTGCAGCGGCTGGGCTCGAAGATCGAGGTGCCCGAGACCACGAACAGCCCGTACCTGCCCGAGGGGATGCCGCAGACGATGTCGCGGCTCGCGCAGGCGTCCGCCACCATCGACTCGGCTCGCGCGCTGATGCTGCTGAACGCCCAGCGCTACGCGCGGCGCCCGGTGACGGAGGTGCCGATCGAGCAGGACATGCGGCTGCGCCGGGACACGGCCTTCGCCGCCCAGACGGCGCGCCGGGCCGTGAACACGCTTTACGAGGAGTCCGGCGGCAGCGCCCTGGCGGAGAACTCGCAGCTTCAGCTTTTCTGGCGGGACACCAACGCCGCAGCCGCGCACCGCGGGCTGATGTGGGACTGGCAGAGCGAAGGCTGGGTCAAGGCCTCGCTCGGCCTGCCCATGCCCCCGCTGACCTAGGCCACCGGCGCCGCCCCCCGCAGCGTTGCACCTGACGGTCATCTGGTGCTTCTCCCCGGCGGCCCGCAGCAGGGCTGAGTCCGGATTTCGCTGATCATGTTAGCCTCCACGCAAGCGGCTGCCTGAGGTGCGGCTGTGCAGTGGGGGCAGGTGCCGGCCTATGCGGCCGCTGCGCAGGCAGCGCTCGGTCCCTCCGGCTTCGATCTGCTGGCTGACCGGATCCGGGGCCTCGCCCGAGACGCCCTGGTCACGTGAGCGGACGGTCGCATGCCCAAACGGCCCGTTGCCTTTGCGATGATCCGGGCTTATGGTCCGGGTGGGCACGGATGTGAACGCTCACAACGGACCCGTTATCTCGTTATCTCGCTGCCGCACGTGCTTTCCGTCGACGGACGAATCGCCGGCCCGGTGACCGGCCGGCAAAAGCCAGGCGGCCCGAGCGCAGAACGGAGACCCTCATGAACGCTTTCCGCCGCCGTTACCAGGTGGTTCTCACCGGGCTTCGGCATGCCGCTGGCCCGCTGCGTTCCGCCGTGAGCGGGCGCCATTCGTTAGCGCGCCGGCTGACGATCACCGCGGTGCCTGTGATCTTGGTGGTACCACTGGTCGCCGCGGTGGTGACCCCCGCGTCGCCCAGGGCGGTCGCGTCGCCCCGGGCCTCGGGACCGGACGGGCCGGTGCCCACCATCGACTGGGCGCTGTCCGGGCAGGCCACCGCCAACTCCACCGAAACGGGCTACCCCGCCTCGAACGCGATCGACGGCGACGCTGGCACCGACTGGTGCACCTCGGCCTGGACCGGAAGCCTCGTGATCGACCTTGGCCAGGTTCGCTCCCTGAGCGACCTTGGCATCACGCTGGACGCGGCCAGCCCTTCGGCGGGTGCCACGATTCAGCTCGCAAGCCAGGCCGGCGACTGGCAGACCGTCCCGGACGGGCGCAACGTGGCGCTCGACCCGGGGAACCCCATGTACATCCCGCTCCCGCGCGGCACCCAGGCGCGGTACGCGCAGCTCACCGTGTACAGCGACACCGGCGCGGACGTCTGCGTGGGGGAGTTCCGGATGTTCGGGCCTGACCCGGCCGCCGCGAACATGGACCTCGGCGCTGACCTCTCGTTCACCCCCCAGGAACTCGCCGCGGGCGCGACGTTCACCTACCGGGGCCAGCAGCAGAATCCCGTGACGATCATGCGGGAGAACGGGGCGAACTACGTACGGCTCCGGCTGTGGGTCGACCCGCCGCCCGGCTACAACGACCTGGCCAGCGACCTGGCCATGGCGAAGGTGATCAAGGCGGCCGGCATGAAGCTGCTGCTCGACATCCAGTACTCCGACTTCTGGGCGGACCCGCAGGACCAGGCCACCCCGGCGGCCTGGCAGGGCGAGGATCTCACTCAGCTGGCGGCCACCGTGCGGTCCTATACCCAGCAGGTGATCTCGGCCTTCGCGCAGCAGGGAACGCCGGTCGACATGGTGGCGATCGGCAACGAGATCAGGAACGGGATGCTGTGGCCGGTCGGCGAGGTCGACTGGGCCACCAACACCGGGTGGGGCAACCTGGCTACCCTGCTCAAGGCCGGGGTGGCCGGGGCGGAGGCCGGCAACCCGCCGGGCCACAAGCTCCTGATCATGATGCACTTCGACCAGGGCGGCGACGCCGCGACCAGCCAGGAGTTCTACCAGGAGCTGGTGTCGAACGGCGTGCCGTTCGACGTGATCGGCCTGTCGTACTACTCGATCCTTGGCGACGGCCCGCTGTCCGGCCTGAAGCAGAACGTGGACAACCTGGCGGTCACGTTCCACAAGCCGATCATCATCGCCGAGACCCAGTACCCATGGACGCTGGCCAACGGGAACAGCGCGATCGGCGACAGCACCGGCGACTTCGCCTGGGAGACCAGCCAGCTCGACCCCGGCTACCCGGCCAGCCCTGGCGGCCAGCTCTCGTTCGTCACCGACGAGCTGTCGATCCTGGCCAACGTGCCCGACAGGCTCGGCGAAGGGCTGTTCTACTGGGCGCCCGAGTGGATCCCCGGGGTGCCGTGGGAGCCCGGGGCCGGCATCGGCTCGCCTAACACCAACCTCACCCTGTTCAACTTCCAGGGCACGGCGCTCCCGTCGATCGGGATCTTCCAGAACCCGGCCGCGGTGTGCGAGAGCTATGACCCGTTCGACGTCCCGTGCGTGATCGGAGGCTAGCCCTTTACCCATGGGCAGAGGTCAAGGCCATACCCGGCCGTGCGCCCTTTGGCCAATAATCTTGAACGTTACGCCTCCGCCGGGCTGTTGCACGTGCGAGCGGGTGTAGCAGGTGCTGGAGTAGTCGAACGGCCCGTCCCGAACACGGTCGTGGTGCCCACGCTGTTGCTCACGGGCGGCACCGACCACGGTCGTGGTGTCCACGCTGTTGCTGGAGCACCAGCGGGGTGCCCACGACCGTGCTCGCCGCGGAATCTGCCCAGATCATGGAACGGCGGGGGCCGGGTGCGGCCCGGGCGGGCGGCCCGGGTGCGGACGCTGCCCTACGAGGAGGGCTGCCAGGTCTCCCCGACCATCGCCGAGCCGACGCGCCACGGGCCCAGCTCCGGCTGGGGGAACTTCGCGTGCCGGCGCTTGAGCCAGATGCCGTAGGAGTTGCCCTCCTGCAGGTGCTTGATCAGCACCTTGCGGGCGTACTCGTCCTCCTGTCCGGGCGGGATCTCAAAGTGGATCTTGAGGAACGCGTTGGTGTAGCGGTCGAAGACCGCGGGCACCCCGTCCTCGTACATCAGGTGGATGTCCTCCAGCCAGTTGATGTCCTCGCCCGGCGTGGCGGCGACCAGGTCCACGTCGTCCACCAGGGACCGGTCGAACTGGTAGGGGAACGTCCGCCCGGTCAGCTCCTCGGTGTCGATGCCGACCTTCACCGTGAGCCGCGGGGCCGCGCCGGAGCCCAGGTCGTCCGCGCCGGGCGCGCCCGGGGCCGGCCCGCCGGGGCCGGGCTGGTCAGACACCGCGGCCACCCCCCGGCGTCTCGTTCAGGACCTGCTTCTCGAGCAGCGCCTTGATCTCGGCCAGCGCGCGCTCTTCGGTCTGCCCGGGGATGTAGGTGGTCCCGGCCAGCGGCACCTTCGCCATCGCCGACGCCTCGACGGTCAGCGCGCACAGGTCCTCGGGCTCGAGGCTGTGCACGTCGCTCTTGCCGCACGCCCGCGCGAACATCTGCGCCTCCATCGTGAGCGTGTGCAGGAAGTTGTAGACGCGCTCGGCGGCCTCGTCGACCACGAGCCGCTTGCGCAGCTCCGGGTCCTGCGTGGTGATGCCGACCGGGCAGCGCCCGGTGTGGCAGTGGTAGCACTGGCCGGCCGGCACGCCCACGGTGCCCTCGTAGTCGGTGACGCCGGGGATCTCCTTGTTGCAGTTGAGCGCCATCAGCGCCGAGTGCCCGATCGCCACCGCCTTCGCGCCGAGCGCCAGGCACTTCGCGACGTCCGCGCCGTTGCGGATGCCGCCGGCCACCACCAGGTCGATCTCGTCGACGAGGCCGACGTCCTCGAGCGCGCGGCGCGCCTCGGGGATCGCGGCCATCAGCGGGATGCCGGTCTCCTCGGCGGCGATGTGCGGCCCGGCGCCGGTGCCGCCCTCCGCGCCGTCCAGGTAGATCGTGTCCGGCCCGCACTTCGCCGCCATCCGGACGTCGTCGTAGACCCGCGCGGCGCCGAGCTTGAGCTGGATCGGCACCTGGTAGTCGGTCGCCTCGCGGATCTCCTGGACCTTCAGCGACAGGTCGTCGGGGCCGAGCCAGTCCGGATGGCGCGCCGGGCTGCGCTGGTCGATCCCGGCGGGCAGCGAGCGCATCTCCGCCACCTGCTCGGTCACCTTCTGCCCCATCAGGTGGCCGCCGAGACCGACCTTGCAGCCCTGCCCGATGAAGAACTCCACGCCGTCGGCGAGCATCAGGTGGTGCGGGTTGAACCCGTAGCGGCTCTGGATGACCTGGTAGAACCACTTGGTGGACAGGTCACGCTCCGGGGGGATCATCCCGCCCTCGCCGGAGCAGGTCGCGGTGCCCGCCATCGAGGCGCCCTTGGCCAGCGCCATCTTGGCCTCGAGCGACAGCGCGCCGAAGCTCATCCCGGTGATGTAGATCGGGATGTCCAGCTCGAGCGGCCGGGCGGCGAAGCGCGCGCCGAGCACGGTCTTGGTCTCGCACTTCTCCCGGTAGCCCTCGATCACGAACCGGGTCAGCGTGCCGGGCAGGAACATCAGCTCGTCCCAGTGCGGGATCCGCTTGAACATCGAGAACCCGCGCATCCGGTAGCGGCCCAGCTCGGACTTCACGTGGATGTCGTTGATCACCTCGGGCGTGAAGATGCTGCTCCGCCCGAGGACCGACCGGGCGCCGTCTTCGTTCTGGCTCATCAAAGTCCTTAGAGGACGAGCTTGCGCTCGGCCGGCTCGAGGTTGTCGTAGTTCCAGAGCTTCTGGCCGCAGACGAACTTGCGGAACGTCACGTTCGGGTGCATCCCGTAGATCCGCAGCTTGCGGGCGAGGAACTCGTCGTCGGCCGCGGTCAGCTCGGCCTCGACGCAGTCCACGCCCAGCGAGGCGATCTTGCCGCCGACGTAGATCGCGCCGTCGTACATGGAGTCGCCGAGGCCGCTGCCCACGTTCCCGCAGATGATCTGCCGGCCGCGCTGCATCATGAACCCGGTGAGCAGCCCGGCGTCACCGCCGACGAGGATTGTGCCGCCCTTCTGGTCGATGCCGGTGCGGGCGCCGACGTCGCCGCGGACCACCACGTCGCCGCCGCGCAGCGCCGCGGCGGTCAGCGAGCCAGCGTTCTTCTCGATCAGGAGGACGCCGGACATCATGTTCTCCGCCACCGACCAGCCGACCCGGCCGGTGACCCGGATCTCCGGCCCGTCGATCAGGCCGCAGCCGAAGTAGCCGAGGCTGCCGTCGATCGTGATCCGGCACCGGGCCAGGATGCCGACCGCGACCGAGTGCTTGGCGCCCGGGTTGCGGATCGTGACATCCGTGATCCCCTCGGCGTAGACCAGCCGGCGCAGCTCGAGGTTGATCTGGCGGGTGGACAGGTCGGCGGCGTCGAACACCGCGCGGCGCCCGGCGCCCTCGCCCTCGATGACGGCCGTCTCCGGCGCCCGGGCGTGCGGCTCGGCCAGGCCGCGCGCGTCGTAGCTGATCTTCATCGGTGCCAGACCAATACCTGGCGCTCGTACGGGTCGTAGGTATCGATCTCGTGGCCGATGACCGCGCGGATCGCGACCTCCTCGGAGGCCAGCGCGACGAGTTCCGGCGACTCGTACAGGACCAGTGGCTTCGCGGCCATCTCGTCCTTCGCCACCCCGAGCTCGTCGCCGGTGACAACCAGGTAGGTGAACACGCCGTCGAGCTCGTCCAGGCTCTGCTTCATCGCGGTTTCCAGCGTCAGCCCGTCGTCCATCTTCTGCGCCAGGTAGACCGCGATGATCTCGGAGTCGCACTCGGACTGGAACCGGTGCCCGATCCGCTCCAGCCGCCGCTTCCACTGGTGGTAGTTGGTCAGCTGGCCGTTGTGCACGACCGCGATGTCCGAGAACGGGTACGCCCAGTAGGGGTGCGCGCCCGAGATGTCGACGTCGGACTCGGTGGCCATCCGGACGTGCCCGATCGCGTGGGTGCCGGTGAACCCGGCGAGCCGGTACCGCTCGGCCACGCTCTCGGCGTCGCTGAGGTCCTTGACGATCTCCAATGAGTGGCCGAGGGACAGCACCTCGCAGCCCGGCACGTCCTCGACGTAGTCCGCGAGCGGCTTGAGCTCGCCGGTGTAGCGGAACCGCACCCGGAACGAGTACTCCTGGTCGCCACGCACCGCGTCGATCACCGCGCCGAGCTTGGCCAGCCGCGCCTCGATCTCGTTGCGGTGCCGCTCCAGCCGGTCGGACCAGCCATAGTCGCGGGTCTCGTTGGGGTCGGCCAGCTTGATCCGCATCACGAGCATGTCGTCCGGCGGGCCGTACAGGGCGAAGCCGCTGGAGTCCGGGCCGCGGTGCTTCATCGCCTGAAGCATCTTCGTCATCTCATTGCCGATGTCGCCGGGTGTCGAGGTCCCATCCCGGTGAATGATGCCAGCAATGCCGCACATGATCGTGGCCCTCTCTTGCCGCGGGTGGCTACGGGAGGATGTCCAGGTACTCGCCGACATCCCAGTCGGAGACGGTCGCGCAGTAGCGCTCCCACTCGTCGGTCTTGTAGTGATGGAAGACCCGGTACATCTCGCCCGGCAGCGCGTCCTTGACCACTTCGTCCTCGGCCAGCGCCTCCAGCGCCGCGCCGAGCGTCATCGGGACCTTCCGGACCTTCTTGCCGCCCGCGATGGCCTCGTAGATGTTGCGCTCCTCCGGCGGTCCCGGGTCCAGGTTGCGCTGGATCCCGTCGGCCATGGCCTTGATCACCGCGGCGAAGGACAGGTAGGGGTTCACCGCGGAGTCCACCGACCGGTACTCGAAGCGGCCAGGGGCGCTGATCCGCAGCGCCGTGGTCCGGTTCTGGTAGCCCCAGTCGGCGAACAGCGGCGCCCAGAAGCCGGTGTCCCAGAACCGCCGGTAGGAGTTCACGGTCGGCGCGGTGATGCAGGTCAGGGCGCCCAGGTGCTCCAGGATGCCGCCGACCGCGTTCAGCCCGAGCTTGCTGGGCAGCCGCGGGTTGTCGGTGTCCGGCAGGAACATGTTCTCCTCGCCCTGCCACAGCGAGATGTTGTGGTGGCAGCCGTTGGCGGACACGCCCATGAACGGCTTCGGCATGAAGCAGGGGAAGGCCCCGAGCTCGCGGCCTACCTGCCTGCAGATCTGCCGGTAGGTGGTGAGCCGGTCCGCGGTCTCCTCGGCCCGGTCGAACTGCCAGTTGAGCTCCAGCTGGCCCGGGGCATCCTCGTGATCGCCCTGGATCATGTCCAGCCCCATCGCCTTGCCGTACTCCATCACCTTGTGGATCAGCGGCTGAAGCTCGGCAAACTGGTCGATGTGATAGCAGTACGGCTTGGTCTTGCCCTCGACCGACGGCGTGCCGTCGGGGTTGAGCTTGAGCCACATCATCTCCGGCTCGGTGCCGACCCGCAGGTGCAGCCCGGTGTCGGCCTCGAACGCCTGGTGTATCCGGCGCAGGTTGCCGCGGCAGTCGGAGGTCAGGTAGCTGCCCGGGTCCACCTCCTCCTCGCGGTTGCGGAAGAGGGTGCAGAACACCCGGGCGGTCTTCGGGTCCCAGGGCAGCTGGCAGAACGTTTCCACGTCCGGCAGCCCGACGAGCTCGGATGCCTCCGGCCCGTACCCGATGTACTGGCCGTGCCTGTCGGTGAACAGGTTCGCCGTGGAGCCGTACACCAGCTGGAAGCCGCGGTCCGCGATCCGCTCCCAGTGATGGGCGGGCACGCCCTTGCCCATGATCCGCCCGGTGACCGAGACGAACTGGTAGTAGATGTAGCTGATCCCTTTGGCGTCGATCTCCGCCCGGACGCGCTGGATTCCCTCGGCGCGGCCGTCGGAGTCGGTGAACCGTTCGAGGTCGGTGCTCACGTGCCCTCCTGGCGGTCAGTAGGACCGGCGGGCCGCAGCCGACGAGCCCGTCATGATTTACGGACAGTAAACCCCGTATCATGACACGACACAACACCTTGCTCGCCCATATTCTCCTCCCGGCGCCGCGGCCGGTGGGTCAGCGCGATCCTGGCGCTCGCCCGGGGGCTAATGTGGGAGCGAAACACCGCCGGGGGCCAGCGGCAGATTTCTGGTTCCCGCCGCGGGGGAGGAGACTGAAAGGCATGACGCAGCCGACAGGTCTCGCCGAAGGCGGCCCAGCGGTACACCGCGGGAGGGCGGCCGGGCTCAGCGCTGAGGCGCTGGCCTATGGTGCGGGCGTGCCAGCTCCGCCCCCCCGCCCCGCCGGCGCGCTCGAGGAGTCGCTGGGGGCGGTCATCGCCGAGCGGGTCCGCGAGTTCCGGCTGCAGCTCGGGCTGACCGTGGGGCATCTCGCCGAGCTGACCGGCCTGTCCAAGGGCATGCTTTCGAAGATCGAGAACGCGCAGGCCTCGCCCAGCCTGGCCACGCTCGCCCGGCTCTCCGAGGCGCTGAAGGTTCCCGTCACCGCGTTCTTCCGCGGCCTCAACGAGGAACAGGACGTGATGGTCGTCAAGGCCGGCCGGGGGCTGGACATCCAGCACACGAACTCCGGTCCCGGGCACCGCTACCAGTCGCTCGGCACCATGCGCGCGCCGCATAACACGCTGGAGCCGCTGCTGGTCACGCTCACCGAGCGGGCCGACACCTTCCCCCTCTACCAGCACCCGGGCACCGAGCTGATCTACATGATCGCCGGCCGGCTCGAGTACCTGTACGGGAGCTCCCGCTACCTGCTCGAGCCCGGGGACGCCATGCAGTTCGTCGGCGAGGTGCCGCACGGGCCGAACGCGCTGATCGAGCTGCCGATCCAGTTCATATCGGTCAAGTCGATCCAGCCGGTCGGCTAGGGTATCGGCTCGGATCGAGCCCGCCGCGGCACCGCACGGCGCCAGCAGCCCGGCACGCCTGGTCCGGTTTCCGCGTTTCCTGTAAGTGGACAAGGTTTCATAGCTGGCGTAACGTTGCTCCGGGAATGTCGGTCGCCACGACCGCACGCGGGGAGGACGAGGTCCCGTGCAGGTGATCACGAACGGACGCCGGCCGACCGCGCGCCGCGCGGCATATCCCGCCAGGTACTCCGCGCTCGGGCTGCTCCGCCGGGGCCTGACGCACCAGGAGTGGCCGCCCGCCTGGCGCGCGCACCCGCTCAAGGGCAGCTACGACGTCGTGATCATAGGCGGCGGCGTGCACGGCCTGGCCGCCGCCTATTACCTCGCCGCGAATCACGGGATCACCGACGTCGCCGTGCTGGACAAGGGGTACATGGGGTCGGGCGGCTCGGGCCGGAACACCGCGATCCTGCGCTCGAACTACCTCACCCCGGAAGGTGTCCGGTTCTACGACCGCTCGGTCCAGCTCTACCGGACGCTGGCCGCCGACCTCGACTACAACGTGATGTTCTCCCGGCGCGGCCACCTCACGCTGGCGCACAGCGACTCGTCGCTGCGCACCATGCGCTGGCGCGCCGAGGTGAACAAGGCCGAGGGCGTCGACTCCGAGGTGATCGGCCCGGGCGAGATCAAGCGGCTGGCGCCGTTCCTCGACGTCTCCGGGGAAGCCAGGTACCCGATCCTCGGCGCGCTGTGGCATCCCCCGGGCGGCATCATCCGGCACGACGCGGTCGTGTGGGGCTACGCCCGCGGGGCGGACGCCCTGGGCGTGCAGATCCACCAGAACACCGAGGTCACCGGCATCGACGTGGCCGACGGGCGGGTCCGGGGCGTGCGCACGACGCGCGGCGACGTCGCGACCCGGGTGGTGCTCAACGCGACCGCAGGCTGGTCCACGCTGATCGCCGACATGGCCGGGGTCGCCCTGCCGATCACGACCTCGCCGCTGCAGGCCGCGGTCACCGAGCCGGTGAAGCCGTTCCTGTCCACGGTGATCGTGTCCGGCACGCTGCACGTCTACATCAGCCAGACCGACCGCGGCGAGCTGGTGTTCGGCGCCAGCGTCGACCCGTTCACGTCCTACTCGATGCGCGGGTCGCTGGAGTTCATCGAGGGCCTGGCCGGTCACGTGATCGAGCTGATGCCCGCGCTGACCAAGGTGCGGCTGCTGCGGCAGTGGGCGGGCCTGTGCGACATGACGCCGGACTTCTCGCCGGTCATGGGCCGCACGCCGGTGGAGGGGTTCCTCGTCGACGTCGGGTGGGGCACCTACGGCTTCAAGGCAGGCCCGGTGTCCGGCGAGGCGATGGCGCAGTGCATCGCGTCCGGCCAGACCCCGGAGATCATCGCCGCGTTCGGCCTGGACCGGTTCGGCGAGGGGGCGCTGGTCGGCGAGAAGGGCGCGGCCGCCGTCGGCCACTAGACCGGAAAGGCTCGATGATGATCCTGCTGCCGTGTGCCTGGTGCGGCCCGCGCGACGCCGGTGAGTTCCAGCACGTCGGCGAGACCGCCGCGCGCCCCGACCCGCGAACAGCGACCCCGGGGGAGTGGCGTGCCTACCTCTACCTGCGGGCCAACCCGTGCGGCTGGACCACGGAGACCTGGTACCACCGGATGGGCTGCCGCCGGTTCATCAGGGTCGAGCGGCACACGGAGACCAACGAGATCCGTTCGGTCTCGGCGGCGGGGGTGCGCACATGAATGCCGTGCCTGAGGCGCGCAAATGAGCAGCGTCATGCGCATCGGGCCGCAGCCCGGCGAGGTGATCGACCGCGGCAGGGCGCTGGAGTTCACGTGGAACTCCAGGCCCGTCCGCGGCTACCCGGGCGACACGATCGTCTCCGCGCTCGCGGCGGCGGGCGAGCGCGTGTTCTCCCGGAGCATGAAGTACCACCGTCCCCGCGGCCTGCTCACCGCGAGCTTCCACGACCCGGGCTGCATGGTCCAGGTCGGCGACGAGCCGAACGTCCGCGGAGCCCACCGGCTGGTCACCGACGGGATGACGGTGACCGCGCAGAACGCCTGGCCGTCGCTGAAGTTCGACGTCAAGGCCGCGAACCGGTTCGCGGGCCCGTTCCTGGGCGCCGGGTTCTACTACAAGACGTTCATGCGGCCGCAGGCGCTGTGGCCCGCCTACGAGAGCGTGCTGCGGCGGTTCGTGAACGGCGGGTCGGTCTCGCCGGACACCCCGCACACGCTCCCGGAGAAGCGGCACGCCCATCCGGACGTCCTGGTCGCCGGTGGCGGTCCCGCCGGGATGGCCGCGGCGGTCGCCGCGGCGCGCGCCGGGGCCACCGTCCTGCTCGTCGAGGAGGAGCACCGGCTCGGCGGTCACCTGCGCTGGGGCGGCGAGGCCGACCTGGCGGCCCTGGCCGACCTGGCCGGCCAGGTGGCGGCCGAGCCCGGCATCGAGGTGCTGACCGACGCGGTGGTGCTCGGCCGTTACGACGGCAACTGGATCGCGGTGCTGGACCGCGGCTCGCGCCCGGCGGGTGCAGCCGGTGAGCGGCTGGTCAAGGCGCGGGCCAAGTCGCTCGTGGTGGCGCCCGGCCTGATCGAGCGGCCGTACGTGATCGAGGGCAACGACCTGCCCGGGGTCATGCTGTCCACCGCGGTGCGGCGGCTGATCAACCTGTACGCGGTCCGCCCCGGCGAGCGGGCCGTGGTGCTGACCGCCAACGCCGAGGGCGACAGCGCGATCGCCGACCTCAAGCGGGCCGGCGTCGAGGTCGCCCGGGTGGAGGACGCCCGGCTCGGCGGCGACGTCCGCGCGGTCAGGGGGCGGGGCGGGGTGCGCGCGGTCGAGTTCGCCGACGGCACCAGGGTCGGCTGCGACCTGCTGGTCACCGCGGTCGGCTGGACCGCGCCGACGTCGCTGCTCAACATGGCGGGCAACCGCCCGGTGTACAGCGAGCGGGCGGCCAGGTTCCTCCCCGACGCGGCGGCGCTGCCCGAGGACGTGCTGGTCACCGGCGGCATCGCGGGCGACGGGAGCCTGGAGCAACTGGCCGAGCACGCGACCGCCACGGGCACCGAAGCCGCCCGCCGCGCCGCCGGGATCCGCCGCGCCCGCATCCTGGCCACGCCGACGGCCGGCCCGGCGACGCCAGCGGGCCACCCGGCGGTGGCTGATGAGGCGGCAGCGGGCCCGGTGACCATTCCCGGGCTGCCGGTCGACCAGCACCCCGAGCTGTTCATCGGGCAGACGCACGGGTTCGTCGACTTCAGCGAGGACGTGTCGTCCAAGGACCTCGAGGCGGCCGTCGCCGAGGGCTTCGACTCGGCCGAGCTGGCCAAGCGGTTCACGACCGCGACGATGGGACCGCTGCAGGGCAAGCTGGAGACCGTCAACACGGTGGCGGTCGTGGCCCGCGCGACCGGCCGCTCGGTCGCCGGCACCGGCACGACGACCTGGCGCCCGCCGTACGCGCCGGTCACGCTCGGCGCGCTGGCCGGGCAGGCCCTCGAGCCGGTGCGCTACTCGCCGATGCAGCCCTGGCACGAGGCCCACCGGGCCGCGCCGCTGGTGGCCGGCGCGTGGATCCGGCCGGACCACTACGGCGACGCGCAGGCCGAGGTGCGGAACGTCCGCGAAAACGTGGGCATCATCGACGTCACCCCGATCGGCAAGCTCGACCTGCGCGGGCCCGACATCCCGAAGCTGCTGAACCTGCTCTACGTCAACAAGTGGTCCAAGCTGGAGATCGGCCGGGTCCGCTACGGCGTGATGTGCGCCGACGACGGGGTGGTGCTCGACGACGGCGTGACCGGCCGCCTCGGCGAGCAGCACTACCTGATGAGCACCACGTCCTCCGGCGCGGCCACGGTCTGGGAATGGGTGGAGAACTGGCTGCAGACCGAGCACCCGGACTGGACCGTGCACGTCACCCCGGTGACCACCGCGTACGCGAGCATCAACGTGGCCGGGCCGAAATCACGCCACCTGCTCGAGCGGCTCACCGAGGGCGTCGACCTCAGCAACGAGGCCTTCCCCTACATGAACGTGCGCACCGGCACGATCGCGGGCGTGCCCGACAGCGTGCTGTGGCGGATCGGCTTCACCGGCGAGCTCAGCTACGAGCTGCACGTTCCGGCCAGCTACGGGCTGGGAGTCTGGGAGGCGCTGCTGGAACACGGCGCCGACCTGGGCGCGGCCGCGTTCGGCGTGGAGGCCCAGCGGATCCTGCGGCTGGAGAAGGGCCACTTCATCGTCGGCCAGGACACCGACGGCCTGACCCGGGCGTTCAGCGCAGGGCTGGACTGGGCGATCAAGCTGGACAAGGACGACTTCGTCGGCAAGCCGGAGCTGGCCTGGCAGGGCAGCGGCGGGAGCCGGCTGGTCGGGCTGCAGCCGGCCGACGGGTCGGTGGTGCCCGAGGAGGCCAGCCTGGTCATGGACGGCGGCAGGATCGCCGGGCGGATCACCTCCAGCAGGATGTCACCGACCCTGGGCCGGTCGATCTGCCTGGCCCAGGTGGACGCGCACCTCGCCGAGCCGGGCACCGTGCTCACCGTGCGGCTGCCCAGCGGCCGCAGCATCGAGGCGCGGGTCCAGCCGCAGCATGCGCACGTCGACCCGGACGGGGGGCGGATGCGTGTTTGACATCGTCGCCCGCAGCCCGATCGCCCCGGCGCCGCCGGTGGTCGTCGACGACGGCTGGGAGGTGAGCGGCCGCCGGGCGGAAGCGGCGCTCACGATCACCGACTGCACCCCGCTGAGCAAGGTCCAGGTGCGCGCCCCGACCGGCGGCCGGGCGGCGGCCGCGCTCGGCGTCCGGTTCGGCCGGGCGGCGAGAGACACCGCGGGCACGCTCGTCGTGGGGTCCGGGCCGGGGGAGTGGCTGCTGCTCGCGGCGCCCGGCCCCCCAGGCCGGGCGCAGGCGCTGGCACCCGAAGCGGTCGCCGCGCAGGCCCCGGGAGAGTCCGTGACCTGGGTCGATCAGACCCATGGCCGGGCCCTGGTCCGGCTGAGCGGGCCGCAGAGCCCGGGCGTGCTGGCCAAGCTGTGCGGCATCGACCTGGGCGACGACATCACGCCGGACGGGGCCGCGTTCCGGACGTCGGTCGCGGCGCTGGCCACCGACGTGATCCGCGACGACCTCGGCGGCGGCCCCGGGGGCCCCGGCGGGCCGTCCCCCGGAGGGACCGCCGCGCGCACCCGGTCGTACCTGCTGCACTGCGAGCGGTCGTCCGGCCAGTACCTCTTCGACGCCCTGCTCCGCGCCGGAGCCGAGTTCGGCATCGAGATCGACGGATTCCGGATGCCCGACGCTCTGGCCCCCCCCCCCCCCCCCCGGGCCCCCCCCCCCACCGGGGGTTGGCCCCCCCCCCCGTGGCGCCCCCCCCGGGGGTGGGCCCCCCCCCCCCCGGCGCACCCCCACCCCGCACAACCCCCCCCGGGG
>Ga0335075_10007407_pt1 | contig 16881 bp, 16 predicted proteins | sample Lox_Sample_24_FD_206723 | JGI IMG/M metagenome (GOLD analysis project Ga0335075, IMG submission 206723) | Soil microbial communities from Loxahatchee National Wildlife Refuge, Florida, United States - Lox_Sample_2.4 | ecosystem: Environmental > Terrestrial > Soil > Wetlands | place: USA...
ACCAATAACATCTCTCTGTCGGCAATTAGCAACGGCTCTATCGGCGATGCGGTTTCGTTAGGTCTCAACAGCAGTCTTACGGGCCTTATCTACGCGGTTAGCACGGCAGAGTCCTGGGTGGTGCTTTCTCCCGCTGACGGCGCGATGCCCGCGTCATTGTCAATACGAGCCGATCCCACGGGCTTGAATGCCGGTTCCTATCCGGGTTCGATCACAATCACTTCGCCCGGTGCGAACCCGCCAACGCAGACCGTAAATATCAACCTGACGGTTCAACCGGCAACTCCCGCTGCTTTGGGCGCCGATGCAACCACAATCTCGGCGTCTTTCGTTTCGGGCGCAAGCGCGGTAACTCGTCATCTGACCGTACGCAATACGGGCAGCGGAAAACTGAGTTATGTAGTGACATCGATCATGTCATCCGGGAGTGGTTGGCTGAGCGCTTCCGCACAGAATGGAACCGCCGCCCCGGATAACCCAGATATCGTTACGGTTACGATAAATCCGGCAAATCTTGCCGCCGGCACGTACACCGGAAACGTCGTTCTTACAGACGCTACAGATAACTCTACGGTAACGGTCCCAGTAATCATTACCGTAAATGCATCGCCGATCAAACTGCAGTTGACCCAGACCGGTATGACATTCCGGGCTGTGCTGGGCGGCGGAGCTCCTTTGCCGCAAACCTTCGGCATCTTTAACGCGGGACAAGGCTCTATAACTTGGACCGCGTCTACGATGACCTTATCGGGGGGACAGGGGTGGCTGAGCTTGAGTGCGAGTAGCGGGACCGTACAAAGCGCGCTTACGGATGTCTCGCTGCTGACTGTAATTGTCGATCCTTCCAAAATCTCGCCGCAGCCGCAGGGCGCGGCCGATTACTTTGGGCAGGTGAGCGTCAATGCAGGCAACAACAATGTCCAGACGCTGACTGTGGTTTTGAACCTGCTGAACGCCGGAACGCCCATCACCGCCGACGTGCAGCCCGCGGCCCTCGTTTTTACGGGAAGCGCCGGGATGAGTCCGAGTTCGCAAACATTTTCCATAGCGGACCGGGGGGCGCAACCGCTCAGCTACACCTCGTCGCGCCAGGTTTCCGGAAGTCAACAATGGTTCGTAAATGTACCGGATCGAGCCATGGTTAATCCGGGCGTGCCGGCCAACGTAGTGGTGCAGCCGGATTTCACGAGCCTGAGTCCGGGAGTCTACAACGGCTCGATCAACATTCAGTTCTCGGACGGAACCTCGCAGCAGGTAAACGTAGTTGCTTTGGTGGGATCCGCCGCTGCTACGAGCAGCGATCGGACGCCAGGACTTGACTTAAGACCGAGAAGCTCGTGCACTCCGACGCAATTGAATATGGTTCTGACGAATCAGAATCCTATGACTGCGTATGTGAACCAACCAGCCACAATGGGCGTCATGGTGACGGACGATTGCCAAAACCCAATTACGAGCGGCCCGGGCGCCTCCGTGTCGGTAGCCTTGTCGAATCACGACGCGTCGCCGCCGATGGTGAGTGCCAGCAGCGGCCTTTGGACAGCGAGTTGGCAGCCGCACAACGTACCGCCGATGCAGGTTACGGCGACGTTTACCGCATTTGTGGCAATGCCCAACGGTAAGGTGTTGGCGAACCAGATTATCGGAACTATGTCCGTTCAGTCCGGCGCAAGTGTTCCGGTAATTGCCCAGGGGGAAGTGGCGAACGCGGCCAGTTTTGCAGTTACTCCAGTTTCCCCCGGCGGATTAGTCTCGGTATTCGGCACGAATCTTTCCGGCGCACCGGCGTCCGCACAAGGGAGTCCGCTGCCGAATACTCTCGGCGGTACGCAGGTACTTTTGAACGGCACGCCGTTGCCTCTGCTTTATGCCAGTAACTCGCAGGTGAACGCTCAGATCCCAGTAGATGTTCCCATCAACACACAAACGCAGATCGTGGTGATGCATGACACGGCGCTTTCGGTGCCCGACTACGTCACCGTGGCGCCGGCGCAGCCCGCGGTCTTTACGAAAAATCAGTCGGGAAGCGGGCAGGGCGCCATTGTCGATTACTCCACGCAGCAGTTAGCTGAGCCCGGCAGCGCCGCACGGGTCTCGGCGCTGTGAACCCGCAGGTGCCGTCCGGCGCAGTCGCGCCATTGACCGGGTCACTTTCTTATACGACGAATCCGGTAACGGTCAGCATCGGCAACGTTCCCGCTCAGGTAGAGTTTTCCGGTCTGGCGCCTGGCTACATTGGCTTGTATCAGGTGAATGCCATCGTGCCTCAGGGAGTCACGGCTGGAGATGCCGTTCCCGTCACGATCTCGGTTGCCGGGCAGACGAGTCCGCCGGTCACGATCGCCGTCCAGTGATTTCTTAGCTTGCAAAAGCCGGTGGGGCGGGCACTCAGCCTGCCACTCGAAAAGGCGGCCGGGGCCAGAATTGGCCGCCCCACATTTTCGCGTTCACCCGAATGTCTGTCGTAACCTGAAACGTTAGACTCTCTATGCCCGAATCCCCCATCACTCCCCGTAACCAGGACTTTGCCGCCTGGTACCAAGACGTAGTCATGCAAGGCGACATGGCCGAGCCGGCCGAGATCGTCAAAGGCTGCATGGTAATTAAAGCGAACGGCTACGCGGTTTGGGAGGCGATGCAGCGCGAATTCGATCGGCGTTTCAAAGCCACCGGTCATCAGAACGTCTATTTCCCGTTGCTCATCCCGCAAAGTTTCCTGCAAAAAGAAGCGGAACATGTGGAAGGATTCTCGCCTGAATTGGCGGTCGTCACCATCGCGGGAGGAAAAGAGCTCGAAGAGCCTTATGTGATCCGTCCAACTTCGGAAACCATCATTGGCCACTTCTTCGCAAAATGGATTCAAAGCTGGCGCGATCTTCCGGTACTTGTCAACCAATGGGCCAATGTAATTCGCTGGGAACTGCGAACCCGGATGTTCCTCCGCACTACGGAATTTCTTTGGCAGGAAGGGCATACGGCTCATTCCAGTCATGAAGAATCGCTGGCTGAGGTGATGCGCATCCTCGACATTTACGCCGACGTCGCTGAGAACATCATGGCGATGCCTGTGATCAAGGGAATGAAAACCCGTTCGGAAAAATTTGCGGGAGCGCTGCGCAGCTATGCCATCGAAGCCATGATGCAAAACGGCCTCGCCCTTCAGGCCGGAACCAGTCATGACTTGGGACAGAATTTCGGCAAGGCCTTCGACGTGCGATTTCAAAATAAAGAGGGGCAGCTCGACTATGTCTGGCAAACCAGTTGGGGCGTGAGTACGCGCTTGATCGGCGGCCTCATCATGAGCCACTCCGACGACAAAGGACTCGTGCTGCCGCCCAAACTTGCGCCCGTGCCGAGCGTGCTGGTTCCTATCTATCGGAAGGACGAAGAGCGCAGCCGTGTTCTCGAAGCAGCGCATCGAATCGCCAAGGATGTCGGCGCGAAAGTGGATGACCGCGAAGGGCAGAGTCCGGGAGCAAAATTCTTTCATTGGGAGCGGCGGGGAGTTCCGGTGGTGCTGGAACTCGGGCCGCGCGACCTCGCCGCCAACAGCATCGTTCTCAAACGGCGGGATACGGGAGCAAAGGAAGCCGTACCCCAAACCGAACTCGCGTCGCGTCTGGAGGCTGTGCTTTCCCGGATCCAGAACGATCTCCACGAGGCTGCCAGGGAGCGGCTAAAAGCCAACATGGTGCTTGCCGATTCCCTGAACGAAGTCGAGACGATTCTCAGCGACGTCACTGCCGAAAAGGGCGGCGGAAAATTCGTTATGGCTCATCTCAAGGACGATCCGGTCTGCGATGCGCGCCTGAAGGAATTCAAAGCTACAGTTCGGTGCATCCCGATGGTCGATGAGTACGATGGGCCGGGCAAATGCATCGTAACCGGCGAACAGGTGGATCGCCGCGTAGTAATCGCAAAGGCTTATTGATTCGTCATTCAGTTCATTGCGATTGCCGCATCTTTTCAGACGAGGTTCGTTGGTCACCCACGGATCAGACCACGGGCATCGGTCTCCGGTCAAATCCATAATGCCCAGTCGACGCGAACGAAAGATTCTTAGCCCCGACGAGCAACCACGGTTAACGGACACGGCAGGAAGGCTGCTGAAACGCTCGGGCAGGGTGAATGCCTGCCCCACCTGCCTTCTGCAAGCTACTGATTCTGCGTTGGTGGCGCAGGCGGTTTCGCCTGCGATACTCCGGGCGCCGTACTTTTTCAACAGCCTGTAGGCTAGCGCGAGGGCGGCGGACAGACCAAATGTTTCAGAAACGCGCGCGGGCGTTTCCTTGTCGCACCAGGCGCTCCCTCACACCGGTTACCCCTCCCATATTGAGGCCCGCACGAGTCGGCGGATCGCAGCGCAATCTCAATTGACAACCTCATGTCGAGTATTTTATTGTTAACATTCAACTTGGCCAGAAGAGCCGGCCGGATTACGGAGTGAGACGCCCCACTTGAGCGCGATGGCAGAGAACCAAAGCGGCGAGGCACGAACTGTGGAAGTGCTGCTCGATTCCAATCTAGAAAGCGTGGACGAGGCCGAGAGTATCGTCATGAGGATGGCCGGCGAGTCAGGCCTCGAAGAAGACGACCTGCACGCGCTGGGCATGGCGGTACGGGAAGCGGCGGTGAACGCGGTTGTCCATGGGAACCGCTATAACGCACGCAAAAAGATTCATTTGGCCGTTTCGCGCACCGCGGACCGGCTTACCATTTCCATCGGCGACGAAGGCGAGGGGTTCCAAATGAACGAAATTCCCGATCCGCTCGCGTCGGAGAACCTGCTGCGCCAGTCCGGGCGCGGCCTGCTTCTCATTCGCGCTTTCGTCGATGAGTTCGAGCTTCGCCCGCGGCAACCGCGAGGCTCCGAAGTACGGCTCGTGAAGTACCTGGCCAAGGCCAGTTAAGTTGCGCAAGTTCTGAATCGAGGAGGAAACGTGAGCGTAAAACTATCTACCCGGCAAGTCGGCGACGTGACCGTCATAGACGCGAGCGGAAGAATCACGCTAGGCGAGGGGGCCAGCACATTCCGTGATACGGTCCGAGACATGGCCGCCGCCGGTCACAAGAAAATGCTTCTGAATCTGGGAGACGTGACGTACATCGACAGCTCCGGCATCGGCGAACTGGTTTCCGGGTTCACCACCGTCACCAATCACGGCGGGCAACTCAAGCTGTTGGGCTTGAACAAGCGCGTGAAAGACCTGCTGCAGATCACGAAACTGTATACCGTCTTCGAGGTCTATGACGACGAGGCGGCCGCCGTTCGCAGTTTCGCCTGATCCCACTTCCCTTCCCTGCCGCCGGAGCCGTCCACGCTCCGGCGGCATGGCCCGCGCGTGTTACAATTGGATTTCCCCGCTGAGAGGTTTCCTTCGTGGATAGAGCTACCCGCAAAGAATTAAAGAGCGACAAGTTTGCGCTCGAAGTGCAGCATGGCGTCCAGTACGTAACCGGGCACCAGCAAATGCTGATCCGCTATGGCGGGATCGCCGCGGCCGTCATCGTGGTCATCTTCGGCCTGGTTTTCTATTTCCGCCATCAAAGCGCGGTACGCCAGCAAGCGCTGCAGAACGCCATGCGTGTTGAAAGCGCGGGCATTGGACCCGCCCAGGGCGATTTCGCATTGACCTATCCGACGCAGGCGGACAAGGACAAAGCGGTCGACAAAGCGTGGCTCGATTTAGCCGCCAAATATCCCGGCACCAACGAGGGCGCGATTGCCGAGTATTTCCTGGGCTCCCACGCCGCCGATAAAGGTAACTTGCAGGAAGCCGAGAAGCGTTTCAAGCTTGCCGCCGATACGGGCAGCGCCCCCTACGCTTCGCTGGCGAAGCTGTCGCTGGCGCAAGTCTACGCTGCCGAGAACCGCGTGAACGACGCGAAAGCGCTGCTGCAATCGCTCATCGATCACCCCACGATTACGGTCTCCAAGGAAGCAGCGACGATCGCCATGGCGCATGTCATCGCGAGTTCGGATCCGCAGGGCGCGCGCAAGCTTCTGGAACCGCTGCGCGGAAGCGAGCGGAGCCAGGTGAGTACCGCGGCGCTCACGGCAATCTCTTCACTTTCTAAGTGATTTCGTCCACGTGAGTTCGGATTCGGAGTCGCGTCCGCTCGCGCGGTTGCGATTCCCGGTGGAATCGAGCCGCGGCCGCCGTTATCCCGAGCTTCCGCACCCATATCGCAACGATTTTCAACGCGATCGCGACCGCATCGTCCACTCCCGAGCGTTCCGCCGTCTCGAAAATAAGACGCAGGTATTCTCGGCCGGCAATTCCGACCATTTCCGGAATCGGCTGACGCACACCATCGAGGTGACGCAAATCGCGCGCACCACGGCGGCGGCATTAGGGTTGAATGAGGACCTGACCGAAGCGCTGTCGCTGGCCCACGACGTAGGTCACCCGCCGTTCGCCCACGCTGGCGAGCAGGAGCTCGATCGTCAGATGCAGCGATTCGGCGAGAGCTTCAATCACAACAAACACGCGTTGCGCGTTCTGGATGCTTTCGAACAGCGCTATGCGCGTTTCCCGGGCCTGAACCTGACGTTTGAAGTGCGCGAAGGCATCGTAAAGCATTCGCACAACCTGATGCCCGGAGACGATCCCGAGTTGAGCGAATATCTGCCCGGCCTGATGCCCCCGCTGGAAGCGCAATTGATCGATCTCGCCGACGAGATCGCATACAATACCGCCGATCTCGACGATGGCTACTCCGCGCATATGTTCACGGTCGCGGATGTGCGCTGTGATGTTCCCGGGTTCGCGCAGGCGTATGAGGAAATCGAGAGTCATTTTCCGGGGGCGCCGGAGCGCGTGCTGTTTCAGGAGACGGTACGCTCTCTGATCGACGTTTTAGTCTCAGGTCTGATCCGCGGATCTGTTGAATCCGCGGACCACGCCGGCGTTCAGGATGTGGAAGGCGTGCGGCGAGCGAGAACTCGTGTGGCATCGTTCACGGCAGACACGCTGACGCTGGCGGGTGGGTTGAAGCGCTTTTTGCGCGACCACGTTTACTACGCCCCGTCGCTGGTTGCAGCCCGCGCAGAATCGGCGGCGATGATCGCGGAACTATTCGAATATTTCCTCGAGGATCCGAGCCGGCTGCCGGAGAACTATTCCGAGGAGATGCGCCATCAGGCGGCGCATCGGATTGTATGCGATTACATCGCGGGCATGACGGACGGATTCTTTATGCGTTGTTATCAGCAGGCGTTCGGGGACGGTTTGGCGTGATCAGAACGCTCCTCGCGTCCGCGCCTCGGTTACAAGCACGTATCGTTGCCGAGGCGCGCGCGTAAGCAAGCGCTTCGTGACAAGCGTTGAGGTCGTTTACGTCGTCGGTGCGCCGGTGTGGTGCTTCAGGATCGGCAGGCGCTTCTTGATGTCCGGCCAAAACTCGGCGAGGAAATTCGAGATCATGTCATTGCCGATCTGCATGCCCCAGCGCTCGGCCGCTCCCCCCGCGGACTGGCTATCGGGATAATAGAGCGTCGTCAACGCAACTACGCCGGCATTTCCCGCCAATTCGGAGATGGCAATGCGTGACCGCCCATCGTCCGTACGGACCACCAGAACGCTGGTTGCCGCGTGCGAGGCCCGATGCAGGAACGAACCGGTTCCGAGGCGAAAGAAACGCGGGTCTTCATGCAACAAACTCGGCAGAATCGCTTCCGTGAGATAACAGCCGATGATTTGATCGGCGAAGGCTCGCGCGTAAAACTCGCCAAAGCCCTCGATGCTTCCATTGTGCGTGAATCCCTTCGAAGCCACCTGCGCCTGCACCGCGTTCCCTGCCAGAAGGAAGTAATTCGGCCAATCGAAGCTGTCGCTGCGAGCAATCGCGAATTTCTGTCGAGCGGTTATCGGCGTGTACGTCTGTTGATATTGATCGGTGCGATAGTTGGGAATCACTCCGAAGAGTCGTTTCGCGGCGGTTGGAGACGTCGCTGGAGCGGGCGAAGCGGCGGGAGGAGCTGCGATGACTGGGGCAGGTATCAGCGCCATCGGATCGGGAACCGCAGTGTCCGGGTGCGGGTCGACGTCTGCCATAACGTCAACCGAAGGCGGGGCTGGAGAATCGCTCGGAGGAGCGGGCGGCGTCTGCGCGAACGTCACGGGTAACAACGCGACGAGGCACAGCAGTTTGCTGCCTGGATCCATATTCGTACTATCGGTCTCGGGCGCTCGCTTGAACAGCCGTGGCTTTTAACATTAACACCACCACTAGGGGATAGTTTCGTATTATCCCCGGGGATAGTGCTCACGTTAACTCCCGCGGCTTTATAATAATAAGAAAGCTACTCCATGACCAAAGCTGTTCACCTGCCGGTTGTCGCCTCCACCCTGTTCTGCGTCTTGGCCGCGCAGCAGCCGGCTCCAACGCCTGCCGCCGATTCGCCCGAGAGCCGGATCGTTCTTCAAGTCAACCGCGTCGACGTGCTGTTTACCGTTTCAGACAAGAAGGGTCGCTTCGTCACCGACCTGGCGCAGCACGATTTCGAAGTTTTCGAAAACAAGAAGCCGCAGAATATTCTCGAGTTCACCGCCGAATCGGACCTGCCGTTGCGTCTCGCCATTTTGATCGACACCAGCAACAGCATTCGCGAGCGCTTCCACTTCCAACAGGAAGCCGCCACTCGCTTCGTCGACGGCGTCATCCGGCCGCATCAGGATAAGGCCGCGATCGTGAGCTTCGACACTTCCGCCGAGTTGGTTTCCGACCTCTCCGACGATACCGAGAAGCTGGACAAAGCCATTCAGGACCTGCGACCCGGCGGCGGCACGGCGCTGTACGACGCCATCTATTTCGCCTCGCGCGACAAGTTGATGCAGGATCAGCCGCGCACCAAGTTTCGGCGCGCCATGGTGATCCTGAGCGACGGCGAGGACAACAACAGCCGCTACACGCGCGATCAGGCGCTCGAGATGGCGCAGAAGGCCGACGTCGTCATATATACGATTTCCACCAACATCACGCGCATTCCCACCGAGGGCGATAAAATCCTGAAGTATTTCGCCTACGAGACTGGCGGCCTTTGTTTCTTCCCGTTCAAAGCGGAAGACCTGACGCAGTCGTTCGAAAACATCGCCAACGAACTGCGCCACCAATACATGATCCTGTACCGGCCGGAGCCGTTGAAGACATCAAGATACGCGGCCGCAAGGACCTGGTGGTCCGGGCGCGGAAAGGATATTTCGCGCCGCGCGGGACGGTGGGAACCTAACGAGCAACATGCCGCATAGTCGTAATCCGCTGCCGCTCGAGGGCAGTAACGCGCTTCCTCTTGAGGAAGTGGTCGAAGCGCACGGGCATCTCGTCGATTCCCACATCATGGAGCAGATCTTCGACACGGTGGTGGAATTCCAGGGCCGCTTCGAAGTCGAGCAGTTTCACATCGGACGCACCAATAGCGACCCGTCGCATTTGCGGCTGCGAGTCGAAGCCGGCGATGCGCATTCCATGCAGCAGATTCTTGCGCAACTGCTGACGCTGGGCTGTTCCATGGTCGATTCGGGCGATGCCGAACTGCGTACCGTGGAACGAGACCGCTGCGCCCCCGAAGATTTTTACTCGACCACCAATCATCGAACGCTGATCCGTCACGGCAACGAATGGATTGAAGTGCAGCGGCAGCGCATGGATGCATTGATCGTCGTCCACGATGGTGAAGCGTTCTGCCGCCGTCTTCGCGATGTGCGCGCTGGCGATCAGGTGGTGGTGGGAATGCGCGGCATCCGGGTGATTCCGGAATCGAAAGAACGCGACCGGTTGGCTTTTGCGTTCATGTCGAACGGCATCTCGTCGGAGCGTCAGGTGGAAACCGCCGTCCGCCAGACGGCCGCGCTGATGGAACAGGCGCATGCGCAGGGACAGAAGGTGGTTGTCGTCGCCGGACCCGTGGTGGTGCATACCGGCGGAGTCGCGCCTCTGGCCTCGCTCGTTCGCAACGGACATGTGGACGCGCTACTCAGCGGGAACGCGCTCGGCGTGCACGACATTGAGAACGCTCTGCTCGGAACTTCGCTCGGCATCCGCCAAAGCGACGGGCGGCAGGAAGAGCATGGCCATCGCAATCACATGCGCGCCATCAACGCCATCTATCATGCCGGAAGCATCCGCGCCGCGGTGGAAAAAGGCCGCCTGCAATCCGGAATCATGTACGAATGCGTGAAGGCGGGAGTGCCTTTCGTGCTTGCCGGGAGTCTGCGCGACGATGGCCCGCTTCCGGATACGATCACGGACATGAACGAGGCGCAGGATGCTTATGCCGAGCAATTGCGCGGCGCGGGCGTCGTGCTGTGCCTGGGTTCGATGCTGCATTCGATCGCGACGGGCAACATGCTGCCCAGCCGGGTAAAGATCGTGTGCGTCGACATCAACCCCGCCGTTGCGACCAAGGTGAGCGATAGAGGCACGGGGCAAGCGGTTGGCGTCGTCACCGATGTGGGGCTCTTTCTCGACATGCTGGCGCGGTTCGTCGCGGCAGACTCGAAATCGGTGGCTGCAACTCCCCGCCCCGCCGCCGCAAGTAAATGAAGCGCGAATACACGGATGAACACGCCTCCGCGGGCGTGGCGGCGAGCCTTCCGGAGATCGAGACCTGGCCTAATCAGTTCGCCAACTACGAAATCGAGATCTCCACTCCGGAATTCACTTCCGTCTGCCCCAAAACCGGATTGCCTGACCACGGAACGCTAACGCTGCGATATGTTCCGGACAAGCGCTGCCTGGAGCTGAAGTCGCTAAAGATGTACTGGCTGGCTTACCGCAATCTGGGCATCTTTCAGGAAAACGCCGTGAACCGGTTCCTGCGCGACGTGGTGAAAGCCTGCGACCCGATTTCGGTCACCGTGATCGGTGAATTTACGCCACGCGGAGGCGTCTACTCGAAAATCACGGCAAGCTGGAGCAAAAAGGGTGCAGGGTCGCGTAAACGAAAAGCCTGACATCGAAACTTCCGATCCCAAGGCCGAACAACTGGCCGCGATGGTGGAAGAGATCCGCGCGCGCGTTCGCGCTCAGCATCCGACAGGGCCGGTAGCGGGCGGTATCGCGCTGCCCGATCTGATGCCGCTGCTGCACGCCCGCGACGCCGCCGAGGCCAAGGTGGCTGCGATCGGCACGGTCAATCCACGGCCTCCCGGACTCATCAATTCCACCGCGCAGTTCTTTAAGAAGCTGATCGGCCGCGCGCTCGATTGGCACGTGCGCGAACAGGTGGAGTTCAATCGCGCCGCGATCTCGGCGATTCAGGCAACCTTGGACCTGTTCGATGAAAACAAGACAGCGCTTGCCGCGCTTGCCGCCCGCATCGATGCCGTGGCAGGCAATCTGGCGAACGACGATCAGCTCATTCGCGACAGCCTGCATCCGATCCGTGAGCAATTAGCGTCGATCCGCCAAAACATGGCGGGCGTGACGCAAGAGTTCGGCGATACGCGCTCGCATTGGAACCAGTGGCGGCAGGCCTGGGAGCAAAAGCTGTCGGCGAACGAAATTCATTTTCTGCGCAGCGTCTCCGAACTCCAGGGCGCTTTTCAGCATCGCGTCACGCTCCTGGAACAGGAGTATCGGGAAACGGCGAAGCTGCAGCACGCCAACTTCGAAGCGGCCCTGGTGCGCGCCGGTGAAGACATCCACAAACGCTTCTGGGCCGACCTGGATCGAATCCGGACCGAATACGAAACGATTATCCACTCCGAGTTGCGGCTGATGCGGCAGAAATCGGCGTTGCTGCGCCCGAATGGCGAGCCCGCCAAGACCTCGACCGCTGGAAACGGCGACTTCGCGCGCCTGGACTGGCTGAAATTCGCCGAGAAATTTCGCGGCCGCGAAGAATACATCAAAGAGCGGCAGCGCATGTACGCCGATCGCTACAAGGGCTCGGAAGGGGTACTCGACATTGGCTGTGGACGCGGCGAGATGCTGGAAATATTGCGCGACGCCGGTATTGCGGCGCGCGGCATCGATCTGAGCGACGAATCCGTAGCCATGTGCCGAGGGAAAGGCCTGGACGCCGAAAAGGCCGATCTGTTCGAATACCTCGACGCGCAGCCGCAAACCTCTCTGGGAGGTATCGTTTGTTCGCAGGTGGTGGAGCATCTACGGCCCGAACGGCTGCCCGAATTGGTCCGGCTCGCTCATGAAAAGTTGCGCCGCGATGGGCTCCTCGCCATTGAGACTCCCAACCCCGAGTGCCTCGCCATTTTCGCGACACACTTCTACCTGGACCCCACGCACACGCGTCCGGTACCGCCGCAATTGATGGCTTTCTATCTCGAAGAAGCCGGGTTCGGGCGGATCGAGACGGAACGGCTTTATCCGGCGGTGGAAACGATGCCCTCGCTGGCGAGCCTGCCCGAAGATTTCCGGAGAGACTTCTTCGGATCATTGGATTACGCCATCTTCGCGCGCCGCCTGGGCGAGTAGAGAAGGCGTTTTCGTCTGCATTCGGGCAAAACAGGCCAAAGGCCTATTCTACGAGCGGGAAATGCATCATGCTCTGCTGCTCCGGCGTCAGCGCGTCCCAAACGCGCCGAGGGATCGTGTTCACCTCGCGACTCTCATCGGCGTACCAGCGGCGCACGTATCGTACGCTCAAGAGCGCCCTCGGTTCCAGCGTGGTATTCGGCGTCCCTCGATGCAATGCCCAAGGATGCCGGATCAACACGTCACCAATTTCGAGCGGCACGGCTTGCAACGGAATTTCGCCGGATTGAACCGCTTGCAGCGCCTCCATTCTCGGCATGCGATGGGTGCCCGCCGCGATTTCGATGGGACCGTTTTCCGCGCGGATGCTAACCAGGCCGAAACTGACCACCAGCATATACGCGGGCAATGTCAAACCGGGCGTTTCTTCGAACAGAGGCCGCCGATAATCGACGTGGACCTGCTGGTATTCCGAGCCTTGAAGCGGCGCGTCGCAGCCCCACTGGTCGGCCACAGCGCGATCGCCAAGTACGCCCCGGACGATTCCCAGAACTTCGGTATCGAAAAAGAATTCCGGAGCAAAGCAGGGCGGCTCAAAGGGCGCCGGAAGAAAATGACGATGGGGGCCGCGATTCGGGTCGTGGATATGCGCTGCGAGATACGTCATCAGGACGGGCCAAAACGCTTCGCGGCAATCGCCAATTAACTGTCGCGGAAAATGGTCCCTTAATACGCAATAACCCCGGTCCTGAAGCTCGCGAACTCGATCGGTTACGATCACGCTCCACAAGTCTGACACGGGCCGGAGCGCAACCGCGAGCGTTCACGGCGCGTTTAACGATAAAGTAGATAAAAGGGATTTCCATGTTGTTCAAAACCGCCGGAGCACTTTTCTGCGGCATTGCCCTGTTAATGGGGCAAGAGCCGCCACCGGCAGCCGCGCTGCCGGCCTCCACAGCACAACCGCCGTCCGCGCCGCAAGCAACCCCGCCGCCCGACGCGCCCCAGGTGAACGACTTCGTCGTCGATCCCGGAACCCACATCCCGCTGAACCTGATCAACAGCGTCAGTACGAAGAACGCGTCCGAGGGAGATCGCGTTTATCTCGAAACGGTGTTCCCCGTCGTATTGAAAGGAAAAATCGTGATTCCGCCGGGTAGCTACGTCGCCGGCACGGTCACTCAAGTGAAGCGTCCGGGCCGCGTCCATGGCCGCGGCGAGCTGTACGTGCGCTTCGACTCGTTGACCCTTCCTAACGGCGTTACGCGCGACTTCCGCGCCCGTATTGGAGGCCTGGACGGCCGGTCCAACGAGGAACTGGACAAATCCGAAGGCAAGATCAAGAGCGAGGGCAACAAAGCGGGCGATCTGAAGACCGTCGCCGAAACAACCGGCGCCGGCGCGAGCATCGGCAGCATCGCGGGCGCGACCGCCGGCCATGTCGGCATGGGAGCAGGCATCGGAGCCGCAGCCGGTGCCGCTGCCGGCCTGATCGGCGTGCTCATGTCACGCGGCCCGGACGCGATTCTCGAGAAGGGCACCACGGTCGAAATGGTCCTGGACCGGCCGCTGGCGTTTACACCCAAGGATGTCGATTTCAGCGGCGCTCCGCCCTCGCGAGGCAATATAAACGAGGGCCCCGGTCCGACGCAGAAGAAGGATGAAAAGGGACTAGGCCGACGGGCCTGGCCGTTCTAAAGCTACTGCGTACTGCCCACGGCCTGCTGTGCCTGCGCGACCATCGCGACTCTGCGCAACTGTACAATTCGCGCCCTCAATGAACCAACGAACGATTCCACTTCCTCGGGCGTCGCCCCGCAACCGACCAAGCCGGCCCGAAGCTGATCGTCGGTAATCTTCCCCAAATACTGCATCAGCCACAGCACGTCGGCGGAGCGGATATCGTGAACCTGGTCGGAGGTGCGCTGTCCCTGGTAGCCCCACTCGACCATCCCGTGATGAACGCCTTTAACGAAGTCGGGCGTCTGGTCCGCGAAACCCTTCGCATCCCACTTATCGCGCGATACCACGTTCCCCCACTTCCCCATGCTTCCGCCCCAATCGGCGACGAAATAGAGATAGCGCGGCCCGTCTTGCCCCTGCTGCTCAAAGATGGCGAGGTTGGAGTCGCGAGACTGATCGCGGGCGTCTTTGTTGTCCCAGTCGGACACCAACATCATTAGGACCTTCAGGCCGTGCAACTGCGAGCTTCCCCGGAATGGGCTGTTCACCCAAGACCAGCCGGCATCCTTCAGGAATTTAGGATCGTCGGTTCGCAACTGAAAACGCGCGGACGAAAAAGAACCGTCCGGCCGGATTTGCGAGCCAGCTCGCCTTAAGGGCCTCGCTACGCCATCGATCTGCCCTTGCGCAACATAATATTCCGGCTGCGCAATGTAGCCGCACGCCCACGCCAGGCGCGACCCGAGCACGTCCGAGTGGGCTTCCTTACCCCATTTCACGCTCCACTTGCGACCGGCCGCGTCCTTTACGAAAACCTTTGGGTTGGAACCGCTAAGGTCTTCCTCTATAAAGGTGAACGGCGGTTGAGGAGCGCCCTGCTGGCCGCCGACTCCGTATGTAAAATCGAGCGATGCCACATCGCCCGGATCTTGCCATAGGATATTTTCGCCGGGCGGTAATTTCTCCATGTTCTTTGCAGCGGAGTGCGCCCTGGCGAATACTGTAACCTCACTCGCCAGAAACGGGATCAAGGTTATCAACAACATGCGAACAGCGAGAGGAAATCGTGAGTTCGTGTGTAACATCCGCACCGGTGTACAGCGCAAGCCTCATACCATTCCGCTATCCTGGGATATCTTGGCCCTCGAAACGGAAATCAAGATCAAGGTCGCGAACCCCGAAGCCGTTCGCCGCCGGCTGCGCTATTTGGGGTATCGGGTCCACGCCCGCCGCATCTTCGAGTCGAATACGATTTTCGATACCACCGACCAACGGCTGAAGAACGGTGGCGAGGTTTTGCGTTTGCGCCGCGCCGGCCACAAAACCACGCTGACCTACAAGGGCCCTTCCCGCCCGGGACGCCACAAATGCCGTGAGGAGGTGGAAACCACCGTGGCTTCCGCCGACGCGCTCGAACGGATCCTGAAACACCTGGGTTGCCAGGAGTCGTTTCGGTACGAGAAGTACCGCACCGAGTATGCGCGGGATTCCGAGCGTGGAGTGGTAACGGTCGACGAGACGCCCGTTGGCAATTACCTGGAGATCGAGGGCGCGCCGGATTGGATTGACGAGACGGCGCGCGAACTGGGTTACTCACCGTCAGACTACATTACTAAAAGTTATAGCGCGCTCTATCTCGATTACTGCCGGGAACACGGCATCACGCCGTCCAACATGGTTTTTCGAAGCTAACAGGGGAACGCCTGACGGGCAAGACTAAATAAGCTTAGGATCAAGTTTGTATCTTGTCACCCCATTTTGGGGGTGCTATGCTCGACGTGGAACTGACATGTGGGCGGACTTGGTGGTAATCGGCATTTCGACCGCGCTGTTCGCGTACTGGTTCCGATATACGTGCCGGCTGATTCTGACCGTGCGCAATGCCTACGATTACGCCGCGCCGGTGGCGCAATCAAATCAGCTTCAATATCCGGAAACTCATCGCGTTTTGAGAGAGCTTTCCGCGGCGGGTCATGTCGATCTCATGCGGCTTGATGTGCTTCACCGCGCGCTCGATCGGGATTATCGATTTTTGACATGTCTAATACGTCATGGCGCGGAGTTTCGCGCGGCGCGGCGGAAATTCGAAAATCGCATGTTAATTCTCGATTTTCATTTGATGCGCGCGCGTTACGCTTTTTGGAAGCGCATTTCGGCCGAGCGAGGGTGCGCCGCGCTGGAGGAACGAGCGCATATCCTACGGCATTTAGCGGAGACAATCGGAGAGCTGAGCGCTAGTAGAATGGCCGCCGCCGCATGATCGGAAAGTACCCGTGAATGGGCTTTGGCCTGTTGTTCGGGCGTCCGAGGGCCGCATAGTTTTCGTCGCTTTTGGAGGCGCAGGAGGTTTATGAACCGTCGCGGCGTCAGGATCAAGGAAACTGTGCTACGTCCCCGCCGGCTCCACGCAAGCCTCTAATTCGAGCGCGCCGTTGAGTAGCCGAGCCAGACTCTCCCGGTCGATCGGCTTTAGCGCCATATCGTAACCGCCGGAATCCAGCAACGACTTCCAAATCCGGCGGTCCGCGCTACCCGTCAGCAGAATGAACAACGGCGGGTCTGGAAAACCACGAAACAGCCGGAGCGCCTGCTTCCATTCCGCATCCGTGCCCTCGCGGTCGTAGATGATAACCGTCACTTTCTGGACCCGCATCAGGTCGCGCGCATCGGCAACCGATTTCGCAAGCAAACATTTCCAGCGCTCGTGGACGGAGAAGATGTGCAACTGGGTCTGAAGCGCCGGCGCCACCGTTACCGCCA
>Ga0335075_10007408_pt1 | contig 16880 bp, 14 predicted proteins | sample Lox_Sample_24_FD_206723 | JGI IMG/M metagenome (GOLD analysis project Ga0335075, IMG submission 206723) | Soil microbial communities from Loxahatchee National Wildlife Refuge, Florida, United States - Lox_Sample_2.4 | ecosystem: Environmental > Terrestrial > Soil > Wetlands | place: USA...
AGACCGCTTGCATTACCTAGAAATCCAGAACCATCCCCCCTTGAAACCCACTGTCTCAGTTCCTCAATATCCATCGCGACCAAACGAGCACTCGAAGCGAGGGGTTTGAGATAGGGTTCCATAAACCTCTCTGCCTGCATCTCGAAATAGTTTTCCCTCCGCGTCGGCTGGGCTGGAAGAACCCAAAAAACTCTCACCTCCCCAAACACCCCTCTTCCCGATCCGTTATTCTATCTCTATGCGTGACCTGATACCCGATTTAGAAGAGGTTTTACGCGTCTTCGCAAACATGATTCCGCGGTGAGTGATTCCCCCTTCCTCCGACAAAATGCCGCGGTCACGCGGTGCGCTCGGATGGCATTCCTCCACGCGGGTAGGTATTTTTGCATCGGAAAGGATAGGAAAAGATTTCTTACCGGTAGGTCTTCTTCGTGGGGTGCGATTCTCGCCGGTTGAGTGCGTTTCAAAAAAAGGGGGAGGGGGGAGGGGGGCGATGGTGGAGAGAACGAAGAGAATTGACATGTGGACCAGAAGCATGACAACTATGCACTTGCACTTTGTCTGTGATATCTCAATTATTTTTTTCCATATGTACTTTGTCTCATTGCAGTATATACGAGAAGCAAGGAAGCTTCATATGCTAACGACAACTTGAAGTGAAAGGGTATCCAGTGGACATCCGCCACTCGAAAATGCTCAACCAACTCTAAAAACTCCGCCATGCTGCTGGATCCAGACAGCTGATCCCAATTGAGACGCCACAATAACTATCACCTTATCCAAGCAGTGCAACTTTTATTGATGCCATCCTTACTATGCAGTGATTTCAACCTTCTCCAACGCCGCCGACAGCTGTTCTTGCTGTGCCTTCATTTCCTGCTCCATCAAGAATTGGGCGTACTTGCTCCGTTTATTGTGAATACCACATTCTGTCTTCTGACTTCCCTTCCATCGTCCAGCCCGCTCATCTTCCCCTTCCGATATTGGCTGCGTACTGTGCCAATCGCCGACGCTCTTGTATCCCATATCTAATAACTCATTATACGGCATGTTGTTAGCCTTGATGTATGCCTGAACTTGTTCAAATGACCAGTTGAACATCGGGTTGACCTTCACAAGTCCCGCCTCATCGACTTCAATGACGCCGAGGTCAGAGCGCTTTGCTCCTTGAGAACGTCGACGGCCAGTGAGGACGGCGCTAACAGCAAGTTCGCTGTAGGCGCGTTGAGCAGGTTCGACCTTTGCAACCCAGTCATATAGATCAGGATTCGACTCCCATAAATTTTTGCCATATTTTTCTTCAAATGCCGAGACTGTCTCAAGGCCATCGGGTTTATAGATATGAATGTTCACGTTAGGATAGCGAGTTTTGACCTTCTCGACAAGGTCTAATGTCTGTTGGAAGTGGTGGAGGGTATCGAGGAAAATGAGGTCTATTTGTGGGGAACCAGGATCTTCATTTTGAAGTTTGGAAAGTAGGTCGAGTGTAACCAAACCGCTCAGGCCAAATGCTGTGGTTTGGTAGACATTAGGCAGGGTGAGCTTTGCCCAGCGTAGGATGTCGATGGGCTCCAGTCTGGATAATTGCGCGTTTAGGTGCTTAAGATGATGTTTGGTGAAGGTTAGAGCAGCTAGATTCGAAGACGAAGAAGAACCCGAAGCATAGCCCGACTCTAAGTCGTGTGAGCGTTCTGGCGAGACACCCATGGTGGAATATGGCGGTTGTGTCTTTGAAGAGCGTCGAGTTTTCCAGTCGAATATGGGGGTTGCCCTCGGATATAAAGAGGACGGACAGGAATAATGACGTCGAAGATGGCGGTGGCTTGATTACCAAGACAAATCAAGACAAATCAAGAGAAAAGAAATGAAGAATGTGGAAGAATTGGAAGTGGTTTAAACAGAGAAATACTCGGGGATGGGGACAGAAGGGAATTTCCCATGGAAAGATGACATCTTACCAATTGATCCACTTTCCTCAGCTTGGTTGGCTGTATCAAAGAATCAAAGACCCGATGTCTTTCTTCCGCCGGTTACTAAGGGGTTTGTCCCCAAGATTAGCAGCATCAGTTGTCCTCGGTATTGCTGTGGAGATAATCTCATGTCTCTCTTCGCGACCCTCGTTTCAGTTCAGCTTTACAAATGTAAATTAGGAGGCAGCAGCCAACCATTGCGCCTGTTTCAACAGAGTTTTGCCCCTCGCGTGGGCCGTCTTCAAGCTCTTCATCCTGTGATTTGCCCCAGTCCTCATTGCCCAAATGGGGGGGAGCCGATGGCGTGCGTGCCTTCCCCTGCCTGTGTCTTTTCTACCTCGAACCTTTTTGCCGTTATTGATCACGCAATATGAGGCTAGTCCTATTTCCGGTCTAGTGGATTTCGGGGCATCTTGATGGTGTGATCAGGCCTCAGAGAGAAGGCATTCATATTCATATCCTGCATCGGCCACCTCGATGAGGAGATGCAGGCATGCTGGGGGGTTCAAAGCTCCCCGCGGGATGAAAGTTGGCGATGGAGGTTGAAGCGGAGAGCCTCGAAAAAGGGTGGGCATTTGGGAAACTCGGCTGTTGTTCGGGTTGCAATATACAGGCCAATCACAGACGTTAAATCTGACGACGAGTAGTCTTACGTCAGCGCCAAGTCACGTGGTTCACTGTCTGTGCCCGTGCCCCGCCTATGCAAGGCACAAATGCATTATTCGTCATGGTGGTCCTCCAGTTATGTCATATATACCCTCTAGCCTTCTCTCAAGCTTGCGGCTCTTCCGAACACTCCGACATGAAGTCTTTCATGAGAGGAGCACTTCAATAGAGTAGAGTTAAACTATTCCCCGCCATCTCCATGTCCGCCATGGCAGATCCCATCTATGTCGCTCGACCTTCGCGCCCCATCTTTGATGGATCAATGCGGGTAAGATCGTACCTAGAAGAGCACCAACAGTATCGACCACCACAGCAAGATGGCCACCAGGGCATTGATAGCATAATTGAAAGGGTCACCCTGAAAAGCAGCCCCACAAGAACCCCGTCAACATACAGAGGTGTCCCCTCACCGAAGACACCTCCCAAAGTCATTGAAAGCGGACTCAATCATACCTTCTCCCATACAAATTGCCAGCCTCCTGTGGGACAATCATCCAATCGCATGGTCGCGACTCTATTCTACAAGTCCAAAACAGACCGTATTTCAGATACTATTGCTCCCCACGATCGTTCACCGGAAACCAATATGGGTTCCACACTACCTGCGAATCTGGCACCTACTACTTCTCTCTCCTCATTTCCTCTTGAGCCTCCTCCGCCTGATCCAGAACCCCTTGACCATCTCTACGGCTCCTATGTCTCCCCTTTATGCATAACCTCATTTCTGTATCTCTTGACCTCCTTCCCACTTCCTCAAGGGTCCCACCCCTTCACCTCATCCCACCGCTGCCTCGACGACCCAAATCACCCCCGTGTCGTCGAGATTACTTTCTCTCCCGCACCGGATCCCGCCTACCTAACGGTCTCCGACCTACGGAAACACGAGCTCCTCTACCGCTTCGAGCGCGAGTGGAACATTGACATCGTCCTCCAACCAGACAACCCCCTACGACGCTACCCCCGCCTCGTAGTCCTCGACATGGACTCCACCCTCATCGAAGAAGAGGTAATCGACCTGATCGCCGCCTCCATCGGCGTCGAGCCCCAAGTCTCCGCCATCACAGCCCGCGCCATGAACGGCGAGCTCGACTTCGCCGCCTCCCTCCGCGAGCGCGCCGCCCTGCTCAAAGGCGTCGACGCCACCATCTTCACCGCGCTGCGCTCCGTCATCACCCCCACCCGCGGCGCCCGAGAGCTCCTCCGCGCCCTGAAGCGCCTCGGCGTCCGGACGGCCGTTCTGTCCGGCGGCTTCATCCCCCTCACACAGTGGCTCGCCGACGAGCTCGGCATCGACCACGCCTACGCCAACACGCTTGGCGCTGCGCATGGGAAGCTCACCGGCGAGGTTGAGGGCCCAATCGTGGACGCGAAGCGCAAAGCCGCTCTTCTGCTCGAGATTGCCGCAATGCACCAGATCGACCTCTCGCAGGTCATCGCTGTGGGCGACGGGGCCAACGACTTGCTGATGATGAAGGAGGCGGCGCTGGGAGTGGCATTCAATGCTAAGCCTAGGGTGCAGCTTGAGGCGGGAGCGAGGCTGAATGGGGAGAGCTTGCTTGATTTGTTGTTCTTGCTAGGCTTTACGAAGGAGGAAGTTGGAGTTTTGGTTCGGTAAAGCATTTCGGCTATGCCTGGAGACCATGCAATGCAGTGATTCTAGACAATAAATCGAAGTTTTTTCAACGATGGCTTTGGTTCACTGAGGCTAAAGCACGGCGTGCCTAGCTCTTCTTCCTTATGATACAAGGTATTAGCCCAGTTGTCCGTGCTGTTTCCCGTCCTAATGCAAACCACTACATAGCCAGATCCCCAAATGTCTTAGAACAAGCGATGCAAAAATACCCTACTACTCACCGGTCAGCAGCAAGCATCTCAACTTCCTCGTCTTGGCCCCCTTTGACACCAACATCCACTTCCACATTGCTACCCTTCCAATCCGTCTTCCCAGCCAGAGCCTCCTCTTGAGTAGAATGCGAAATTACAGCTTCTGCAACTTCATGACTCGTGGATGCTGCTTCAAACTGGTCTGGAGCGGATAAATGGGCAATTTCGTCACCCGCTTTTGCAAGTTCATCCCCTTGTTCTGCTTCCTGCCCTGGACCTTGTTCATTGAGATGGTCTTCCAGGCTTCCCAAAAGATCCTCAAAGGTATCCTCCTCCTCCCGTACACCCTCGGACAATCCCAGCCCTCGCTGATTGGTAATAACATCCTGTGCAGAGAAGTGTGGTTCTTGGTCCAAAGCCTCATGATGTAGAGAAGGAATATGTTCTTGATGTTCTTGCACAGGGACAGGCATGATTTCTTCTTCATCGTCTGGGTAAGCCTCAGGATATGGCTCATGCTCTGCTGACATAGTGCCGAAGTCCATGCCTGACATGTCGCCGCCGAGAAGCATCTCATCATCGTCCATATAGCCTTGATTTTGCACCACAGACATTCCATCACCGCCATGTTCAACCGAAAATCCTTCGTTTTGTGGTATGTGATATCCGCCATGCATGTTACTGTCCTCTACTCCTTGTAGACTTTCATGAATGTCATCGTGGTCAATTTCGTCCACATCTCCTTCAGCTTCCGCTTCACCATCACTTATCAGGTCAGGACTGCGCTCCTCAAACGTTGGCGCAAATGTGACAACATTCCTCAAAGGACTACCAGCAGTGCCATGCTCATGTCCTAGTGTAGAGCTCGCCGTCGCGAGGGGAAGGTCGGGTGATGAAGATGCATCCCTCTCACGCTCGTGGCCTGTACCATTGCCGTCAACCGCATCATTACTCCCATTCGTCTCGGTACGAGCCAATTCTGAATGCTTTGTTTCAAAGTTATCTACGTCGTCATCGTCATGGTCACCATGCCCTTCGCCTTCAGATTGGTCATCATCATCAGAACCGTCTTCGCCTTCTTCATCCGACGGAATAAGGTTATCATCTCCCATTTCCGTATCTTCATTTTCGTTCTCATTGTTAATTATATCAGAGTCTTCTCGCTTTATGCCCTAGTAGCAATTAGCATTTGACCTTGTCGTGTGTGAAAAGTGAGAGGAGACGTCGCAGTACTTACTTCTAGGGCTACGCCGTTATTTTGGACTCCTGAGCCATCATTTTCGGCTTCTACTTTTACGCCTCCAATTTCTCCGGGGACGCTGGTCGGTGCTAGAGGCAATTTACGCTTTCTTCCTCGTCCAGGGCCTTTAGCTTTACGCTTCGGTGGCGGGGGCCTCCGACGTGGTGGTGTTGGCTGTGTAGTGATTCCATCAACCGCTGGCTTTGGGTCTGCGACTACAGTCTGTGAGATTAGCTCGCCCTCTAGAGCCTGGCCTTCCGCCACAACAACATCCTCAACGTAAGTGTTGCCCGCAGCATCTGTACGTCTCACCCTTGCTTTAGTTATTGTGGGGCCAGTCGCAACAGCAGCCTTCACGGCTGTCCCAGTTAAACCTTTCCGTCTTTTCGCAAGGAATTCAATCTCGGGCCCCTCTTGGTGTTTCGGCACGAGTTTCCACGTCTTTACCGAAAAACCCTTCTCTTTTGGGTCTTCCTCTTTCTTCTCCGGCTTGTCGCCTAAAGCAGCTTCTGCATCTACCTCTTCTTCTTCCACTGGCGGACGCCTCACATACAATCGCCCTGAGCGGGCAACGCGCAAAAGGTCCTGGCTATGTTGGGGTAGTAGATGTGAGTCTTTCGGCATTCCCCAAGGGAGTTCAACGTCCCATTTGTCTTTCTGAGTCGAGATTTCATGCACAGGAGGTGGTGCAATGGTAACGAGGTCGCGTCGCCAGTTACGGACAGGAAGGCCTGAAAGAAGTTTAAGTTTAAGTTGCCCAGATAAGAATAAAGAGAACAAACCTTCGAAAACATCGTGGTCCACGTATGAGCGATTAGCTCTTCGAGATTGATTGTTCGCTCGGTACTGACGCGACACGTATCAGTATAGATTCAAAGTAGCAACTAGGCAAATTGTTCTTCGTAGGAATAATCTGCATTGCCGACTGTGAAGAGATAGACTTACACCAGGAGCCATAATATCGTCTCGCCTAGGCTTGAACAAAGTCTGTACCTGATTTCGTAGTCCCTGAGTGACCAAGGGAACTCTAGCAAACAAATATACTTGCTCAGGTTACGGAGGAAGAATGAAGCAGGTGTTTGGTGCAGACTTCCATTCAACAGGGTCTATATTAGGTCTGTTACGTTCGTAGAGAGCCCCGCGGTACTGCTTAAGTACTCTATTAGTTTTGTCAGTCGCAATATCGGCCCTTGGGCCAATCCGTCAACAACTGGGGAACGCACCAATTGAAGTGCAAAGAGATGTATCACATACCAGTCTAAAATCCCAATAACCTACAAGTTCAGATATTGTAACTAGAGTAGAAAGAGCGTTTGCGCGGCTCAGTGACTTTATTGATGTAGAAGCGTGCCTCACTCGAGAATGGAAGGCGGAGACCTGCCTCAGGTACAAAATACGAGTCACGTGATGATTGCAAGGCTGACAGTGGCCATTCGTGGGCTACATTATTTCCCTGCTAGCACTCCAAATTTCTATTACATGCAGGAAAAGACGTGAGATACGTAACGAATGAGTATATGCAATGCGAGCACTCCTTCATTATCAATTGGTCGGGACCAGTTTTGGGCAGATGGCTGATAATTAATGCAGCTGTGCAGTTAACTTTGGACCGGGTCGTCTCAAGTACAATCATCCCGTCCCCAAGCTTCACACGCAATAATTGTGCATAGGTAGCTGAGGCTGAGATGAGAGTGTTGCCTTTATGGTATTCATGTGTGCCCTCCAGCTTGCGCCTTCCGTTCTAATGTACAGATTGCGTTACACGATCTTGGATGATGCATTGCCGTGACGTACGATATATCCCGCTCAAATATAAACTTTATTAAATGCCTCATGTCAATCAATCCCATCTAAGAACTGTCAGTAAATTTCTTGATCTCCACGATGAGGCAGGACTAATAACATTGATTTTGGTCAAACCGAGAGCTTCAACTTACCCTGTATCTTTTTGCGGTACTATATCATTTCGTTTCCCTATTTGCTTGCCCTGAAAGAAACGTATCAGCGCTGCTACAGACGAGCCACCGCTTCTAAGCAAGGAAACAAAAATATTCCAGGACGTTACATACCGTCTTTCCACTTTCAACCACTAATCGATCCAACTGGTAGAATTGGCTGATAACAACTTGTCTCTGCATGGAAGAACAAATTAGCTATTGTTTCCTGGAAGCAATAATTTATCTCAACGACGTGATATTCCATGACCCGTTATCACTCTTGTCTGTGAAGAATCGTAGTTGTGTTCTCTGCATCTCAACACTGCACTCATTTATCCTCACCTTCATCATCTGCAGCTCCTTCAGCCCCTTTTGAATCAATTCCTGAATCTCCCGCGGGTCGTGTACATCCTTATGCTCTCTAAAGGCATCCCTCGTTCTCCGCTTTGCATATTCTCTAAAGTTGTATGCTGCAAATTGTTCGCTTTGCCGTAATAATTGTCGATACTGCAGTGGACCAGTCAGTCCAATTGCTGAAGGAGTAAACTCAAAGCATGCGTCCAGCTAATGCCTTCCTTTCCAACAGATGGCTTTTGTTTGTCGGGAAGCACGCATAGCTATTCATAGACTCTTTGCTTACGTACCAATGATCTTGCTTGTACTGCTGAATCTCCCTTGATACCCTGAACTAGTGACATTATTGATTCTGTCCAATAGAGATTGGACTTTCGATTTGTGAGAGTGAGATCTTACAGCTTGATGCTGCAGAGACAAAAAGCCCCAAAATTATTAGGATGCGCTAATGACGAAATGACGAGTACGGCAAATTCCGTAAAGCGGCATCGGACTTTACCGGAGACACCGACCAGAGCGCTCTTCGTACATTCTTAAATAGTATCAGAAATAGCTTAACTAGAACCGTTTAAACGGCATGCAGGGCTCCTTCTTAGCAACTCCCCTTCTGCTGCCTATCCTACCTGGCTTACGATGCATGCGGGGACATCACTTTTGAGGATTGTAACCTGTGACTCTTCTCAAAGTTTCGGAAACATGGGAGTTTCGCAATAGCCTCCATTGCAAATACGAAGCTCTGCCTAACATCTCCTTTCTTCGCATGGAATAATAAAGCAAAAATGGCACAAACTTCTAGCGCACATGCAGGAAATTTTAACTAGCATAAGCACGTCATACGAAGCATTACCGAGCCGGCGGCCGACAATTAATATTAAGTGAGAAATTAGTACTTTCCTGCTTACCTGGCTCCTTGAATTCGTTTAAAGAGGAGACACATTCTTTTACTATCTTTCCGTAGTCTCTTCTTTTATTTCTATACGGCCGCTTAAAGAGCTCTTCTCTCGAACTAGCCATGGCGAACAGTCCTCACGGTGGTACGCTCAAAGATCTTTTGGCGAGAGATTTGCCCCGTCATTCTGAGCTCGTCTCGGAGGCGGAAAGGCTTCCTGCGATTGTTCTAACTGAGAGACAACTATGTGATCTTGAGCTGATTCTTAGTGGTGGCTTTTCTCCCCTTGAAGGTACGTTTACGCGAGGTTTGGCGGGGTCGATGAACCAAAGTTCAAAAATGAGGCTGACTTGCTAATACTGATGTGGGACAGGGTTCATGAACGAGAAGGACTACAATGGGTATGCTGCTTTCACCAAACGCCCGTAGGGATAAGCTGATAATCTACAGAGTCGTTGAGAACAATCGACTTGCGGATGGTAATCTGTTCAGTATGCCAATCACCCTCGATTTGTCTGAGGGAACAATTCAAGCCCTGAGGATAAAACCGGGCGCGAGGATCACCCTACGAGACTTTCGTGACGACCGCAATTTGGCAATAATCACAGTTGAGGATGTTTATAAACCCAACAAGTCGGTCAACATCTTTCCTAGGCTTAGTCAGATTAACACTAACCTTCGTATAGAGCGAAAGAGGCCAAGGAGGTGTTTGGTGGTGATGAGGAACACCCTGCAGTTAAATATCTCTTCAATACGGTACAAGAGTTTTATCTCGGTGGCAAACTCGATGCAGTCAATAGACTGGAGCATTATGACTACGTTGCTTTAAGATGTAAGCTCACGATCGTAATATTCGGATTACTGCCACTAACTTGATCAGATACACCTGCCGAGTTGCGCCTTCACTTCGACAAGCTTGGCTGGTCCCGGGTCGTTGCTTTCCAAACCAGAAACCCAATGCATCGCGCCCATCGAGAGCTTACAGTCCGTGCCGCACGTGATCGTCAGGCAAATGTTCTAATCCATCCAGTTGTTGGACTTACGAAGCCGGGAGATATCGATCATTTTACTCGTGTTCGGGTGTACCAGGCACTTATGCCCCGCTACCCTAATGGAATGGCTGTGCTTGGTCTTCTTCCCCTTGCTATGCGTATGGGAGGCCCTCGTGAAGCGATATGGCACGCGATCATTCGCAAGAACCACGGCTGTACACACTTTATTGTTGGTCGTGACCATGCTGGGCCCGGGAAGAACAGCAAGGGTGTCGAATTCTACGGGCCCTATGACGCACAATATGCCGTGGAGAAGTACAGGGATGAGCTTGGAATTGAGGTCGTTCCTTTTCAAATGATGACTTACTTGCCGGACAGTGACGAATACCGGCCGAAGGACGAGGTCCCAGTTGGAATCCGCACGCTGGATATCTCCGGTACTGAATTACGGTCCCGCTTGAGATCAGGTCGTGAAATCCCTGAGTGGTTTTCATACCCTGAAGTTGTCAGAGTTCTGCGAGAATCACACCCCCCTCGATATGCCCAGGGGTTCACTGTATTTTTAACAGGGTACCAGAATAGCGGGAAAGACGCCATCGCACGAGCTCTTCAGGTAACGCTCAACCAACAAGGTGGCCGTTCTGTGTCACTACTTCTAGGCGAAACCGTTCGTTCCGAGCTCTCTTCTGAGCTTGGCTTCAGCCGTGCGGACCGTACAGTCAATATTGGTCGCATTGCATTCGTCGCTGCCGAGCTGACCCGAGCAGGCGCAGCTGTCATTGCAGCACCAATTGCACCATTCGAAGACGCACGAAAACACGCCAGGGAAATGGTCGAAAAATTCGGAGACTTTTATCTCATTCACGTCGCAACAAGTCTGGAATATGCAGAGAAGACTGATAAAAGAGGAACCTATGCCAAAGCTCGAAGAGGAGAAATTAAAGGATTCACGGGTGTTGATGATCCATACGAGGAGCCTCTGAAGGCTGACCTTACGGTGGATGTTGAAAAGACGAGCGTCAGAAATATTGTACATCAAATCGTTCTGATGTTAGAAAGCCAGGGTCTTTTGGATCGTTTGTAGACCTTTGACCGATGAGATTAGATGGTAGGGCGTTAGGGAAATCTCTAGAGTACGATAGAATTTACAGAGCTCCAGCCCTGTGGTGTGCCTATGCCTCCCGCCCACATCGAGAAAATCGCGGGACTACATCTCCAGGAGAAAGCGTAACGAAAACCTAGTCAGTTACTGACGATGTAATAACGCAGACCGACAAACAAGGTGGGGTTGAGCCTTAAGCACCCCTGTCTAGAGTCTAGAAGAGGCTTTAGCGGCGGTCGCAGCGTCAGGCGGTTCTTGGCCGCAGGCCGCTCCCCGTCATGCATCAGTTACATCGTACCTTAATATAACAGATAAGGTCTACATATCGAAATATCGCACATACAATCGTACAGATGATAGAAGACTACTCGCATTGCATGAATAGAACAGGCCGCGGCTGACTGCGAGTTACTATTGGTCGGAGTCGTCGTTGCTACCTTAGGCATAAAAACACCGTTGATCGCACGCCAAGTCATTTGTTGGAGCGAAAACCAACAACAACTTTGGGTAACTTTCTCTACCATCATCATTTGCTTCAACGACGCAGTACATTTCTGTGGCGTCACTTGCCTCATGACTTTCGCAGCAAGTCCTCTGGGTTAAGTCTTACTACATACAGCAGATCGCCGGGGGCATTTCCTACTCCTTGTACCACGCGTTAAGCGCCCACGACAGAGCTTACCAACAATGCCTCACCAAGATCGGGATGATGTTCAAGAGGAGCGGCCAAGTGAGAGACGACATCGGGTCAAGGGTGAAAAGGATCCAAACCGAAAGCACAAATCTTCACGATCATCGAGACCGAAAATTATCGATCCAGATACCGGCGAAGTAATCCGAACTATACATACAAACCGGCGGAGGAAAGACAAGGAGGCTGACTCAGAACCAAGCATGTCTATGGCTGACGTGGTTCCTGAGATTGCTCGGACATCATCTGCACCAGGGTCGATCTCAAGGAGTAGTCTACCGTATCCTAGCTTTTCCAAGGCACATAGCAAGGAAGCTGTGAACAGCATAGAGCATCTTCCAACTCCCGTTATTCCTAAGCCGAATGTATATACTCCGGACTCTACTGATCTTGGATTGGACAACAAGCCTCGAGCAAAATCTGCAGATGTTTTGGAGACGGGTGGGCAAAATTTGGACGCCAAAGATGGTAGACCTCCAAGCCCGCCGGATACTGATTTCACGCAGCGGAGGAAGAGTACTCCAGTTAGGCCGACTCAAATTCGGGAGGAGGAAGGCTCACAGCTTCGACCCAGCTCGCAGGGTTCACAACGATCATGGTTCAGTCAAACTCTGGGCAAAGACAATAGGTCCAAATTATCAACCAAGTCTAGACAGTCCAAAGCATCAAAGACAAGCACGGCCATTCGAACGTCCAAGGCCAGACCACCTGTACCACAGCCTGCCGTAGTTGAGATTATTGATGACGATGTGGCGTCAAACCTGAGCGACGATGCCAAATCCACTTCAGCCCTGGACTCTAATGCTACATCCGTTGCTACACAGCGGAATCAACGTGTACGAGCTGACAGAAAACCCTCCGTGCATTGCAACTACTCTTCACCCGAATCTGCTCAAGACTCATCGCCGAGAACTCCAACTGCAACACCAGGGTTCTCTGCGCCCCTCTACAAGCCAGCACCATCTCCCTTCGTCAGCTTTGATTTGCCCGACTCGCAAGATGAGGCATACGATTCGCCACAACCACCCCCGCCTCCTCCTCCGCCTATGGTTCCGATCAACGTGCCCCGCGTAGACTACTTAATGCAAAATGGGGGCTTGCCAAAGACTGTGCCGAAGAGTTTACTGGCTGTAAAGCCATCACATACACCGCAACCAATAACAGGGAAACCCGCAGGATCAACTACTCCCGATGTTGATCAAGTCTTTGGGCCATTTCATAATTTGCTCGATCAATACGAGGCAGTTATTGCAAAGAATGGCTCTATCGCTGTAGCAACAGGTTATAGATCTGTTGCTAGGCGCCTGCTCGATCGGCTTGAAGCGGTTTTTGCAAGAGACTTATCTTCAGAGGGATGTTTCTGTATAATATGTCAGCAAGGTAGCCATGAGCAAGCAGGTAGTAAGGGCCTTGGTTGGGGGGAGGTCCTGGAATGGGTTAGCTGGAAACGAGATCTTCCAACCTGGCCAGCCTTTGATTTCTCAAATATTGGGACTAAGGAAGACGACTTCCTAGCTCTAGGCATCTCGGGTTATCAACGTACCAATGGCGGACCAGCTCGAGCCGGATCTATGGTCAATATGGATCCTGACATTGCTGAAGAATTTCGGGAGCACTATTTAAAACAGTCTAAGAAAACGAAAAATGCAGTTGATAAGTGGCTTTCTTCAACACCATCAGCTTTAGCGGCTCCTCCGCCTGATGTTGATGATGAAACCCTTACATTCACAATTCTGACACACTTGGACCAGGAGGATCGGCCGATCTTCAATGCTCTACTAAATGGCTCTTCTCTGCCCATACAATCCGTGTCCCGCGCTCCTACGCCGCTTGGGAAGCCTCGATCAGATTTCATCGCTCAAACAGTTCAATCCCTTCAGCGCCTCTATCGCCTTCCAGAGCCACCACGTGATCCAGAAGCTTGCATATATTTGCTAAAGAATCCACATGTTCATAATCTTTTAGCAACTTTGTCGGGAATCAATGCCTCAGAATGGGAAATCTTAACATCCGGCCGTTTCGATGGGTTTTTGTGGTCAGGCGCTGAATCCGACTTTCCTAGCTCAATGATCAATTCTCCTGCCGTTTCTAGGAATCCTACACCCGCACCGATGGGTTTACCTTCTCGAGGTCCCACCCCTGCCGGACGACACCCAAGTTTCTCAAGGACCAACACTCCATTCAACATGCGGAATCAGACATTTTCGCCGGCTATTGCTGGCTTCCCTTCCAGAGGTCCAACTCCTTCTTTCATGGCGCCTATGTCTATCCCAGGAACACCAGCAGTGGGGCAAAATCGAGGGCCTGTTTCTAACGACGAAGAAGCTGAAATTGCTGTCTTAAGCGAGTTGGAACTTGAGATATATAAGTGTATGGAAGCACTCGAGGATGCTTTTGAGGCTCTCCATCGCAAAGCCGAGTACGTCCGTCAAGCGTTACGGCAACGCAGCGCTGGACTCTCCATGGCTGCACAAGCGCGGCGAGTATCCAACGACAATGGCATATTTGCGCGACTTGGCACACCTGGCTTGGGTGGGGCAGCAGCACACTGGGGGACGGACAGTGAGTATGAGCCCGAGAGCGACTGGGGAGGAGATGACAATCAAAGCGAATTGGCGCCTGATGATAGTGCGAGTAACATTTCGAGCTCTCGCCACAGGAGACCAAAGCGCAGGAACGAGAGAAGAACGCCGGCGCCGGTAGAGGAGGTCGATGAAGATGAGTATTAAAGACCTGTCATGTCATCTTCTACTCGGTAAAACCAAGGATATCTTTGAAGGAGCTGACACTGAAAGGTCAGGGGAGGTGGCCTTAATAATATGACGACTCAAGTTTGACAGTTTTTGGGGCATCGAGCATATAGGTTTTCAAAGTGTGTGTGTGATGGAGATTGTACCCACTTGTTGAGCCGGAATTAGCGACTGGTATTACACATATGGAGTTTGGGTTCGATTTTGCCATAGGCAATAGTGAAGAAGTGTGGCGTTTGGCTTGCGTGTGAAGCTGTGAGCGCGGACGATTGCCTGCCGCAATGGACTACTGGTTGGTCTGTCATTTAGCCTGGTAAATATTTCACGTGATGTATGAGTAATTATACAGGAAAATCCTCCAAAGAATAATGTGCGCCATGGCCGAAGTGCAATATTAAACCGTCGACCTTGGGTACTCGTTAATCAACTGACACACAAACAGTACACCTCACAGGCCTGTGCATTTAATTAAGGTACCAAAAACACATCTACAGGTAAAAACTCAACTTGTCGCAGCTCAGTACCTGCGCAATCTCCAATTGTCCCACTTCCTCTCGTGCTTTAAAATTCTCCAATTCTCAAAAGTTTCCATTAAGAAAAAAATGTCACTCGCTCAGTACTTCCACCATGCTCTTCAAGCGTCTTCTTCCAGCGGCTTTCGCTGCTGTAGCCTCAGCTCGGAGTCTCACTACTGCATTGAGCTCCCAGAATGCTTCTCTCAGCATCCTCATCAGCCTTCTTGAAATGCAGCTTGCTCTAATCTCTGTGCTGGGCTCTGCATCCAATATCATTATTCTCGCACCGAACATTACAGGCCTTGCCACATTGCTCAACTCTAGCACCGGAACGACAATGCCAGAACCTGTTACTGCGCTTTTGACCTACCCCGTTTTGAATGGCACTTACCCAGCCTCAGCGTTCACCTCTACACTATAATTCAACCCTTCCCTATTGACAAGCATTTCTTATACAAACGTTACTGGTGATCAGCGCGTTGAAGCCTACACCAACAGCTCAAGTGTCGACATCGTCAGCAGGGGATTGGCTATGTCAATTGTGTCACTCCCGTGAGTCTTCATAGTTCTATTCCATCTCCGAAGTACACTGGTGGAGTTATCCACATAATCGATACTATCTTCACCATTCCCGCTTCCGACTCCGCAGCTGCTGTTACTGCTAGTCTAACGTATCTAGCTTCTGCTCTAACCACCGCTAACTTGGTCTCGGATTGTCAGATGTGACCATCTTTACACCTTCCAATGCTGCTTTCGGTGCTATCAGTTCTGCGGTCCCCGCTCTCCGTGTGAGCAAACTCACCAGCATCTTGACCTACCATATCGTCGTGGGTATTATAGGCTATGGCACTTTTATTAGCCAATACTACTTTAAAGACTATTAACAGCGGCAGCGTTACAATCATAGTTGAGGATGGATCTGTATTTGTGAATTCTGCGAAAGTTATAATTCCGAATGTACTGGTTGCCAATGGAGTAGTTCATGTCATGAAAAGTATGATACCCCTTCCATCTTTGATGCCATCTCTGTATTGCCGAAAGGAATTGCAAAACACCGAAAATATAATATGCAATATATAACAAATGCTAACGCCTCTCAACAGTGTTCTCAATCCCAACAATACCACCGTCTCCATCAACCCAACTGCTATCACTGCTGGGCCTGTCGCCTTTAGAGTTGCTTCTTCAACTATGATGACGACGTCCTCAATGTCTACGACACACACAAGCAGCACGATGCAGGCCGGTGCCACCCAGGCAATGCAAACTGGAGCAATTGGCATGGATGCGCTCTTTGGTGGCGCAGCGAGGCACTTGGGAAATCTATAGGGGATACTAGTTTGGGAGATTGAAAAGCCTTTTCCAAACCCGAAACGTCGTGGAGTGATCAAATTGTATTTACTAGCCGTAATAATATCTCTTTTTATGTATAAATTATTGCAAACTATTTCGAGCAAGCTCACAAGCCTTTTCCTCACTGAAAATGCTGGGATTCAAGACTAGGGTCTTTTGACTGGTCAGACTTATGAGAATGACAAGACAAAGCCAGTCGTACAAAAACGACTGCACTTCTCCCTTTCACAGTTATAAGACAGCTTTTCAGAGTTGTCAACAATGGCCTCACAAACACCCTTTGAATCAGTTCTCGTAACAGGAAGCTGTGGTTTCATCGGCCACCATATTGTCTCTAAGCAGCTCGAGTCCGAGCCAAGCTGCCAGCTGTCCGTCTTAGACGCAGACGTGGACCGGAACCAATTCCCAGGCGTAGCCTACCACAAATGCGATATCTCTTCCAACGACCAAGTCCAGCACGCATTGCAGAAGGTCAAGCCTCAGGTGATCTTCCACACAGAGTGTCCCCCATCGTCTCCGGATATCCCTAGTCTCTTCGAGAAACTCATCGTCCTGGGCACGCGCAACGTCTTAGAAGCCGCCCTAGCCATCGGCACC